>Ga0153954_1001687_pt1 | contig 10969 bp, 9 predicted proteins | sample TSFL038MetaG_FD_102277 | JGI IMG/M metagenome (GOLD analysis project Ga0153954, IMG submission 102277) | Attine ant fungus gardens microbial communities from Florida, USA - TSFL038 MetaG | ecosystem: Host-associated > Fungi > Mycelium > Unclassified | place: USA: Florida, Wekiwa Springs State... | reverse complement strand
TGAGGCTCCCGATGACGGTCGGCAGCAGATAGGGCGCAATGGTCGGGATCATGCCGATGCGCAGCCGGCCCGACAGCCGGTCCCGCGACGCGCGCGCGAAGTCGCCGAGCTCATCGACCGAGCGCAGCAGATTGCGGGCGCGGAGCGCCGCCTCCTCTCCGAACTTCGTCAGCCGGACCTGCCGGGCGCCGCGCTCGATGAGCACCGCGCCGAGCGCCTCCTCCAGTTCCTTGATCTGCATCGACAGCGCCGGCTGCGAGATCCCGCACGCGGCCGCCGCGCGCCCGAAATGGCTATGGCCGGCCAGCGCGTCGAAGTAGCGAAGCTGCCGCAGCGTTATTTCTTTCATCAAAATATCTTATCGCTGTAATCACTAAAGTCAATTTTACCTGATGGTGCCCGTTGGGTAACGTGTGTTTAGAGCGATCCCAAAATCACGCAAAAGCCATAGGAGGCAAAGGATGGATGATAAGACCAAATGCCCGTTCGCGGGCGCAACGCCGGTACACACGAATCGGGACTGGTGGCCGGACCGGCTCGACATCGACGTTCTCCACAGCAACTCCTCGCTCTCCGACCCGATGGGCAAGGAGTTCGATTATGCCAAGGAATTCAAGAGCCTCGACCTGAATGCCGTGATCAAGGACCTGCATGCCTTGATGACGGATTCGCAGGAGTGGTGGCCGGCCGACTTCGGTCACTACGGCGGGCTGTTCATCCGCATGGCCTGGCACAGCGCGGGCACCTACCGCATCACCGACGGCCGCGGCGGCGCCGGCGCCGGCCAGCAGCGGTTCGCACCGCTCAACAGCTGGCCCGACAACGCGAGCCTCGACAAGGCGCGCCGGCTCCTGTGGCCGATCAAGCAGAAGTACGGCAAGAAGATCTCCTGGGCCGATCTGATGGTCCTGGCGGGCAACGTCGCCCTCGACTCGATGGGCTTCAAGACCTTCGGCTTCGGCGGCGGCCGCGCCGATGTCTGGGAGCCGGAAGAGCTCTACTGGGGGCCTGAGGGAACGTGGCTGGGCGACGAGCGCTACAGCGGCGAGCGCGAGCTCGCGAAGCCGCTCGGCGCGGTGCAGATGGGCCTGATCTACGTCAACCCGGAAGGACCGAACGGCAAGCCGGATCCGGTCGCGGCGGCGAAGGATATCCGCGAGACGTTCTTCCGCATGGCGATGAACGACGAGGAGACCGTCGCGCTGATCGCGGGCGGCCACACCTTCGGCAAGACCCACGGCGCCGGCGATCCGTCGCTGCTCGGGCCGGAGCCGGAAGGCGCCCCCATCGAGCAACAGGGCCTCGGCTGGAAGAGCAAGCACGGCACCGGCGCCGGGCCCGACGCCATCACCGGCGGCCCCGAGGTCACCTGGTCGCAGACGCCGACCAAGTGGAGCAACCACTTCTTCGACAACCTGTTCAACAACGAATGGGAGCTGACGAAGAGCCCGGCCGGTGCGCAGCAGTGGAAGGCGAAAGGCGCCGCTGCCACGATCCCGGACGCCTTCGACAAGTCGAAGAAGCATGTCCCGACCATGCTGACGACCGACCTGTCGCTGCGGATGGACCCGGCCTACGAGAAGATCTCGCGGCGGTTTCAGAAGAACCCGCAGGAGTTCGCCGATGCGTTTGCGCGGGCGTGGTTCAAGCTCACGCACCGCGACATGGGCCCGATCGTGCGCTACCTCGGCCCGCTCGTCCCGAAAGAGACGCTGATCTGGCAGGACCCGATCCCGGCGGTGAACCATCCGCTGATCGGCGAGCAGGACATCGCCGCCCTGAAGGCGAAGGTCCTTGCGTCCGGCCTGTCCGTGTCCGAGCTCGTCTCGGCTGCCTGGGCGTCGGCGTCGACGTTCCGCGGCTCCGACAAGCGCGGCGGCGCGAACGGCGCGCGCATCCGTCTGGCGCCGCAGAAGGACTGGGCGGTGAACCAGCCGGCTCAGCTCGGCAAGGTCCTGCAGAAGCTCGAAGCGATCCAGAAGGAGTTCAACGCGGGCGGCAAGAAAGTCTCGCTCGCCGACCTGATCGTTCTTGCCGGCTGCGCTGCGGTCGAGAAGGCGGCGAAGGCCGCCGGGCACGACGTGAAGGTGCCCTTCACGCCGGGCCGCATGGACGCGACGCAGGAGCAGACCGACGTCGAATCCTTCGCTCCGCTCGAGCCGACTTCCGACGGCTTCCGCAACTACCGCCACGGCCCGCAGTTCATGTCGCCCGAGGAATCCTTGGTCGACCGCGCGCAACTGCTGAAGCTGACGGCGCCTGAGATGACGGTGCTCGTCGGTGGCCTCCGCGTCCTCGGCGCCAATGCCGGGGCGTCCAAGCACGGGGTCTTCACCGACAAGCCGGAGACGCTGACGAACGACTTCTTCGTCAACCTGCTCGACATGGCCACGGAATGGCAGCCGGTCTCCGGCTCCGACAATGCCTACGAGGGCCGCGACCGCAAGACCAAGAAGACCAGGTGGACCGGCACCCGCGTCGACCTGATCTTCGGCTCACACTCGCAGCTGCGCGCGTTTGCCGAAGTCTACGCCTGCGCCGACTCGAAGGAGAAGTTCGTGAAGGACTTCGTGGCGGCCTGGAACAAGGTCATGAACCTGGACCGGTTCGACCTCGCAGCCTGAGGCCGGCGGACGGGGCTGTCGGCCCCCGGACGCTTGTGAAGATACGGACAAGAAGGCAGGGCGGCGCTTCAAGGTGACTTGAAGCGCCGCTTTGACGTCAGGCTGCGGCGTCTTGCGGGAGGGCGGAGTGACTCGCCCCTCGCCTTTTCCGATCCGGGCAAGGCCCGAACGCGACCGCACCGTTGGCAATCGAGGATCGCCTGGCAGGCAAGCGAAAAACGGCTTCCAGCGCGGCATTTCGCACGCCCTTTGAGCGTTGACTGGGCCCCGCCCAGGCTGCACTGTCGCTGCGTATCTCCCTAAAAAAGCAGCATAAAAAGCGAATGGAGCTTCGTCACATTCGGTATTTCGCCCGCGCGGCAGAATTTCTGCATTTCACGCGGGCTGCGGAATCGCTTGGGGTCTCGCAACCCGCGTTATCGCTTCACATCCAGCAACTGGAGAGGGAGGTCGGATCACCGCTGTTCGATCGCACCGGAAGCCACGTCAGGCACGTTCGGCTGACCGAAGCTGGCAAGCGACTCCTGATCCATGCGCACGAGATCCTGCGTGCGGTGGAAAAGGGCAAGCAGGAGATCGCCGATCTGCGCGGCCTTTTGTGCGGCAACGTCATCCTGGGCGTGAACAACATATTCGTACCCAAGCTGATGACGGAATGCCTCCCGGCGTATTCGGTCGCGCATCCCGGGATCAACACCGTGGTCAAGATGGAGAATAATGAGGGTCTCGAGGCCGCGATCCTCGCGGGCGAGATGGATCTGGCGCTGGCCTGGTTGCCGCCCGATTCAAAGGAAATCGAGTCGGAGGTCCTGTTCACGGACGAATTGATCCTGGCAGTGTCGCCGAAGCACGCGCTCGCCAAGCGGGACCAGGTCTTTTTGCACGAGCTCAGCGACATGCCGCTCGCGCTGCCCACCGTCGCGACCAGCATGCGCCGTCTGGTCAATACGGAGTGCGCAAAAAAGAAGCTTACGCTGAGAACCGCACTCGAAATCGACGACACGCCGGCCCGCCTGACGTTTGTGACATCCGGAATTGCCGCCACGCTGACACCGCGCAGGGCCGTGGACGATCGGACGGGCTCGCGCATGATCCCGATCGCAGACGCACAATTCACGCTTTCTGCCGGCCTGCTCACGCAGCGCGGAGTTCACCTCAGCAGCGCCGCACAGCGTCTGGCGGATATGGTCCGCTCCCATTTCAAAGCGTGAGCCGGCGCGGCTCACCGGTGCTCGCCCCCGAGCGCCCATTCGAGAAGCCAGTGCCGCTGCGGATGCGTGATTGCGTCTGCTTATGCATTCGATCGGATAGGAATATTGGATTCGGGTACGGAGGGTGACTAAGGTGCGCCGGCCTCGGGTGAATCTGTCGTAGGTCGAGCGCGGAATTCTGGCCCGGAGGGCTGTCGCGCGTGCCGAGACGGGCGGAATTCGCCCGCGCCCTCGCAAAGGAGCTCGACGCATGAGCAACTCGCCCGCAACCGAACCCAAGGGATCGAAAACGATTGGGCTCCTGGGTATCGGCCTCGTCGGGCGAGCGGTGGCGCGCCTTCTTCTCGATGCCGGCTACGACGTCGTTGGTTATGCGCCGAGCGAAGGCTCTCGCAGCGCGCTGAAGGAGTTCGGAGGCCGTCCTGTCGGATCGGTCGAGGCGGTCGGGCGCAGCGCCGGGCTGGTCGTCCTCGCCGTGTTCAACACCAGCCAGGTGGAAGACGTGGTCGAGGGAACAGACGGCCTGCTGAGCGTGTCGCCGCCCGCCGGCGAGTCGCGCGCCGTCGTCAACCTCAGCACATGCGAGCCGGACCGCATCATGGCGCTCGACGATCGCGTGCGCGGACGTACACGCTTCGTGGAGATGCCGATTTCTGGAACATCGACCCAGATCGCCAAAGGAGACGGCGTCGGGCTGATCGGCGGAGAAGCTGACGCGATCGCGACCGTGGATGCGGTGCTCGCGGTCATCTGCCCCCGGCGCTACACGCTTGGCAGCGTCGGCGCGGGCGCCAAGGCCAAGCTGGCCGTCAATCTGATCCTCGGTCTCAACCGAGCCGCCATGGCGGAGGGTATCGCATTCGCACAAAAGCTCGGGCTCGATGCAGGCGCGTTTCTCGAAGTTGCCCGCAAGTCCGCCGCCTATTCCCAGGTGATGGACGTCAAGGGCAAGAAGATGGTGGAGCGTGACTACGGCCCGCTGAGCAAGGTTTCTCAGACCTTGAAAGACTTCACCATCATGCGAGACTACGCCCGCGAGGCCGGACAAGCCCTCCCATTCTCGGAAGTCTACATCGACATGATGCAAGGGTGCATGAAGGCCGGCGAAGGCGACTGGGACAACGCCGCACTGATCGAAGAAATCCGCCGGCGTACGATCGCCCGGAGCTAGCGCATGTCCCGGAAAAGTGGACACCGGTTTTCCGATCAGGACATGCGCAAACGCAAGAAGGGAGAGCGCATTCCGATTCGATCCAAGCGGAATGCGCTCTAGGCATCGTCAGCCGTTCGGGTACCGAGCGTATTCCGTTGTTCGATGCTCTCCGTCGCGAACGCGCGCGACTGCCCTCAAGCAAAGGCGAGCGAATGAACATCCAGATCAAAACATCGTGCACAGGCCTTTCCGATCCGATCCGCATTTGCCGGGTCGAGCCGATCCGTGTCGCGCTTCCGCTTGCAAAGCCCATGCTGATGGCGGGCGTCCGCATCGAAACCGCGGACAACGTGCTGGTGAGAATCGAGGCCTCGGACGGCACCGTCGGCTGGGGTGAGGCGACTTCGGCTCCGACAATGACGGGCGATTTGGCGGAGAGCCTCGTCGGCGCCGTCCGTCATTTGAGTCCGCTGCTCGTGGACCAGGATGCGCGCATGCACGCGCGGCTGGCGCGCCGCTGCCTGCACGCGATGCACGGCAACGGGGGCGCCAAATCCGCGATCGATATGGCTTTGCTCGACCTCGTCGGCCGCCGCATGGGCGTCTCGATCGTCGAGCTGTTGGGCGGGGCGCTGCGCCCAAATGCCATGCCGATGTGGCTGCTTGGAAATCCCAAGGTCGCGGACGATATCGAAGAGGCACGGCTCAAGCGGGCGGAAGGATTCCGGTTCTTCAAGCTGAAGGTCGGAATCAAGCCCGTGGCGGAAGAGATCGAGGCCGCGGCGCTGTTGCGCCGCGAACTCGGACCGGACGTCATATTATGCGCCGACGCCAATGCCGGTCTCAGCTCATCGCACGCGCAACAATTCGTGCGTCAAGCCGAGAGCCTCAACCTGCTCTACCTCGAGCAGCCGGTGCGCGCCGAGGATGTGCCTGCGATGCAGGCTTTATCGGCTCTTGGAATTGTGCCGATCTGCGCCGACGAAGGGATCGCCGGGACGGCCGAGGTGCTGGCCCATCATCAGGCGCGCGCGATGAGCGGCATCAACCTCAAGCTGATGAAAGCCGGCGGGCCGCGAGCCGCGATGCGGGTCGCCGCGCTGTGCGAGGCGCTTGGGCTCTCGATCACCGTCGCGGGCAAGATCGCGGAGTCGAGTATCTCCGCGTCCAACACGTTGGCGGTCGCCTGCGCTGCCGCAAACGTCGACTGGGGCCTCAACCTGACACACATCTACCTGGCCGAGGATTTGGTCCAGAACCCGATCCGTTTGCATCAAGGCAACTTCGAGCGTCCGACGGGACCCGGCAACGGCGTCGAGGTCGATGAAAGCCGGGTCGCGCGATACAGCGTCCCGTGATGCTTCTTTTTGCATTGCGGCCCGTCTCGGCTGGTCGCTGGTAGCGCGCTTGCGATTGTGTCTGCTTATGCATTCGATCGGATAGGAATATTGGATTCGGGTGCGGGAGGTGACTACGGTGCGCCAGCGTCAGACAAATCTGTCGTAGGTCGGACGCGGGCGGTGGCTCGGAGAGCTGTCGCATGCGCCGACATGAATTCGAGATTGGAGAGCACACGATGAAGGGGTGGTACGACCTGAGCTGGAACTTCGGGCCCGGCATGGCAATCCCGGAATGGCCGGGGCAGACGAATCAGGAGTTCACCATGACGAGCTTCCGCATGGAGAACACCGGCGGCAATCAGGACTTCATTTCGATGAACCTGCACTGCGGGACTCATGTGGACGCGCCCGGCCACTATCATCCCGGCGGAATCTCGATCGATAAGGTGCCGTTCGAGCGCTGGATGGGAACGTGCCTGTCGGTCGACCTGGAGCGCGATCCGCTGTCGAAGATCGACGTGAAGGACCTCGAGCCTTATGCATCGCAGATGGGCAAGGTCGACATGTTCTTCGTGCGCACGGGCGCGGACCGGATGTGGGGCACGTCCGACTACTGCTGGAAGTACCCGTTCTTCACGCCCGAAGCCGGCGAGTACATGGTCAAGCAGGGAGTCAAGATCATCGGCATGGACACGCCCGGTCCAGACGCGTCGCTGCGCAGCGGCTTCCGCGAGGGCTCGCCGCTGCACTTCACGCTCCTGGGCAACGACGTCCTCATCATCGAGAACCTCGCCAACCTCAAGAGCGTGTGCGGCCGGGTGACCTACGTGTATGCCGTGCCGATCAAGATCGAGGGGGCCTATGGCGCTCCCGCCCGCGTCCTCGCAAAGGAACTCGATGCATGACCGCCTCGCCCGCGCCGGACGCGAAGAAGTGGCTGTGGCTGCATCGCGAAGACAACGTCGCGATGTCGCTGTTCGATTTCGCCAAAGGCAGCGTCGTCCATATCGACGGGGCCGAGATCGTCCTCAAGGACGCTGTCGATTACGGCCACAAATTCGCTCTGACAAACATCCGCGCGGGCGAACCCGTCGTGAAATATGCCGAGACGATTGGAGTCGCCAGCCGGGACATCTCGGCTGGCGAGCACGTTCACGTTCATAACATTAAATCGCTGAGGGCAAGAAAGCAGTAAACGATGCGCGAGCTCACGGGTTACACGGGCGGCGGCCTACTGCCGGGCATTCGCAAGCACGTCGCTGTGCTGTCGCTCAATTCGTTCTGCAACCGCGCCGTGGAGCTCATCGCGGAGTCGGTTCGGGGCACCGTCCCGCTGGTTCACCCCTTCGGCCGCAACGAAATCGGCATTTACCGTGAACGCCTCGAACGCACGCTCGAGGGTGTGGCACTGCATCCGAACGTCCATTCCGTTCTGTTGGTCGGCTATGAGCCGCAGTCAACGGCGGAGTTTCTCGCCGCGATCAGGAAGGCGACCACCAAGCCGATCGATTCTGTCCTCGTGCTTGAAAGCGGCACGCTGAATGCGGTGCGCATCGGGGCCGAAAAGGCGCTCTGGATGGTGATCGGCGCTTCCGAGGCCCGTCGCGAGCCTATCAGCTTCCAGGGGCTTATCTTCGGCGTGAAATGCGGGGGCAGCGATGCGACTTCGGGCGTCGCCTCGAACGCCGCTCTCGGTCAGGCGGTCGACCGCATCATCGAGGCTGGCGGCACGGCAATCTTTTCCGAGACGACCGAGATTCTCGGAGCCGAGCACATCCTCGCGCGGCGCGCCGTCAACGAGGAGGTCGCAAAGAAGATTTACCGCGCGGTCCAGGCAAACGAGGAGATGGCGATGGCTGCGGGCGTCGATCTTCTCGGCGTCAATCCGGTCCCTGACAACATCAAAGGTGGGATCACAACGATCGAGGAGAAGTCCCTCGGAGCGATCCTCAAGGCCGGAACTGCGCCGATCCAGGACGTCCTCGGCTATGGACAACGCCCCTCCCGTCCCGGCCTCTATTTCATGGATTCTCCCTCGGCTGCCAGCGAGGTGGTCACGGGCCTGAGCGCTGCCGGGGCCCAGATGATCTTGTTCTCTACCGGGACCTGTAACCCGGTTGGCAACCCGATCAGCCCCGTTCTCAAGATCACGAGCAATCCGCGGACGGTTGCACGCATGAAAGAACACCTCGACGTCGACATCAGCGACGTGTTGTCTGGAAACGCCTCCATCCGCGAGGCAGGCGACCGCATCGTCGATGCCATCGTGGCCGTTGCGAACGGACGGCTGACCACGGCAGAAGTCGTCGGGCATGCCGAATTTGCACCCATTCCCGTTGGACTCTAGCGCACGTCCCGGAAAAGTGGATGCCGGTTTTCCGACAAGGACATGCGCAAATGCAAGAAGGAAGAGCGCATTCCGATTCGATCCAATCGGAATGCGCTCTAACCGCGCCTGGGAAAGGAAGACCGCCGCCACGCCTGGCATGTCGCGGAGACGGAGCGGCACTCCGCCCGGCCCAACTTCGGAGGGACGCCTGTGAAGCAACGAATTGGGTTCATAGGGCTGGGCGCCATGGGTCTTCCCATGGTCCGAAACATCCTCAAGCATGGTTATCCGGTGACCGCCTACGATCTCGTCGACAGCAAGATCGATGAGGCGGTTCGCGCGGGCGCCGGCCGGGCGCACTCCTGCCGGGCCGTGGCCGAGCAATCGGACACCGTCATCACGATCCTGCCGGCGGCCGAGCACGTGAAGGCCGCGATCCTCGGACCGGACGGTGCGATCGAAGGACTTGCAGCCGGCTCCACCTTGATCGAAATGAGCACGGTCGCGGCTGCGACGATCTACGACATTGCCCGCCTACTGATGCAGCGCAAAATTCGCGTGCTGGCGGCACCGGTGGTGAAAGGCGTCAAGGGAGCAGTCGACGGTACACTCGGAATCTATGCGGGCGGCGATCCGGCCGTGTTCGAAGCGTGCCGTCCCCTGCTGGCGACCATGGGAACGGAGATCGAATATTGCGGCGATCTCGGGTCCGGCAACGTGGTCAAGCTCATCAACAATATGGTGGTCGGGATCTCAGTCTGCGTGTTGTCCGAGGCGATCGTGCTCGGCGCTAAGGCAGGCGTTGGTCCGGAGGTGCTATTGAGCAGCCTGGGCAGCGGATCGGCCAACAGCTTTGTCCTGCAGAACCACATCAAGGACCACGCGCTCACCGGACATTGTCCCGAGGGCCTGTTCTCGATCGAATACGAGCTGAAGGATTTGGCGCTGGCGCTTGCAACGGCCAAAGACCTCGGGATTCCGCAGCATTTCGCCGCGCTGGCCCACCAGACCTACGAGGAAGCCAGCGCCCTTGGGCTCGCCAAGAACTACTACCCGGCGGTGATCGCCGTTGCCGAACGCCTCGCGGGAGTGAGCGTCCGGCCACGTGCTGGCTAGCCGCCGACCGGCGACGCGAGATGGAGCAACGCGCGATGGCAGTCACCAACCGCTCGGGGATGAACAAGGTCAACGTCGCGGTCGTGGGGCTCGGATGGTGGGGCAAGGTCATCATCAAGACCCTGAAGGAAAGCTCCAAGCTGCGGATCACGACCGCGGTCGACGTGAGTCCGGCCGCGGGCGACTGGGCCCGCTCGCAGGGTCTCGCGTTCACACCGGATTTCGAATCGGCGGTTGCGAACCCGGCGATCGATGCGCTCATTCTCTGCACGCCCCACTCGATGCACACCGATCAGGCCATCTTGGCGGCGGGCGCGAAGAAACATGTGTTCTGCGAGAAGCCCCTCGCGCTGACCTACGCTGACGCGCTGCGGTCTGTGACAGCCTGCAAGCAGAGCAACGTGATACTCGGCCTGGGGCATGAATTGCGGTTCACACCGCCGATGGCCGAGCTCCGCCGCATGGTTCACTCGGGCGAGCTCGGCACGCTCGTCCAGAGTGAAGCGACGTTCACGGGCCTGGTGAAGCACCAGGCGGGCAACTGGCGAATTTCCAGCGCCGAGGCGCCGGGTGGGCCGCCGATGACCGGCAAAGGAATCCACGCGCTCGACCTCTGCATTAGCATGCATGGGCCGGCCGAACGCGCGTTCGCCAGCCTGAGGCGTTCCTCGCCCGAGGCGATCAACGACGACACGCTGGGGCTGCTGCTCACGTTCAAGAGCGGCGCAAACGCCCTGATCACGGCGCTGTGGAGCTCGCCATTTGCGAACCGATTCACGGTCTTTGGTACGCAGGGATGGGCTGAAGTCCGCGACAAGGCGCATCCGGAGAAAGCCGACGGCTGGTCATTGACGACGTGCATGCGGGACGAGCGCGTCAGGACAGTCGAATTTCCGCCGATGTCGCCGGTGCTCGCGAATCTGGAAGCGTTCGCGGACGCGGTCGCGGGGCGTACCGCCTATCCGATCTCGCACACGGAGATGCTTGCGGACATCGCCGCGTTGGAAGCCATCGGCAAGTCCGCCTCGAGCCGCACGTTGACCGAGGTGGAGGCCGTACGCGCGCCCGCATAGACATCGGGTGCACTCACGGACAGGCACGCCCAAGGACTTGAGGGCCTCATGAATACGGATACCCGCCCGAACGATTGGCCTCTGAAGATTTTCAGCGTCAACGGCGTGAAAGCGGTGTTGTCG
>Ga0153954_1001686_pt1 | contig 10975 bp, 10 predicted proteins | sample TSFL038MetaG_FD_102277 | JGI IMG/M metagenome (GOLD analysis project Ga0153954, IMG submission 102277) | Attine ant fungus gardens microbial communities from Florida, USA - TSFL038 MetaG | ecosystem: Host-associated > Fungi > Mycelium > Unclassified | place: USA: Florida, Wekiwa Springs State... | reverse complement strand
TCGCCAGACATCGATCCACCTCTCGACCCGACTGGTACAATTGAGTTTGGCAGCAGGAATCACGCCAAGCCGACAAACTCAATTCAAATCGTGCACAAAAGATTCACAACCTCTGAGGAGCGGCCTTCAGGCCGCGTCTCGAAGGATGGCCGCGGGTGGTCCTCACCGCCCAATAAGCCGATCCGCGAAATAGGCGATGGTCTTGCGGTAGATCACGGCGTGATTCCACTCGCGCATGGCTTCGAAATTGGCACTACCTTCGCCGTAAGGCTGGCCCATCTTGAAGCCGTTGGTGTACAGCAGGTTCGCGGTCGAGGCGAGCACGTCGGCGACGTCATGGCGGAGATCGATGCGGCCGTCGCCGTCGAAATCGACGCCATATTTGATATAGGACGACGGCAGGAATTGCGTCTGGCCGATCTCGCCGGCATAGGCGCCGATCAGGTCGCGCAGCGGCAAGTCACCGCGCTGCACGATCCTCAGCGCCGCGAGCAGCTCACCCTGGAACAGGTCGGAGCGGCGGCAATCATGTGCGAGCGTGGCCAGCGTCCGGATCACCGGCAGCTTGCCCATGTCGCCCTTGCCGAAGTCGGTCTCAAGCCCCCAGATCGCGACCAGGATCTGCCGCGGCACGCCGAAGCGCTGTTCGATCTGCGAAAACAGTGCGGCGTGACGCTGCAGCATGGCACGGCCGCCATTGATGCGCCCGGCGCCGACGCGAGTGGCGACATACTGCTCGAAGGTCTTGTTGAAGGTGTAGCGCTGACGGCGGTCGAAGGCCAGCACGCCCGCATCCTCGCTGACGCCGCCGAGCGCTTCGGCGACCACGTTTGGCGAGATGCCGGCGGCGGTCGCTTCCGCGGAAAAGCTTTGCACGAAGCCATGGAAATCACCGCCGCAGCGCGCGGCGAAAGCCGGCGTCGCGGCGATCAACGTAGCGAAGAGAATGCCTAAATGAAATCTGCGCATGGGTGTCCTTTGTCGCCGACGCGTTGCCCGTTCATGCCGCGCCATCCTCATCAACGCAGCTCGCGCCCCGTGCGAAACGCTCCAGCCAGATCCGACAATTCCGCGCGCACGCGCTCCAGGACACTTTCATATTCCCGCGTCGCGGTCTGCCGGAACAGACGATGCGCCGGATACCAGGGACTGTCGTGGCGGCCGATCAGCCAGCGAAAATCCGACATGTAAGGCAACAAGAGCCAAACCGGCTTGCCGAGCGCGCCGGCCAGATGGCCGACGCTGGTGTCGACGGAAATCACGAGATCAAGACAGGAGATCAGCGCCGCCGTCGCCGCGAAGTCGGTGAGATCGGAAGTGAGGTCGAAGATGTCGCGCCGCTCGCGGAGGAGCCCGACATCGCGCGACCGCGGATCTTTCTGCAAGCTGACGAAGGTCGCGTCGATATCGAGAATGCGCGACAAGGTCGCAAGCGGCATCGATCGATTGCGGTCATTCTGATGTTTCGGGTTGCCGGACCAGACGAGGCCGACCCTCAGCTTCTCATGCGCCCCGAGCCGGCGGTCGAAAGCCTGCGCCAGATCCGGCGCAGGAAGCGGCAGATAGGCTTTTCCGGCCGGGATGCTGTCGAGCCTGGTCCCGAACGCAAGCGGCATGCAGGTGATCGGGCAATGGAAATCGATGGCCGGCAGCACGGTGTTCGAAAGTTTCGGCAGCCACTCGGCAACGCCCTCGACTTTCGACAGCAGCGGACCGAGCGGCGGCTCGACCGCCAGCACCACGCGTGCGCCGCGTTCGGCCAGCATCGGCAGATAGCGGGCGTACTGGATCGAGTCGCCCAGGCCTTCATCGGAGCAGACGAGGATCGTCTTGCCGGCAAGCGGCTGCTCTCCGAGCCAGATCGGCACCGACAGCTTCGGATATGACGGCTTCAGCTGCTCCGAGAATGTCCAGCGTACCTCCCGCCCCTTCCAGCCGGCCTCGAAGTCGCCCTGCCGCAACTGCAGCAGCGCAAGATTCCAGGAGGCCTCGGCGTAACCGGGAGCGATCGCGAGCGCGCGCCGGTAATCGGCCATGGCCTCGTCCAGGCGTCCGAGCTCGGCTAGCACGCTTGCGCGGTTCGTGATCATCCGGGGCATACCGGGACGGATGCGCAGCGCGCGCTCGTAGGCGGCCAGCGCTTCCTCGGTCCGCCCCTGCGCCTGAAGCACAGCGCCCAGATTGCCGATCGAATCGAGGTTTGCAGGGTCAAGCTCGACCGCACGCAGATTGTCGGCGAGCGCCTCGTCGAGCCGATTCAATTCCTTCAACACCAGCGCGCGCAGGTACAGCGTAAGGGCGCTGCGCGGTTGCAGCCCCGCGCTGCGGGTGAGGTACGCCAACGCTTCGTCCAACCGTCCGAGCCCATGCAGGATATGTCCGCACCTATAGGCGGCGTCGGCATGGCTGGAATCGAATTTGAGCGTTTGCTCGAAAGAGGCCAGCGCCTCCGGGGTGCGGCCCGCCGTCATCAGCGCACTGCCCCTTTGCCACCAGAGCTGCGCGTCGTCCGGCTTGCTCTCGATCGCCCTGTCAAAAACCCGCAGCGCCTCGTCGTGACGCCCAAGATTCGACAGCGCAAATCCCAGCGTCGTCAGATAAGCCGGCTTCGGCTCCTTCCTGAGCGCGCGCGAGGTCCATTCCACCGCAAGCTCGGGCTGCTGCGCCTCAAGATGCACGAGACCGGTGAGATGGAGGGTGTCGGCGTTATCGGGATACTGGTTCAGCGCGTGCTGGCAGCGCGACAGCGCGTCGAGGAAGCGCCCCTCGAGCGTGTCCTTCAGCACTGCTGCGTGGAGCAGGCCGAGCGCCTGCGCGCCCGACGCCGGCGTCTCGGCCTGCATTTTGGCTTCGGCTTTCGCGTCTGCGCAGCGCTCGTGATGATTCATGAAGGAACTACCCCTAGGTGATTCGCCGGCAGACGGTAAGGGTGGTGAGAGCAGGCTGGGACGGCGCGCAGTGACGGAAATGTCAGGCCGCATGGCGTTCGGCGGCCGGCGCGAGATAGACATTATTTCCGAAAAACGGAAATGAACTGGCTTGTCCGACAAGCACGGCCGGCCCTGGTCACGCAGGGCAGATCCGCGCGCGATTTGCTTTGACAGCGGCGCTCCTATCGAGGACAAGCCGCGCATGCCGAAAAAACCCGGGACCAATCCCAAAGGCGAATTCGCCTTCTTCAACGTCGTCTATGAAGACGGCTCCCAGCGCTCCAACCGGCGCGTGCCTTCCGAGCTTCTTGGCGGGCTTGACGGCGACGAGCCTGCCCGCGCATTTATCCGCGAGCAGGACCGCGAAATCGCCGAAAAATCCGGTCGGCCGCCGCTCGAGATCAAGAGCATCAGTCGCGTCGGTGCGAAGAAGAAGTAGGTCCAAACGCCCGGCTTCTCTTCGACGTCGAGCGCTGGACCTGCTCTTTCCTAACGTCCACTGGCCTGGACCGGAGCGACAAAGTAGAAATCTTCGCCACTCAGCGATGAATACACGGCGGGCTTTTGCTGCCCGCCAGTAGCGGCATAGACATCGTCCGCAACGAGCCGGAACATCTTGCCGATCTCAACGCCGGGCTCTCTGCACCGTTTTACAAAAGCGGTTACGAATGGACTCGTCATTCCATCGCCGTCCATCGCTGTTGCGCCCTCGGCTGCGGAAAAAGCGACGATACTTGATGCGGGCGGCGTTATTCGAGCGAGCCCTGTTTGCAGAATCGGAGCGCCAGCGTGAATTTCGGGCTTCGGCACCCATGGAACGATCCCGCGCGTCGACGGCGGACCTGGCTTTACGAAGGGATCGTTGCGGCACGCGTCGAGAATTGCGACTTTGATTTTTCTCGTACCGTCCAGTGATTTCAGGAGTCGATCCAGGCTGAGACCTTCGTTCGCCATGTCCCTCTCGGATTCGACGTGCGAATCCACGCCAAAGACGTAGTTGATGCCATTGAACGATATGGCATGGCCCGAATAGAACAACACCGCCCAATCGGAGTCCTTTGCTCGTCTTTCGAAACGCGACAACGCGTCATACATCGCGTCTCTCGACAGGTCGGTAAAGGAAAACGTCGTAAAGCCGATATCCTTGAACGCGGAGGCGACAGTCTCCGAGTCGCGCGATGGATTTGGCAGCTTTGGAACGTTCAAATAGTTCGAGTTTCCTATCGTCAGCGCAATCCTGTCTTCGCGACCGGTAGTGAGTTGTGGCGGCGACGTCCCGGCGGCATCGGAAGATTTGCTCGCGCCAGATATGCCCGCGCTTGATATGCCCGCACCTGGAATATTGCGGGTCGCTGGTGGAGACGAAGCCGACAAATATCTAAGGATCGTTGGTCCGAACTGGTAACTCAACCCCAGTGCGGATACACCGAGCACGCCTGCAACCGCTGTGCGCCGGTTGAAGGGACCCAAGGCATTGCGCGGCGGCAGCGGAGGCCCGGAATCGATTGCATCCGAACCGGCGCGCATGAATTTTACCTGATTGGCTATCTCCTCAATCGCCGCCTCGCGATCGTCGAACAGATCACGCCATTGCTTGCTCTGGATCTGGTAAAGCAACGTCCCTGAAAGAGGAATATTGGCCATGCGCACCGGAAAGATGATCTTGTGCAGATGAGCCGCAAGCGTCACTTCCTTTTCGATCTCGTTGGACGAATTGGCGCGATCGGTTAGAACCAGAAGCATCGCCCGCGAGCCCTCGATGCCGGCAACAATCGCGCTGGGCCAACTTTTTCCCGGCTGAATATCCCGAGGAGCAATCCAGCATTTGACGCCCCGAGTCTCGAAATCGGCGACCAGGCGTCGCGCGTGCGCCGCCCCGTCCTCGGAGGCGTGACAGACGAAAAGATCTGCGATGATCTCAGCCATAAAGGTTACCGTTCCAGCCAGGCATCGTCTGAAGATTGTCCCAGAATTTCGTTACAGCGCAATACTGGGCAAGCCTCCATTGGAGTGGCTTGTCTTTATGCTATTTTGCATTGAGCCGCGATAGCGGCGATCTCGAAACGAGGTTCGGCATGACTTCCGCGTCCAGGACCAGGCGGCTCATCGCGCTCGTCGCTTTTGTCTTCATCATCGGGTCACAGGTTTCGCCCGTACAGGCTGTCGAGGATGCCGGAAAGGTCGGCGTGGTGTCCTTTGGACTGTTCGGCGATCAGGGCGTGTTCAGATCGGAGGCGACCGGCGCGGCCCGGATCGTGGCCGGCCGTTTCGAGACCGGCCCGATCAACGTTGAGTACAATTCCAGAAGGGGCGGACACGCAACGATCGAAGGCCTGGCCAGTTCGTTGCAGCTCGCAGGACGCGGCCTGGATGCCGAGAAGGATGTTCTCTTTCTGATTCTCACCTCGCACGGCTCTCCGGATGGTCTTGCCATCAAGGCGGGGCGGCTGACGCAAATGCTCACGCCGTCCCGCCTCGCCGACATGCTCGCCAAGACAGGCGTGCGGCATAAGGTGGTGGTGATCTCGGCCTGCTATTCCGGTGTCTTCATCCCGCGTCTGGCGAGTCCCGACGTGCTGGTGATCACCGCTGCCGACGCCGACCATCCGTCGTTCGGCTGTGAGGACAAGGCCAGGTGGACCTATTTCGGCGATGCCTTCTTCAACGTCGCGCTCCGGCACACCGGAAGCCTGAAAGATGCGTTTCTCGATGCGCGCGCACTCGTCCGGAAGCGGGAATTGCGGGAGCATTTCGAGCCGTCGAATCCGCTGATGGCAGGCGGCGCAAACGTGCTGCCATTGCTTCCCGGACGTCCTTGAACGATCGGCCTCGAGCCGAGGGTACTACACGCAGCTAGAGCGCGCGCTCACATCCAGCGGCTCGCATTCAATTGCGGAACACGTCACAATATGTACCGGCTTTCAGCAGCGCCGCGCATAATTTGTCGGCCGCGCCCCTGGTGTCTTCGCCGACCCGGACCCGCGCGGCGCCCATCTCGCCTATGACTCCGCGGATGACGACGCGCGGCGCGTGGTCGCCAAGAATCGCCGCGTATTTCGACTGCCATTCATGGTAGCGTGCGAGCGCTTTCGCCGGGGTTGGCCCGCCGACCACCTCCACGCCCCACGGCTTGATCGGCGCCGATGCATCCTGCCTGGGCTGAACCAAAGTGGCGGCGGGCAGATTGCATGGCACGATCTCGACGGAGGACATCTCGACCGGGCTGGCCTGGCCTCCGGCCCATTCTTCGACAGGGCGACCGGTCACAAACCGCACATAGGCCCGCGTTTCCAGCGGAAGCGGCCGCCGGCCACCGAGCCAGTCGTGCACACGCGCCGATCCGGCATTGTACGCGGCCGCCGCAAGGCCGACATTGCCAAACTCACGGCGCAGGTCGCGCAACAGTTCGCTCGACTTCGCGATCGCTTCGAGCGCATTGAACGGGTCTTCGAGGCCGCTCGATAGTGCGGTTGCCGGCATGAATTGAGCTATGCCCTGCGCCCCTTTCGGGCTGATCGCGTCCGGCTTGAAACGGCTTTCCTGCCAGATCAGGCGGGTAAAGAAATCAACCGGCAGATCATTGGTGGTGGCCGCCGTGGCAAGCAGCTCGCAAATGGTCTGTGCTGTCGATGGCGCGCTCGGCTCCGGTTCCGAGTTTTGCTTCGCCTGGTCATGTTCGTCCTGATGGTTTGCAGCGGCGGGCTGCTGTTGCACCGTCGTAGGATCGTCGCCAGCATCCGATGCGAGTGCAGACGGCCCGATCACCATTATCATCGTCGTGGACAAGAGCAGCGGCAGCAGGAGGGCGGAAGCCCGGCCGAAGCCGCCAAGCCGCAGGGCTTGATGGAGCTCAAACCTCATGACGACCTCTCTCGCGGGGCCGGGCACGCGCGAACGCGAAACCATGCGTGACGCACAACGCCGAAACACGGGATGCGTTCCGCAGCCGTCGGACGCGCAAGCTCAGGCGGGGCGCTGATTGTGGCGACCCACGCGTCTGTGAAAAAAAACCTTTCGCCAAATAGGAACCGGATGGCCCGCCTCGCATTCGTAGGCGGTACGGCCACACCAGCCACGTCCATCTGAAACGGACAACGTATCGAAGGAAGCGACCATGCCACGAATGAAGCAAGCTGCGAGAGGGAACCGCAAGACCAAAGCCGCCGCCGCGACCGCGCTGGGCGCTGCCGGACTGGGGCTTTCCCTGGCGGGAAGCGCATCCGCGTCGACGGTGCCGACTGCCGATGTCCCGCAAACCGACAACAGCTCGTCCCAGCAGCGCTTCGTCCTTGGCGAGGAAGAGATGGCCGACGTCAGTCTCGCCACGTTCCATTTGTTCGATAAGGAAGATATCGCCGGTGCGCAGCAGGTCGCCGTTATCGTTGGCAGATGCGGTGGATGCCGTGGCTGCCGTGGCTGCGCCTGGCGTGGCTGCAGGTGCGGCGGATGCCGGGGTTGCGGCGGCTGCTGCCGGTCCTGGGGACGGTGCCGCTGGTGCTGAGTTCCGCGACCTGAAGCGCGATGATTTGAGGATGATCATCATCGCGCGTGAGCGTGTTGCCTGCGCGTGATCCGCCTGCGCCTTCGCCACGCCGAAGGGGCTTCGGCCCCGCTGGCCCAGGTGCGGGGGAGGCTTTTGCGGGCCATCGTCAGCCCACAAAGGCGCGGTTCCCCGGCCCAAGTGAAATCAAGATTCCTCCGCTTTTGGACCGCGATAACAAGGTATCGGTCAACGAGAGCGCCATGAGGAAGCATCACCCAATGCCGATGGAAGACGGCTTTAATCCGGACCATCCCCTGCCTCTCTTTCTCGCCGATCGACGTGCACGGCAGGCGATTGGCACGGCTCGCGGCCGGCCTGTGACCTCGTCGCGGGTCTTCAAGGCGGGCATTTTGATTGCAGCCACGACGGCGACCGCGATCGCGGTCCTGCTGCTGGGAGACCCAACGGCTCTCTTTGCGAATGTCAGGACTTCGCTGACAGACAATCTGGGACTTCGGCCTGGCACCGATCAGCCGGCCCCGGCGATTCCACCTGTCGCCGATGGATCGACTTCGGTTCAATCCAGCGCCGATGCGCAGGCCCTGCCGCCGAGCGCAAAGGACGCGGCGCCCTCGGGCGAAATTGCCGCCTCCGAACCCGCGGCCAGGGATCAGGCAGAAGAGAGTGAGCCAACCTCGGCGGGGCCATCCTCTCCCTCTGCGGAGCCATCCTCTGCGGAGGCGAGAGCGCCCTACCCTGAAGCCCTGTACAGGCAATTCCAGGCCTGGTCGGCGGCGCAAGACGCGCAGGCCAACGCCAACGCCAAGCCCGCACAGCCCGTTCAAGACGCCGAGGCACAAGCTTCGCAAGAAGCCCCGGCACAGGCTGCGGAGGATGACCCCGCGCCCCATCGGCTCACGCAAAAGCACCGGCACGCCCTGCGCGTTCATCATGCACGGGCAGAAGCGCGCCCGCAGAACCTCCGGAAAAAGATCCGGCGGGTGCAAACCGCGCGGGCAGAACGTCCGCCGGTACAAGCTGCGCAAGCACAGAGCCAGCCACAGAGCCAGCCTGCGCAAAATGCGCCGGGATGGTCGTTCCTGCCAAAGTTCGGCCAGCCCTATTGATGCATGATCCGGAAAAAGCCTGCCCCGCATTTGGATCGCGGGGGTGTAGTGCCGCTTTCCGAAACGTGTGCCCAACGTTCTAACCGGCGCGCGCCGGGATCGCGAGCAAACGCTTCCCTTCCGATTCGAATGTCAAACAGCCTCGCCGCCATTGCGAGCGACTTCGCCGTCATTGCGCGGAGCAAAGCGACGACTTGTCCGCCGAAGCCTTGGCGAAGGCGGGACTAGGGTACGACTTCGCATTCCCGCGGCATGATTTGCCCGGGGCTTTGCGTTAGTCTCACCCTCGACAATCAAGAGGGCGCAGGGAATGCCGGATGCCGAAACGCACCCGCAGCCTTGCGTGCAAATGGAAAAAGCACGCAAGCAAGTCACCACAGGTACGCCGAACATTCCGGCATTCCCTGCGCGATGGTTCACGGCTTATACGTGCTCTCCTCGGTGTGCCGGGCTTGTTAGCCACCGTCGCCCTCGCGAAACGTCTCGCAAGCGCTTGACCTCAGCGTCGGGAGGCCAGGACCACACGATTTCGCTCGTCCGCTTAAGCTCGCCTTCGTCTCGCGCAAGCCCACGCGTCCATCGCACCCCGCCTCACGCTTCGTGACGATTGGCCGTAACGTCCCTCTTGGATAGAGGCGGGATGGAGGGGAGATAAGCACGATTTCCGATTTTCAGCAATCGAATTATTTTGCGCCGAGGGCTTGAAGAGCCGAAAGATATTGGAGCAGCACGCAAATTTGGATTTTTCGCGCAGGCGAATTGATGCGCACATCCACGTCTTTGGTTACAGCAAGCAGGATGGAAGACGTGGATGCCCGGGCCAAGCCCGGACATGGCGAGGTTGCGGTGCAAGCCGCGCTTCCCGCGGCTGCACCCGCTCGAAGTCCGGTTTGTTCTTGTCGAGCCCGCCGTCGTGGCCTCTAATCCCGGAAAAATCATGCCGAGGGAGGAGACCATGCAAAGACGATCATTGATGACGTGCGCTGCGATAGCCCTCGCAGCCTCTGTGCTGTCCGGTGCCGCCGCTCGCGCCGCTGAAGTGAAGGTGCTCACGTCAGTGGCCTTGAAGTCCGTGCTCGACGAGCTTGCTCCGATGTTCGAGAAGAAAACCGGCCACAAGCTCGCCATCGACTATGGGCTGGCGGCGGATCAGAAGAAGCGCATTCTCGGCGGCGAACATGCCGACCTGATCATCCTGACGCGAGCGATGATGGAGGACCTCGCAAAGCAGAACAAGCTCACCGCCGACGGCCTCGTGAACGTGGCAGGCACATCGGTCGCGGTAGCCGCGCGCGCCGGCGCAGCGAAGCCCGACATCAGCACGGTCGACGCCTTCAAGCAGGCGCTGCTGTCGGCCAAGTCGATCGTCTATGCCGACCCGGCGAAGGGCGGCCTCAGCGGCATCGTCGCCGCCCGCGCCATCGAACGGCTCGGCATCGCCGAACAGATGAAGGCAAAGACGATACTGGTCCCCGGCGCGCAATCTGGCGACCTGGTCGCCAAGGGCGAAGCGGAATTGGGCATCGCACAAGCGTCAGAGATTGTCCCCGTCGCGGGCGCTCAACTGCTTGGGCCGCTGCCGGGTGAACTCGGGACCATGACGCTGTTCACCGGAGGGATCGGCGCAGAGAGTCAATCGGTGCCGGCGGTCAAAGCGCTGATCGAATTTCTCACCGGGCCCGACGCAGCGCCGAGCTTCAAGGCGAAGGGATTCGAGGCGGGATAAATTCTGATCCGGCTCGGAATCTCAACAGGCAGCAGGTAGCCCGGATGAGCGAAGCGACATCCGGGTCACAACCCCGCTACACATACTGGCACCAGCGGACGATGAGAGGGTGGGCACGGCGCAAGGGCGCCTTTGCCCATTCTACCCACGGTAGATTGATCTATCTCAAGCCTGCACCCGAAACGCAGGCCCAGCTTACCTTCCGAAGGCAGCGATACGGCAATCGGAGAGTGAAGCATGTACCGGCATATTCTCATTCCGACAGATGGGTCTGAGCTGGCGGAGCACGGGGTGGCGCATGGGTTGTCGCTGGCGAAATCCCTTGGAGCCAAGGTGTCCGTGATCTTCGTTGTGGAACCGCTTTCAGAAATGACAGGGCGGTTCCTTGAAGCACTCGCAACATATATTGAGCTGCGCAAGGAGCAGGCCAGGAGCGCGCTGGATCGCGCGGCAAATGCGGCCAAGAAGGCCGGTGTTTCCTGCGAGACGATTCAAGCGGAGAACGGGCAACCCCATCAAGCCATCATCGCCGCAGCCAAGGACAAGGGCTGCGATCTCATCGTCATGTCGTCGCACGGACGCAGCGGACTTTCCATGTTTCTCATCGGCAGCGTGACAAACAAGGTGCTGGCGCACGCGAAAACCCCCGTGCTGGTTTGTCAGTGAACGTGCAGACCGCGCGATGGGGCCAATAAACGCACCCAAATGA
>Ga0153954_1001685_pt1 | contig 10989 bp, 9 predicted proteins | sample TSFL038MetaG_FD_102277 | JGI IMG/M metagenome (GOLD analysis project Ga0153954, IMG submission 102277) | Attine ant fungus gardens microbial communities from Florida, USA - TSFL038 MetaG | ecosystem: Host-associated > Fungi > Mycelium > Unclassified | place: USA: Florida, Wekiwa Springs State... | reverse complement strand
ATATGGTTTGGCGCCGGCACGGCCCTGGTTCTCGTTGGTGCAATCGCCTTTTTTCGACCCGTCCCGGTGTTGGCAAACCGCTGGCGAGCCGGCGGCGTTGTCGTCGCGGGATTGGTCGTTGCCATCGCGTCGCTCTTGTGGCGGCCGGACGGCCGATGCGGCTGCCAGCTTCCGCCGGTTCCCAATATTCTGGCGATGAAGTTCGGCGTGAAATCGCTCGGCGAAGGTCGTTATGCCGAGGCGAAATCAGCCTTCGATGATCTAGTGAAGGATTGGCACTCGGAGGCGATCCGCGGCGCAGCGATTTACGGCCGCGCCTTGAGCGAAGAGAAGCTTGGCGAGATCGCCGCGGCGCAGAAGGATTTGTCCGCGGCCGCGGCCTATAATCCTTCTGGCGCCATCCAGTTCAAAGGCTTCGGCCCTTAGCGGACCGAGCCAGTTTAGTACTTGGTGACAAGCGGCGCAGGGGCCGGCGCCGCCCAGTTGAACTTGTAGACGAGGCCCAAAGTCGCCGACTGCTCTTCCGGACGGAAGTGAATCGTCGTCGGGAGGCCAGCGCCAAGCTCGGGAAGATCGTGCGAGCCATATTCGGCATAACGATAGTCCGCCCGCCAGAACCAGCCCGGCGCGAATTCCGCTTCGATGCCGCCGCCGAGGAACCAGCCATCGGCGGTAAAGCCGGCGGTGGAGATCCCGCTGGCGGCACCGGTGAACGCGCTTTGCAAGCCTGCGCCGCCGAAGCGCGCCTGGGTGAACCCGGCCTTCACATAGGTCATGACAGCCGGCGAGACGAGCCAGCCCAAGCGGCCACCGGCCGCCCAAGCCCAATTCTGAGAGATCGATCCGGCAAGGCCGTCGGCCTGGTCGACGAGCGTGCCGCGCAAGTCGGACGGATTAAATTCGCCGAGGACACCGGCGACGATCTTGTTGGTGAGCTGATAATCGTAGCCCGCGCCGACGCTGCCATAGACACCGCGGCCGCCCTGGCGCTGCGCGGCGCAGACCAAACAGCCGCCCGTGATCGGATCAAACACGCTGGTATTGGCGCTCCAGATACCATAGCCGATGCCGGCATCGGCATAGATGCCCGTCCAGTTCGTCGCCGCCGGAGCCGGGCCGAAGCCGTCGGTGATCTGCGTGAACGAGGGAATGCCCGGCGCATTGAAATCGGGCCAGCCGAATTTGTAGACGACGCCCGAGGTGATCGTCTGGACGATCGGATGGAAATGGATGTTGCCGAGCGGCCCGAGCGCGCCGGTGTCGGCCAGATCGCGCCCGCCATAATCGGCAAAGCGATATTCCGTGCGCCAGAACCAACCGGGAGCAAACATGGTCTCGGCACCGATGCCGGCGAACCAGCCATCTGCATTGAAGCCCGGCGTCGAATTGCCGGTAAAGGCGCCCGTGAACGAGCCGTACAAGGTGGCGCTGGTGAAATGCGCCTGGGTGAAGCCGGCATTGCCGTAGACGAGCAGATCGGGCGTGAGGAGCCAGCCCAAGCGGCCACCAGCCGCCCAAGACCAATTCTGGTTCGGGCTCCCGCTCACTCCGGCGCCGGCATCCTGGATGATGCCGGTCATGCGGCCAAAGGTGCCGTCGCCGAAGACGCCGGCGACGAGATGATCGGTGAACTGATAGTCAAAGCCGCCGCCGACGCGGCCGAGAAAACCGCGGCCGCCCTGGATTTGGTTGATCCCGGCGACAGCCGTCGACGTGTTGGCGCTCCATTCGCCATAGCCGCCCGCGGCGTCGAGATAGAACCCGCTCCAGCTAAAGGCCGGCGGCGGCGGCGCATAGACCGGCGGCGCCTTGGTGGAAGGTAGGTCCGCCGCAAGGGCAGGGCCGGCGACCAGCGCTGCAGCCAAGCCAAGCGTCCAATGAAATGTCTTCACAGCCCCTCCGCGATGCTCAAACCATGGGCCTGCGAATCCGCAAGCACTTCCCTTCAAGATTAAGGCAGAGTGGGATTAAAACCTGTCACCCCACGGCAACGGCGGGGAGATTTCGGCTCTTAAGCGTTGCCGCGGGCCACATGATTCGAAAAATTTGAATCGTCGTTAACGCAAATTCGCCGAGGTGATTTTTCTCTTTGATCCCACGTGCTTGCGATCCCTTTTTGGGTGTGGAAATGCCCTGAGATTGCATGGTGTTAGCGGTGAACCAAAATGCAACACGGAAGCACTTGCCGCAATTTCGTCTGAATCGCTAGGCCCACTCGCAAGTCTTGCTTGCCGCATTCGCGCGTCTGCCGCTGCTGAACATTTAAAGTTTTAGCAAGGCAGCGCGAGCAACTTCGCCCGTAAGGCGAGGCCAAAATGCAGCGGGCGGAATACGGGGGATTTGGGTTGCTTAGCTTAAAGTTCTGGTCGCGCTTTGCTCACATCGCGCGATCCGGCGCTCAAACGAAGACGGTTCGAAAATCGGTCTTTTTCGCACCGCTCGCCGCAGGCGCTGCGCTTGGACTTGGCGGCTGCGCACAACAGCCCGCCGGCGACGTTCATTCCTCCGAATATTTCCCGCAATCCGTCTATGGCGCGGCAAGCCCGCGGGTTGTTGCCGATGGCGAAGCCGTGCCGCATGGCGGCGGCAAATATCTCGTCGGCCATCCCTATATGGTCGCCGGGCACATGTATTACCCGAGCGAGCGCAAGCATTACGTCGCCGTCGGCTATGCTTCCTGGTACGGCGATGCGTTCCACGGCCGCCGCACCGCGAATGGCGAAATCTTCGATCGCAATTCGATCTCGGCCGCGCATCCGACCATGCCGCTGCCGAGCTATGCGCGCGTCACCAATCTGCGCAATCATTACTCGATGGTCGTGCGCGTCAACGACCGCGGCCCGTTCGCGCCGGGCCGTATCATGGACGTGTCGCGCCGCGTCGCCGACCTGCTCGATTTCCGCCGCACCGGCACGACGAAGGTGAAGATCGAATATCTCGGCCGCGCGAGCCTCGAAGGCTCCGACGACGATAAGCTCGCGTCCACCTTGCGCAACGACGGATCGACGCCATCCGGCGCGCCGAGCATGCTGGCTGATGCCGATGCCAATGCGAATGAACCGGTCCAGACCGCATCGGCCGATCCGAACGAGGTGCCGCAAGCCGCGCCAATCGCCTCGCAGGACCAGACCTCTGCGCCACAGCCGGGCGACGGCAGCGAATCCGCCGACGCGTTGCCACCCGGCCATGTTTTCCTCGGCAAGGTGCCGGTGCCCCCCGTGCGGCCCTTCGATCTCGATACGATCCCCGGCGCGGGCGTGCCGATCGGCGAAACCGCCGCACAGTAAAATCGCCAAACTTCTCGGGCAGAGATTGTTTGCGACACCGGAGCAAGCTTGCAAACCGGTGCATCGATCGGCTTGGCGCGTTGATTTCTCCAGGCGGCAGACGCATGTTGCCTGCGCTTGATCGCGACGATTTTGGATCAAACGATGCGGACTTGCCGCGTTGAGCATTTTGACGTTCAAGTCGGGATGGCAGAGCGGATTGACGCGAAAAATCGGAAGCCATTTTTCGCAGTCTGCTTTCCTGCGGCGCGGAGTCCGGAACGGATGAGAACGGGCGTGGATCGAGCGATGAGCCGCAGTTTCGGCGGCAGGCTTAGCAGAATGGCCGCGCTGATTTTTGCCGGGCTCTTTGCGCTCGGCGCCAAGCCGGTCGCCGCGGAGCAGGCGTTTCAGACCAATGTTCCCTCGGCCATTCTGATCGACGCGGATTCGCAGACCGTTCTTTTCGAAAAGAACGCCGACGCGCCGGAGACGCCAGCCTCCACCGCCAAGATCATGACCGCGGAGCTTGTCTTCCGGGCGCTGGCGCAAGGCCATCTGAAGCTCGACGATACGTTTCAGGTCAGCGAAAACGCCTGGCGCACCGGCGGCGCCATGGCGCGGGGCTCGACCATGTTCGCCGCGCTCAACAGCCGGGTCAGGATCGAGGATCTGGTCCGCGGCCTTGTCATCGTCTCGGGCAATGATGCGGCGATCGTGCTCGCCGAAGGCATGGCGGGTTCGGAAGGCGCCTTCGCCACAAGGATGACCGAGCGTGCGCGCGAGCTCGGCCTGACACATACGACCTTCACCAATCCCTGGGGCCAGGACGATCCGGATCAGAAGGTCACGGCGCGGGACATGGCGAACCTCGCCGCCTATATCATCAAGACCTACCCGCAATATTACCGCTATTTCGCCGAGAAGGACTTCACCTGGGACAAGATCAAGCAGCCAAACCGCAATCCGCTGCTCACCATGGATATCGGCGCCGACGGCCTCAAGACCGGCAATATCGACGCCAGCGGCTATGGCATCGTCGCCTCGGCGGTGCAGAACGGGCAGCGGCTCATCCTCGCGATCTACGGCGCCCGCACAGCCAAGGAGCGCGAGACCGAGGCGGTGCGGATTTTCCAGTGGGGGTTCCGCTCGTTCGAGTCGAGGACCTTGTTCAAACCGGGCGAGATCGTCGGCTACGCGGATGTCTATGGCGGCGCCACCGGCTACGAGCCGCTTGTGTCCGACAGGCCGGTGCGCGTCCTGATCCCGCGCGATTCCGAGGACAAGCTGCACGGCCAGATCGTTTATACCGGGCCGCTGATCGCGCCGGTTTCGGCCGGGCATGAAGTGGCGCACTTGCGCGTCTTCCGCGGCTCCAGTGCGATATTGGACCTGCCCTTGAAGACGTCGACGAATATCGGCGTCGGCTCGCTGCAACGGCGGGCGATGGACGCCGGGCTCGAATATACCGAAGAGATGTTCCGCAAATATGTCTTGAAGAAATGAGCTCGGATCTTTCGCCCCCAGATCTTTCACCTGTGACTCCGCAAAAGCGCGGCACGTTCATCACGCTCGAGGGCGGGGAGGGCGCCGGCAAATCAACGCAGGTGCGCTACCTCGTGGCGCGGCTGCAGGCGCGCGGCATCGAGGCGATCTCGACGCGCGAGCCCGGCGGATCGCCCGGCGCCGAGATTCTCCGCGACCTGCTACTGTCGGGAATGATCAAAGCCTTGGGCGCCAAGGCCGAAGCCATCCTTTTCGCCGCCGCGCGCATCGACCATATCGATCACACGATCGCGCCGGCGCTTTCAGCGGGCAAATGGGTCGTCTGCGATCGTTTCGCGGATTCGACGCGCGCTTATCAGGGGACGCTTGGCGGCCTCGATCCGGGCTTTCTGCGCGCCCTCGAACGCGTGACGGTCGGCGATACGCGGCCTGACTTGACCTTGATTCTCGATCTGCCGCCCGAGATTGGGCTCGCGCGGGCGGCCGAGCGCCGCGGGATGAGCGCACCGACCGATCGGTTCGAGGCCGAAGGTCTCGCCTTCCACGAGGCTTTGCGCAAAGCCTATCTCGCCATCGCTGCGGCGGAGCCCGACCGCTGCGTCGTCGTCGACGCCGCACACAGCGAAGACGAAGTCGCGCAAGCGATCTGGGACGCGATCAGCCACCGCCTGCTCGATACGGACGCAAGCGTGCAGGGCGAGGCGCTGCATGGCGCCTAAATCGCTCGAAGCCGCGCCCGAAGCCGATCGCATCGACACGGCGCCGCATCCGCGCGAGACGCAGGCCTTCTTCGGCCATCAGGATGCAGAGCAGGCGCTGCTTGACGCCTATCGCGCCAATCGCCTGCCGCAGGCTTTCATCATCGGCGGCCCGGTCGGTATCGGCAAAGCGACGCTTGCCTGGCGGCTCGCGCGTTTCCTTTTGGCCCATCCCAATCCGGCGATGCCCGCGGTGGAAAGCGCCAGGGACCTGAGCGTGCGCGCCGATAGTCCCGTCATGCATAAGATCGCCGCGCTGTCACATGGCGATGTCGTCCTGCTGCGGCGGGAATGGAACGAGAAATCGAAGCGCCATTACACCGAAATTCGCGTCGATGACGTGCGCCAGGCCTCGCAGCTTTTCCGCTCGGCATCGGCCGCCGGCGGCTATCGCATCTGCATTGTCGATGCCGCCGACGATCTCAACAATTCGGCCGCCAATGCGCTGTTGAAGCTGATCGAGGAGCCGCCGCCGCGCTCGCTGTTTCTCATCGTCTCGCACCGGCCGGCGCTGTTGTTGCCGACCTTACGCTCGCGCTGCCGGATGCTGATGCTGCGGCCGCTCGCCGTCGACGACATTTTGCGGGTCGTCGCCTCGCTCGGCGAGCCTTGGACCGAGGCTGACGAGGCCGAACGAAGCGCCGCAGCCGAGCGGGCGCAGGGATCGGTTGCAACCGCGCTGAGCCTCCTCGCCGATGAAGGCATCGCGCTCGACAACCAGGTCCGTGGGCTCCTCGCCGCGCTCCCGGCGCTCGATTGGCGCGCCGTCCATGCACTGGCCGACCGGATCACCGGCCGCGACCAGACGGAAGATTGCGACCGGGTGATGACCGCCATCGTCGATTGGATCGACGAGCGGCTTCGCACTGAAGCGGGGCGGGGGCCTTCGCGCCTTGCGCCGCTGGCGGAGGTATGGGAAAAAGCCGCCGACGCGGCGCGGGAAGCCGAGGCTCTCAATCTCGACAAGCGGCCCGTCATCCTGTCGATTTTTGCCGAACTCGCGGCGGCCAGGGCGGCTTGCGCCTGAGCGCGGTCGCGGCGCGGCCGATGAGCAAACATGGCTGAGCGCCCGACTTTCTACATCACCACCGCGATCCCCTATGCCAATGGCGCGCCGCATATCGGCCACGCCTATGAGCGCATCGCGACCGATGCGATCCAGCGCTTCAAGCGCCTTGACGGCTATGACGTGCTCTTCTGCACCGGCATGGACGAGCACGGCCAGAAGATGCAGCAGACCGCGGCGCGCGAAGGCATCACGCCGCTGGCGCTCGCCGACCGCACGGCGGCGCAATTCTCCGCCATGGGTGCGGCGCTAAACGCCGAGGCCGATGTCGTCGTCCGCACGACCAGCGCCGCGCATCGCGCCGCCGCGCAGGAAATCTGGCGCCGCATGGAAGCCAATGGCGATATCTATCTCTCGAAATATCCCGGCTGGTATTCGGTCCGCGACGAAGCCTTCTTCGATGAATCCGAGCTGACGAAAGGCGAGGGCGGCAAATATTTCGCGCCGAGCGGCGCGCCGGTCGAATGGGTCGAGGAAGAGAGCTATTATTTCAAGCTCTCGGCCTATCAGGAGCGGCTGCTGGCGCATTATCGCGCCCATCCCGACTTCGTCGTGCCGGAGTCCTATCGCAACGAGATCGTCGCTTTCGTCGAGCGCGGTCTCACGGATCTGTCGATCAGCCGCTCGACCTTCGATTGGGGCATTCCGGTGCCCGGCGATCCGAAACATGTGATGTATGTCTGGGTCGACGCGCTGACGAATTACATCACCGGCACCGGCTTTCCCTGGGAGCAGGATGCCGAGAAGAAGAAGTTCTGGCCCGCCGACGCGCATGTCATCGGCAAGGACATCACGCGCTTTCATGCGATCTATTGGCCGGCGTTTCTGATGTCGGCCGGGATCGAGCTGCCGAAGCAGATCGTCGTGCACGGCTTCCTGTTCAACCGCGGCGAGAAAATGTCGAAGTCGGTCGGCAATGTCATCAGCCCGGCCGATCTCATCGCGACCTACGGCGTCGATCCGTTACGCTATTTCTTCCTGCGCGAAGTGCCGTTTGGGCAGGATGGCAATTATTCGCACGAGTCGATCGTCAACCGCATCAATGCCGATCTTGCCAATGACCTCGGCAATCTGGCGCAGCGCTCGCTCTCGATGATCGCGAAGAATTTTGCCGGGCATCTGCCGCTGCCGGGCGCTTATACCGACGCCGACAAGGTCATCCTCGATGCGGCGGATGCACTGGTCGGCAAAGCTCGCGAGGCGATGAAGGGCTTCGCGCTGCATACGGTCTTGGCCGACATCTGGCGCGTCGTCGGCGACGCCAACCGCTATTTCGCCAGCGAAGAACCGTGGACAAAGAAGAAGACCGATCCCGAGCGGATGGGCACGATCCTCTACGTCACGGCGCAGGTGCTGCGCGTGGTTGCAATTCTGGCGCAGCCCGTCACGCCGCAGGCGGCCGAGCGGCTGCTTGACCTTCTTGCGGTCGCGCCGGCGCATCGCCATTTTGCTTTCGCGCAGCGGATCGATCACGATGCGGCCGGCCGGCCGCTGCCAGAACCTTCGCCGATCTTCCCGCGTTATGTAGAACCCGCCTAAAGCATCGGACCGAAAAGTGTGAAGCGGTTTTCGGGTAAATCCGATGCGATTAAAAAGATAGACGATGCTGATCGACTCACACTGCCATCTCGATTTTCCCGACTTCGCCGCCGAGCGCGATGCGGTCGTTGCGCGCGCTCGCGCCGCCGGCGTCAAGCGCATGATCACCATTTCGACCTGGGTCTCCAAATTCGCCGACATCCGCGCGCTGGCTGCGACCTACGACGATGTCTTCTGCACCGTCGGCACGCATCCGATGAACGCCAAGGACGAACAGGTTTCGGTCGCCGATCTCGTCGCGCTGGCGCAATATGAGAAATGCGTCGGCATTGGTGAGGCTGGCCTCGATTATCATTACGACGATGCGCCGCGCGATCTCGCCGCGCAGGTGTTTCGCACGCATATCGCGGCAGCGCGCGAGACTGGTTTGCCGCTCGTCATCCATGCGCGCGATGCCGATGACGACATGGCGGCGATCCTTGAAGATGAAATGGGGAAGGGCGCTTTCAAAGCGGTCCTGCACTGCTTCACCTCGACCCGCAAACTGGCGGAAGCCGGCCTCGCGCTCGGCCTCTATGTCTCGTTTTCCGGCATCGTGACCTTCAAGAATTCGAGCGAGCTGCGCGACATCGCCCGCGATGTGCCGAATGACCGGCTGCTCGTCGAAACCGATGCGCCGTTCCTCGCACCCGTCCCTTATCGCGGCAAGCGCAACGAACCCGCTTTTGTCGCCGAGACGGCGAAAGTGATTGCCGAGGTCAAAGGCCTGACGCCGGCCGAGCTCGGCACGCTGACCAGCGCCAATGTCCTGCGGCTCTTCTCAAAAATGCCGGCACTCGCGGCGGCGCCTGCCGCATGAGTCTTGCCGTGACCATCCTTGGCTGCGGCTCGTCCGCCGGCGTGCCGCGTGTCGGCCAAGGCTGGGGCGCGTGCGATCCCAAGAATTCGAAGAACCGCCGCCGCCGCTGCGCGCTGTTCGTTGAGCGGACGAATGCCGAGGGCGCCAGGACGCAAGTCCTGATCGATATGGGGCCGGACCTGCGCGCCCAATTGCTCGATCTCAACATCGACCGGCTGGACGCCATTCTGCTGACCCATTCGCATGCCGATCACACGCATGGGATCGACGAAGTCCGGCCGCTTGTCATCATGCACAGGCAGCGCATGGACCTTTACATGGATGCAGCGACCTCGGCCGTCGTGCGCAGCCATTTCGGCTATATTTTCGAGACGCCGGAGGGCAGCTATTATCCGCCGCTGCTCAACGACAAGCGCCTGGTGCCCGGCGATCCCGTCACGATCGGCGGCCCGGGCGGCGACATCACATTCCTGCCGTTCCGATTAAGCCATGGCGAGATCGATGCGCTTGGCTTCCGCATCGGCGACTTTGCCTATACGCCGGACCTCAACGGCATTCCGGCGGAAAGCGAAGCCTATTTGCAGGGCCTGAAGCTCTGGATTGTCGATGCTTTGCGCTACACGCCGCATCCGAGCCATTTCTCAGTTCCGGAGACTTTGGACTGGATCGAGAAGCTGCGGCCGGAGCGCGCGATCCTGACCAATTTGCACACTGATCTCGATTTTGAGCAGCTTCGCCACAAGCTGCCACCGCATATCGAACCGGCCTATGACGGCATGCGAATCGCGTTGTGATTGCGCCAAAGCCGGGGTTCGGCCGTCCCGACCGATATGAGGATAAGTTCCATAATATTGATTATGCGAATCGCATATATGCTATCCACCTGATTTGACAGAGATTTATTTTTGCCCTCCCCAAGCTGGCGCAAGCGGTGCTGAACCAGAAACTGACGCGGGTGTCGAACTATGGCGCAAAAGCGGTAGCCAACGGGCTGGAATATCTGCTATCAATACGTGAAAGGCGGGACTGTCGGCATTTCTGGACCAGCTCAGAGCGCGCATTGTGAACGGGTGTTTTGGCACTCGTCTTCAAGTGTGTCTGAATTACCTGAGGAGCGATCGGCCTGCTGCGGCGCTGTTCGGCCGAGCGGCGTGTCCAGATTTGAAAGTTTAGAATAGGCATATCATGAGCAAAGGTAAAGATTTTCGCGGGCCGAAGAAGCGCGGTTTTGACGATGACGGTCCCATGTCCTACGATTCGCCGCGTCCCCGACATCCAAGGCCTGCTTTCGGCGGCGGCGGTTTTGGCGGCCCCGACATGGCACCGCCACCCCCGGCAGCCGGCGGCATCCCCGTCGATGCGGTCGTCAAATGGTTCAAGAGCGACAAGGGCTTTGGCTTTGTCGAATTGGGCAACGGCACGGGCGACGCCTTTCTACATATCGGCGCGCTGCAAAGCGCCGGCTATGAAAGCGTTCCGCCGGGCGCCAAGCTGAAAGTCTATGTCGGCAATGGCGCGAAGGGTGCGCAGGTCACCCGTGTGCTTGAAGTCGATACAGCAGGCGCTGCCGAACGCGCGCCGGCCCCGCGCTTCAATGAGGCGCGCCCGCCGCGCCGCCATCCCGATCCGTCGACCGCTGTCGAGGTCTCGGGTACTGTCAAATGGTTCGACGACAACAAGGGCTTTGGCTTCGTTCAGTCGAATGACGGCGGCAAGGACGTGTTCGTCCACATCTCGATCCTCGGTCCGTCCGGCGTGCATCATCTCGCCGAGGGCCAGCCGGTGACGATGCGCGTTGTCGATACGCCGAAAGGCCGTGAGGCGTTGTCGATCGCCCTCGCCTGAGCCCAGGTTCAAATTCATGATCCCCCACGGCGCGAGGTTCACCTCGCGCCGTTTTATTTGATGGGCCATGCAGACATCGCGCGACATCACCCGGCTCCTTGAGATCATGGCGGCGCTGCGGACGCCGCGGACCGGCTGTTCCTGGGATCT
>Ga0153954_1001684_pt1 | contig 10995 bp, 10 predicted proteins | sample TSFL038MetaG_FD_102277 | JGI IMG/M metagenome (GOLD analysis project Ga0153954, IMG submission 102277) | Attine ant fungus gardens microbial communities from Florida, USA - TSFL038 MetaG | ecosystem: Host-associated > Fungi > Mycelium > Unclassified | place: USA: Florida, Wekiwa Springs State... | reverse complement strand
CGCTTTTGACAAGCTGATGAGTCAATTTCGCGGTGAGTTTGATGAAGCGAAGCGCTGCGATGTCTTGCGGCAGGCAGCGGCCATCATCACCGATGACGCTCCGGCAATCTTCCTCTGGACCCATAAGCTCGATAATGGCGTGCGCAGGGACATCTCGTTCCGACCCGATCCGTCGGGAGAGATCTGGTTTCCGACGGTACGTATGAAGTAATCGTTCGCGTCGAGACGATACGCCATGCCGCGCATGACGCTGATCCGGCTAGCAGGCATCATTCCGGTCGTTCTGCTGGTCAGCGCGGTGATTTTCGGCTTGTTGCGGTTGGCCCCCGGCGATGCGGCCGACATGCTCGTTTCACCTGAAGCCTCCGAGCAAGAGGTGGCCATGGCCCGCCAACGTTGGGGGCTGGATGAACCATTGCCCGCTCAGTACCTCAAATTCGTCGTCAACATGGCACGGCTCGATTTCGGAAAATCGTTTCGGTACCACGAGGATGTCTTCAGCTTGATCAGACTTCGGATGCCTGCGACCCTCGAGCTCGCAGCCGTCTCCATCGTCCTGGCAAGTCTCCTCGCATTGCCCTTCGGCGTGCTCGCGGCGGTCAGGAAGGGGGGCGTGCTTGATAATCTCGTGTCGATCGTCGCTATAGCCGGAGTCAGTGCGCCCACGTTCTGGATGGGCATTCTTCTCGTGCTTGTGTTCTCGGGAGAATTGAAGCTCCTGCCATCGAGCGGCCGCCTGCCGTTGGGCAGTGACCTTGTTCCCGTAACAGGGTTCAACCTCATCGATGCGCTGCTTGCCGGACGGCTGGACCTGCTGCGACAGGCCTTGATGTTCCTGCTCCTTCCGGCGGTCACGCTGGCCCTCAATATGATGGGCATCATCACGCGGGTGACCCGCAGCGCCGTCATCGACGTGGCGCAGGAGGACTTCGTATCGACCGCCGTGGCCAAGGGGCTGTCACGTAGCCGGATCGTGTTCCGCCACCTGGTTCCGAACGCACTCGTTCCTGTGACCACGATCGTTGGCCTGGAACTGGGCGCGCTCATCAGCGGCAGCATTATCGTCGAAGTCGTCTTCTCGTGGCCGGGTATGGGCACGCTGCTCTACCAAGCCATCAGCGTGCGCGACATCCCACTCACCACAGGCATTGTCGTCGTCTATACGTTCATTTTCATCCTGATCAACATACTGATCGATCTGGCCTATTTGATCATCGACCCGCGCGTGCGCGCAGCTCAAGCAAAGTGAGGCGCGCCATGATGATCCTCAATGCCAAATTCCTGATCGGGATGTTGTGCCTTGGCCTGATCGTCGGCATGGCATTGGGTGGCCAGTTTCTTTCCCCTTACGACCCGGACGAGCAGGACCTGATGTCGGCCCTGGAGCCGCCGACTATCGATCATGACGGGCATATTTTCGGTACGGACCATCTTGGTCGAGACGTGTTTGCGCGAATGGTGTCGGGTGCCAGGGTCAGTCTCTTGATCGGCGCTTGCGTTGTCACGCTGTCGGGCGTCTTCGGCGTCATGGCAGGCGCGCTGTCCGGCTATTGGGGCGGCCTGCGCGACGTCGTGGTGCAGAAGCTGGTCGAGACGTTCTGGGCGTTTCCGCCAATCCTTCTCGCGCTCGCGATCCTCGCTTTTCTTGGTCAGAGCTTGGCCAATGTCATCTTTGCGCTCTCCGTCCAGCGTTGGATCCCGTATTGTCGCATTGCCCGCGCTCAGGCCCTCGTGCTGCGAAACAAAGACTTCGTTGCCGCCGCCCAGGTCATGGGGGCAGGCACCTCGTGGGTGCTCTACAAGCACATCATACCGAACCTGATCTCGACTACGGTCGTCATTGCCACATTCTCCATGGCAACAGCCATCCTGGCGGAAGCCAGCCTGAGCTTCCTCGGTCTAGGCGTGCCCCCCAGCATCGCGACATGGGGGGGCATGCTTTCGGAGGGACGCACCTATGTCACCACGGCGTGGTGGGTGGCCGTTTTTCCGGGTCTGGGAATCTTCGTGACAGTGCTGGGGCTGAACCTGCTGGGAGACTGGTTGCGCGACACGTTCGACCCCAAGGAAACCTTGAATCTGCGCTGACAGTGAAACGGAGGAAACATGCCGCTGCAGCAATACGGCGAAAAATGGATGGATGTCGGAGGCATCCGAACGCGCTATTTCGAAGCCGGCAGCGGCGAGCCGGTGCTTATGATGCATGGCGGCACGATCGGTGATGCGTCGGGCGCCGCCAATGCAGAGGAGTGGGAGCACAACTTTCCGGCGATCGTTGAAGCCGGCTATCGGGCGATCGCGGTCGACAAGCTCGGACAGGGGTATACCGGCAATCCGCTCCGCGATGAGGACTATTCCATGCGTGGCCAGGTCGCGCATATGGCTCAGTTCATGAAGGCGCTGGGCCACAGCGCGTTCCATCTGATCGGCCACTCTCGGGGAGGCTATGTCGCCTGCCGTCTCACGCTGGAATATCCGGAGCTGGTCAGCTCCTGTGTGATCGTCGACAGCAATACATGTGCGCCCGGCATGGGGCGGAACGAAATCGTCTTCGCCTGCAACCCTCATCCGCAGGGCTCCCGCGAGGCTTCGAAGTGGATTTTTCAGGGCTATTCCTATCGTCACGATCACGTCACCGATGAGTGGCTCTCCGCGGTGGAGAAGATTCTGGCGCAGGAAAAATACCAAGTTGCGGTCCGCAAGATGAACAAGGAGGGTCTTGCCGACACTGTGTTCTCGCCATCGCTGTGCCACGACCGCGACGAACTGTTCGCGCGGCTCGAGGATCAAGGACTACTGCGGCCCATCTTACTGATCTGGGCATTCAACGATCCGACGGCGACGATGGATCAGGGCTATCGGCTCTACGATCTCATCGCTCGTCATCAGGCGCGCTGCCAGATGCATGTCGTCAACGAGGCTGGTCATTTCTCGTATCGCGAGCAGCCGGCCGCGTTCAATCGCGTGGTGAAGGAGTTCCTGCAGGGGGTGGCACATGGGATCTGATAAGAGCTCTGCTTGGAAAGAGCGCGCCGCCAGTCTGCGGGCGCCCTCTCGCGACATGGGACAGCCCCACTGGATGGATGTCGACGGGATCCGCACGCGCTATTTCGAGGCGGGGACCGGCGAGCCCGTGGTCCTTTTCCACGGCGGCAATGCCGGCTCATGGCTGGACGTCACCGACTGCCTTTGCTGGGATATGACCTTGCCCCCGCTCTCGACGCAGGTGAACTGCGTCGCCGTGGACCGGTTGGGGCAGGGCTTCACAGACAATCCGAAGACAGACGGCGACTATACGATGCATGCGTCCGTGCAGCATGCAGCTTCGTTTCTCCGCAAACTCGGCAAAGGGCCATACCACCTCGTAGGACATTCGCGCGGCGGCTATCTGGTCTGCCGGTTGGCGCTCGAGTATCCGGAGCTGGCCAAAACGTGCGTGATCATCTCGAGCGGCACCTTGTCGCCGGGGCCACTCCGTAACCCGATCTGGCTCGGAAAGCCGCCGCGGCCGGTCAAGACACGTGAGAGCATGCGGTGGGTTCTGCAGCGCTACTCATACAGCCCGCGCATCGTGACGGAGGCGTGGCTGGACGAATGCGTGGCGGTCGCGGAGAGCGAGCGGGAACAGATCGTCACCCGCAAGATGGTCGAAGGTCTGGATAAATCCTTATATGCACCAGAGCTGCGCCGGCAAAGGCTGGAGACACAACGCTGGATCCTTGAACGCGGCTTGCCGTGCCCGACACTCGTCGTCTGGGGCGTGAACGACCGGACGGCCGATTTCGAGAACGGCAAGATCCTGGTCGAAATGCTGATGAGAAAGCAGCCGAAAACCGAAGTGCGTCTGTTCAATCAGGCCGGCCATTTCGTCTATCGCGAACAGGCGGAGGGATTCAACGGCATGCTGCTCGATTATGTCAGAAGTAACAGCTGATCCCGGAACAGTCGTCGGACCTGGGTCACAGTCGGAGACGGGCGCGGATGCGCCCGTCCTTGCAATTCGGGATCTCGTGATCCATGTCCGTACCGGCGGGCGCGGGCTGAAGGTCGTCAACGGCGTCAGCTTCGACATCAAGTCGGGCGAGTTCTTCGCGCTGATCGGCGAGAGCGGATCGGGCAAGACGATGATCGCGCGCGCGATCATGCGGCTGATTCCCGATCAGTTGATCAAGGTCGATGGCAGCATATTGGTCGGCAACATCGACGCCGCTCGCGCGCCGGAGCGGGTCCTGCGTCGCATGCGCGGCACGCAGATGGCGATGATCTTTCAGGAGCCGATGACCAGTCTGAATCCGCTGATGACGGTCGGAGCGCAAATTGCCGAAGCCATGGACGCGCACGGCCGTCAGCCTGCGGCGGTCCGGCGCGAGCGGCTTCTCCAGTTGCTCGCTGACGTGCAGTTCCGCGATCCCGAGCGGACGATGCGGCTCTATCCCCACGAGATCAGCGGTGGTATGCGCCAGCGCGTGATGATCGCGATGGCGCTGGCAAACAACCCGCGCCTGCTGATCGCCGACGAGCCAACCACCGCCCTCGACGTCACGATCCAACGAGAAATCATGGAGATTCTCGGGAGGCTTGCGCGCAAATACAACGTGGCCATCCTGTTTATCTCACATGATCTGTCACTGGTCGGGCAGTACGCGGACCGTATTGGGGTGCTGTACGGCGGGGTGCTGATGGAGCTGGGACCTGCCGAACAGGTCATCCTTTCGCCTCTTCATCCATACACGGCAGCCCTGGTTGCTTGCGTGCCGCGACGACGCACCGACAACGCCGTTATGACCGGCATAGATGGCGTCGTGCCATCGCCTGCTCGGTGGCCGGATGGCTGTCGATTTGCCGCTCGCTGTTCGTATGCCGGCGACGCGTGCGTCGGATCCGCGGTGTCGTTCAATCGGTATCCTGGAATGCGGATGGTGCGGTGCATCCGACCGTTCCTGGGCAACGCGTCTGACTTGGCTCGCGGAGCATCCGAATAGGAGCCGCTTATGTCGATCAGCCGGCGAGCCGAGACAGGAGCCGCGAGCCAGCTTGTGGCAACTGGCTTACAGAAAAGATACAGAACGAAGCAGGGATTGTTCCGGGAGAGCCATGAGACGGTGGCCCTCGATGAGGTATCGCTCAGTCTCTCGTCGGGCGAGATTCTCGGGATCGTCGGAGAGTCAGGCTGCGGTAAGTCGACCTTGGCGAAGGTCTTGCTGGGCTTGACGGACGCTGACGGCGGCGAGCTCACCATTGATGGCCGGAGAATTTTCGGTCCTGCCGCAAAGAAGGTGCCGGCCTTCCAGCGCGGCATCCAGATGGTGTTTCAGGATCCGTTCAGCTCGCTCGACCCCCGTATGAAGATACGCGCCATCGTAGGGGAGCCTCTGCAGATCGCGCGCGCCGCCCCGAGGCGCGAAATCGTCGAGGAAGTCCGGCTCCAGCTGGCTCTCGTCGGTCTCGGCGACGACGCGATGGACAAGTACCCGCATCAGCTCAGCGGTGGCCAACGCCAACGCATTTGCATCGCTCGCGCCATCATCTCACAGCCGAAGTTTCTGATTGCCGACGAGGCGGTCTCCGCTCTCGATGTGTCGATACAATTGCAGATTCTGAATCTGCTTTTGGAACTGCGGCAACGATTGAACATTGCGATTCTGCTTATTTCTCACGACATCGGCGTCATCGAGTATCTCTGCGACAATGTGATGGTGATGTATCGAGGGCGTGTCGTGGAGGCGGGTTGCTCCACAACGCTGGTCGACCGGCCGAGGCACCCCTATACGCAACTGCTGCTCGGCGCGCGACCGAGCATGAAGGCGCGCGGCCTTGGCTCCAGCGAGAGCAATACCGTGGGCGCGATCGAGAGTCCCTACAGGACATCCTGCGCCTTTCTCGCGCGTTGTCCGCGTCGTCTCGCGCGTTGTCGCGAAGAAGTACCGCACTTTGTCGGCGACATCCGTGAAGGAGGCGTTGCTTGCTTCAACCCGATCCCGCACGCATGAATTCCCGACCCCACATCTCCAAGACCGCCTCGGACGCGAACGATGAGATCGAGTCGAGGGGCAGGCGACAATCGTCGCGATCCGTGATGGTCCCGGTCAATCCCGCGGTTCGATCGGCGTGGCTGGCGGACACCTCGCCTCAATGACCTCCGCCGCCGCGAAACAGATATCCTCGCGAAACCGAGCCGCTACGAGCTGCACGCCGACCGGCACGCCGTCGGTCTGTCCGGTCGGAATAGCGAGCCCCGGCAGGCCCAGCATGGAAATTGCGAGCATCGGGTGATGCGCCGTCAGCATGCGCGCCACCGCGGCGTCGCCCTGCTGATCGTAATCGAACGGAACCGGGAGCAGCGAGGAAACCGGCATCAACAGCAGCGGGTATCGCTCGAGAAATTGCAGCCATTGCCGGAGAATGGCGGCGCGACGGGCGAATGCGCCGATGTAGCCGTCATAGCCAAGTTCCGACGCATAGGCCATGGTGGAAGCGCGCGCTTTACGTAGCTCGTCATCGCCCAATCGGTCGATCGCGCCCGTGGTCGTTGATCGTTCCTCGCTGCGGATCATCGTGAAAAACAGCCGCGCGATTTCTTCAAAGTTCGGCGGGTCGGCTTCCTCGACCCGATATCCCGCATCCTCCAACCATCGCGCGGCGGAGCGCAGCGTGGTGGCAATCGCCGGATCCATTTCGCCGCCGGGATTCTTCGCAAACAGCGCAACCCGGCATGGACGGATTGGCATAGGATCGGTCGGAAGGCCGGGCATCCACCACGGGTCGTGCGGGGCGCCGGCCGCCATGGTTTCGAATCCGACCCGCAGATCGCGCACGGAGCGGGCGAGCGGGCCCTGAGTGTGCGTGATCTGCGTGGCCAGCGACGGCTCCGCACGATCGGTGGAATTGTACATGGGAATCCGGCCGATGGTTGGCCGCAGGCCGAGAATGCCGCAGGCATAGGCCGGATACCGGACTGATCCGGCACGGTCGCTGCCATGAGCCAGCGGCCCGATCCCGGTTGCGACGGCGGCGGCCCCGCCGCCGGTCGACCCGCCCGGCGTGACGCGTGGATTCCACGGATTGAGCGTTCGGCCGTGCAGCGCGTTCGACGTAAAGAAGCGGGCGCTGAACGGCGGCACATTGGTGCGCCCGATGGCGATCGCGCCCGCCCTGCGCCAATTGGCGATTGCGGGGTTGTCTGATTTCGCAATGAGATCCTTGAGCGCGACAATACCGTTGGTGGTCGGCCGTCCGGCATAATCCATGTTGATCTTGTAGGTCACAGGAACGCCATGCAGCGGTCGCAGGGCCTCGCCGACGGTAACTTTGTGGTCGGCGCGATCGGCCGCCTCGAGCGCCTCCTCGGCCAGGATATCGACCACGGCATTGATGCGCGGGTTCACCTGCTGGAGACGATCGAGGCAACTCGTCACCGCCTCGCGGGCGGAGATTTGCCGGGTGCGAATGGCGTGCGCGAGATCGCATGCCTGCCAGCGCCACAATTCTTTGTTCATTTCAATTGCCGAACCGCTTTTCATCCGTGAAGCAGAACTTCTGCCTTTTTGTCAATGGTCAAGCCGTTCGTTGCGTCAGGTCTCTGCGCGTCGCAGCCGCGTGCAGTAGGTGAAACGGTCCGCAGGCCTGACGCTGATGGTGATCTGCATCAGCGAAGAGTCCCGTCCGTAGTACCAGCGCTGAAACCGCAGCGCGGGCGCGTTCGTCGCGACGGAAAGGATTTTTGCGATCGGAGCGGTGGTCTTTGCGGCTGTCACCTCCTGGCGGATTTCGGTGATCGGCTCCTGGTAATGCTGCTCGATCAGGGAAGCCACGAGGCCGTTGTGCACTGACACCAGGTCGCGAATACCCGCAAAAGCCGCGGCCACGTAGATCTCCACCCAGTAATATGGCGGCTTGGATGAACGTTGCCCCACCGAGCGGACCACGCCTTCGAGGCGCAGGAACCGCTGGTTCGGCCTGCAACGGAGTTTGCCGGCGAGGTCTTCGTCCGCGACGACGTCCTCGCTGCTCATCAAGCTCAGCCTGATTTCCTTTGCATTCTCGACAAGCTCTTCGATCGAGCTGCCGAATTGCGAATAGGTTGCGACCGGGGCCGCGGATTCTATCCGCGTGCCGACACCCGGCCGCCGCGAGACCAATCCGGCGACCTGCAACCTGCGGATCGCTTCGCGCACGGTGGAGCGGCTGACATTGTACTGGGCGCTGATCTCCATCTCCGTCGGCATCAGCGATCCGACGGCATAGCGGCCGGTCTGGATCTCCTCGCGCAGCCGGGTGGCGAGCAGTTGATAGCGTGGACGTGATCCTTCGATAAGCGTCATCCGTTTCCTCGTTTTGCGACCCCGGTGCTGATTGACTCGCATATCGCGCGCGCTCTAGGATTTATCCGGACAATACGACAAATAGGGCGGGGCGGCCAACGGTGATCATGCTCATTCCGGATTCCGTATCCGCCGCCAGCCCTGAAAGGTGGGAGAGATGACGCGCCTGTTGATCATCCAGGGCGCCAATATGGATTTGCTCGGCGTGAGGCAGCCGGAAATCTACGGCACGACCACCGCAGCCGAGCTCGATGCCATGATCCGGGACCATGCCGATGAACGGGGGGTGGCGGTCGAAATCCTCTACACCAACAGCGAATCCGAGCTGATGGAGCGGACGAACAAGGCGGCTGCCGAGGGCTTTGATGCAATCGTCTGCAACACGGGGAGCTTCTGCTACGCCTCGTATCCGATCCGGGACTGCTTTGCCTGCGCCAGAATACCGGTCATCGAAGTTCACGTCTCGAACCAGCTCGCGCGCGAAATCCACTCCGTGACGGCAGCCGGGGCCACCGGAGTGATCATGGGGTTCGGCTACGACACCTACCTTATTGGAATGGACGTGGCTGCGCGGCTGGTCTCGAAGCGTAAGAAGGTCGAAACGTGATTGTTGTGGGAGTTGACACCGGCGGCACCTTTACCGACGTGACCGCGGTAGAGCCTGAAACGGGCCGGCTGTGGATCGCCAAGGTCTCTTCGACGCCGTCCGATCCGGCCTCGGCCTTTCTTTCAGGTCTCGAGCGCGCAATGGCGCTCGCCGGCGTCGACGGCAACGATATCGGCCTGATCGCCCATGGTACGACCGTCGCGACGAACGCCATCATTGAAAATAAGGGCGCGCGTTCGGCCCTGATCACGACTGCCGGGTTCCGGTATGTGCTCGACCTTGGCCGCCACGACATTCCGAGGAGCGAGAATCTCTATCGTTGGCGCAAGCCGGAACGTCCGATCACCCCCGATCTGATTTTCGAGGTGCGGGAACGGATCGAGCATGACGGCACGATTTCCGTGCCGCTCGATGAAGCCAGCGTCCGGCAGGCGATCGAACGAATTCAGCAGTCCGACGTGCGCGCCGTCGCGATCTGCACGCTGCACAGCTACGCCAACCCGGTGCACGAACGGCGGATCGCCGAAATCGTGGCCGCGGCGATGCCCGGCATGTTGATCAGCCTCTCGTGCGATGTTCTGCCGGCGTTTCGCGAATACGAGCGCACGATGCTGACGGCGATGAACTCAAGCGTGATGCCGCTAATGTCGCGCTATATTCGCCGGATTCACGACGGCATGCGCCAACGCGGAATTGCCGCGCCGTTCACGATCATGAAATCCAACGGCGGCGTGTCCGGATCGGAAACCATCGCCGCGCAGCCGGTCTATACCGCGATGTCCGGGCTCGCCGCCGGCGTGCTCGGGGCTTGCATGGTCGGTCGGGCGAGCGGTCTTCGCGATCTGATTTCGCTCGATATAGGAGGGACCAGCACAGACGTCGCGATCTGTCCGGACGCTACGCCGACGCTGACAGCCGAAATCGAGATCAATTCGTTCCCGATGAAGGCTCCAAGCGTCGATGTGAAGACGATCGGGGCCGGCGGAGGCAGCATTGCGGCCATTCTCCCCAACGGCAGCATTGCCGTTGGTCCAGCGAGCGCGGGTGCCGACCCTGGTCCGGTCAGCTACGGGCGCGGCGGCATTCAGCCGACGGTGACAGATGCGCAGGTCGTGCTGGGCCGGCTTCCGACCGAGCTTGCCGGCGGCCAGCTGACACTGCGGTCGGATCTGGCGCGCACCGCAATCCAGAGGCAGATCGCGGACCGATTGTCGCTATCGGTCGAGCAGGCCGCCAACGGCATCATCGAGATCCTGACGTTCAACATTGCAGGTGCCGTCCGGGCGGTATCGATCGAGCGCGGCTACGATCCGACCGATTATGTCCTGATGGCGTTCGGCGGCGCCGGGCCGCTGCATGGCATCCGGCTGGCCGAGGTCCTTGGGATGCGCACCGTGTTGTTTCCGCGCTATCCGGGCGTGCTCAGCGCGCTCGGGCTGGTGGGTACGCCGCTGCGTCAGGACTATGTGCGCACCGCCTTGCAGATGGGGCCGGGCTACGAGACGGACGCGCTGGGAAATGCATTCGCCGCGATCGAGGCGACCGCGCGCCGTTGGTTCGATGCGGAGAATATGGCGCCGCAGATGCGGAAGATCGAACGCCTGGTCGACGTTCGCTATCCGCATCAAGGCTATGAGCTCCAGGTGCCTATTGACGGCGAGCGTCCGATCGACGCGGAGGTCATGCGCGGCGTCGAGCTTGCCTTTCACGATCTTCACAAGCGCCTGTACGGCTATGCGATGGAGGGATCCGCAGTGCAGGTCGTGAATGTTCGGGTGGCCGCCATCGGGCTGTTGCCACCTCTGGAGATGCCGTCCCTCACGGCGGGGTCCGCCACCGCCAAGCCTTACGGGACGCGCAACGTCTATGTCGATGACGCCGCCGGGTTCGTCCGATGCGCCGCGTATCACCGCGATGCGCTCGGTGTCGGCGCCACGATCCGCGGTCCGGCGGTCATCGACCAGCTGGACAGCACGGTGTTCCTGCGGCCCGGTTGGCAGGCATGCGTCGATTCCATCGGCAGTCTTGTCTCCACGCGTTCGGAGCACGCCGATGGTCGTTAGCTCG
>Ga0153954_1001683_pt1 | contig 10999 bp, 15 predicted proteins | sample TSFL038MetaG_FD_102277 | JGI IMG/M metagenome (GOLD analysis project Ga0153954, IMG submission 102277) | Attine ant fungus gardens microbial communities from Florida, USA - TSFL038 MetaG | ecosystem: Host-associated > Fungi > Mycelium > Unclassified | place: USA: Florida, Wekiwa Springs State... | reverse complement strand
TCGAGATCGGAGATCGCCTGGTCGTCCTCCGGCAGCGGCTGCTGCCGCCGGTTGCGCCTCACCTCGTCGATCGCGGCATTGCGTCCGACCATGATCAGCCAGGCCGCGGCATCGCGCGGCGGACCGTTTTGCGGCCAGGTCTTCAGCGCGCGCAGGCAGGCGTTCTGGAACGCCTCCTCCGCGGTATCGAGATCGCGGAAATAGCGAAGCAGCGCGCCGACCGCCTGGGGCCGCGCCGATGTCAGTGCGGCATCGATCCAGGCAGTGTCGGTCGTGGTCATGCCGGCCGGCTCCCGGGCGCGAACAGTCCGACGGGACGGATCTCATAGGCGCCGCCGGGATTGGCGGCACCGAGATCGCGGGCGACATCGAGCGCTTCGTCAAGATTCTTGCAGTCGACCAGGTAGAAGCCGAGCAGCTGCTCCTTGGTCTCGGCATAGGGGCCGTCCAGCACCAGCGGCGGATCATCCTTGCGCAACGTGGTGGCAGCGGTGGTCGGCAACAGCCGCGCCACCGGACCGAGCCGGCCCTGCCTGGCGAGTTTTTCCTGCACCACCGAAAGTTTCTTCATTACGGCTTCGTCCTGCTCCTTGGTCCAGGAGCCGACAAAGTCCTCGTCGTGATAGCAAAGTATGGCGTAGAGCATGCGCGCGCGTCCCATTTGTATCAAGGACGGACGAGTATGCCCGGTGCCGACAGCGACGGGTAAGAAAATTTTCGACGAGTTCCGACCATGTTCCGGGAATACGCGAACGTTACTGCACCGTCGTCGCGACGGCCGGCCGATGGAAGTGGCGGCGGGTATGGCCAACGCACTTCGCGCAGACGCTGAACGTGCAGAGCACGATCAGCACATATTTGACATTTGGCATATTCGCATCTCCGGAAAGCCGGGATCGCGGCGACAACGCCCGGAACGATCGTGAAATCTTTCGAATTACCAGGAGATGCCGTACTTCGCCGCGATCCGGCGCGCTTTCGCCTCGTCGCTTTCGAAGCGGCGCGCTTGCGAGCGGGGATGGGACGCGCGCTGCAGCGGTCGCGCCGGTTCGGCGGCCGGTTGCGGCTTGGCTGTGTCGGTCTGGGCGACCGGAGGCAGCGGCTGCGGCGTCGCGTCGGTCGTGGCCGCGGCCGGCGTATCGGCGGCGGCCAGCATGGGGCCGGAGCTTGGGCCCGCCTGCGCGGAGGCGGAAGCCAATAGCAAGGCGGAAATCAGCAACAATTTGCGCATGGAAGGTCTCCCCTAATCGATGCAAGGAGGCTAGACCGGCACCCCGATCCGTACTGTGGTGCAGGTCACGTTGAATTCCGGGGGCGAAATCATGAGAAAGGGCGCGCTGGCGCTGTTGATCCACGGCGGAACCGACAATTGGTCGCCGGAACGCTGGAAGGCACGCTTTGACGAGGTGTGCCGCGGTCGGCCGATCCTGCCATTGCCGGTCGCGAAATTGACCCCGGCGGAAGTTCATTACGCCGCGGTCTGGAAGCCGGCGCCCGGTGAACTGGCCGGATTTCCCAATTTGCGGGTGATCTTCAACCTCGGCGCCGGTGTTGACGCGCTGATGGCCGACAACACCTTGCCCGATGTGCCGCTGGTACGGGTCGCTGTCGATGACCTCACCAACCGCATGACCGAATATGTCGTGCTGCATGTGCTGATGCATCACCGCCAGGAACTTTATCTGCGGGAATCGCAGCGCCTCAAACGCTGGGCGCCGAAATTTCAGTGGCCGGCGAGCGCGATCTCCGTCGGGATCATGGGGCTTGGCGTGCTCGGCGCCAATGCCGCGGAGGTGCTGCGCCGGATCGGCTTCCGCGTCACCGGCTGGAGCCGGAGCGAGCGGCGGATCGAAGGCGTCGAATGCTTTCACGGCGAAGCCGCGCTCGAACCATTTTTGCGGCGGACCGACATTCTGGTCTGCCTGCTGCCGCTGACATCAGACACGCGGCGCATCCTCAACCGCAAGCTTTTCTCACAACTCAGTCGAACGAGCCCGATGGGCGCGCCGGTCCTGATCAATGCCGGCCGCGGCGGCTTGCAGGACGAGGCCGAACTGCTTGCCTGTCTCGACGACGGCACGCTCGGCGCCGCCTCGCTCGATGTGTTCGCGCAGGAGCCACTGCCGCCGGATAATCCATTCTGGACGCACCCGAAGGTCGTGCTTACGCCGCACAACGCCGCCGACACCGATGCCGACGCGATCTCGGACTACGTCGCGCGCCAGATCACGCGTTTCGAAGCGGGCGGCGCGCTGGAAAACGTCGTCGATCGCAGGCGGGGCTATTGACAGTCGTCGCCCCTGCGAACGCTGAGGCCCAAAACTACGGGCGTCAGCCGTTTGTGTCGGGCGTTGCCCCGGACCTCCTTGTGCGCGCGTCAACGAAAAGGACGAAGCCGTATCCAGGCCCTTTCGGTGCGGAGCTCAGCCCGCGCGCAGCATCACGTCGATCGCGCCCTTGACGATCGCTTCCAGATCCTTGCGCGGAACGCCGGCGCGGGCGCGGATCGCGATGGTGTGGAGGGTGGCGGAGGCGAGTTGCGACAGCACGATCGGATCGATGGTCGCGGGCAGTTCGCCGTTTCCGCGGGCAAGGCGGAAGCAGGCTGCGAAGGCCTTGTCGAGCTCGACAAAACCTTCCAGCACCATCGCCCGTATCTCCGGATCGAATACGGCCTCGGACGCCGCCGTCATCACCGTGAAACAGCCGCGCGGTCTTTCGCCGCCGAGATAGATGTCGAGCGCGATCGCATAGATGCGCGCGAGCCGCTCGCCGATCGGCATCTCGTCGCGGAAGAGGTTGATCATCGCCGCCCGCGCATCGTCGCGGTAGCGCTGATAGCTCTTGATGTAGAGCTCGCGCTTGTCGCCGAAGGCGCCGTAAAGGCTCGGCCGGTTCATGCCGGTGGCGGCACTGAGATCATCAAGCGACGTCGCCGCAAATCCGTCCTTCCGGAACAGATCGAGCGCCTTGCCGAGCGCCACATCGGGCTGATAGGCACGCGGCCGCCCGCGCCGCTTGGGAGCCGCGGGCGTATCCATTTTTGCGGGCGACGCCTTCAGCGACGGCGCCTTTTTCATTTTTTGTACCATATCGCAATAAATTCCTTGACCGCGTTTATATTATGCGAGACAGTATAAAAATCAACCGCGGCCCCGGCGCACGGCCCAACCCACCAAGGAGGCACCATGGACCTTTATTTCTCACCCCTCGCCTGCTCGATGGCGACGCGGATCGCGCTCTACGAGGCCGGCGAGACCGCGAACTATCTCGAGGTCGATCCCAAGACCAAGGTGGTGCAGAACGACGGCTCCGATTTCCGAAACGTGAATCCGCTCGGGCTGGTGCCGACTTTGCGAACCGACGACGGCACGGTGCTGACCGAGAACGCAGCAATCCTGCAATACGTCGCCGACCGTTTCCCGAGGGCGGGCCTCGGGACCGATAACGGCATGGAGCGTAGCCGGCTGCATCAGTGGCTCTGCTTCATCGGGACTGAACTGCACAAGGGCCTGTTCGTTCCGCTGCTCGACAAGAAGGCTGGAGCCGAAGTGAAGGGTTACGTGCTGGAGAAGAACCTGTCACGGCTCGATCATCTCGAGAACCACTTGAAGGGCCGCGAGTTCCTGTTGGACCATTTCAGCGTCGCCGACGCCTACCTCGTCACCGTCATCAACTGGACCATGGCGACACCGCCGATCGAGCTGGCGAAGTGGCCGGCCGTGAAGGCCTATTACGAGCGGCTGCGCGCACGGCCCAGCATCGCCAAGGCGATCGCGGAGGAATTCGAATTGTACAAGGCCGAGCTCGCCCGCCAGAAGGCCGCGGCATAAGCGCTGGTGCTGCGTCGTCCTCGCACGCGCGAGGACGACAGCGGAGTTTCAAAACGGGCTCTCGCCCAACCCCGGCACATCGGCAGGCCGCGGGCCGGGCGCCGCCCAGTGAAAGCGACGGTCCTTCTCGGCGATCCTGACATCGTTGATGCTGGCCTCGCGCCGGCGCATCAGGCCGTGCTCGTCGAACTCCCACTGCTCGTTGCCATGGGAGCGGTGCCACTGACCCGCCGCATCATGCCATTCATACTGGAAACGCACCGCGATGCGGTTGCCGTCGAATGCCCAGAGATCCTTGATCAGCCGATAGTCGAGCTCGGCCGCCCATTTGCGCGTGAGGAAAGCGACGATCGCCGCGCGTCCCTTGAAAAATTCCGACCGATTGCGCCAGCGGCTATCCTCGGTGTAGGCGAGCGCCACACGTTCAGGATCGCGTGAATTCCAGGCATCCTCCGCCATGCGGGCTTTCTGGGCAGCGGTCTCCTTCGTAAACGGTGGCAGCGGCGGACGCGACATGATGGCCTCCAGGCTTGGGCGGGACCGCAAATCTATCGCGGCCTCGCGCGAAGTCGACGGTGATTCGCCTATCGGCCGATCACTAAACCAAATCGGCCTTCATCAACGCACGGATCGATTTCGGGATCGGCTGCGCCCGGCCTTCGCTGATGAAGGCAACGCGCACGGCGGCCTTGACCAGCACATGGTCGCCGCGCCGGACCTCCTGCGCCAGGGTGATGGAAGCGCCCTTCACCGCGATCGGCCAGGTCACGACATCGAGCACGTCGTCCATCCTTGCGGGCTTGAGGAAATCCAGCGTCATCGAACGCACGACAAAGGCGAAGCCCGGCGTTTCCGTCTCGGCTTCCGCAAACAGCGCATGCTGCTCGGCGCCCATCAGCCTCAGATGATTGGTCCGCCCGCGCTCCATGAAGCGCAGATAATTGGCGTGATAGACGATACCGGAAAAGTCCGTGTCCTCGTAATAGACGCGGACCTGCATGTGATGCCTGCCGTCGCGAATTTCGCCGTCGAGATGGCCAATCATTTTGACATCTCTCGTTCGATATCCTGGCGACCATCAAGGACGCGGACGATCACTATGCGCTCCCTCTCCACGATGTAGAATGCAATATACCCGTCGATCAAAAGGCCACGGAGCGAAGGACCTAATTCACTTCGATCACGACCAAGCAACGGAAATTTGCACAATTCATCGAAACGCTGGGAGAACCGCGCCAGCATTCGATCGGCGGCAGCTGAATTGTGCTCGGCGAGATACGAATGAACGTCGAGAATATCCGATTGGGCGCGCAGAGAGACAACAACTCTCAAGGTAGCCACTATCGCTTCCGCTGCGCACGAGCCTGCTTGAGGAACTCTTCCAAATCCCACGGTACGACGCGACCGGCGTGAACATCCGCCATACCATCGTCGACGGCGTCCTTCAATTCACGGAATTTCCTTGCCTGAGCCAGCAAATACTCGGCCGCTGACTCCTGCATTTCTTCCGGCAAAAGCTCGAGTGCCTCAACGGCCTTTTCAATGGCTGAACTCATAACAATCATCTATCACGTTCAGAGCCAAAAGCACAGCACCTGTGGGCGTCGACAGGCTAAGACAACGCCGGTCCTGCGCCGAGCGTCACCAGCACGATTTCGGGCGGCACGCCGAAGCGGAATGGCAGGATGCTGCAGCCGAGACCGCCCGAAATGACAACATCGCAATTCATGCGGACATGGCCGTAGACCAGCTTCCGGCCGGACGGCGCAATCGGCGCCCAGCCGAGGAGATTCACCTGGCCGCCATGGGTATGGCCGGACAGCTGCAGCGCGACGCGCGACGGCACGCGTGCGGCAACATCGGGTTCATGCGCCAGCAGGATGACCGGCGCATCATCGGTGACCTTCGCAAGCGTCGCACCGAGATCGTCGATGCCGACGCGGCGCACCGGACGAAAGCGCCGCGCCGGGGCATAGGCGAGCTGGTCGCCGAGCCCGGCGAGCCAGAACGAATGTCCCGCCTTGCTCAGGCGCGCCACGTCGTTCTCGTAGACCGGGATGCCCACGGCTTCCAGCGCTTGTCGCGCGACCGTCTTGCCGTGGCCCTCCCGCTGTATGGTCCGATCGGACCAATAATCGTGGTTGCCGAGGATCGCGTGAACGCCGAGCGACGCCTTCAACTGCGCCAGGACCGACGCCCACTCCGGCGCGGGCATTTTCTGCGTCACATAGCGATGGCCGGCCACGTAGTCGCCAAGCATCACGACGACATCAGCATCAAGCGCGTTGGTGCGTTCGACGATCGCCTCGATATGCCCAGGCGCCATCCAGGGGTCGCAGGCGTGCAGATCGGCGATGACCGCGATCTTGAGCTCGAAGCCAGCGGGCCATCGCGGCGGAGAAATGTCGTAGCGCGCGACGCGGAGTCGCAACAGCGGCTCGATGCCAAACCCATAGGCCGCGGTCGAGCTGCCGAAGGCGCCGAGACCGGCGAGAAAGTGAAGAAATTTGCGACGCGTAATCATGAAAGTGGGCGCTGGTGATGCGCGCCCCTTCTGGATTTCGATTGCAGCGGAATTCGGGTGCGCTTGTGCAGCTTTTCATGAGATATCGTTAATCTTCCTCACCATTGCCGAACAGCCCGAACTGCGCGGCATCGCGCGCAGGTTCAGCCAGGCCGAGATGACGAAAGGCGTGCGAGGTGAGAAGTCGCCCGCGCGGAGTGCGCTGCAGATGGCCGCACTGGATCAGGAACGGCTCGATGATGTCCTCGATCGCATCGCGCGGTTCCGACAGCGCGGCCGCGAGCGTCTCGACGCCGACGGGACCGCCGCCATAGTTAACGGCAATGGTCGTGAGATAGCGCCGGTCCATCGCATCGAGGCCGGCGGCGTCGACTTCCAGTGCGCTCAGCGCATGATCGGCGATCCTGCGATCGATGGAGTCGGCATCGGCGGCGGACGCAAAATCGCGCACGCGGCGGAGCAGACGGCCGGCGATGCGCGGCGTGCCGCGGGCGCGGCGCGCGATCTCGTTGGCGCCATCGGCGGTCATGCCGATCTTGAGCACGCGGGCGCCGCGGCTCACGATCTTCTCCAGCTCGTCCTCGGTGTAGAAGTTGAGCCGCACCGGGATGCCAAAACGGTCGCGCAAGGGATTGGTGAGCAGTCCGGCGCGCGTGGTGGCACCGACGAGGGTGAACTTCGAAAGCTCGATCTTGACCGAGCGCGCCGCCGGGCCTTCGCCGATGATGAGGTCGAGCTGAAAATCCTCCATCGCCGGATAGAGCACTTCTTCCACCGCGGGGCTGAGGCGATGGATCTCGTCGATGAAGAGCACATCGCGCTCTTCGAGATTGGTCAGGAGTGCGGCGAGATCGCCGGCCTTGGCGATCACCGGCCCCGAGGTGGCGCGGAAGCCGACGCCGAGCTCGCGCGCCACGATCTGCGCCAGCGTGGTCTTGCCGAGACCCGGCGGGCCGACGAACAGCACATGATCCAGCGCCTCACCCCGCTTGCGCGCCGCCTCGATGAAGATGGAGAGATTCTTGCGCGCCTGCGCCTGGCCGACAAATTCCGACAGCACTTGCGGACGCAGCGCGGTGTCGCCGACGTCATCCTGCCGCCGCTCGGGCGTGACCATGCGCGAAGGCGTGCTCACTCGTTGCCTCGCCTGTACTTGTTCGGCAACAGCTCGCTGATCTTCGCGACCTTCGGCTCCTTGCCGTGGTTGGGAACGATGACGCGCGCCTTGGCGTCATAGTCGTGAATCAGCTCGCGGCAGATGCCGCAGGGCGAGACCACCGCGATCTTGCCGGGCTCGCCCGGTTTCGGGTGCCGCACGGCCACGATGGTCTCGATGCCCTTGTCGCCGGTTTCGGTAATGGCGCGACCGATGGCGATCGCCTCGGCGCAGACCGCGATGCGGCCGATATAGGCGTCGATATTCACCCCGGTCACGATGCGGCCATCGCGGGTGCGCATGGCGGCACCCACTTCCTGCCAGTCGTTGCGGTAACGCTGGCTGATCGCGTCAGTGGCGGCGGCGATCAATTCCTTGTCTTTCTTGCTCAGCATGTTGGAAAATACATTCCTTCGTCGGTCGGTGCCCGCCGGATATAGTCTATTTCGACAATTCCTTAAGGCCCAGCCGGATCAGCTGCGCGGTCTCGGCATGCTCGCCCGCGCTGCGCGAGGCCGAGGCGATCGCGGCCGCCGCCTGCGGCTGGCCGTAGCCGAGATTGACCAGCGCGGAAATGGCATCGGTGACGGGGCGCGGCGCGCTGCGGTCGTCGATCGCGCCGGAGAGGCTGACGACCGCCGGATCGACATTGGCGAAAGCCGGCGCCTTGTCCTTCAATTCCGTGACGATGCGCTCGGCGACCTTCGGGCCGACGCCCGGCGTGCGCGAGACCGCCGCCCTGTCGCGGAGCGCAATGGCATTGGCGAGTTCCGCCGGCGGCAGCGTGCCGAGCACCGCGAGCGCGACCTTGGCGCCGACCCCCTGCACGGTCTGCAAGAGGCGAAACCATTCGCGCTCGATGTCGCTCCTGAAGCCGAACAACTTGATCTGATCTTCGCGCACATAGGTCTCGATCGACAGCACCGCGGCCTCGCCCGGCGAAGGCAGCGCCTGCAGCGTGCGCGCCGAGCAATGCACCTGATAGCCGACGCCACCGACGTCGAGGATGACAAAATCCTCGCCGAAGGAATCGATCAGGCCCTTGAGCTTGCCGATCATATGCCGACCACCTTCAGCCGCAGCGTCGCGCTATTTCGATGATGCGCATGCGTGATCGCAATCGCGAGCGCATCGGCGGCGTCGGCGGAGGCCGGCTCGGCCTTCGGCAACAGGATCTTCAACATCACCGCAACCTGGTTCTTGTCGGCGTGTCCGGCGCCGACGACGGTCTTCTTCACCTGGTTCGGCGCGTATTCGGACACCGCGATGCCGAACATCGCAGGCACCAGCATGGCGACGCCGCGGGCCTGGCCGAGCTTCAGCGTCGCGACGCCATCCTTGTTGACAAAGGTCTGCTCGACCGCGGCTTCGGCCGGCGTGAAATCGCGAAGCACGGCGGCAAGGCCGTCATGGATGGCAAGCAGGCGGCTTGCGAGCGGCAGGGTGTCCGGCGGTTCCACCGATCCGCAAGCCACGAAGATCAGCCGGTTGCCATCGCTCTCGATCACGCCCCAGCCGGTGCGGCGGAGCCCCGGATCGATGCCGAGGATACGGACGGGCTGGCGAATCGGCTGCGGTGTCATGCGCTAGTGATAGCGGCTCGGCTGACCCGGCGAAACAGAAACAGAACGAAAGTCCCCGGGGAAAGAGGAGGGTTGCCGGGCCACGGCAGCGACAACCGTCAGCCGCCCAGCTTCGCCATCAGCGCGTCCGACACCTCGAAATTGGCGAACACGTTCTGCACGTCGTCATGCTCGTTGAGCAGGTCGATCAGCTTCAGGAGCTTCTCGCCGGTCTCGTCGTCGACGGCGACCGTGTTCTGCGGCTTCCAGGTCAAGGCCGCCTTGCGCGGCTCGCCGAACTTCGCTTCCAGCGCCTTCGCCACCTCGCGGAAATTCTCCTGCGAGGCATAAATTTCATGGCCGCTCTCGCTCGACATCACATCGTCCGCGCCGGCTTCGATCGCCGCATCCAGCATGGCATCGTCGGAGGCGACGCTTGAATCATATTCGATGATGCCGGTGCGGTCGAACATGAAGGACACCGAGCCGGTTTCGCCGAGATTGCCGCCCGACTTGGTGAAATAGGAGCGGATGTCGGAGGCGGCGCGGTTGCGGTTGTCGGTCAGCGCCTCGACGATGACAGCGACGCCGCCTGGCCCATACCCCTCGTAGCGGATCTCGTCGTAGTTCTCGCCCTCGCCGCCCAGCGCCTTCTTGATCGCGCGCTCGATATTGTCCTTGGGCATGTTCTCCTGGCGCGCCGCGACCACGGCCGCGCGCAGCCGCGGGTTCATGGCCGGGTCCGGGGTGCCGAGCTTCGCCGCGACCGTGATTTCCCGCGCCAGCTTGCCGAAAAGCTTGGACTTCTGGGCATCCTGCCGGCCCTTGCGGTGCATGATGTTCTTGAATTGGGAATGGCCGGCCATGCAGGTGTCTCTTGAGGAATCGTCAACGGATATAGGGTGGAAAGGGCGGCGTTATAGGCTCAGGATCGGGCAAAATCAAAGATTTGGGCCGGTCCCGGGCATGGCCGTAGTACCACATGGCGAAATGTGAGGCATTTATTCATTTGTCAAAAGTCGCCACGGCGATTCAATCAACCATCCTCACGGATCAGCTCTTCCAGAATCCCGGCCGCGTGGGCTCGAGCCTTCCGCCGACCCGCACCGGCGCGATCCTCACCGCCAGTCCCGTCGCATCATCGGTCTCGACCGCGACGCCCGAGAGCGTCGCCGTGCCGGCGGCAGGCTCGAACCGGCTGGAGGGAATGCCCGAGGTGAAGCGGCGCAGCGGCTCTTCCTTTTGCATGCCGATGATCGAGTCATAATCGCCGGTCATGCCGGCATCGGTCATGTAGGCCGTGCCGCCGGAGAGAATCTGGTGATCGGCCGTCGGCACATGCGTATGGGTGCCGACCACCAGGCTCACGCGGCCGTCGCAGAAGAAGCCGACGCCCTGCTTCTCGCTGGTCGCCTCGCAATGGAAGTCGACCACGATCGCATCCGCAGCCTCGCGCAGCGGACAGGCATCGAGTTCGCGCGCGATCACCGCAAAGGGATCGTCGAGCGGCGTCATGAAGACGCGGCCCATGGCGTTGATGACGAGCGCCCGCTTGCCGTTCTTGGTGTCGATCAGCGCCGAGCCGCGCCCCGGCGTGCCACGCGGAAAATTGGCGGGGCGGATCAGCCGCGGCGCGCGCTCGATGAACACCAGGGCCTCGCGCTGGTCCCAGGCATGGTTGCCGAGCGTGATGGCGTCGGCGCCGGCATCGAGAAGCTCCTGGTAGATCGCTTCCGTGACGCCGAAACCGCCCGCGGAGTTTTCACCATTGACGATGACGAGATCAAGCGACCAGTCGCGGATCATGCCCGGCAGATGATCTGAAACCGCAGTGCGCCCCGCCCTGCCCACGACGTCGCCAACAAACAGAATTCGCAAGATCAACCGCTCCGGAAGTCGAACACCCGCGTTTCCGTTAGCACAT
>Ga0153954_1001682_pt1 | contig 11004 bp, 9 predicted proteins | sample TSFL038MetaG_FD_102277 | JGI IMG/M metagenome (GOLD analysis project Ga0153954, IMG submission 102277) | Attine ant fungus gardens microbial communities from Florida, USA - TSFL038 MetaG | ecosystem: Host-associated > Fungi > Mycelium > Unclassified | place: USA: Florida, Wekiwa Springs State... | reverse complement strand
GCATGTCGAGGAGGTTGACGAAGAAGTCGTTTGTCAGCGTTCCAGGCTTGTTCGTGAAGACGCCGTGCTTCGATCCCTTGGCGTTGACGCCGAGCGCCCGTAGGCCGCCGACAAGCGCCGTCATCTCCGGCGCGGTCAGCTTGAGAAGCTGCGCCTTGTCGATCAGCGCCTCTTCGGGGGCCATGAACTCCTTGGCTCCGCGATAGTTGCGGAAGCCGTCCGACCGCGGCTCGAGCACACCGACCGACTCGACGTCGGTCTCGTCCTGCGAGGCGTCCATGCGACCGGGCGTGAAGGGGACCTTCACCTCCGTTCCCGCGTCCTTCGCCGCCTTCTCGATCGCCGCGCCGCCGCCAAGCACGATGAGATCGGCGAGCGAAACCTTCTTACCGCCCTTGGCGGAAGCGTTGAAGTCTTTCTGGATCGCCTCAAGTTGCGCGAGCGTGCCCTTGAGCTCGGCCGGATTGTTGACCTCCCAGTCCTTCTGCGGATTGAGGCGGATGCGGGCGCCGTTGCCGCCGCCGCGCTTGTCCGAGCCGCGGAAGGTCGAGGCGGACGCCCAGGCGGCGGAGACAAGCTGAGCGACCGTGAGGCCCGTGCCCAAGATTTTCGCTTTCAGAGCGGCGATGTCCGCCTCGTCAATCACGGGGTGATCGGCGGCCGGGATCGGGTCCTGCCAGATCAGCGTCTCTTTCGGAACGAGATGGCCGAGATAACGGATCTTGGGCCCCATGTCGCGATGGGTGAGCTTGAACCACGCCCGCGCGAAAGCGTCGGCGAACTGATCCGGATGCTCGTGGAAACGCCGCGAGATCTTCTCGTAAGCGGGATCCATGCGCAGCGACAGGTCGGTCGTGAGCATGGTGGGGCGCCGCTTCTTCGACGGATCGAAGGGATCGGGAATGGTCGCTTCCGCGCCCTTCGCGACCCACTGGTAGGCGCCGGCCGGGCTCTTCTCGAGCTCCCACTCATATTTGAAGAGGTTGTCGAAGAAGTGGTTGCTCCACTTGATCGGCGTCTGCGACCAGATGACCTCCGGACCGCCGGTGATGGCGTCCGCGCCGACGCCCGTCTTGTTCTTGCTCTTCCATCCGAGGCCCTGCTCCTCGATCGCGCCGCCCTCCGGGGCCGCGCTGACAAGAGACGGATCGCCCGCGCCGTGCGTCTTGCCGAAGGTGTGTCCGCCGGCGATCAGCGCGACCGTCTCCTCGTCGTTCATCGCCATGCGGAAGAAGGTCTCGCGGATGTCGACCGCCGCCGCGACCGGGTCGGGCTTGCCGTTCGGCCCCTCGGGATTGACGTAGATCAGACCCATCTGCACGGCGCCAAGCGGGTTCTCGAGCTGACGCTCGCCGCTGTAGCGCTCGTCGCCGAGCCAGGTCCCCTCGGGGCCCCAGTAAAGCTCCTCCGGCTCCCAGACGTCCTTGCGTCCGCCGCCGAAGCCGAACGTCTTGAAGCCCATCGATTCCAGGGCGACGTTCCCCGCCAGAATCATGAGGTCGGCCCAGGAGATCTTCTGGCCGTATTTCTGCTTGATCGGCCAGAGCAGGCGGCGAGCCTTGTCGAGATTGGCGTTGTCGGGCCAGCTGTTCAGGGGAGCGAACCGCTGTTGGCCCGCGCCCGCGCCGCCGCGCCCGTCGGCGATGCGATAGGTGCCGGCGCTATGCCAAGCCATGCGGATGAACAAGCCGCCGTAATGGCCGAAATCGGCCGGCCACCAATCCTGCGAGTCGGTCATCAAGGCGTTGAGGTCCTTGATCACGGCGTCGAGGTCGAGGCTCTGGAATGCCTTCACATAGTCGAAATCCTGATCGAGCGGATCCGACAGCGTGGAATTTGCGTGAAGCTTGCCGACGTCCAGATGGTCCGGCCACCAGTCGCGATTCGTGTGTCCGCGCTTTCCGCCCGCCACGGGGCACTTGCTTTCTTCCGCCATGTCTTCCTCCAGTCGCGTTCAGCGTTTTCAGCCGTCGATGATCCGGTCGATGGCGAGTGATGCTAGCCGCCGCATATGGCGCTTCCGCGTCATCCCATCTCCTCGGACGCCCCGATACGCTCGCGCGATAGATAGGTCCAATCGATTGTCCCTTGACAAGCAATCGGCCTCGCCGATCTTTGCGATATGAACCTTCGTGATCTCGAATATGTCGTCGCGGTCGCCGATCACGGCCATTTCGGCCGGGCGGCGGCGGCCTGCAACGTCAGCCAGCCGACGTTGAGCGGCCAGATCCTCAAGCTCGAGTCGGAGCTTGGGCTTCGTCTGTTCGACCGCGAAGGCCGGGTCGTCCGCGTGAGCGATCGGGCGGCGACCGTCATCGCTGAGGCGCGCGCGACCCTCGCCGCCGCGGCCGCCGTCAGCGCGGCCGCGGACGCGGCGCGCGATCCGTTCGCTGGCGAATTGCGCCTTGGAATCATCTCGACCGTCGCGCCCTACCTTTTGCCGATCGCCCTGCCGGCGCTCGCCGAAGCGCTGCCGAAGACGCCTCTCTATCTCTTGGAGGATCTGACCGACCGGCTTCTCGCGCGCCTGCGCGACGGCGCCCTCGATGCGGCGATCATCGCGACCGACCCGCGGGAGGCGAAGCTCGATTCGGCCGAGCTTTATGCCGAGCCGTTCTTTCTGGTCTTTTCCGGCCCGACAAAACGCGGCGCGCGCGGCTCGATCGGCGTCGAGGAGATCGATCCGAGCGCTCTTCTTCTCTTGGCCGAGGGTCATTGTCTGCGCGATCAGGCGTTGGCGCTCTGCAATGCAGCGGAGAGGACCGCGCTCGGCGCGGATGTCCGGGGGACGAGCCTCGAGACCTTGCGGCATCTCGCTTCGGCCGGGCAGGGGGCGACGCTCGCGCCGCTCCTCGCCTATGCCGGCTGGTGCCGCTCGGGCGCCGGGATCCATGGCTTGAAGATTGTCGGAGAGGGCGCCTCGCGCCTCGTGAGACTCGTCTTCAAGCGCGACTCGCCCCGCGAGGCGGCGCTTCAAGCTCTGGCCGCGTCGCTCCGCGCGACAGCCGCCGCCGGTCTCGCCAGGTCCTTGGCTGAGACGCAGAGCGGCTCGAAGCGCGTGTGAACGCGGTGACGCTCGCAGGCGGTTTCCGCGGTTGCGCCCCGAAAAGTCCTATGTTAGGCAACGCCCGCCTTTGGGTCCGGCCGGCCGGCGCGCTCATGTTTCGAGACGCGGAATCATCATGAATTCCTGAGGTTGGCGCAGCTTGGGGGCGGCGGCGCGCGGCGGTCTTGCGAGGTTGGCGGGAGTGGCGGAAGAAGACACGGTTGTTTCCGGCGTATCGGGACGCTACGCGTCCGCGCTGTTTTCGCTCGCTCAGGAGCAACGCCAGGCTGAGCCCGTCGCGGATGCGCTCGCGCGGTTCGATGCGCTCATCGCCGAGAGCCCCGACCTTCAGCGCCTCGTGCGAAGCCCCGTCTTCTCGGCCGCCGATCAGCTGAAGGCGCTCGACGGCATTCTCGAGCGGGCGCAAATCAGCGGCGTCGCCGCCAATTTCATCCGCCTGGTCGCCACAAAGCGCCGGCTGTTCTTCATTCGCGAGATGATTGCGGATTATCGCAAGCTCTTCGACGCGTCGCGGGGCGTGGTCCGGGCGCAAGTCACGAGCGCGACCGCCCTCTCCGACGCCCATGTCGCGGCGCTCAAGGAGGCGCTGCGCGCCTCTTCCCACGGACGGGACGTCGATCTCGACATGAAGGTTGATCCCTCGATCATCGGCGGCTTGATCGTCAAGCTTGGCTCGCGGATGGTCGACGGCTCCCTCAAAACCAAACTCAACGCTATTCGCCTTGCCATGAAAGAGGTCGGCTGATGGATATCCGCGCCGCAGAAATCTCCTCAATCCTCAAGAACCAGATCGCCAATTTCGGCGCTGAGGCCCAGGTCACCGAAGTCGGACAGGTGCTCTCCGTCGGCGACGGCATCGCACGCGCCTACGGCCTCGACAAGGTTCAGGCCGGCGAGATGGTCGAATTCGAAAACGGCGCCCGCGGCATGGCGCTGAACCTCGAAAACGACAACGTCGGCATCGTCATTTTCGGCGGCGACCGCGAGATCAAGGAGGGCCAGACGGTCAAGCGCACCGGCGCGATCGTCGACGTGCCGGTCGGCAAGGGGCTTCTCGGCCGCGTCGTCGACGCGCTCGGCAACCCGATCGACGGCAAGGGGCCGATCAACGCCGACAAACGCGCCCGCGTCGACGTGAAGGCGCCGGGCATCATTCCGCGCAAGTCGGTGAGCGAGCCGATGGCGACGGGCTTGAAGGCGATCGACGCGATGATCCCGATCGGCCGCGGCCAGCGCGAGCTCATCATCGGCGACCGCCAGACCGGCAAGACCGCGATCGCCCTCGACACGATCCTCAACCAGAAGCCGCTCAACGTCGCCGGAGCGCCCGAGAGCCAGAAGCTCTATTGCGTCTATGTCGCGGTCGGGCAGAAGCGCTCGACGGTCGCTCAATTCGTCAAGGTGCTCGAGGAGAACGGCGCGCTCGAATATTCGATCGTCGTCGCGGCCACCGCCTCGGACCCGGCGCCGATGCAGTTCCTTGCGCCCTTCGCCGGCTGCGCGATGGGCGAGTTTTTCCGCGACAACGGCATGCATGCGGTCATCATCTATGACGACCTTTCCAAGCAGGCGGTCGCCTACCGCCAGATGTCGCTGCTTCTGCGCCGCCCGCCGGGCCGCGAGGCCTATCCGGGCGACGTGTTCTACCTGCATTCCCGCCTGCTCGAGCGCGCCGCCAAGCTCAACAAGGACAACGGCTCGGGCTCGCTGACCGCGCTGCCGGTCATCGAGACTCAGGCGAATGACGTGTCGGCCTATATTCCGACCAACGTCATCTCGATCACCGACGGCCAGATCTTCCTCGAGACCGACCTCTTCTACCAGGGCGTCCGTCCGGCGGTGAACGTCGGCCTTTCGGTCTCCCGCGTCGGCTCCTCGGCCCAGACCAAGGCGACCAAGAAAGTCGCCGGCAAGATCAAGGGCGAGCTCGCCCAGTACCGGGAAATGGCGGCCTTCGCTCAGTTCGGCTCGGACCTCGACGCGGTGACGCAGCGCCTGCTCAACCGCGGCGCGCGGCTGACGGAGCTCTTGAAGCAGCCGCAATTCTCGCCGCTCAAGATGGAAGAGCAGGTCTGCGTGATCTATGCGGGCGTCAACGGCTATCTCGACAAGTTGCCGCTCGACAAGGTGCGGCCGTTCGAGGATGGTCTTCTCTCTTCGCTTCGCTCGAAGAACCCAGACATTCTCGAGGCGATCCGCAGCTCGACCGATCTGACGAAAGAGACCGAGGGCAAGCTCAAAGCCGCCGTGGACGCTTTCTCCGCCAGCTTCGCCTGATCCTCATCTCGCACTTTCGGCCTCGCGCTCGCGGATTGAGCGCGGCGGCCGTCCGGAGAACGCCGAGCGATGCCGTCGCTTAAGGAACTCAGAAACCGGATCGCCTCCGTCAAGTCGACGCAGAAGATCACCAAGGCGATGCAAATGGTCGCCGCCTCCAAGCTTCGGCGCGCTCAGACAGCGGTCGAAGGCGCGCGTCCCTATGCCGAGCGCGTCGAATCGGTGATGGTCAATCTGGCCGGCGCCGCCACGGACGGACAGGGTCCGCGGCTCCTCGTCGGATCGGGCGCGAACCAGACGCATCTCCTCCTCGTTTGCACGGGCGAGCGCGGTCTCTGCGGCGCCTTCAACACTGCGATTGTGCGTCTCGCCCGCGAAAAAGCGAACGCCCTCGCCGGCGAAGGTAAGACCGTCAAGATTCTCTGCGTCGGCAAGAAGGGCTACGACCAGCTCCGCCGCACGCATGAGCGGCAGATCCTCGAATTGATCGACCTTCGCTCCGTGCGGAACATCACCTATGGCACAGCGAAGCCGATCGCCGACAAGGTGATCGCACTCTTCGACAGCGGCGAATTCGACGTCTGCACGCTCTTCTACTCGCGCTTCAAGTCGGTGATCGCGCAGATCCCGACCGCCCAGCAGCTCATCCCGCCGGAACTTGGCCCCAAGGACGAGAAGGCGACCGTTTACGATTACGAGCCGGACGAGGGCGAGATCCTGACCGAGCTTCTGCCGCGCGCTGTCGCGGTGCGCGTCTATCGGGCGCTCCTCGAAAACAACGCCTCGTTCTTCGGCGCCCAGATGAGCGCGATGGACAATGCGACCCGCAACGCCGGCGAGATGGTGAAGAAATACACGCTCCGCTACAATCGCACCCGGCAGGCGATGATCACCAAAGAGCTCATCGAAATCATCTCCGGCGCCGAGGCGCTTTGACTTCAACCTGCGGCTTAGCGCCGCGCCGCTGATTTGAGGAACGAGGACGTTCATATGGCCAATGCTTCCAACGCCACCGGCCGGGTTACGCAGGTGATCGGCGCTGTCGTCGACGTGAAGTTCGACAGCTACCTGCCGCCCATTCTCAACGCGCTCGAGACTGAGAACAACGGCCACCGTCTCGTGCTCGAAGTCGCGCAGCACCTGGGCGAGAACACCGTGCGCTGCATCGCCATGGACGTCTCCGAAGGTCTCGTGCGCGGTCAGGAAGTGACGGACACCAACGGTCCGATCTCCGTTCCGGTCGGCGAGGGCACGCTCGGGCGCATCATGAACGTCGTCGGCGATCCGGTGGACGAAGCGGGGCCCATCAACATGGAAGACCGCCGCGCCATCCATCAGCCCACCCCGGCCTATGTCGACCAGTCGACGGAAGCTCAGATTCTTATCACCGGCATCAAGGTCGTCGACCTGCTCGCGCCTTACGCCAAGGGTGGCAAGATCGGTCTCTTCGGCGGCGCGGGCGTCGGCAAGACCGTGCTGATCCAGGAACTGATCAACAACGTCGCCAAGACCCACGGCGGCAATTCCGTGTTCGCGGGCGTCGGCGAACGGACACGCGAGGGCAACGACCTCTATCACGAGTTCATCGAATCGAAGGTCAACGCCGATCCGCACAAGCCCGATGAGGGCGTGAAGTCCAAATGCGCCCTCGTGTTCGGCCAGATGAACGAGCCGCCGGGCGCGCGCATGCGCGTCGCGCTCGCCGGTCTCACCGTCGCCGAGCATTTCCGCGACCAGGGACAGGACGTGCTGTTCTTCGTCGACAACATCTTCCGCTTCACCCAGGCTGGTTCGGAAGTCTCGGCGCTCTTGGGCCGCATCCCCTCGGCGGTCGGCTATCAGCCGACGCTCGCGACCGACATGGGCGCGCTGCAGGAGCGCATCACCACGACGACCAAGGGCTCGATCACCTCGGTGCAGGCGATCTACGTCCCCGCCGACGACTTGACCGACCCGGCGCCGGCGACCTCGTTCGCCCACCTTGACGCCACGACCGTGCTGTCGCGCGCGATCTCGGAGAAGGGCATCTATCCGGCGGTCGATCCGCTCGACTCGACCTCGCGCATGCTGACCCCCGCCGTCGTTGGCGAGGAGCATTATTCCGTCGCCCGCCAGGTGCAGCAGGTGCTTCAGCGCTATAAGGCGCTGCAGGACATCATCGCGATCCTTGGCATGGACGAATTGTCGGAAGAGGATAAGCAGATCGTCGCGCGGGCGCGGAAGATCGAGCGCTTCCTCTCGCAGCCATTCGACGTCGCCGCCGTCTTCACCGGAACGCCCGGCGTTCAGGTGAAGATTGAGGACACGGTCAAGGGCTTCAAGGGGATCGTGGAAGGCAAGTACGACAATCTGCCCGAGGCCGCCTTCTACATGGTCGGCACGATCGAGCAGGCGGTCGAAAAGGCCAAGAAGCTCGCGGCGGAAGCCTAATCCGCGCCGTATCGAGGATATGCTCATGGCGACTTTCCATTTCGAACTCGTGTCGCCCGATAAGGTCTTGTTCGACGGCGACGCTCAGGCGGTGCTTGTGCCCGGCGCCGAGGGCGACTTTCAGGTGCTCAGCGACCACGCGCCGGTGATGACGTCGGTGCGTCCGGGCGTTGTCGGCATCGACGACGCCGCGGGCAAGCATAGCCGCGTGTTCGTGCGCGGCGGGTTCGCCGACGCCAGCAAGAACGGTCTGATCCTGCTCGCGGAGACGGCGATTCCGTTCGAGGATCTGAACGCCGACATGCTCGGCCAGGAGATCAAGAACGCGGAGGAGGACGTCGCCGACGCGGGCGAAGACGAGAAGCGTCTGGCCCAGGAGAAGCTCGACCGCCTGCGCGAGCTCAAGGACGCCATCAAGCTCTAGCGGGTGCTGAACCCGCGGTCCCTCCGCGCCGCGGCGGCTCGCCGCTCGGTCGTTTCATGACGCGTGACGACTACGACGCGTTTTGCGCAAGCCTGCCTCACGCGACCCACGTCGTCCAATGGGGCGACGCCAGCGTCTGGAAGATCGGCGGCAAGGTCTTCGCCATCGGCGGCTGGTTCGATGGGCCGGAGTTCGCCGTGACGTTCAAATGCTCCGAGGCGAGTTTCGCGATCCTGAAGGACATGCCCGGCTTGCGGCCCGCCCCTTATCTCGCCTCGCGCGGCTTGTCGTGGATCCAGCGCGTCGACGCCGATTCGCTCAGCGATCATGATCTCGAGGACTACGTGCGGCGGAGCTATGCGATGGTCCTCGCGGCCCTTCCCAAGAAAGCCCAAAACGCCTTGCGGGCTCCGGCGTGACGATGCCGACGAGCGTTGCGCCGGCAGAGATCCGATCCGCTTACGCGCGCATCCGCGCCCACATCCGCCGCACGCCGCTCCTCGACGCCGATTCGCCGGTCGCCGGCGGGCCGCCGCTCTCGCTCAAGTTCGAATGCCTGCAGGCGACCGGGTCGTTCAAGGCGCGCGGCGCTTTCCACAATCTCATGACCCGGCCGGCCGGGAAGGCGGGTTGCGCCGCGGCGTCCGGCGGCAATCATGGCGCAGCCGTCGCTTTCGCCGCCCAGAAGCTGAGGATCGCCGCCCGCATCTTCGTGCCTGAAATCGCAACGCCCGCCAAGATCGCCAAGATCAAGGTCTACGGCGCCGAGGCCGTCATCGGCGGCGCATCTTATGCCGAGGCTCAAGCGCGGTGCGATTCCTATGTCGCGGAGAGCGGCGCACTCTCGATCCATCCCTACGACGCGGTCGAGACGGTCGCGGGCCAGGGCACGGTCGCGCTCGAATGGGAGGAGGACCTCGAACGAGCCGAGCTCATGAAGCTCGACACGGTCCTTGTCGCGGTCGGCGGCGGCGGCCTCATCGCGGGCGTCGCCGCGTGGTTTCAGGGCCGCGTCAAGGTGGTTGGCGTCGAGCCGGAAGGTTCGCGCGCGCTGCATGCGGCGCTCGAGGCGGGCAAGCCGGTGGACGTGAGCGTCAACTCTCTCGCCGCCGATTCGCTCGGTGCGAGGCGCGTCGGCGAACTCAATCTCGAGATCGCCCGGAACTTTGTGAGCAGCGTCGCCCTCGTCAAGGATGCGAGCATCGCCGAGGCGCAGCGCCGGCTCTGGGCGGACCATTCCATCATCGCCGAGCCGGGCGGGGCCGCGGCCTTCGCGGCAATAGCGAGCGGCGCCTATCGACCGGCGCCCGACGAGCGCGTCGGCGTTCTCGTCTGTGGGGCCAACGCCGACCTCACTCACTTCGCCAAGACAATCGCGGGCGGCGCGTCGCTTTGAGGGACGCGTCGGCCCGGCGGCAGTCGCCCGCTCACGCGAGCGGAAAGAACTTCGTCAGCACATAGAACCAGACGATCAGCGTGCCGATCGAGGCCAATGTCGTCAGCGAGACGGTCGAGGCGACGGTCGATTCCTCACAATGGTATTCGCCGGCCAGAATGTAAACCGTCTTGGCTGTGGGAACCGCGGCGCACACGACGGCCGCGATGAGGGCCAGAGGCTCGAGCTTGAGCGCGATCGAAAGGCCCAGGACGATGAGCGGCATCAACCCGAGCTTGACCGCCGCGAGCGCCGCCGAGCGGCCGAGGGTTGCGCGCAAGCCCGCTCCCGACACGCCAAGACCGATGGCGAAGAGGGCGCAGGCGGTCAGAGCGTCCGCGAAGATCTGCAGATAGGCGCTCACCGGCCCAGGCATCGGAACGCCCGTCGCCGCCCAGGCGACCCCGACCAAGGTCGAAAGCACCATCGGGTTCAGGATCACGCGGCGCGCGAGTTTTCCGGGCGCCAAGACCGATGCGCCTGGCCTATGAGGGTCAAGCTCCTGCATGAGGACCGCCGCCGGAAACATCACGACCGCGACGAACACTGTCGCTATCGCCGCGGGCAACACCGCCGGCGCCCCGTAGGTCGCCTTGAGGACTGGAAGCGCGACGAAGCCGGTGTTCGTCATCGAGGCGGCCCAACCCTGCATCGCCGCCCCCGCGAGCCCATGGCCGCCGAACATGCGCAATGGCGCGAAGACAATCGCGAATGCGATCAAGGACCCGCCGCCGAAGGCGATGAGAAACCGCCACGCCAGGAGGGATCGCGCCGGCTCCTGCGCGATGGTCACGATCAGGAGCGCCGGCATCGCCACGTTATAGGCGAAATGAATCAGGGCGTCGGAGAGGTCGCGCGTCACATATCCGAGGGCGCCCGCGAGCCATCCGGTCACGATCACCGCAAACACCGGCAAGATAAGATCGGCGACGTGCATTCTCGTTCAGCGAGCGCCTGAAGGCCCATTCGTGAGAATGCCGTCGGTCCTGGGTCCGTGTCCACGCCGATCCGCCATCGAGCACCCATGAGATTGAACCAGATCCAGGCCGCGTGGAGGGCGCGCCACGCGAATCGAGCGCTCTTCCGCCGAAAACTGTTGGGCTAGCGAGCGTCAGCGAAGAACGTAACCGCCAAGGCGGGGAGGCGTCATCGCGAGGAGGCTGTAGGCCGACGCGGCGATCCAGAAGCTCCGCCACCGCCACTGGCGGGTCGGAGTCGCCGATGGCCGCGAAGGCCGACGTTTGGCGTCCGCGGCCCTGGCGACTGTGTTGATTGTGTCAAGCGAAGTTTGCCTGTTCGAATGTGATGTCTTGGCGGATGAGGGCGTTGGCGAGGACGACGATGCGGCGGGCGATGGCGACGAGGGCGACT
>Ga0153954_1001681_pt1 | contig 11013 bp, 11 predicted proteins | sample TSFL038MetaG_FD_102277 | JGI IMG/M metagenome (GOLD analysis project Ga0153954, IMG submission 102277) | Attine ant fungus gardens microbial communities from Florida, USA - TSFL038 MetaG | ecosystem: Host-associated > Fungi > Mycelium > Unclassified | place: USA: Florida, Wekiwa Springs State... | reverse complement strand
TATTGTAAATCTCTTGGGTGGGCTTATTGCTTATTGTCATCAATCTAAAAAACCTTCTCTCAACCTATCTGTTAATGATTCCAAGTCGCTGATAATCTGCTAGTTTAAAATCGAACTCAGGTTTCTTAAAAACAGGGAGGTTGTGAATGAGTGCACTAACTGTCGCGAGAGGATTGTCTACACATTCAACCCCCGACTCTCAATGGGAGCAACAGCTCACAAGCATTGCGCAACGGGTTAAAGAACAAGATCATCAAATTGAAGAGTCTCGTTCCCTTTCGACACAACAACAAAATCAAATTGACGCATTGAATACAAAGGTCTCAGGGCAAGAAAGTCGCATTATTGAGTTAAAAAATGAGCGGGCAATTCTCGATAGGAAAATTACCCATGTACAGACAGATTTTCGTGCACAGGGCGCCGAGCTGAAAGAGGCTCGCTCGGGACTTAACGATGCGCAAGAGACAAATAGCTATCTAAAAATTGCTGTAACAGTGCTTTCTGTAGCTGTTCTCATTCTTTTTATCGTCATATTAATTTGATCAAGGAGCGAAAATGTATCCAGTAGCAGGACAAGGTGTGGGTCAAGAGCAGGTGCAAATGCAGTTGCCTCAGAATAATGGGCAAATGATGGCCCTGCTTAATCAAATCATGCAGCAGGTAGCACATAATCAGCACAGATTAGATGATCAGCAGGAAGTTATTCGTGCGCAAGGCCAGCAAATTCAAGTGCTAGCAGATCATGTCGATCGTCAGGGAGATGAAATCGATGCCTTGCAGGATGAGGTTGGCAATCAAGCCGATCAAATTCTTGGATTAGAAGATTTAGCAGATGATCAAGGACAACAGATCAATGCAGCGCAATCGGAAATTATGGATTTAAGGGAAGAGCAGGCTAATCTCAAAGTGGCTGTAGTTGTACTCGCCGCGGGAGTTGGAGTTATTGGAGGTGCGGTTGCAGGGCCATGTGTAATGACTGAAATGGCCGTAGAGACAGCTCAGATTGCTGGCGGTGCTATTGGTGGAATATGTTTGGGTGGCTCAGCTGCTGGAGTCGTATACGTGAGGGAAGGATCGTAATGGCTAATTATGTTTCTAATGAAAATGATGCTTTGTTTGCTATGTGGCAACAGGCTGCAGCTGCGTTGGCTGAGCAGTCCGCAAAGATAGATTCGATGGAAGCGGATAACCTGGTAATTCGAATGGTTATAGGAGAAACCGAGGATAGGTCGAGTAACATTAAAGCAAAGACAACTCAGCTGATCCGTTCAATGACCACACCCTCTTTCGAGTCGCACAACTCATCACCTTTAGGATTATGTTTGCAGCTGATGACTCTTAAGGATTGTATATCCGCTAGCCGTGTCTGTCGTGCGTGGCATCGTGTGTCTTCAGATTATGCGATACAAATTGAAGTATGGAGCAACCACCTACGAATACACAATCCAGAAATCTATGATAAATATTATAATTCTAATGACAAAAGGTTTCTGGTGATTGCTGGAAGAAATTTCTATCAAGTAAACCATTGTAAAAAAAAAGATGAATCGGTAATAATATTTTGTTAATCAGGGGGATTTATATATGTCTAGTGGAGTTACTACAACGAATTACCAAGGTGTTCCAATTAGCGACTCAGTAGCGTCAACCATTCGGGAGAATGATGAAAAAATAGCGGCTGCGGCTACTGCAATCGATCAGACAAAGGATGCTGCATCAAGAATAGAACAACAGTTAAGGGACAATGCAAATACACTTGTTATACTCAATCGGGATATAAAAAAAATCGAGGGTTCAAATACAAACCTGAAGATTGTGTTATGTATCCTCGCCGTGGCAGCTGTTGTTGGAAGTGGCCTAATTCTGAGAAGATACCTGTAACTCGACCTAACTTAGTTTAGGTTTTCTTCATGAAAATTTAACTTTTTGGCAAGGCTTGGTTCTAACAAAAGCATCTTAATTTGACCTGATAGGAAGAAGGGTTTTAATGGGGATCTCTGTGAGAGATTTGTGTATAAGAAATAGCCAGCCATCTTTTATTTTAATGTAGCTTTGACGTATGTACAATTATCTGGCACAAGTTATTGAGCCTTTCCAATGCAGTATGTCAGTTCTGGCAGCAAAAGAGCAGCCTGTTTGCTCATTTTGAGAAGGGCAGCAGGGTAAAGCAAAGCTTATGGGACTGCACATAATATTAAGCCTTTTTTAATTCAGCGATCATGTCTTCTCTTTTCGAGCCGGAGATGATTTGAGTGATGGTTAGAAGTGTCAATCCGCCACCAACAGTAGAACCACCTGCAAGGGCTAGATCTTTCATTAACGTCTCATATCCTATAGAAATATCGGTTCGTTGAATATAGAAATGTAGTGTCATCAGTGCAAGAGCTGTGAGAATACCTAAGCCAACTGTTGTTGCGGTAAGAAAAGAGGTATTGGATGCACCAGCATAGAAGTCGTTTTTTAAAACCGATACGAGTTTAGTTTTTAACTCGCAATCACTCTCTCCTGCAACGGTTTTCAATTGTTCTCTTCTCTTATCAGCAAATAATCCTTCTCGGCAGGTGGCCGCTAATGAAACGAAAAATGATGCCGCAAGACCTACAACAGCAAGCATTAAAACTGCAATGACACACCCATCTCCGTCACCACCACCGCAACCGCTAGGACAAAAACAATAACAACAATGGCCATTCCAACACCCTAAAGTGATAGAAGCTTGTTTTTGTTTCTCATTTTCTTGAATAACTGTGGCTGCAATTCTTTGTAATGTCATTTAAACCTCAAAACTATGTATTGTTAGTATAAAGAAAAGAATAATTTATGTCTTTAAGATACTTTAATTTTTATTGCTTGTATTCAGCTCTACTTGAACAAAAGCCCTATTTCCCCCTATTATTCAGGTATACTTGAATAAAAAGAGGATTTTTTACTCTTGTTCAAGTTTACTGGAATACTTATGAATCCAAGCGGATCTTACATTCTCCAACCAGCAGGCTTTAAAGCCTTTATTCCAACACCGCTGCCTCCTAAGCTCAATCTTTCAAATGAGCTCAAGGCGCTTATTGACCAAGCTGAATTGAGCTTAGCACACTTGAATGGCATTGCCTCTTTGCTTCCTCAAGTTGAAATGTTTATCGCCATGGCTATCCGTAAAGAAGCTCTGCTAAGCTCACAAATAGAAGGTACTCAAGCCACTTTGACCGAGGTATTAACATATGAAACATGGCATGAAATCGATAATTTTGACGATGTGCAAGAGGTCGTTAATTACATCAAAGCTCTATATAGAGGCATAGAATTATTAGATAAGTTTCCACTTGGTTTGCGAATCATCCAGGAAGCACATAGGATGCTCTTGCAGGGTGAGCGGGGTAAAAATAAAGAGCCAGGGGAATTTCGAAGATCACAAAACTGGATAGGGGGAAGTAGTATAAAAAATGCCATTTTTGTTCCTCCTCCTCATGACATGGCACTATCTGCGATGAGCGATTTGGAAAAATTCATGAATGCAAAATGTGATTTGCCCTCCCTTGTTCAATGTGCGTTGATTCACTATCAATTTGAAACAATTCATCCCTTTTTAGATGGCAATGGTCGAATTGGCAGACTACTCATCGATCTCTTTTTACACATGAAGCAAACACTTGCAAAGCCTCTCCTGTACACGAGCTTATACTTCAAATTACATCGTCAATCCTACTTTAATACACTTATGCTTGTCAGAAATAAAGGAGACTATGAGAGCTGGCTTCACTTTTTTCTAGAGGCTATCATCTGGTCGTCGGACTATGCCATTTCAAAAATCAAACAGATTTTGCAACTTCAAGAGACGTTGAAATACAAACTTATGGGCAATAAGAGAGCATCATTAATTAGCATTAAGCTTCTCGATTTCCTCTTTCAAAAGCCCCTAGTTACCATTACGAGCATTAAAGAAGAGCTTGACATTAGCTTTCAGGGAGCATCTGATCAAGTCTGCCTATTTACTTCATTAAACATCTTAGAAGAACTTACCGGCCAAAAAAGAGCAAGGCGTTTTGCTTTTGCTCCTTATCTACAGATCATCGAAGACTAAAAAAAGGGCGGTTGCTCATACTTTCTTTTAATGGAAGAAAAAACTGGCTCTCGGGTTACGAGAGCCATTGTGAAACGGTAGCCTACATCAGGGCTATTTTGGGTCTTGATGGACTCGAACCATCGACCCCCTCATTAAAAGTGAGGTGCTCTAACCAACTGAGCTAAAGACCCGTTTGCTTTGCCTGGCAAAGCTTGGTGGATATGACCCCAAGGGGATTCGAACCCCTGTTATCGGAATGAAAATCCGGTGTCCTAGACCAGACTAGACGATGGGGCCAGTCAAGTCGTAAAATGTTACAATACCTACCATTTTAGCGCAAATTAAATGGTGGTGATTTCTTTTTCTTTCTCTTCACAGGTTTTGTCAGCTGTGGCGCAGAACTTATCAGTGAGCTCCTGAATTTTTTTTGTATTCTTATTCATCAGATCTTCAGGAATTTCGCCAGATGATTTTTGTTTTTTTAAGGCTTCGTTGCCATCACGCCTTGCATTGCGGACCGCCACTTTGGCTTCTTCTGTGAGTTTTTTAGCCTGTTTGACCATCTCCTGCCGTCGACTTTGGTCCATTTCAGGCACTTTGATCCGAACGACTGTCCCATCAACAACAGCTCGCAAGTTAAGGTTAGCGGCTTCAATCCCTTTTGCAATGGCGTGAACATTTTTACCATCATAGGGAGAGATGAGCAGTTGTCTGGGTTCGGGAACTGAGATGGAAGCCAGCTCTGTAAGGCGCATCTGCGACCCATAAACTTCCACTACAACCGTATCAACCATGGCAGGATTGGCTCGTCCTGTGCGCAACCCTTTCAACTCATGTTTGAGATGATCAAGGGCGCCATTCATTTTCTTTTCGGTCTCTTTGAGTACGTCTGTCATAACAAAACTCAGGTTACTAATGTTCCTCGAGGGTGATCGGAAAAAGCTTCCGATAATTCCCCTTCATAAAAATTGAATACACGGATAGGGATGCGTGCTTGCATGCACATTGTCACAGCTGTGAGATCTAAAATACCTAGCTTCTGATCGAGGACCTCACCATAGGTCATTGTGGTGTATTTTTGCGCTGTTGGGTCTTTACGGGGATCTGCGTTATAGACTCCATCGACACGGGCAGTCGCTTTTAAGAGAATATCTGCATTGATTTCGCAAGCACGCAGTGCTGCACAAGTATCTGTCGTGAAGTAAGGGTGACCTGTTCCACCCACAAAAAGGATCATGCGACCTTCGCTAAGATAGTGCATAGCCTTGTTCCACTGGTATTTCTCAGCCACTGCAGGACAATCAAGCGCACTCATCACACTGACATCGCCTCCAAGTTTGGCAAGTGCTTGCGATAAGACAATTCCGTTGATAAGAGTAGCGAGCATGCCTGTTAGGTCAGCAGGTGTTCGCTCCATTCCCCAAGAGGCTCCTTGTTGAATGCCTCGGAAAATATTGCCTCCACCCATCACAACACCCACTTCCAACCCTTTTTGGTGAAGCGCGTAAATTTTTTCGGCTACACGCATTGCAGCTTCTGGTGAGACCCCAAAGGGAAGATCTCCCATTAAAGTTTCTCCAGAAACTTTGAGCAATACACGCCTGTACATCGCTTATTCGCCTACTCTCCAGCGGAGGAAATAGGAAACCTTGAGATTTTTGCCGGTCTCTTTTCCTTTTTTAGCAACCAACTCAGAGATGGTGATCTCATTGTCTTTGATGAAGCGTTGGTTGATTAAACACACTTGATCGTAGTAGGCTCGAAGCTTGCCTTCGAGAATCTTTTCCACGATGTTCTCTGGCTTGCCTTGAATTTGAGCGCGGGCAATTTCTTTTTCATGATCGATGACCCTCTGAGGGATCTCTTCATGAGATAAGTACTCGGGTGATTCTGCCGCAACATGCATGGCAATGTCTTTAGCAAGCTCAGCCTCTTCTGCGCTCCCTTCGATCTCGACGAGGGTAACGAGTTTGCCCCCTCCATGTGAATAAACTTCAAGTGAAGCATTTGCCTTTTTTGGGAAAATTTCCAATCGTTTGATTTGGATATTTTCACCCAAGCTCTGAATAATTGTGGCGCGGTATTCATCGATTGTAAGACGTGGGTCCTGGGAATACTTTTGAGAGGAAAAATCAGAGGCATTAGCTGGCATTGAACGGCATACTTCCTCAGCAAGATTTTGTGCAAATTTTTGGAAGTTTTCATTTTTGGCAACAAAATCAGTCTCTGCGTTTACCTCAACGAGTGCGATGCGCTCATTATTCTCGGCAATTTTGATGACCCCTTCTTTGGTTTCACGCCCCTCTTTTTTGACAGCTGAAGCCATGCCAGCTTTGCGTAAATTTTCAATCGCTAAATCGATATCACCATTGGCAGCATCCAAGGCTTCCTTGCATTTTGCCATGCCGACACCTGTTCGTTCACGCAGCTCTTTTACAAGTTGAGCAGTTACCTGAGCCATTACAATGCCTCCACTTCTTCTTTCTGCTCTATGTTTGAGCCATATTTTTCATCTTCTCCGTCTAGGGAGAAATTCAATTCATTTTTCTTGTCGATGATTGTTTGGGCTAGCGATTGAACGACCACTTTAACGCTTTTAAGGGCATCATCATTGCAAGGAATAGGGTAATCGATCGGATCTGGGTTACAATTGGTGTCGACAAGCGCCATCACCGGAATGCCCAGTTTTTTTGCCTCAGCAACAGCAATGTGTTCGCTGCTGGGATCTACAACAATCAATAAGCCTGGCATTTTGCGTAAAGCTCTGATGCCAGATAAGTTTCTTTCAAGTTTTTCTTGTTCTTTGGAAAGAAGAGAAAGCTCTTTTTTAGTGAGCCCTTCACCACCTGTGGATACTTTCCGCTCAATTTTCTCAAGCGTTTTGATCGAATTGCGGATGGTAGACATATTGGTGAGCATGCCTCCGAGCCAGCGCTCGCAAACATAAAATTCGCCACATGCTTCAGCACTTTCGCGGATCACAGCTTTAGCTTGTTTTTTAGTGCCAACAAAGAGAATAGCTTTGCGTTGGCTAACAACTTCTGCGACCACATTTTGGCACATACGCAGTTGTTGGAGTGTTTTGGCAAGGTCAATAATATAGAGACCATTGCGAATATCGAGGATGAAACGGAGCATCTTCGGATTCCAGCGCCGCTTTTGGTGTCCAAAATGAGCGCCGGCTTCTAGTAAGTCTTTAACGGAAACTTCTTTCTTCATAAAATTCCAAGCCTTGGGTTAAACCTAAGCATCCTATTAACGGGATTTCGGTCTTGGTTAAACATTGATAATAAATTTAAATGGAGCGCCTGATCAGAATCGAACTGACACGGGTAGCTTGGAAGGCTACGGCTCTACCATTGAGCTACAGGCGCAGGTGCAGAAAAATATAGAAAATGATCCTAATTAAGCGCAAGATTTAAGAGTGAAAAAATCTTCGGTGCCTGAAAAGGCTAATAAAATTTTGAATGGAGTTCTCGTTGTTCTGGTCCTTGTTGCCATCAAAGTTTGGCACTTGTCTGTGGTGCAGCATGATAAGAAAATAGAAGAATCCAAAAAACCTCAGAGAAGGACTATTTTGGAAAAAAGTGAGAGGGCTTCGATTTACGATCGCTTTGGGATCCCGCTTGCGACTAACAAGGTCCAATATAATGTGGCTATCTCATACGCGCCTATCAGGGACATGCCTCGCTGCGTTTGGAAAGAAGATGAGCGTGGGAAACGTTATAAATTTTTTAAACGGAAAGAATACATCACATCCCTTGCTCACAAATTATCTGAAGAGCTTCACCTCGATGCTCAATGGTTAGAAGACATGATTCATTCAAAAGCTGCCATTTTGGGTAATGTCCCTTGCTGCATCAAAGAGAATATTTCTGAAAATCAGTATTTCCGGCTTAAAATGATGGCAAAAGACTGGCCAGGCATTCACGCTGAGGTGGCAGCAAAAAGATGTTATCCCTTGGGTCCTGTTGCTGGAGAGGTTGTCGGGTATATTGGACCCATCAGCCGCAAGGAATATGACCTGGCAACACGAGAGATGGGAATTCTAAGGGAAGCTTTAGCAGCTCTTGAAGAAGGGGAAGAAATTGATTTAGAAGAATACCGATCGGTGGAGCAGATAAAGGCCCGCTTAGATGAGCTGGAAAAAAAAGCCTATCGGATTAATGACATGGTCGGGAAAGTAGGAGTCGAAGCAGTCTATGATGAGACTCTGAGGGGGCTTTGCGGGAGACATATTTACTTATCTGACATAAAAGGAAACTCTTTGTGTGAACTGCCAGGATCGGTCAATCCCGTTTCGGGAAATAGACTTGTGCTATCTCTTTCATCAGAATTACAAGAGTTTGCTCAGCAATTGCTTGCAGAATATGATACGGAGCCTTTTAGCTCGCTGCCAACTGCACTAAAAAAGAGGGCTTTGATTCCAGAAAATCAGCCCTGGATCAAAGGGGGAAGTATTGTGGCTCTCGATCCTAAAACAGGCGAAATTTATGCTTTGGCTTCATTCCCAACTTTTGATCCAAACGATTTCATTAGAGCAGAAAATGATGGCAGCGCAGAACAAAAGGGGCAAAATGTAGAGCGCTGGCTAGAGACAGAAGGGATCATTGGAAAAATTTGGGATATGAAAATCCCCCACTCCCGTTTGCGTTTTGAAGATGGGTATTATGAAGACAATCTGGAAATGGGGTGGCAAACCTATTTAAGCTTCATTTTACCCCAGCAATCGCCTGTGCGTAGAGTCATAGAGGAGAAATCAACTATTGCGGATGCCATTTGGATTCAGCGCAAAATAGAGCAATTAATGGATTGGTTTCAGGATACCGAATTTGCGTTAACCTTACCCCAAATTTTTGATTTTATCTACGAAAACCCTTCAGAGGTTCCAACCAAGGTGACCATATTCCTGCAAGAAAAGGCCTTCATGGCGATGAGGGCAGAACAAATTAAAGAGGAGCTTGTTAATTTCAAAAAAGAATTAGACGTTTATTTCCATTCTATTCTTCGTAATGATGAAAAGATTTTGTTAGTTGACTTGTATCAACTTGCAGTCGATCCAACCACATTCACCCCTTTCTTGGAAGAATTGTTTGGACAAATGAGTTTAACGGAATACCGCGACGTCACTGCCCGATTTAGCACAACGATGAACGCCCTAAAAAAACTTGTGCGAGAGATCTATCTAGAGCATGATTTTAAGAAATGGCGTGAAGATCATTTTTCTGAATTTCTTATACAAAAAAGACAACAAGAAAAAGACTCTCACAAACGATATGCAAGACCTTATATCGAATATTTAGAGTATGAGCGCACAGAACGGTTCAACACATTTTGGGATATGCATCAGTGGGAATTGATTGCTCTTTTTTTAAATCAAGAAGATGCCCCAGAAATGAGTCCTTACTCGTCTATTTTAGGAAACTGGACTAAAGAATTAGATTCAGGAGCCCATCAGGGGCTAGATTGGGTTTACCATTACCATCGTTTAAAGGCATTAACAGATAGTTTTGAGCCAACTGTTCTCATTCCATTCTTAAAAACACTTCGCCCATATGAGCAACTCACTCGCCCTTTGCTTGGAAAATATTCTGGACTGCGAGGAAAGCGGGAAAGGGATTTGGCAGCAGCCTTCTACCCAATGTATGGATTGGGGTTTTCAAGATCTCACGCCTTTCGGCAAGCCAGTACAATTGGTTCAATATTCAAAATGATCCCAGCCTATGAAGCGCTCAGACAGCGCTATCAGACTTTAAAAAATAGGGCAGAAAGTTTACTAACGCTCAATCCACTCACTATTATTGATGATAAACGGCGCATTCCCGGCACTGACAATATGTGGAATGTAGGGTTCACACTAGATGGTAAACCCATTTCGATGTTTTATCGAGGTGGAAGGCTTCCGAGAAGCGATCACTCTGGTATCGGAAAAGTGGACTTGGTCAAAGCTTTAGAAACTTCGAGCAATCCCTATTTTGCCATGTTAGCGGGTGATGTGCTTTCCGATCCCGAAGATTTATGCCACGCAGCCCATCAATTGGGTTTCGGGGAAAAATCAGGCATTGACCTTACAGGAGAATATGGAGGACGCCTACCCATTGACGTCGCCTATAATAGAACGGGTCTTTATTCTCTTGCCATCGGGCAACATTCACTTGTGGGAACTCCATTGCAAACAGCATTGATGTTAGCCACTATCGCCAATGGGGGTAGTTTATTAAAACCACATGTTGTTCAGGCGCAATATGGTGTCTTCGGAATGAAAGTGTCGAAACCAGAAATCCGGCGTCAGGTTTATATGCCAAAACCGATTCAAGAACTTTTATTATCTGGTCTTAAACAAGTCATTTGGGGCGATAGGGGGACTGCGCGCCATTTGCGCAAACAATATGATCCTATTTTAATGAGCCAAATCATAGGGAAAACGAGTACTTCGGAGGTTGTTGAAAGGATCAGTCTTGATGGTGCATATGGTCAAATGAAACTCAAACATGTATGGTTTGGCGCGATCTCATACGAGCCTGAGGATCCTTCTATTCCAGAACTTGTTGTTGTTGTTTATTTAAGATATGGTGAATGGGGCCATGACGCTGCACCCCTTGCGATTGAAATCATCAAAAAATGGCGCGACCTCAAACAAAAATACTATAAAATTTAGGTTATCAACCTGAGTTTTGGGTTGTCTTCCTCATAATCAGGTGATTTTTATGAGGTTAGATTTTGATTTTCTGCGAAGGCCATATTGGAAATACTATTGCCGAGAGAGAAAAGCGAAATCTAAACCATAAAAAGCCCTGAAGATGAGGGAGAAAAACCCAAAATTCAGGTTATGATTAACCTCAGTTCGGTTTTGAACTAGCAAATTATGAGTGAGTTGGGTTCATTTTTTGAGAGCGCTTGAGGCTATTCAATTCTGAAGAAAAAATTTGACTATGGATTTTTAAACAACCACAGAG
>Ga0153954_1001680_pt1 | contig 11014 bp, 5 predicted proteins | sample TSFL038MetaG_FD_102277 | JGI IMG/M metagenome (GOLD analysis project Ga0153954, IMG submission 102277) | Attine ant fungus gardens microbial communities from Florida, USA - TSFL038 MetaG | ecosystem: Host-associated > Fungi > Mycelium > Unclassified | place: USA: Florida, Wekiwa Springs State... | reverse complement strand
GGAGGGACGACCGGGCCGATGTCGCCGTCCGGGGCCTGGTCGAGGTCGACGATCACCGGCGCGTGGTCGCTGGGGCCTTTGCCTTTGCGCGCCTTGCGGTCGACCCAGGCGGCCTTGACGCGGGCGGCGACGGGCTCGCCGGCGAGGATCAGGTCGATCCGCATGCCGAGGTCGCGGTGGAACATGCCGGCGCGGTAGTCCCAGTAGCTGAAGACCCGCTCGCCCGGCCAGCGATCGCGGACCACGTCCCGCAGGCCCGCCGCCTCGAGCTCGGCGAGCGCCGCGCGCTCCGGCGGCGTCACGTGCGTGTGCCCCTCGTAGGCGCCGGGGTCGAAGACGTCGGCGTCGGTCGGCGCGATGTTCACGTCGCCGCAGACCATCACCGCGTCGGGCCCGCCGGCGACCTCCTCGCGCAGCGCCGCCAGCCACGCGAGCTTGTACCGGTAGTGGTCGGAGCCCGGCTCGCGCCCGTTCGGCACGTAGACGGAGTGGACCCGGACGCCCGCGCACGTCGCTGCGACCGCGCGCGCCTCCGGCTCCGGGAACCCCGGCCCGCCCGGCAGCCCGCGGACGACCTCGTCGAGCCCGACCCGGGAGAGGATCGCGACCCCGTTCCACGCCCCTTCGCCGTGCGCCGCCCAGGTGTAGCCCCGCCCGCACAGCTCCTCGTCGAGCAGCTCCTCGAAGCCCTCGTCGGCCAGCTTCGTCTCCTGCAGGCAGACGACGTCCGGCTCGCGCTCGTCGAGCCAGGGCAGCAGCCGCGCCACGCGCTGCTTGACCGAGTTGACGTTCCAGGTGGCGACTCGCACCTCGTCCAGCCTAATTCCCCAACCCCTCGTCCTTTGTCACCCAGAGGGTGACAAAGGACGAGGGGTTGCTTTCATCTAATGGAGGTGCGCCTGGATACTGGAACCAAGGTCGACGATCTCGTCGACGTGAGGGGGCCGCGCAGGGTCGCGGCGCGCGCCCGCGCGGACGCCGGGGCGCCGACCTTCGACGCCGACCTGCGGCTGCTGCGGCGCCGGGTCCTGCGGCGCTGGGCGGCGGCCGTGGCGGGGCGCTACGCGATCGGCGCGCTGGCGGTCGCGGTGCCGGCCGCGGCCCTGGCGGCGTTCGGGGCGATCGGCTGGGCGTGGGCGGCCGCCGTGCCCGCGGCGCTCTTCCTCGTCGCGCTCACGGCGCGGCTGTCGCGACCGCCGTCGACCGCCGCGGTCGCGCGGCTCCTCGACGATCGCCTCGGCCTCTTCGACGTCACCGCCACCGCGCTCGAGCTGGAGCGATCCGGCGAGCCGATCGACGAGGGGCCCGCCGCGCCGGTCTTCGCCGAAGCCGCGGCGCTCCTGCGCGCGGGGGCGGGGACCTGGCGACCGCGGTCGCGCCTGGGAGCCCGTGAGCTGGGCGCGGCCGTGGGCCTGGTCGCGGCGCTGGCGCTGATCGTCGCGCTCGGGACGGCGGGCGCGGGCGGGGGCGGCGCGGGGAAGGTGACGGCGGTGCCCGGGTCGGGACGCGCTCGTCACAAAGGACACCGGATGACGAACGTCTCGCCGCCGCTCGCCCCGCCGCGGGCGAAGCGCAAGGGCGCGAAGGGCTTGCCGAACCAGGAAGCGCGCAGCCCGTTCGGCCTCTACGCCTTCGGCTACGAAGGCAGGCGTCCGCTGCCGAAGCCGGCGCAGGGCCGGCAGGCCGGCCTCTACTCGCGCGGCTCCCCGAGCTCGCGGCGGGGACCGGAGACGCTTTCCCCCGGCGCGCCGGGGGAACGGAACGAAGCCCGTGAAAAGGCCGAAGCGGAAGCGGCGCACGCGCGCGAAAAGTCGACCCCGGGGGGCGGGCGCGAAGGCGGCACCGACAACGCTCCCGACACGCTGAAGTCGCTCACCGGTGGCCAGGCGCCGCCGTCGGGGTCGGTCAGCCCGCTGCCCAACGCGAACGCCGTCGGCAACCCGGCGCGGCAGCGGGCGTCGGCGGGCGCCCCGGGAGGCCCCGCCGGCTCCGGGCGGCGCGCCGCGGCGGGCGCGGCCGGGAGGCAGGGCGGTGGCAGCCCGGCGGGCGGCGGGACCGCGGGAGGCCAACGGGCCGCGCTCGCCCGCGGCGAAGCCGGCCGGGAGGGCGGTCGCACCGGCAACGGCGCGCTCGGCATCAAGGCCGGCTTCGCCGCGGGCCGCGGGCGCAAATCTGCCACCGCCCAGGGCCCGCGGAATGCCGAGGGCGGCGGCGGGCCGGGCCGCGCGGCCGGGGTCGGCGGCCCCGCCTTCGAGGAAGCGCAGGCCGGCGCGCTCGGTTACGTGCCACCGGACGCGGGCGTCGCCGCGGCGCTCGACCCGGGCCTCTTCGCCCGCTACCTGAGCGCCCTCGCCCGGATCGAGGGACGGCGGTGGTGAGCGACCCCGATCGCGGCGCCGCGGCGCGGGGTCGCCCGGCCCGCTGGATGGCGCCGCGGAGGGGTCCGGCGCGATGAGCTTCGCGAGCCCCTGGGCGCTCGCGGGCCTGGCGCTCGCGATCCCGCTCGTGCTCCTGCACCTGCGCCGCCGCCGGCCGCGCCTACAGGACGTCCCCAGCCTGCTCGCCTGGCGGCGCTCGCCGGCGCCGGTCGGTGCCTCGACCCGGCGGCTCGGCGCTCCGGCACATCCCTGGCTGCTGGCGCTGCAGCTGCTGGCCCTCGTCCTCTTCGCCCTGGCCCTGGCGCGGCCGCAGGCCGGCGGCGGCGCCCCCGGCCCGACCCGCGCCTTCGTCGTCGACGACTCGATCTGGATGCAGGCCCGCCAGGACGGGCGCACGCGGCTGGAGACGGCCCGCTCGACGCTCCGCGCCGAACTGGCGGCGCTGCCCGGCGACGACCGCGTCGCGGTCATCCTCGCCGGGGCCGAACCGCGCCTCCTGTACGAGGGGAGTGCGAGCGTCGCCGCCGGCGCGCTCGACCGGGTCCAGCCGACCTTCGGCCGCGCCGACCTCCCGGCGGCGCTGCGGCTGGCGGCCGGGCTGCCGCGGCAGGGGGGAGGGATCGAGCTGCTGCGCGCCCCCGAGAACCCCGCCCCGGCGACGGTTGATGACCGAGACGCCCTGCGCGAACGGGTGGTCGGCGCCGCGTTCGAGGACCAGGGGATCGCCGCGCCGAGCGCCCGCTGCCTGGGCGCCGCGCGCCGCTGCGAGCTCTTCGCCCGGATCGAGAGCACGGCGACGGCGCCGCGTGAGGCCCGCGTCGAGGTCCGCGCCGACGGCAGGCGGGTCAGCGGGCAGATCGTGCGGGTGCCGGCGGGCGGCTCGGTCCCGGTCGCCTTCCAGGCGCCCCCCGGGGCGCACCTCGAGCTGGCGCTTGCCGGCGCCGACCCGCTCGCCGCCGACGATCGCGCCTACGTCGACGTCCCCGTCGTCCGACCGGTCCGCGTCACCCTGGTCGGCGAGCGACGCGACGCGGAACCGTTGGCCCGGGCCCTGCTCGCGGTTCCCGGGGCGAAGGTGACGCTCTGCACCCCGGCCGACTTCCGCCCCGCCGACGCGCGCCGCGCCGCGCTCGTGGTGATCGACGGCAGGCCGCCGCGCCGCCCGCTGCCCGCCGGGGTGCCCGCGGTGCTCCTCGTCGACCCGCCGCAGCTGCCCGGCGGCACCGTCGACGGCCCGCTCGGCCGCAGCCGCCTCAGCGGCACCGACCCGGCCGCCGGCGTCCTCGCCGGGGTCGACCTCGGCTCGCTGACGATCGGTCGCCGCGGCGCCCGGCGCCTGGTCCTGCCCGACTGGCTGCGCGCGGTGGCCTGGGCGCCGGGCGGCCCGCTGCTCGCGCTCGGCACCCACGCCGGTCGCCGCGAAGCGGTGCTCGCCTTCGACCCGTCGGCCTCGAACCTGCCGCAGCTCGCCTCGTTCCCGCGGCTGGTGGAAAACCTCGTCGCCTGGAGCCGCGAATGGGCGCCGGCCGCGGTCACCGCGCGGGCGCCGTTCCTGGCCCAGCGACCGCCGGGGGCCGGGGCGACGCTGGTCGCCGACGCGAGCGGCGCGACCACGACCTCGACCCGCGCCGCGCTCGCGCTCGCCCACCCCGGCTTCTACGCGCTGCGACAGCGCGGGCCGTGGGGGGTGCGGTCGCTGCCGATCGTCGCCAACGCCGAACTGGTCGCGGCGCCGCGCGGAGCGCCGGTCTCGCTCGCCGAGCCCGCGGCGCCGGCGTCGGGCGCCGGCGCCGACCTCGCGCCCTGGTTCCTCGCCGCCGCGCTTGCCGTCCTCCTCCTCGAGGCCGCCCTGGCGCTGCGGCTCGAAGGTCCCGGCCGCGCCTTCCTCGTCCTGCGCGCCACCGCGCTCGTGCTCCTCCTCGTCGCCCTCTTCCGGCCCCAGGTCGGCGAGGACGCGCCGCCGACCACGGTCGTCGCCCAGCGCTCGCCGGGCGTCGGGCGGGCGGGCGAAGCGGTCGAGCGCCGCTGGGCGGACGCGGCGAGCGACTGCCAGGCGCGCTGTCGTGCCCTCGGATTCGCCGGTGCCGACCTCGAGTCCGCGGTCCGCGAAGGGATCGCCGCGACGCCCGACGGCGGCCGCGTCGTCGTCCTCGCCAACGGGCGCCAGTCCCGCGGCGAAGCCGACGCGGCGAACGCGACGGCGCGGGCGCGCGGGGTCGGGGTCGACGTCGTGCCGCTCCCCGAAGCCGGTCGCGATGCCGCCGTCACCCGCGTCCAGCTACCGGAAGCGCTGCACGCCGGCGACCCGCTGCCGCTCGAGGTCAACGTGCGCAGCGCGGTCGCCGCGCCGGCCACGGTCTCCTTATACGAAGACGGCACCGCCCGCGGCACCCGGTCCGTCCGCCTCGCGCCCGGGGACAACCCCTACCTGTTGTCGCTCCGCGCCGGCGCCCCCGGCTCGCACGCCTACCGGGTCGTCGTCCACCTGCGGGGCGACGACGCGCGCGGGAACGACTCCCTCGCCGCGACCCTGCGCGTCGCCGGCCGGCCGCGTGCCCTCATCGTCGCCCCCGGCGCCTCGCGCCTCGCGCCGATCCTGCGCGGCGACGGTTTCGCGGTCACCCCCGCGACCCCGGCGCAGGTCCCGGCCGCCCCCGCCGCGCTCGGTGCCTTCGACACCGTCGCCCTCGACGATGTCGCCGCCCCCGAACTCGGCGCCGCCCGCGCCCGCGCGCTCGCCACCGCGGTCCGCACCGGGCGCACCGGCCTGGTCGTCCTCGGCGGGCCGCACGCCTTCTCGCTCGGCGGCTACTACGCCTCGCCCCTCCAGGACGCGTTGCCGGTCGGCTCACTCAAACCGGGCAACCTGCAGCGCCGCAACCTCGGCCTGACGATGGTCCTCGACCGCTCCGGCAGCATGTCGGAAACGGTGAACGGGGTCGAGAAGATCGCGATGGTGCGGGTCGCCGTCCGCTCGGCCACCGCCTTCGTCGCCAAGCACCACGACCAGTTCGGGGCGATCGCCTTCGACGTCGCCCCGCACACCGTGGTGCCGCTCACGCGCCTCGACTCGCCCGCCGACGCCGCCGCGGTCAACCGGGCGATCGACCGAATCCGCGCCGAAGGCGGCACCGACATCTACAAGGCGCTGGCGGCGGGCGCGGCGCAGATCGAGGCGTCGGGCGAGCGCAACCGCCACATCGTCCTGCTCTCCGACGGGATCTCGGAAAAAGGCTCCTACGCGGCGCTGGTGCCGCGGCTGCGCGCCGAGCACATCACGGTCTCCACCGTGGCGCTCGGCCTCGACGCCGACTTCGGGTTGCTGAACTCGATCGCCAAGGAAACCGGCGGCCACTTCTACGCGACCGCCGACCCGCGCGAACTGCCGAAGATCTTCGCCAAGGACACCCGCGCTGCGGCGCGGCCGGTCCGCCTCCACGGGACGATCGGGGTGAGGCCGGGCGAACCCAGCCCGATCGTCCGCGACCTGGCGGGGGCGAAGCTGCCGCCGCTGCACGGCAACGTGGTCACGGTGCTGAAGCCCGGGGCGCAGGCGATCCTGCTCGGCCGCGACAAGGACCACCCGCCCGACCCGACCCTCTCGCAGTGGCAGTACGGCGCCGGGCGCGTGGTGGCCTGGACCCCCGGGCTCGGTGCCGGGTGGGCGGGCTCCTACGCGCGGCGGCGGGCGCTCTGGGCCGACGTCGCCCGCTACGTCGCGCCCGCCGCGCCGACCGCGCCGCTCACCCCGCGGATCGTGCCCGGCACCGAAGGCGAGGTCGAAGTCGACGAAGCCGAAGGCGCGCAACCGGCGGCCGGGGTGGGGGAGATCGAAGGCTCGGTCGTCAGGCCCGGCGGCCGCCCGACGCCGCTCGACCTCGAGCCGCGGGCGCCCTGGCGCTTCACCGCGACCCTGTCCGACCCTCGCCCCGGCGTCGACGCCTTCGCCATCCGCGCTGCCGGGCGCACCGCCCGCGGCCTCCTCGCCGTGCCCTACTCCGCCGCGCTCCGCCCGCTGCCCCTCGACGCGACGCCGCTCGGCCCGCTTGCCGCCGGGACCGGGGGGCGCGTGCTCGCGCCGACCGACACCGCGACGCTGACCGCCCGTCGCACCGAGCTCTGGTGGTGGTTCGCGCTCGCCGCGCTCCTCTGCTTCGGAGCCGATGTCGCCGTCCGCCTGCTGCCACGCCGTGGCGCGCGCCGCGACCCGCTCAGGCCGCGGCGGCGGTCAGGCGGAGCTCCGAGCGCGGGTCGAAGAGCAGGTCGAGTGGGCTCCGCGACGTCGACGCCGGCGTGAAGGCGACGCCGTGGCGCCGGCACGCCGCCTCGGCGGCGGCCCGTCGGCCCGCGGCCAGCTCGGCGTAGCGCCGGCCCGCCGCCGGGCCGACGTCGAGCAGCAGCGTCTCGCCGGTCTCGACGTCGCGCAGCTCGGTCGGCCCGCGCAGGTCGGTCTCCAGATCGGTGGGCTCGCTGACCTGCACGAGGACGGCGCGCCGCCCGGAGCGCGACAGCGCCGCGACGACCGGCTCGATCTCCGCGTCGGGCACGAGCAGGTCGGTGATCAGCACCGCCAGGTCGGGCGCCGCCTGCCCGCCAAGATCGCGCCGCGCCGCGGCGAGGCTGCGCGCCAGGTCGGTCCGCGTCCCGCGCGGCAGCCGGGCGACCTCCTCGACCAGCGCGAGGACCTGCTGGGGTGCGGTCGAGGGCCGCGCGGCGCTCGCGCCGCCGTCGGCCAGCACCCGCACGCTCACCGCGTCGGAGCCCTGCAGGGCGACGGCACCGAGCATCGCCGCGAGCCGCTGGGACCAGCGGAATTTGCCCGCCATCGAGCGGCTGCCGTCGATCATCAGGGCGACGTCGACGTGGCTCTCGGCGAGCGCCGAGCGCACCACCAGGTCACCGAGCCGCGCGTAGACCCGCCAGTCGATCCGGCGCGGGTCGTCGCCCGGCACGTAGGGCCGGTAGTCGACGAATTCCGGCCCCTCCTGGCGCCGCCGCCCCGACCGTTCCCCGACCGCGCGCTCCCGCGCCGCCGGGGCGGCGAGGGCGCGGCGGCGCAGCTCCCGCAGGTCGCCCGGATCCAGGAGCGGAGCCGGGGCGCCCGTCACCGCGGTTCCTTGGGAACGCGCTCGATCGCCTCGCGGATCAGGTCGTCGGCGCTCACCCCGGCGCGGTCGGCGTCGAGGTCGAGGATGAGGCGGTGGCGGAGGGCCGGCAGGGCGATCTCGCGGACGTCCTCGACCGCGAGCGCGTGGCGGCCGGCGAGCAGGGCGACGGCGCGGCCCGCCAGGGCGAGGGCGCGGGCGCCGCGCGGGCTCGGCCCGAGCTCGACGAATTCGCGGACGCGCTCGGAGGCCTCGGGCCGGTCGGGGTGGAGGGCCATCACCAGCCGCGCCGCGTAGCCGACGACGTGCTCGGCGGCCGGGAGCGAGCGCACCGCGGCGCGCAGCCGGCGCACCTCGTCGGCGCCGGCGACCGGCTGGACGGCCTGCGGCGCCTCGTCCTCGGGGCGGCCGGCGAGCCGGGTCAGCTCGTCGAGGTCGGGGTAGGAGAAGCGCAGGTTGAGCAGGAAGCGGTCGAGCTCGGCCTCCGGCAGCGGGTAGGTGCCGCGCATCTCGATCGGGTTCTGGGTCGCCAGCACGACGAAGGGGTCGGGCAGCGCGTGGGTCGTCTCGGCGACGGTCACCGTCCCCTCCTGCATCGCCTCCAGCAAGGCGCTCTGGGTGCGCGGCGCGGCGCGGTTGATCTCGTCGGCCAGCACCACGTTGGCGAACAGCGGTCCGGGCTCGAAGCGGAACGCCGCCTCGCCCTCGCGGGGCGAGGCGCGCAGCACCGAGGTGCCGGTGATGTCGGCGGGCATCAGGTCCGGGGTGAACTGGATCCGCCGCGAGCGCAGTCGCACCGCCGCCGCCAGGGAGCGGGCGAGGGTGGTCTTACCGAGGCCCGGCGCCCCTTCGAGCAGCGCGTGGCCGCCGACCGCGAGGCAGATCAGCGCCCCGCGCACCGCTTCCTTCTGCCCGACCACGGCGGCCGCGACCGCGCCTTCGATGGCGGCGCCGACGCGGTCGACCTCCCCGGCTTGGACGGTTGATGCCTGCACTTATATCCTTAGCCTATATAGTTGCCGGCGTATGAGTCTGCATGCGCGGCGGGGGTCTTGGCGGGCTTGTCGGTCGGAGAAGGCCAACGCGGTCACCCGCCAGTAAACAGGAGACCGTCCCAGTGGATGGGTAGAGTCGCGCAATCGTCCAGCGAGGAAGAAGGAGTTCAGAGGGAATGAAGTTGAGAGGTAGGAAACTGACGTCGGCGGGGGCGGTGCTTCTCTTTGCCCTCTTCCTGGCCGTCCTGGTCGCCGCCTGCGGTGGCAGCGGCGGCACCACCACCAACGAGGGCACGGCGACGACCGAAGGCGAAGCGACGGAAGTCGCCGAAGGCGGCTCGACCGAAGCTTGGACGCTGCCGAACGGCAACGTCCAGAACACGCGGAACGTCGCCAGCGACATCACCACCGAAAACGTTGCCGAACTGAAACCGGCCTGGTCGGTCGAACTGCAGGGCAGCGGGACCTTCGGCCTGTTCGCCGCGAACCCGGTCTTCAGCCCCGACGGCAAGTCCGTCTACCTCCAGACCCTCGCCAACGACGTCTTCGCCGTCAACGTCGAAACCGGCGAAATCGAATGGGAATACGACGTCCCCGCCTCGGCCACCAACCTCGAGGGGCCGAACGGCGTCACCTACTACGAAGGTGACCTCTACGGCCAGACCAACACCGCCGCGTTCGCGCTCAGCGCCGAAACCGGGGAGAAGGTCTGGGAAACGCCCAACCTCGCCGAAAAAGTCGGCCAGGGCTTCAACATCCAGCCGCAGCCCTACGAAGGGAAGATCTTCACCTCGACCTCGGGCCAGCTGAAAGGCGGCATCGGCTACGCGCTTGACGCCAAAACCGGCAAGGTCCTCTGGGAATTTGAGCAGACTAAAGAAGCCAAGGACAAAGAAGCGGGCGGTGAACTGGGTACCGGCGGCGCCTGGAACGCGCCGGCGATCGGCCCCGAAGGCGAAGTCTTCTACGGCATCGCCAACCCGTATCGCTCGATCGACCAGGCGATCGAAGAACCGACGAAGCTGCTCTACAACAACAGCACCGTCTCGCTCGACCAGGAAACCGGCAAGCTCAACTGGTACTACCAGGGCGCTCCCAACGACTTCCACGATTGGGACATGCAGATCTCGCCGATCTACGTCGAAGAAACCAACTCGCCGATGGTCATCGACGGGGGCAAGATGGGCTACGTCTACTCGATGGACCCGCAGACCGGGAAGCTGAACTGGAAGACCGCGGTCGGCAAGCACAACGGCCACGACGAAGAGCCGGAGCTCGCGCTCGAAGGCAAGTTCAAGCGGCCGAAGCTGCCGTACACCTACTGGCCGGGCGCCCTCGGCGGGGTCGAGACCAACATGGCCGTCGCCGAAGGCATGGCGTTCGTGGCGATCAACAACACGCCGTCGACGTTCAAAACCTACAAAGAACCGATCGCCTCGCTGGGCACCGAAGGCACGGGTGAGATCCTCGCGGTCGACCTCGAAACGGGGAAGATCGTCTGGGACAACAAGCTCCCGTCGCCGGCGTACGGCGCCGCCACCTACTCGAACGGCGTCGTCTACACCACCGAATTCGCCGGCAACGTGATGGCCTACGACGCCAAGACCGGCAAGGAACTGTGGAAGGCGAAGCTGCCGGCGGGCGCCAACTCGCCGATCGCCGTGAGCGGCGAATACCTGATCACCGCCGCCGCCTATCCGATGGGCGCCGGCTCGAAGCCGGCGGTCGTCGCCTACAAGATCGGCGCCACCGGCAAGCCCGCCGAAGCCGTCCTTGCCGCCGGTGGTGGCTCCACCGCGACCGAAGAAGAAAACAAGTCGGGCGAGGGTGGAGAAAAAGAAGGCGGCGCGGCGGAAAGCTCGCTCGCGGCCGGTGAAGAAACGTTCGACACCACCTGCTCGAGCTGCCACACGCTGGCGGCGGCGGGCAGCAACGGGAACGTCGGGCCGAACCTTGACGAACTCGAACCCGACCAGGCCCTGGTCGAAAAACAGGTCACCAACGGCGGTGGTGGCATGCCGGCGTTCGGCAGCAGCCTGTCGAAAGAAGAAATCAAGTCGGTCGCCGAATTCGTGTCCCACTGGGCGGGCAAGCCGCTCACCCCGGAACAGGAAGAACTGGCAAAGGAAAACGGTTCCGCCGGCGGTCCGTGATCGACGGAACGCAAGGCAATTGATCGACGAAGCGCCCCATCAGGGGCGCTTCGTCGTTGAGGGGCCGGGGCGTTGCCCGGGGCGCGAGGCTTTGCAGGGAAGGCCGAGGGTTCGAACACCGCGGGCGGATGTGGCGCACGTCGGTGACGGAATCCGTGGCGGAAGGAAGGAACCGAATGGTCAGGAATCTGCCGTGTTCCTTATCCGCCTATATGACGGATTTCGAACACCGCAGATTCCTGCCACCTCAGGCCCGCATCGCGACGAGGCCGGCGTAATCGGTGCGGGCGTCGCGCAGGGACTTCGCCGGGTCGTAGATCGGTTCGGCGAGGCCGCGGCCGACCCCGGCGACGGCGTTGTCCTGCTCGATGTTCACGTAAGGC
>Ga0153954_1001679_pt1 | contig 11016 bp, 7 predicted proteins | sample TSFL038MetaG_FD_102277 | JGI IMG/M metagenome (GOLD analysis project Ga0153954, IMG submission 102277) | Attine ant fungus gardens microbial communities from Florida, USA - TSFL038 MetaG | ecosystem: Host-associated > Fungi > Mycelium > Unclassified | place: USA: Florida, Wekiwa Springs State... | reverse complement strand
TTTCCGGCCGTCACGACGAAGAAGCTCGCGTTCAAGTCGGCGATCGGCGAGCTGGTCGGCTTTCTGCGCGCATCGCGCAGCGCCGCGCAGTTTCGCGCGCTCGGCTGCAAGGTATGGGATGCGAACGCGAACGAAAACCCGCAATGGCTCGCCAATCCGTACCGCGAAGGCCTCGACGACCTCGGCGCCGTGTATGGCGTGCAATGGCGCGAATGGCCCGCGTACAAGGTGCTCGACGCGACCGCAAGCGCGCAGCTCGAGGACGCGGCCGCACGTGGTTTCCAGCCGGTGACCGAATTCGAAGAGGGCGGCAGCCGCAAGGTGCTGCTATACAAGGCGATCGACCAGTTGCGTCAGTGCCTCGATACGATCATGCGCAACCCGGCGGACCGCCGGATTCTGTTTCATGCGTGGAATCCGGCGGTGCTCGACGAGATCGCGCTGCCCGCGTGCCATCTGCTGTATCAGTTCCTGCCGAACGTGACGCGCCGCGAGATTTCGCTGTGCCTGTACATTCGCAGCAACGATGTGGGCCTCGGCACGCCGTTCAATCTGACCGAAGGCGCGGCGCTGCTGCACCTCGTCGGCCGGCTGACGGGCTATACGCCGCGCTGGTTCACGTATTTCATCGGCGACGCGCATATCTACGAGAACCAGCTCGATATGCTGCAGCAGCAACTGACGCGCGAGCCGTATCCGAGTCCGCGTCTCGAGATTAGCGAGCGTGTGCCCGAGTACGCGAAGACCGGCGTGTTCGAGCCGCAGTGGCTCGATAAGATCGAGCCGTCGGATTTCTCGCTGGTCGGGTATCAGCACCATGAGCCGTTGACAGCGCCGATGGCGATTTGAGGCTTGTGAAAGGCGCGGAGCGCGGATTGGCCGGGCGCGGTTGTCGCTGGCTAACTTTCTGAAGCGCGAGGATTAATCGACAAGGCCCGCCGCATGTGCATTGCGGCGGGCCTTGTTCGTTTGTGGTGAGACAAGACGACGGCGGCGCGGGCGAAGTGTCGATGTCGAGTGCGCGGTCAAGGCGCGAGGCACGGGTGTGAGCCGCTCACCCCAACCGTCGGTCCCAACCATCGGTGCCGCGACACGGCGCTAGCTATCACCCATGGCGATGGTCATCACGCCCACCGCCCGTCGCGCGCTGCTCCTGATGTTGCTGGGGCTGAGGCTGCGGTCGCGGTTGCTGCACCGGTTGTGGCCGAGGCTGCGGCTGTGGGTGAAACTCAGGCCTTGGCTGTTGCACCTGCTGCGGCCGCTGCTGCTGAGCCGGCTGCGGGTGGAATTCAGGCCGCGGCTGCTGAACCTGCTGCTGCGGCCTCGGCTGCTGCATTGGTTGCTGATGGAACTCCGGCCGCGCTTGCTGCTGGGGTTGCTGCGCCTGCTGTACCTGTTGCGGCCGCATCGGCTGCGGCTGAGCTTGCGGCGGGCGAGACTCCGGCTGCTGCACGTGCTGCGGTACCTGCGGCTGTCCCTGGACCGGCTGACGCGGCGCGTTCGCCTGCGGGTTGAAGCCGGGCCGCAGCTGTTGTCCGGACGTCTGCTGCGCTTGCGGCTGTCCCTGTCCCTGCTGTGGCCGGCCAGCGCCTTGCGCGAACGGCTGGTCCGGCCGGCCGCCACGCGGCTGTTGTCCCATCGGCGTATGCGGCTGCGTCCATGCAGGCTCCTGGCGCTGGCCTTGCGGCGCGTTCCCCAGCTGCTGCGGACCGGGACCCCCACGAACACCAGGCGTACCGCCGCCCGCGAATTGCGGTGGCCGCGGCACGCCGTTGCCCGGCCGCGCCTGTGCATTCGATTGCTGCGGCGCGCCGGCACCTGCCTGCGCCGGCATCGGCTGACGACCCTGGCCAGGCGCGCCGCCCGCGAACGGCTGCGGATGCGCCACGCCGTTCGGCTGGCCGCCGGGTTGTCCGCTCAACTGACCACCGGGTCGGCCGTTCTGCTGGCCGTTGAACTGGCCATTAAGCTGGCCATGAGCCTCTCCACCCGGCTGTCGACCATTCGGCTCCCCTCGACCCCCACCATTCGCAAAATCCGCTTGCGGCGGCATCCCGGGCCGCTGCGCTGCGCCTGCCGGCCGGCCTTGCACCGCGCCCGGCCCGCGCACCGCGACGAGCCGCACGTTAGCCTGCGGACCGCCCGCCGCGCCGATCCGGCGTCCGCCGAAATTCGCGGGCACCGACGTATGCACGACCGGATTGCCCGCGCCCGCCACACGTCCGCCGCCATGCGCGAACTGTTGCGCGAGATGGTCGCGGTACGCCGGCGGCACATCCGGACGGCGCGTCGCCACGACTGGCCGGCCGGCCGCCGCCGCGGGCGGCCGGAACGCCGCGTTGCGCATGCCCGGCCCGAAGCTTTGCCGCACCGGTGCGATGCCCGGCGCGCCCGCATTGAAGCGCGCGTTATGCCACTGCCGCGGATCGACCTTCTGCGCGAAGCGATTGACCGGCTGCCCATGCACGAACGCCGTCGCGGGCACGCACGTAATCGCATGCGGCGCGCGGTAGTTGATGTACGTGTTGCGGATGTTCGTGATGTGGTTGTGCACGTAGATCGGCCGGTTCACGCGGTCGTAGTAACGCGGGCTCCAGCCATGCCCCCAATGCGGATGCCACGGCTCGCCCGGGCCGAGCGCAAACCACGCGAGCCCGGCCGTCGCGACCCCGCCGACCGCAAGGCTCACGCCCCAGTCGACCCCACCGGGCCCGCCGTCGCCGACGAACGCGACGAGCGCCGGCGCATAGACCGGCGGTTCGCTGACGACTTCCCCCGGTACCCACGCCCACGAATTGCCGATATACGCCCAGCGCCCGTAGTGATACGGCGCAAAGCCCCACGGCGCGTCGTCGACCCAGGTCCAGCCCCACGGCGCCTGCCAGACCCAGTGGCCATCCTGGTACGGTGCCCAGCCGGCCGGCATCTGGTTCGGCGTCCACACCGCGCCGTATTGCGGGTTCTGGCTCCACGTGCCGTTGGCATCGAGATCCTGATAGCCGGGCACGTCGCGTGACACATAGCGCGCCGATACCGACTGGTCTTCCGCGGCATCGCGGCTCGCCGCCCACTGGTCGAGTGCGTCGGGCGCGGGCGCGCCGTTGCTTGCGACCTGCTGCAGGTTGGTGCCGGAAAAGCGGATCTGCTGGCCGGCGGCGACCGGCAACTGTCCGCCGTCGCCGTACACGGTCGCACTGCCGCTGCGCACCGTGACGGTGGTCTCGCTGCCATCGGGCGCGACGTCGACGCGATAGTCGCCGGGGCCGCTGATGCCGAGCGCGAGATTCGGCGTATCGATCTCATACGACGTGCCGGCAGGTAGTTCGCGCACGCGCGTCGACAGCGTGCCTTGCGCGACCTTCAGCTGCGTGCTGGCGTCGTCGAGATTGAGGATATCGACGTTCGTCGATTCGCCGACGCGCACCGCCGTCGAGCCGATATGCAGCTCCGAGCGCGCGCCCTTGTCGTTCCACAGCTGGTCGCCGGTCGTGAGCGGCCGGTTGACCTGCGCGTACGACCAGTCGGTCGCGCCGGCCGGCTCGGTGGTCACGGTGCCGGCCATGTAGTTCAGGCGCGCGACGCGGCCCGGCGGATCGGCGTCCTGGGCGTCCGCGGGTTGTGCGGAAGGCGGCGCGGCCTGCTCGGCGCCGTCCGGGGGCGGGGCTTCCTGCGCGTACGCGCGGGGCGTGCCCGACGTGACGAACAGCGCGGCGGCGACCGCTGCAATCACGGTCGCGATGGCGGGCGAAGCGGGGCGGCGCCGGGTGCCGATCAGCGGCGCACGCGCACTTGTGCAGCCAGCGGCTTCGTTAGCTTCATCTGGGCGTTCCGTGTGCGCAGTACGGTAATTCGAAGAACCGGGTGTGTGTGTTTTCATTGGTTGTGACTCCGTCGGGTGCCTCGCGAGACGGCACCGTGTGAAGCCACTGTACCCGCGGCGCGTATTTCAAGACGCGCTCATTTGTAAGTCATCCCGCCCTCGCTGTAACAAGACGTGTCGTGCGACGCGCAGCCGCTTCGCACCGGGCCAGCGGCGCAGCGCTCGCGTACGGCTCGCGTGGGGCTCGCATGAGGCTTCGCATTATGCGCCGCGCAAAAAGTCGTCGAAATGACGGTGGCCGGCGGGCGTGACGCGCAGCACGCGTGGCCGCTCGGTGCGCTCGACGAAGCCTTGCGACGACCACGCGTCGAGCAGCGCCGCGCCGAGCGCGCCGCCGACGTGCGGACGGCGTTCGCTCCAGTCCGGGCACGTGCACGCGAAGCGGCGGCGCCGCGTGCGCTGGCTCGCGACGTCGATGCCCCAGCCGGCCAGTTGCTCGGCGCCGGCCGGCGTCGCATCGAGCCGGTCGCCTTCGAGCGTGAGCAGCCCGTCGCCGACGAGCCGTTCATAGACGCGCACCGCCAGTTCGCCGGCCATATGGTCGTAGCAGGTGCGCGCATAGCGCATATCGACGGGCACGGTGCGCGCGGGGCGCGGCGTCGGCCGCTGCGGCGCGGCGGCCTGGGCGAGGTTCATCAGCGCTTCGATCGACGCCGCGATATCGGCCGACGCGATCCGGTAGTAGCGATGCCGTCCGCGCACTTCGAGCGCGAGCAGACCGCCGTCGGCGAGGCGGGCGAGGTGGGCGCTGGCCGCCGACGGCGACAGGCCCGCGATCAGCGTCAATTCGCCCGCGGGACGCGCGCTGCCGTCCATCAGCGCCCACAGCATCGCGGCGCGGCCGGGATCGGCGAGCAGCGCGCCGATGCGGCTCAGGCCGGGGAATTGGCCGGTTGCTTCGGTAAGCGGGTTGATCATCGGGAGGTCCTCGTTTGTTCGTCGGTTGCTCGCCGGTTGAGGCGGACGATGTATGGCGGTCGGTGCCGGGAGGGGTGCACCGGCCATGGCTCTACTGTAGTCCTCGCTCGCATTCGACGTTTCAGGCTCGAACGAAATGTCGGATGTCGCGGTCCGCGTAGCGTGAGCCGCGTGGGTCGGGCCGCACAGGTCGCCCTGAGCAGGGCGCAACGCCGAGCCGGACGGCCCGGGGCAACTCCCGCGTCACTCCCGGTCGCGATCCGCGCCGCTTTGGCTCGTTCCGCGCCCGATAACGCGGCCAGGCTAAAATCGAAGACGCGTTTTATCCGGGAAACACAATCCGATGAAAATCATTCTTGCCGCTTGCGCGGTCATCGCCGTGCTGTCGTGCGCCGCTTGCGCGCAAGGCGGTGCGAGCACGCCGGTCGGCTCGTCCGGCAGCAGTATCGAGATGTACGGCACGATCGACGAAGGTGTGTCGGTACGGAAATAATGCGTGCCGCAGTTTGCCGCTCCTGATGCGGGCCCCGGGCTTGAGGCCTGGTTTGAGGTCCAATTCCCGCCGCGCTCGTATAATCGGCTCCTTTCAATTTTCAGATCGACCGGAGTCAAGATGAGCACCCCTTCCGCCGCGCCGCTGGATCGTTCGGAGACGACCTTCCGCTTTCTCGCCGAACCGACATCGGTCAACTTCGGCGGCAAGGTGCATGGCGGCGCGCTGATGAAATGGATCGACGAAACTGCGTACGCATGCGCCGCGGTCTGGTCGGCGCGCTATTGCGTGACGGTCAGCGTCGGCAATATCCGTTTTCGCCGGCCGATTCATGTCGGCAACCTCGTCGAACTGCGCGCGCGCGTCGTCGCGACCGGGCGCACGAGCATGCATATCCACGTGTCGGTATGCGCCGGCGATCCGAAGGGCGGCGAGCTGATGCAGACCACCGACTGTCTCGTCGTGATGGTCGCCGTCAACGAGAACGGCAATCCGCTGCCGGTGCCGCCTTTCGTACCGGTCACCGACGAGCAGCAGCGTCTTGCGAAGTACGCGATGGATGTGAAGGCGGCGCTCGACGCGATCGTCGAACTCAAACCCGAAGAGGTCGCGCAGGGAAAAGTTTGAGGTTCAGGCGAGGCGCCAGCCGGCCTGACGTCCCGCCTCGCATCTGACATCTGACGCAGTGCCGGCAATGCGCGTAAGCCGCGCGCCGGACACTGCGTTGCACTCCGGCAGTGAAGCAATGAAGCAGCGAGCCTTGCTAGCCGGCTCGCTCAGCCCTTCGTATGGCCGACCATCTCGTGCGGCCGCACCCACTCGTCGAACTGCTGCTCGGTCAGATGACCGAGCGCAAGCGCGGCGGCCTTCAGTGTCGTGCCGTCCTTGTGCGCCTTCTTCGCGATCTGCGCGGCCTTGTCGTAGCCGATGTGCGGATTGAGCGCCGTCACGAGCATCAGCGATTCATTGAGCAGCGTATCGATGCGTGCATGATTCGGCTCGATGCCGACCGCGCAGTTATCGTTGAAGCTCAGCGCGCCGTCCGCGAGCAGGCGGACCGATTGCAGCACGTTGTGCGCGATCATCGGCCGGAACACGTTGAGCTCGAAGTTGCCGCTCGCGCCGCCCACATTCACGGCGACGTCGTTGCCGAACACCTGGCAGCACAGCATCGTCATCGCTTCGGATTGCGTCGGGTTCACCTTGCCCGGCATGATCGAGCTGCCCGGCTCGTTTTCCGGAATCGACAGTTCGCCGAGACCGCAGCGCGGGCCGCTGGCAAGCCAGCGGATATCGTTCGCGATCTTCATCAGGCTCGCGGCAACGGTCTTCAATGCGCCGTGCGCGAACACAAGCGCGTCGGCCGCGGCCATCACCTCGAACTTGTTCGGCGCCGACACGAACGGCAGGCCCGTCAGCTTGCCGATCGTCGCCGCGACCTGATCGGCGAATTGCGGATGCGCGTTCAGGCCCGTGCCGACCGCGGTGCCGCCCTGCGCGAGCTGATAGAGGTGCGGCAGCGTCGATTCGACATGGCGCATGCCCTGATCGAGCTGTGCGACATAGCCCGAGAATTCCTGGCCGAGCGTGAGCGGCGTCGCGTCCTGCAAGTGCGTGCGGCCGATCTTCACGACGTCGGCGAACGCCTTCGCCTTGCTGTCGAGCGTGTCGCGCAGCGTCTTCAGCGCAGGCAGCAGATGCTTGACGATGCCGACCGCCGCCGCGATATGCATCGCCGTCGGAAACACGTCGTTCGACGACTGGCCGCGGTTCACATCGTCATTCGGATGCACGAGGCGCGCTTCGCCGCGCTGGCCGCCGAGCAGCTCGCTCGCGCGGTTCGCGATCACCTCGTTGAGGTTCATATTGGTCTGCGTGCCCGAGCCGGTTTGCCAGACCGCCAGCGGAAATTCACCGGCGTGCTTGCCTTCCATGATTTCGTCGGCCGCATGGACGATCGCCTTTGCCTTGTTCGCATCGAGCACGCCGAGACCGAGATTGACTTCGGCCGCCGCGCGCTTGATCACCGCGAGCGCATGGATCAGCTCCGGCGATTGCTTCTCGGTCGAGATCTTGAAGTTCTGCAGCGAGCGCTGCGTCTGCGCACCCCATAGGCGATCGTTCGGCACCGCAATCTCGCCGAACGTATCGCGTTCCATCCGTACATCTTCGGTCATGATTTCACTCCGCTTGAAGGTTGGACGACGGCGCGCGGCGGGCGCACGGCGTCAAAGCTGGTCGTCGACTGGCAGGAACAAGAATAAACCTGTCAGCACGTTCCGGTAGAAACCGGCGTTCGGGTCCACGTCGTAGGTGACCGTATGGCCGTCTTCCTCGTCGGTCCAGACGAGGTGATACGGCGTCTCGGGGCCGCGGAAAAAGAAGCGCGACGGATCGGCGAGCGTCACGTGATAGCTCGACTGCGGTCCGGTCACGCGATCGAACAGCGTTGCGACCTGTTCCGCGAGCGGCGCGCTGTGAATCACGAGCCCGAGTTCGGTGTTCAGATGCGCGGAGCGCGGGTCGAGATTCATCGAGCCGATCACGAGCGTCTTGCGATCGAACACCAGTGTTTTCGCGTGCAGACTCGCGCGCGACTGCGAGCCGAACATGCCGGTGCGCGAGCCTTGCTCCTGCACAGGCTTGAATTCGTAGAGCTCGACGCCGGCCCTGAGCAGCGGATCGCGATACGGGCTATAGCCCGCTTGCACCGCGACGGCATCGGTGGCGGCAAGCGAATTGGTCAGCACCTTCACCTTGACGCCGCGCGCGGTGAGGCCGGCGAGCGCCTTGACGCCCGCGTCGTGCGGCACGAAATACGGCGACGTGATCAACACTTCCTGCTGCGCCTCGTTGACGAGTTCGGCGATGCGCGCGATCACGGGGCTTTGATACTGGTCCTCCGGCAAGCGGACTTTCGCCGGCGAATCGGCGTTGAATTCCGCCGGCGCCCACGTGAGGCCGAGCTCGTCTTTCTGGATTTGCGAGGCGAGCGGTGTCGCGTTCAACGGCTTTGCGTCGTACGGGTCCGCGTTCTGATGCCAATGCGCGCGCAATGCGTCGCGCGTCTCATCGAGCTGCTTCGGGTCGAACGTCTGCTTGTTGAGCGCACGCAGCGGATACGCGCTGCTGTCGTTCCAGTATTCGTCGAAGCTGGTGGAGATCTTTGCGGTGATCGGACCTGCGGCGAGCACATCGATATCGCGGAACTGCAGCGTCGGGCTCGCGCTGAAATACTCGTCGCCAAGATTACGGCCGCCGACAATCGCAAGCTCGTTGTCCGCGATCATCGCCTTGTTGTGCATGCGCCGCGTGAAGCTGCCGATCTGCGTGAAGAAATTTTCGGTGCGCTGATAGAGGCTGCCCTGCGCGCTGCCGAACGGGTTGAACACGCGGATCTCGATGTTCGGATGCGTGTTCAGCGACGCCATGACGTCGTCGAGATCCTTGAAGTTCAGATCGTCGACCAGCATGCGCACGCGTACGCCGTGGTCCGCTGCATAGAGCGCGGCGGCGAGCAGCAGCTTGCCGGTCGTGTCCTCGTTGGCGATGTAGTACTGCATGTCGAGCGTTTTCGTCGCGGCGCGCGCGAGCGCGATGCGCATCTGCAGCGCTTCGGTGCCGCTCGATAGCACGCGAAAGCCCGACTGGCCCGGATGCGCCGCTTCGGGCGCGGCAAGCGCGGCGCCGAGCGGCGTGGACGTCGATTGCGGCATGGCGTGCGAGACCGGCTGGTCGAACGACGACGCAGGCGGACGCGTCGCGCAGCCGCTCATCGCAACCGCAGTGGCCGCGGCCGTTGCGGCGATGAACGTGGCACGGGCCAGCGTCAGCGATGTTGCGCGCGCGAGGCGCAACGTGGAAAGCGTACGAATTACCGGAGCAAGAACGGACAGGACCTGCGATGCGTTGCATGGCGCAACTTTGCGACTTTGACGATCGTACGACGGCACGCTCACCCTCCCGGCTTTTTTACTTCGCGCTGACGACTCGCGACGAGGCGTCACGTTGGGAAGGCCATTCTAAGGGGAATCGGCGAAGTGGGTCGGGAAGATGGCAAGCGTTGTGCAGGCGGTTGAGGCCGGTGCGCGGCGCGGCGCTTTGCGTCGGCGAAGGCGCGGGGGAAGCGTCGATCAAAGCGTGCGGGAGACGCTTCCGCCATGTCACGGAAAGGCTCGTTGATGTGAACGGCGTTTCGCGAAGGGATGCTTCGCTTAAATGCACACGCGCTTATGACCGAGCCCGCGTCGTGATTGACGAAGCGCTGTCGCGCGGCAGGCGAGGGTCAAGCGGTGGCGTTGTGCCGCCTGCGTCTCAATTGACACAGGCGTCGGCACCGGCGTGGTGAAATCAGCTACGTTCGCGCTCGAGCGCAGCCGCGCGCCCGGTTTGCATCGTCGTTTGCGATTGATGAGTGCCGCGCGTCGGCCGTCCCGCCCAGAAGCCCGCGAGCAACGAACCCGAAAGGTTGTGCCACACCGAAAAGAGTGCGCCAGGCAGCGCCGCGATCGGTGCGAAATACAGTTTGCCGAGCGTCGCCGCAAGACCGGAGTTCTGCATGCCCACTTCGATCGCAAGCGTGCGGCAAACCGCTTCGTCGAAGCCGAGCAGGCGACCGCCCCAGTAACCGCCGAGCAGACCGATGCCGTTGTGCAGCACCACGCCGAGCGCAACCGTGAGACCCACCGACGCGATGCTCGGCTGCGTGCCGCCGACCACGGCCGCGATGATCAGCAGGATCGACACCATCGATATGAGCGGCAGCACCGGCTCGATGCGGCGCACGAGCTTGCCGAACAGGTGATTGACGACAAGGCCGATCACGATCGGCAACGCGACGATCTGCAGGATGCTCATCAGCATGCCGCGCACGTCAACGACGATCGACGCATCGACGTAAAGGCGCGTGAGCAGCGGCGTCGCGAACACGCCGACGAGTGTCGACAACGCGCTGATCGTGACCGACAACGCGACGTCGCCGCGCGCGAGATAGATCATCACGTTCGATGCGGTGCCGCTCGCGACGCTGCCGACCAGCACCATGCCCGCGGTCAGATCGGGCGGCATGAGCAGCATCTTCGCGATTGCCCATGCGGCCAGCGGCATCACGAGATAGTGCAGCACGATGCCGGCAACGACGGGCGCGGGCCGCGTGAAGACGCGCTGAAAATCGGCGACCGACAGCGTGACGCCCATCGACAGCATGATCAGCGTGAGCAGCGCGGTGACGTGCGGCGCAATGCCGGCGACCGAAGCGGGCGCGAAGTACGCCGCGAGCGAGACCAGCACGGCCCACAGTGGAAAGAGACGGGTAACGCGGGAAAGCATCGAGGCGGTCCTGTTGTTATCGGTGTGTGCGGTGGTGATGTGCTCGCGTTGACAAAACGCGAGCGCGGTTGTGGTTACTACGCCTGCACGGCCGCGACATGCCGCGCGCTTATGCGGTGAAAACGCAACGTCATCAGGATTGCGACGCTCGCAAGCCCTGCGGCGAGTCCCCACCACAGGCCGCGCGCGCCGAAGCCGAAGTGAAACGCGAGCACGTATCCGGTCGGAAAGCCGATGCCCCAGTAGCCGAAGGTCGCGGCGAGCATCGGCACGCGCGTGTCCTTGAGTCCGCGCAGGGCGCCGGATCCGACCGTCTGCATGCCGTCGACAATCTGGAAAATCGCCGCGACGCCGAGCAGCGAACTCGCGAGCGCGACCGTATGCGCATTCGAAGGAT
>Ga0153954_1001678_pt1 | contig 11021 bp, 11 predicted proteins | sample TSFL038MetaG_FD_102277 | JGI IMG/M metagenome (GOLD analysis project Ga0153954, IMG submission 102277) | Attine ant fungus gardens microbial communities from Florida, USA - TSFL038 MetaG | ecosystem: Host-associated > Fungi > Mycelium > Unclassified | place: USA: Florida, Wekiwa Springs State... | reverse complement strand
TAAAGGTCGTGATAGCGCGCCTTGTCGTCGGAGAGGAGAAAGCCGCGCGTGATGCTGCTGAGATCGTATTGCGTGGCCAGGGCCTCGTCGATGTGATCGACAAGCCGGAACGACGAATCGCGTGCTTCGATCGCGTCTTCGGTGTGATGGATGGCGAACTCGATGGCCACTGATGTGACCGCCACGACGCCGAGCACGGCCGCAAATGCGACAATGAGCTTCTTTGAAATGACAATGTTTTTCGACGCCACGCCAGCCTCCCTTAGCGATCATCGCGACTTTCGCGACGCGGCCGGGGGCGTCGGCGCCAGCCAGGATGGCGACCGTCGACCATGAATGAGCGGAAACCCCTGCCCCACGCAGCCCGGGAACAGATTTAGGCAAAAAGAGTGAATAAATTCGAAGCAATCAGGGCGGGTTGCGATTTTTCGATTTGTACAACTCTGATGCGAGTACGTGTTCGGAGTACGCGCAGACGAAATCAAAAGTCCGTCCGGCTGCGGATCGCCGCGACGAGTGTACCTTCATCGAGATAGTCGAGCTCGCCGCCGACAGGTACGCCATGCGCCAGCCGTGTCACGCGCACGGACAGCGGCGCCAGAAGGTCGGTGATGTAATGCGCCGTTGTCTGGCCGTCGACCGTCGCATTGACCGCCAGCACCACCTCCGACACCTGATCGCGCGCGACACGCTCGACAAGACTTTTCAGATTGAGATCGTCCGGCCCGATGCCGTCGAGCGGCGAGAGCGTGCCGCCGAGAACATGATAGCGCGCCGAAAGTGCGCCGGCGCGTTCCAAGGCCCAGAGATCGGCCACCGTCTCTACAACAATAAGGAGTTTGCCGTCGCGGCGCGCGTCGCGGCAGATCGTGCAAGGATCGCACGAATCAACATTACCGCAGCTCGTGCAGACGATGATGCGCTCGCGCGCCACCTGCATCGCATCGGCGAGCGGTCCCAGCAATTCTTCGCGCTTGCGGATCAGATGCAGCGCGGCGCGCCGGGCGGAACGCGGCCCAAGGCCCGGCAGCCGCGCCAGCAATTGAATGAGCCGCTCGATCTCCGGACCGGCGATGCGTTCGGCCATATCAGAAGAGTTTCAGGCCCGGCGGAATCGGCAGGCCGGCTGTCAGGCTCTTCATCCGCTCTTCCATCAGCCGCTCGCCCTTCTTGCGCGCATCGTCATGCGCCGCGACGATCAGGTCTTCCAGCATGTCCTTGTCTTCGGGCTTCAGCAGCGTCGCGTCGAGCGAGATACCTTTCATGTGGCCCTTGGCCGTCAGGGTGACGCGGACGAGGCCGCCGCCGGACTGGCCCTCGACCTCAATCCGCTCAAGCTCCGCCTGGACCTCCTGCATCTTCGCCTGCATGGCCTGCGCCTGCTTCATCAGATCGAACATTCCGGCCATGTCTTATCCTCACAAATCGTCTTCGGTGATCGCCGAATCTATATAGGCGATGTCTTCGCCCGCCGCCGCACCCTCCGCCGGCTCCGTCTCACGGACGGCGACGATCTCGGCCCCGGGAAACTGATCCAGGACCGCACGGACGAGCGGATTGGCCTGCACGCCATGCAGGGTCACGGCCGCAGCAGCCTCGGCTTGTTCCTTCAGGCTTGGTGCGCCTTCTTCGCGCGAGACCACGACCATCCAGCGCCGGCCGGTCCATTCCTGCAGCCGCCGCATCAGGGTCGGTGCGAGTTGGGCCGAAGCGCCAGGGGCCAGCGCAAATTCGATCGCGCCTTCCTCGAAGCGCACGAGCCGCACATCGCGCTCGAGCGCAAGCTTCAATTGAATGTCGCGCACGGCGCCAGCCTGCGCCACGACATCTTCGAAACGGGCGAGGCGCAGCCCCGGTTCGGCCGCCTGCGGCTGTGGCGCCGGGGCAGGCTGCGCCGCGCGGTTTGTCCGCGAAACGTAGGACGCGGCAGGTCCAGCGGAGACGGGCTCGCGCGCGGGCATCGATGGCGGTGTCGCGCCTTGATGCGAAGTGCCAAGCCGGCGCAGGGCCTCATCTGGCGTTGGCAGATCGGCGGCATAGGCAAGCCGCACCAGGATCATGTCGGCGGCGGCGAGCGGGCGCGGCGAATCCTTGATCTCGCCGAGGCCTTTCAGCAGCAATTGCCAGGCGCGCGTCAGCACCGGCAGCGACAGCTTTTGGGCGAATTCGCCGCCGCGAACCCGCTCCGCCTCGCTCAGCCCCGGGTCTTTCGCCGTCTCCGGCACGAGTTTCAGCCGCGTCACGATATGGGTGAATTCAGCCAGCTCGCTCAGCACGCGCTGCGGATCGGCACCGGCATCATAAAGCGCCTTCATCGCATTCAGCGCCGCGGCAATGTCGCCGCGCATGACATCGGCGAAGAGGTCGATCAGCCGGCTGCGGTCGGCAAGGCCGAGCATCTGGCGTAAATCCTCGGCCTTCACTTCGGTGCGCAGGCCGCCCTTGGCATGGGCGATTGCCTGGTCGAGCAGCGAGAGCGCATCGCGCACGGAGCCTTCCGCGGCGCGGGCGATCAGGGCCAAGGCCTCCGGCTCCGCGGCGATGTCTTCCTTGGTGCAAATGCTGGCGAGATGGGCGACAAGCCGGTCCGCCTCGATGCGGCGTAGATCGAAGCGCTGGCAGCGCGAGCGCACCGTCACCGGCACTTTCTCGATCTCGGTCGTCGCGAAAATGAACTTCACATGATCCGGCGGCTCTTCGAGTGTCTTCAAGAGGCCGTTGAAGGCCGCCTTCGAGAGCATGTGCACTTCGTCGATGATGTAGACTTTGGTGCGCGCCAGAACCGGGCGGTAGCGGGCATTGTCGATGATCTCGCGGATATCGTCGATGCCGGTATGCGAGGCCGCGTCCATCTCGATCACATCGACATGGCGGGATTCGATGATCGCCTGGCACTGCACGCCGAGCTCCGGCATGTGGATCGTCGGCTGATTGACGGCCGGCGTGGTGTCCCGCGCCGGCAATTCGTAATTGAAGGCGCGGGCGAGGATGCGGGCCGTGGTCGTCTTGCCGACGCCACGCACCCCGGTCAGGATATAGGCTTGATGGATGCGGCCGAGGTCGAAGGCGTTCGACAGCGTCGTGACCATCGCCTCCTGGCCGATGAGATCGTCGAAATTCGCCGGCCGGTATTTGCGCGCGAGCACGCGATAGGGCGCGGCGGGGGGCTCGCCGGCCGGCAGAAGGGAAGGCTCGGTGCTGTGATCCTCGGCCATTCAGCCCGTCATCGCGAGCGGAGCGAGGCGATCCGGCCTCTCGCCGGGCCGCCTCGTCGCTGCGTTTCTCGCAACGACGCAGCGCTCGAAAGTCAAGAAGTGGGAGGCTGGACAGAAACCCGCCCGGTCTCGTCTGGGCTGCTTCCTTCCGGACCTGACCCGGTTGGCGAGTGGTGCGTCCACCGCCAACCTCCCGACCCCTATTTGGACCAGGCTAGGCAAATCCGCAAGCCCGCGGCAGGGCTTGAATCTTGCTGTCCCGCACCAGAAGTCTATACGTCAAAACAGCAGCTTATGACGCATCCACGTGAGAGTTCCCGATGACGCAGGCGCTCGTGCTTTTTTCCGGGGGGCAGGATTCGACGACCTGTCTCGCCTATGCGCTCGCGCGTTGCGACCGTGTCGAGACGATCGGCTTCGATTATGGCCAGCGCCATCGCATCGAACTCGAGCAGCGCGGCAAAATCCGCGAAAAGATCGTCGCCCTCGATCCGCTCTGGGCGCAGCGGCTGGGCGAGGATCATCTGATCGATCTTAGCGTCTTTGGCCAGATTTCGGCGACGGCGATGACGCGCGATGTCGCCATCACGATCGAGGCGAACGGCCTGCCGAACACGTTCGTCCCCGGCCGCAATCTGGTGTTTCTGGCCTTTGCCGCCGCGGTCGCCTACCGCCGCGGGTTGCAGCACATCGTCGGCGGCATGTGCGAGACGGATTTTTCCGGCTATCCCGATTGCCGCGACGTCACAATCAAGGCGATGCAGACGGCGCTCAATCTCGGCATGGAGAAGAATTTCCTGCTCGATACGCCGCTGATGTGGCTCGACAAGGCCGCGACCTGGACATTGGCCGAGGAACTTGGCGGCCACGCGCTCGTCGATCTCATCCTCGAAGAGACGCACACCTGCTATCTCGGCGAGCGTGGCACGCGACACGATTGGGGCTATGGCTGCGGCACCTGTCCCGCCTGCACATTGCGTGCGCAAGGCTGGACGCGATACCGCGCCGAGGCGGTAGCCAAAACCGGCTGATCAGGGATTGGCGGCCGGCGCCGGGCTCGGCTGCGAGGTCGTGGCCGGGGCGGCGCTTTCAGGCTGTGCCGTAGCCGACGTCGCTTGCGCCGTCGTGGCGGCGGGCGCGGCTGCCGCCTGTGCAACCGGGGCAGGCTGCGCCGCCGGCTTGTTGAAGCCGAAAAAGTTCGAGAACGGCAGCGGCTTGTTCGCCGCGGGCTTCGGGGCGGCGGGTGCGGTCGTTGCCGTCGGCTGCGGATCGACCGGCTCGGTTTCGCCGCGCGCCAGACGCAAGGCGGCGGCCTTCTTCTCCGCCGCCGTCGCCGCCGCGAGGTCCTTTGTCCGCGCGGCCTTCAATTGCGCCGCCGTCGGCGCCCGGCCGTGATGCTTGATCGCGACGTCGGCAGGGCCTTGCGCCAGGGCTTCCGGCCGGCTGACATCTTCGATCTTCTGATTCCGGAAGAATGGGTTCTGGCCGCCGTCGGCATAAACGGTGTGAACGGCCGCGACGCCGCCGCCGATAAGGTCGGCGATCTTCGCGTCGTCGCGCGCTTCCTTGGCGATGACTTCGTCATGCACCATTTCATCACGCTGCACGGCCGGGCAGGGGCCAGTCGGATCGAAGCTTTGGCCAGCCGCCGGTTTGGCGTTGAAGATGTAATGCATGTTGCAGACGTTGACGGCGACTTCCTCTTTCGTCACTTCGAAATTGTCGGTGCCGGTCTTCAACTCGCGCCAGAAAGCGATGTTGGGGTCGAAGCGGTATTTGGCGAAATTCTCAGCCGTCATGTGGAACGGCATGGATTGCATCTGGATTTCGGCCTGGCCGGCAGCGAAGGCCTCGCGCGCGATGGAGTAGATTTCGCCGATCTCTGGATTGGTCATCGAGAAACAGCCGGCCGACGAGCAGATGCCGTGCACCATGATCGAATCGCCGGAATAGCCGTGGACGCGATCGTAGAGGTTCGGATAACCGACATTGAACGAGAGATAGTAATTCGAGTGCGGATTCATCTGCGCCGGATAGATCGCATAGAACCCTTCCGGGACTTGCCGGTCGCCCTGCTTCTTCTTCGGGCCGAGCTGACCCGACCAGCGGCACATCGGATAGGTCTTGAGATAGACGTAGCGGCCATCCGACCGCATTTTCCAGACCTCGAATTCGGCTTCTTTCTTATAGGTGCGGAAGAGAACCGGCGCTTGCGGGCTCGTGCCTTTGGCCTGCATCAAGGCCAGCATTTGCGGCGAGAGCGGCGCATAGGCGCGATCAACGACGACGTCGCTTGTATCGTCCTCACCGACGCAGCCGCCAAGCAGCGCAGCGAAACCTGCGCATACGACAAGGGCGGCAAACCGCGGGCGGAAGGCAAAATGGAACGGCATCGGCAATCGCTCTCGACCTGAGGCCCCCGTGGCCACGCCGCCATCTAAATGCGTTATCCTTATCCGCTGGTTACTTCAAGCGGCGGCCGGAGACTCAGAAGCCATAGCCTTTGCGCGGATTTGGCCACCAATAAGGCGGCGCATAGGGCCAGAAGCTGTCGGTATAGACGCCGCGCGAGATGCAGACGCGCTGGACGCCATAGCGCGTCACCTGATTGTAGAGGTTCATCTGCGGCTCGGGGACGAGCTTGCAGCTCGGCGGCGGCGGCAGGAAGGCGACGTCAGGCGGCAGCGGCTGATGCCGGTAATAGGGCCGGTCGAGATCGGCGGCCGCTGCGCCCGTTATGAAAAGGCTCGCGAAAACGAGGCTGAGCCCGCCGCCCGCCGCCTTTTTTGCTCTGTCCGCCATATGTCCGGTTCCGGGGCGGCCGTGCCGCGATTCGTCCCCGGACAATGGCGGGCCAAGCTTGCCCCTTCCTTAAGCGACGCGACGCGGACTCCGCGTCGTGCCGTCCCTGTGCCTTTTTAACCGCATCGAATTTGTCCGAAAACCGCTGCGCACTTTTCGGTTCGATGCTTAGGCTTTCGGCTTCGAGAAGACGGATTCGACGTCGAGATCCTCGTCCTCGTCGCGTGGGGCTGGCGCCGGCTTCTGGCTGAAAATCTCGGCCTCGTGGCCCTCGTCGGCCTGCGGCGCGGTCGTGATCTCGGCCGGAACCAGCGTCTGCTTGCGCTCCTCCTCGACCGGCGCGCGTTCCTTGGCGGCGCGGTTGACCTCGAAATCGAGGTCCATCTGCGAGCAAAGCCCCAGGGTGACGGGGTCCATCGGCGTCAGCGCCGCCGAATTCCAATGCGTGCGATTGCGGATCGCCTGCAGCGTGGTCTTGGTGGTGCCGACGAGGCGCATGATCTGCGCGTCCTTCAGCTCCGGATGGTTGCGCAACAGCCAGAGAATGGCGTTGGGCCGGTCCTGGCGGCGCGACAGCGGCGTATAGCGCGGCCCGCGGGCGCGCTTGATCTCCGGCAGCCGCACCTTGGAATGGGCAAGCTGCAGATGGTGCTCGGGGTCCTTCTCGCCGGCCGCGATCTCCTCGCGGGTCAACTGGCCGGAGGTGATCGGGTCATGACCCTTGATGCCGGCGGCGACTTCACCATCGGCGATGCCCTTGACCTCAAGCGGGTGCAATTTGCAGAAGTCGGCGATCTGGTCGAAGCTGAGCGAAGTGTTCTCGACGAGCCATACGGCCGTCGCCTTGGGCATGAGCGGTGCGTCGTTCATTCTCGTCTCCTCTTGGCCTCGGCGCCGGCGCGTTATGGGCGCGGCCAAGACCGGAATTGGGCGTCCGCATCCTGGAATGCGGCTGGACAAACTAGAGCGCGGCCATACCACCGCACCTAAGGTCCAAATTGTGGGGATCGACATTTCTTAAGCGACCCGGCCGCGCAAAGCAATGCGACCCTCGTACACCGAATATAATCGCTCCAGCGTAAAATGACGCCGATAAAATTGTGTAACGTCCGGTCCCTGGTAAAGGCGGGAGGTGTGATGAGCCGCGACGATGACGACCCTTTCGCCCCGCCGCGCAAGCCGCCGGAGCATGTGCTGGGCCAGCCGCTCGAGGATCTCTCGATCGAGGAGCTGAACCTGCGGATCGAGGCCCTGAAGGCCGAGATCGGTCGGCTTGAAGAGGCCCGGGGGGCCAAGGAGGCCGGCCGGGCGGGGGCCGCCGCCTTTTTCAGGCCGTCGTCCTAGGCCTGATCGGGAAACCCACGGTTGCGCTGGCCCGGACGGACAATTCTTAACCTTTTATTAGATTTTTGGGCTTAGCAATGAGGCTTGCCGGTGAGGAACCGGCATGAACCGCCGGCTCCGGCGGTTCCTCCCTCCCCAACACCAACTTCCCCAAGAGCCGCTTCGGCGGCTCTTTCTTCGTGGCCGCGGCCCACGACTTTCGGCTTGCCTGCACATTAACCTTACTCAAAACTTAATGCCCGCGGCCCTGCCAAAGGCCCTAGTATTCGGCGCGGAAAAACCCGCCCGAAATGAGTAAGAGCGCCGTATGATTCAGCCGTCGACCAGCCAGCCAGAAGCCGCCGTTTCCTTCGCCAACCGATTGGTTGCGTCCGAGTCGTTCAAGGCCCTGTTTCGCGACGGCATGGCTCTCGTCGAGGAAACCGCCAATTATCTCGATGGCGACGGCCGCGAGGAGGCCAAGCGCCTGCCGCGCCTTGCGGCACTTGCCTATGCGACGGAGAGTATGCGGCTGACGACGCGGCTGATGCAGGCCGCGTCCTGGCTTCTGCTCCAGCGGGCCGTAAACGAAGGCGAGCTCACGCAAACCGAGGCCGCCTCGGAAAAACGCAAAGTCCGCTTGAGCGAGCAGCAATCGGCGACGAGCTCCGAGGCTCTTGCCAAGCTGCCGCCGCGCCTGCTTGAAATTGTCGACCGCTCGTTGCGGTTGCAGACCCGCATCCTGCATCTCGACCGGGTCATCTATCAGCCGGCGAGCGAGAAACCGGCGCACAGCCGCCCGCTCGAGCCGCAGCTCGAACTGCTTCGCGCCGCCTTTGCCGGCGGCGAATAGGCGGCCCGGGCAGGGCCGCCACTTTCAAAAAAGCTGAACCGGCTTACTTCTTGGCGCCGATGCCGAGATTGCCGAAGCGCGAGTTGAACCGCGTCAGACGGCCGCCGCGATCGAGCAGGTGCTGCGAGCCGCCGGTCCAGGCCGGATGCGTCTTCGGATCGATGTCGAGGTTCAGCGTCGCGCCTTCCTCGCCATAGGTCGAGCGGGTGTAATATTCCGAGCCGTCAGTCGTGACGACCTTGATGAAGTGATAGTTCGGATGACCTTCCGTTTTCATCGCAGATCCAGATGTGTTGAGACGGCCGAGGGCCGAAAAATAAGGGGCGCCTTCAGGCGGAAGGCGCCCCTATAACCTTTTCACACGCCGCTCACAAGCGGCGACGCCCTTATTCGGCGGCGTGGGCCTTCTTCTTGCCGTGGAACTGGTCGGCCTCGGTCGAATCGGCCAGCGCCGTCGTCGAGGACTTACCGCCCGAGAGGACTTCGGCCACGGCGTCGAAATAGCCGGTGCCGACTTCGCGCTGGTGGCGGGTTGCCGAATAGCCACGCGGCTCGGCGTCGAATTCCGCCTGCTGCAGCTTGGTGTAGGCCGCCATGCCGTGGTCGCGATAACCGTCGGCGAGGTCGAACATCGACAGGTTCAGCGCGTGGAAGCCCGCGAGCGTCACGAACTGGAACTTGTAGCCCATGGCGCCCAATTCGCGCTGGAACTTGGCGATCGTGGCGTCATCGAGCTTGGCGCGCCAGTTGAACGACGGCGAGCAGTTATAGGCGAGGAGCTTGCCCGGATACTTCTTATGCACCGCCTCGGCGAACTTGCGGGCGTCGTTGAGATCCGGATGCGACGTCTCCCACCAAAGGACGTCGGCGACGTCGGCATAGGCCATGCCGCGGGCGATACAATGATCGAGGCCGGTGCCGGGCTTCAGTCGGAAGAAGCCTTCGGCCGTGCGGCTGTCCTTCTCGATGAAATGGCGGTCACGCTCGTCGATGTCCGAGGTGATGAGCTTGGCCGATTCCGCATCGGTGCGGGCGACGACGATCGTCGGCACGCCGCTGACGTCGGCCGCAAGACGCGCCGAGTTCAGGCTGCGCTCATGTTGCGCGGTCGGGATCAGCACCTTGCCGCCCATGTGGCCGCACTTCTTCTCCGAAGCGAGCTGGTCCTCGAAATGGACCGCCGCCGCGCCGGCGTCGATATAGGCCTTCATGATCTCGAAGACGTTGAGGGCGCCGCCGAAGCCGGCTTCCGCGTCGGCGAAGATCGGGGCGAACCAATCGCGCGACATCTTGCCTTCGGCGTGCTCGATCTCGTCAGCGCGCTTCAGCGCATTGTTGATGCGGCGGGCGAGTTCGGGGCCGGAATTCGCCGGATAGAGCGATTGGTCCGGATACATGGCGCCGGCGACATTGGAGTCCGCCGCAACCTGCCAGCCGGAGAGATAGATGGCCTTGAGGCCGGCACGCACCTGCTGCACCGCCTGGTTGCCGGTCAGCGCGCCGAGGGCGTTGACGAAGGGCTCTTTGTGCATGAGCTCCCAGAGGCGGTTGGCGCCGCGCTCGGCGAGCGTATGGGCGATCGGGAACGAGCCGCGCAGCCGCAGAACGTCGGCCGGGGTGTAGCTGCGGCGAATGCCATCGAACCGGCCCTTGGGCGCCGACGGCACCAAATCTTCAAAAGTGACTGTTTTGCTCATTGTCCTCTCCGGGTAAACATCTGATCGCCCCGCGAGCCGACCTCGCGAGTTGTTTCACGACTTAACAGCGATTGACAATCGGCGCGGTTGAAGTCCGCGATCTCTCCCTGGTATAGCTAGGAAAACCGTTTCCTTCGCAACCCTTCGGCAGTGCGAAATCGAGTTATTCTGTCAATACAACACTTTGTAAATTTGTCATTGTGTAAATAAATTTACTTTGCTAATCCTGCGGCATGAGCGATCAGACCACGGCCTCCCGCAAGATTTTCGCTGGCGCCCGCCTCAAGCGGCTGCGCCGCGAGCGCCAAGTGACTCAGGCCCGCATGGCTGAGGAACTTGAGGTTTCTGCGAGCTATCTCAACCTGATGGAGCGCAACCAGCGGCCGATCACGGTGCAGGTTCTCATCCGCCTGGCCGATGTCTATGGCATCGATCCGCGCGAATTCATGGAAGGCGAGGCTAACCAGACGGTCGGCGAGATCGAGCAGCTTCTCACCGATCCGGTGTTGCGTGATGCCGGCGTGCCGCGCGCCGAGGTTCAGGACGCCGCCGAAAATTCGCCGTTTCTGCTGGCGGCCATGCAGCGGCTCTATCGCGCCTATGTCGCCGCGCGGGACGCAAGCCAGACGAGCCTCAACGAGCGCGCCGATGCTGACCGCACCGAAGCAATCATGCGCGAAAGCCCGGTCGATCGCGTCCGCGCCGTGCTGCATACGCAGCGCAACCATTTCGATGACGTCGATGCGGCGGCGGAATCTTTGGCGTCCGATTTCGCGCTGACGGGGCACGAGCTTTTCTACGCGATCAGCGAACATCTGCGCGCCCGCCACGGCATCCGCGTGCGCATTCTGCCGCTTGAAGTCATGGGCGAGCGGCTGCGCTGGTATGATCACCACCGCCGGCAATTGATGATTTCGGAAATCCTCGATCCGCCGGGGCGCGCCTTCCAGGCCGCGCATCAGCTCGCTTTCGCCGATTACGATGCGCTCCTCAACGAGATTGCGGTTCGCTTGCTGCCCGAGGGCGATGTCGAGCGGCGGCTGATGCGCATCACGCTCGCCAATTATTTCGCCGCGGCGCTGATGATGCCTTATGGCAGGTTCCACGAAGCGGCGGAACTCTCGGGTTACG
>Ga0153954_1001677_pt1 | contig 11024 bp, 14 predicted proteins | sample TSFL038MetaG_FD_102277 | JGI IMG/M metagenome (GOLD analysis project Ga0153954, IMG submission 102277) | Attine ant fungus gardens microbial communities from Florida, USA - TSFL038 MetaG | ecosystem: Host-associated > Fungi > Mycelium > Unclassified | place: USA: Florida, Wekiwa Springs State... | reverse complement strand
GGGCAGCGCGACCCTGGTGGATCTCTTCGCGGGGCGCTCGCAGCTCCTGGTCTATCACTTCATGTTCGGGCCCGATTACAAGGCGGGCTGCCCCTCCTGCTCGGCCATCGCGGACGGGTTCGACGGCCTCGTCATCCATCTGGCGAACCATGACGTCACGCTTTCGGCGGTGTCGCGGGCACCGTTTGCGAAGCTCGATGCGTACAAGCGGCGGATGGGGTGGACGTTCCCCTGGGCCTCCTCGCGCGACAGCGACTTCAACTTCGACTTCAACGTCGCTTTCACCGAGGAGCAACAGCGCAAGCGGGGCATCGCATACAACTACCGGAGCGGCGGCCATGCGATGGACGCGACAACCGCGATCCCGGAGCCCGTCGTCCTGCAGGCGGATGCGTGCGGCACTGACGCGCCGACTTATACGCGCGACCGGCCGGGCCTGAGCGCGTTCGTGCGCGAGGACGACGTCGTCTATCACACCTATTCCACCTATGCGCGTGGGCTGGACGGCCTCTGGGGCATGTACCAGTGGCTCGACCGTGCCCCCAACGGGCGCAACGAGAGGGGCGTGTGGTGGCGTCGCCACGACGAGTACGGCCAGCGCTAAGTCAAGCTTCGGATGTCGTGGCATGGATGCCATCAGCAGAACCGGGGCAGCGGAGACCACGCGACGTGTGGTCTCCCGACACGCTTCCGAGCGCGCTTTTCTCGGCGTCTCGGCGCTATTGTTCGCCGCCTGCGCGGCGGTGACAGTCGCGCGCTGGGCGTCCATGGCGGTGATGGGCGAGGTGCCCATGCCCGGCGGCTGGATGATGTCGGCGGCATGGATGCCGATGTGCGGGCAGTCGTGGGCCGGCGCGGCCGCCGCGTTCCTCGGTATGTGGATCGGGATGATGGCAGCGATGATGCTGCCATCCCTGGTGCCGATGCTATGGCGCTACCGCCAGGCCGTCGGCAGCGCAGGTGAGACCTGGGTCGGGGGACTGACCGCGCTGGTTGGCGTGGGGTATTTCTTCGTGTGGACGGTGATCGGGATGGCCGTCTTTGCGCTCGGCGTCGTGCTTGCGGCCGTCGAGATGAATCTGCCGCCGCTCGCGCGCGCCGTTCCGATCGCGGCCGGTGTTGTCGTCCTGATCGCCGGCGCGTTCCAGCTCACGGCCTGGAAAGCGCGGCACCTGGCCTGCTGCCGGGAGGCGCCGGGACGCGGGCGTAGGCTGCCGGCGGATCCCGGCACAGCCTGGCGACACGGCCTGCGCCTGGGCCTCCATTGCAGCTATTCCTGCGCCGGCCTGACGGCGGTGCTCCTCACCATCGGGATCATGGACCTGCGCGCGATGACGCTCGTGACGGCGGCCATCACCGCCGAACGGCTCGTGCCGGCCGGCGAGCGGGTCGCGCGAGCCGTCGGAGCCGTCATGATCGGGGCAGGGCTGCTGCTGATCGCGCGGGCAGCTGCGCTCGGATGACGGTTCCCGATCGTTTCATCAGCTCCGGCCGAGCGTGGTTGCGGTCCTCATTGCGACGTGCAGCACTATGCTGCATTTGCGTTGGCGCACCGAGCCTTGCTGGCTGCCGGAGCGCTCGATTAGGATTGCCGGGTCCATCGAGACGACAACGGCCGGCTGAATGCGACCGCCGCCAGGAAAGGGAGCCCCAGCATGTTCACGATGCCGAACGTCGATCTTGAAGGGGTCATGCGCCACCTCACCGAGACAGGCAAGCGGACGCATCAACTGTGGCTGACCGCCGACTCGATGGCGTTCATCGCGCGTGGACGGGAATATCGCAGCGAGTTTCACATCAACCCGAGCTACGAGATCCAGTACTCGATCAAAGGCGACCTGAAGCTCCACTATCGGACGCCCGACGGGGTCGAGAAGATCGATCTCGTTCCGGAAGGGTCATGTCTGTTCCAACCGCCGCTGGTGCCCCATTCGCCGCGATTTGCGCCCGACGCTTTCCAACTGGTCATCGAGCGGGCACGCCATCCCGGCGACATCGACCGGTTCCACTGGTACTGCGCGAGCTGCGACAACTTCCTGCACGAGGAGACCTACGTGGTCGACGACTATCGCGCCGACCCGGTCTCGCGCGCGTACGAGAATTTCTACGGCTCTGTGGAATTCCGGACGTGCAAGAAGTGCGGGACCATCATGCCCGCGCCGGAGAAGCTGTGACGACGCGGGCCGCATCACGCGGCGGTGATCTGGGATGCGAAGGGCGACACGGGCGGCTTGAAATCAGCCGCTGCAATGATATGTTCAACGAAAGTCGATTTTGTTGAACGCCGAGCTCTTTGTCCGATGCCAAAACTGAAGAAGCTTAGACCCGGGACGCCCAGGCGGAAGCAAGGTTTGTCTGAAAGAGGTTCAGTCAGGCGCGGCCGGGATGCCGCTCTCCCGGAGCCGGGCCTCCCGCGCGTCGACAAAGCGCGCTTCGAGGCGGTGATGAAGGCGGCCGAACGTTCGGGGCTTCTGAACGAGAAGAGCGGCCGGATCGCCGGAAGAGTCAGCCCGGCGCTCGTTAAGGAGGCCAAGAAACGGACCGGGATCGAAGGTGATACCGATTTGATTGCATTCGCACTGGCGAGCGTGGCGCTCGATGACAACTTTGACAAGGCTTTCAAGGAGTCGCGAGGGAAGGTTCCGGCGGACCTGAAGCTCGGATTCTGAGGTGGCGGATTTCGACTTCGATGCCGCACGACGGTGGGCACGTTTCGACCCTCAGAAGACTCTCTCGCGCCGCCCTGATTCAGCACTTCCGTTCGCACACGAGGACATGATCGGCGGCCAAGCGCTGCTGCTCGATACTTGCGTCTATATCGACCAATTGCAGGGCCGCTCGCCTGCCATTGTCGATCGGCTGGTTGAAGTGCGACAGATCAACCATTCGACTGTTGTCGTTCAGGAATTGATGCACACTGTCGGGGTGCTCGATCCAGCGGACGCGCGAACTGCTGCTGTGATCAGCGAGATCGGCCGGTTGATCCGAGCGATGCCGACGCACCGCATCTTCGCCCCGGAACCTGACATCCTGGGCAGGGCCGCGTTGCTGTCAGGCATGCTCTGTCGGTTGCAGGGCTATGCCGCCGATGTGAGGCTGCGTGCATTGCAAGACTGTGTGTTGTTTTTGCAAGCACAGAAGCTCGGCCTTGCAGTACTCACTGCGAATGTCGGGGATTACGATTTGCTGCTCCAGTTGATCCCGGCTGGAAGAGTGCTGTTCTATCGAAGGCGGTAGTGCGGTGAGGGTAACGCACCAACGGCGGGCGAGAGCATTCGCGCAAAGACAGACCGGGTAAGGCTCAAGCACGGCGGTCTGCGGATCGGCCGGACTGCAAAAGACCTTGACTGTAGCGCCGATCGGACATTGGGCAAGGGTAGCGACTGCATCCTGCCGCGTCCGTACAATCGCTCCCATCCCCACCGGACGACGCTTCCGGTCAGGACGCGGCCGGCCAGGCTCCCTGATATGCCGCCGCTGTTGACGCGGTCGAGCTCGCGAGGACTGCGAACAACGCGCTTGAATAGGCCGGCTTGAATGTTATTTATGGGCAGATTGGAGACATCGTTCTGCCATGGCCAAGGTCGTCGTTAAGAGCCTGAATCCCAAGTCCAAGGGAAGGGCAGCGGTCACCGAGAAGCGTGTCCGCGACACTACCGGGAAAGTGAAGATTCTGCGGACTTTGGACGCGCGTAGCGACACGTTCGGAGCCGACTTGCAATACGTGTTCGGGAAGAATGTCGCAAAGGCCCGTCGCGACAACAAGCGGGCGACTGGCGCGGTCGACGTTGCCATCCCAAAGCGCTGAGCCGCCAGTTTTCCTGATCGTGGCCGGGCCGAACGGCAAGAGCAGCGCATATCAAGACACTGTGATGTCGAGGCGTTCGGCCGAACTGTCTGGATCATCAACCCAGACCTTCTGGCGGCACGAATCCGGGACGTCGAAGGTCTCGAGTTGCAATCAGCGAATCTGGAGGCGGTTCGTAGGATCGAGGCGTGGCTAGAAAGTTCGATCAATGCCCATCAGACTGTGGGCGTCGAGACGGTGCTCTCGACGCCTAAGTATCGCCGCCTCGTGGACAAGGCAAAGGGGCTTGGATTCGAGGTGCGGCTTATCTATGTGCTTCTCGACACGCCACAGCGCAATATTGAGCGCGTCCGGCTCCGTGTGAAGAAGGGCGGCCACGCCGTCCCTGAGAACAAGATTCTGGAACGCCGCGTCCGATCGTTAGAACAGCTGCCGTGGTTTCTCGAACACGCAGACCAAGCGTGGCTATTCGACAACTCGGGTGCCACGCCACGACTTATCGGCGAGAAGCATGGTGGTGTCGTTACGCTCGATCAGAATGCCTTGCCTGAGGTTATCGAGGCCGTGCGGAAGATCGAGAACGAGGACTGAGCGACCGTTGCCAACACGCGGTCTGCGAGGGGGCGCGAATGCCAAATCGACTACGGCTCGCCATCGTCGGCGATTTCAATGCGCAAGCGCTCTCGCATGCCGAGACCGGCGCGGCGCTCGAGCATGTGGGCAGCCGGCTTGGCCTCGAGATCGCAGCCGACTGGGTTGCGACGGCCGACCTCGCGTCGCAGTGCGAGGCGCGGCTGTCGGGCTACGACGGACTGTGGATCGCACCAGGCGGCCCGTATCGGAGCATGGACGGAGCGCTGAACGCCATCCGCTATGGCCGCGAGAAAGGCGTGCCGTTGCTGGCGACCTGCGGCGGCTGCCAGCATGTGGTGATCGAGTTCGCCCGCAACGTGCTCGGCATCGTCGACGCCCAGCATGCCGAATACGATCCCTATGCATCCACGCTCATCGTCACGCCGCTGTCGTGCTCGCTCGCCGGGCGCGCGATGACGGTGTTGATCGAGCCGGGCTCGGCCGTCGCCGAGGCCTATGCGGCAACCGAGGTGACCGAGCAATACTACTGCAATTTCGGGATCAACCCCGACTATGAGGAGCGCCTGCAGGCCGGTGGACTGCGCATCGTCGGACGGGATGCGGACCGCGAGCCGCGCGTGCTGTGGTTGCCCGGGCATCCCTTCTTCGTGGCGACACTGTTCGTTCCGCAGGTCGCGTCGACGCCGGACCGGCCGCATCCGTTGATCGCGGCGTGGGTGCGCGCCGCCGCGGATCACGGAAGAGGCGGCCCGCGCGCCAGTGACGCGGTCGCATTCTCGGCTTAGGCGCCGGGCTATCCCGGGGCTGCGGACGATCCCGGCTTCAAGGTGTGGCCTGCCCCAGGAACACACCGTTCCTGCCCAGCACATCTTGCAGATGCCCGACGTCGATCTCGGCGGGATCGACGCGTGCGGCGAGCGCGAGATGTGCGGCGGTCGCTGCTGCCTCACCCATGACGAAGCAGGCGCCCGAGACGCGCGCGGCCGACTGGCCTTCATGGGTCATGGACGCGCAGCGCCCGGCGACCAGGAGATTGCCGACCTGGCGCGGCAGCAGCATGCGGTAGGGGAGGTGATTGAAGCCGCGCGAGCCGGGGATGTCCGGCCATTCCCACACCACGTCGCCCGCGACGTGCGCCTCGATCGGCCAGCCGTTGACGCCGATGGCGTCTTCGAAGCTCGCGCATGAGAGCACGTCCTCGCGCGTCAAGCTGTAGTGGCCGGTGATGCGGCGGGTCTCGCGGATGCCGAGCTGGGGCGGGATATCGACGATATAAGCTTCACCGAAACCGGGCGCATTCGCTTTCAGGAAGTCGAAAAAGGCGAGCGCCTGGCGGCGGCCTTCGATCTCGCCGGCGCTCAGCTCGCGCGCATCGGTGCCGTCGATGGCGCGGCCGTTGCCGGTCTTGAGCTGGGTGACGTTCACCCGCCATTCGGTCTCGTGCTTCATCGGCCGCACGATCGCACCCTTGCGCGGGAAGCGCGCGCCGCGTTTCTCGGCCTCCTGCATAAGCGTCGGGATGGTCGTCCAGGCTTCGCCGGCGGCGGCAGGGTCGACGCCGGCGAGACGGAACATCATGGTCGGATACAGCATGGCGCCGCTGTCGAGCTCGAACGGTGCGCCTGCGAAGGCCGCGAGATCGCCGTCGCCCGAGCAGTCGATGAAAATCTGCCCGCGCACTGCGACGCGGCCGGATTTGGTCTCGACCAGCAGCGCATCGATCCGGGCCCCGTCCATGACCGTGCCGGCGGCCAGCGCATGGAACAGAACGTCGACGCCGCGGGCGAGCAGCAGATCGTCGGCGGCGCACTTGTAGGCGGCGGTGTCGTAGGCCTGCGCCTTGGTCTTGCCGAAGATCAGGTGCGGCACGTTAAGGCCGCCGAGGGCCGCGATGCGGCCGAGCAGGTCGTCGGCCACGCCATGCACCACCTGCCGGATGTCGCCGTGCACATTGGCATACAGCCCGCAGAAATTGGTGACTCCGGCGGCCGTGCCCATGCCGCCGAGGAAGCCGTAACGCTCGATGAGCAGCGTGCGCCGCCCGAGCGCGCCGGATGCCGCAGCGGCCGCGATGCCGGCGGGCCCGCCGCCCAGCACGACGATCTCGTATTCCCCAAAGATGGGCGTATTGCGGGCAGGCTCGGTGATGCTGGACACGCGCGCTGGCTCCGGTCGGCATTCACGACGGAACGCTGATCGCAGCGTTTTCGCCCCGCCGCAAGGCCGGCGGTGGCCGAACTCCGTCTGTCGGAGATGAAAAATGGAGTCTTAGGCGGATTAGTTTTACTGGGTCACAAGAGCTGGCAGCCGCGGAAACGGCGCTTGTAGCCCGCATAAGCGCGTTCACGCGCGTCTTCCGACGCGCTATGGAGCGCGTCAGCGCGTAATGCGGGACGGCCTTGCCGCATAGACGAACCCCGGATTGCGCTTCGCTCCATCCGGGCTACACGGATGACTGGTCGAGTGCCGCGACCACGCGCTCCAGGCCGCCGAAGTACCGCTGCCAGCCGTAGGTGGCGCCACGGTAGTTGAAGTCCTCGTCGGGCCGGAAGCCCGCCTGCTCCATGCGCACGACCGTACCGCCGCTCGTCGGCGTCAGCGTCCAAGTGACGACGGTCTTGAGGCCCGTGGCGGCTTCCTCGCCGGAGGAGTTCCAGGTGTATGAGAGATGCCGATTGGGCTCGACCGCCAACACCTCGCAATCGACGACGCCGTTCCAATGCGGCATCGGCGTGGTGCGGAAGTTGAACTTGTGGCCGACCACGGGCCGAAAATCGTTCGCCATCAGCCAGTCCTCGATCAGCGGCCCTTGCGTGAGGGCGCGCCAGATCTTCTCCGGCGGATGGGCCATCACCCGTTCGACCACGAGGGAACGTGTCGCGGAATCGTCCTGGTTCATTGGTCCATCCGGGTGAGCAGGCCCTCGAGTCGATCGAGCCGGTCGTTCCAGAAAGCGCCGTAGTGGGTCATCCAGTCGACCAGCGGCGCCAGGCCGCGCGGCGTGGCGCGATAGTGAGTCTCGCGTCCGTCGCGGCGGTCGCGCACCAGGCCCGCGCGCTTGAGGACGCCGAGATGTTTCGACACTGCCGGTTGCGAGATGCCGGCCCGGCCGGTCAGCAGATGCACGGTCTGCTCGCCGTCCCGCGTCAACCGCTCGAAGATCGCCCGGCGGGTCGGATCGGACAGAGCCTTGAAGACGAGATTGGGGGCGACCGGCATGACAGAATGATAACCATATAGTTATTGATTGGTCAAGCCGGGGAGATGTCCCTCTGTCTGGATTGGCAATGCCAGAGGTCTACGCGGGGCTCTTGCCACCATGCTGTCACCGGCGAGCGGGGCAGATCATGGCGCGGCTCTCGTGCGCGTCGGATCGTAATACGCTCGCAGCAGCGCGAACGACACCGCAATGCCGGCGAGCGCGAGCAGGATGCCCGTGGCGAGCGGCTGCCCGGCAGCGATGAGCAGCGCGGCGATCAGGCATCCGCTCGCGCTGCCGAAATCCCATCCGCCTTCGGTCGCGATGTGAAAGCGCAGCGCGCAGGGGGCGCGTTTGGCCTGGTTGTAGACCGCGGTCATCAAGGTCGGGATGTAGAGGCACGAGATCACGGCGCCGCAGGCATTGGCGACGACCGCGAGGGCGGCGTTGTGGGTGCTCAGCGCGCGGAAGATGGTGAGCGCCGCGAAGCTGCCGCAGGCGAGCCAGGCGGCGCGCCCGCCGTGCCCGGCGTCGATGTGGCGGCCGAGCAGCAGGCCCATGACGGCACCCACGAGCGCCGCCAGCGCCAAGGCATTGCCGAAGGCGGTGAAGCTTTCGCCGAGCGACAAGAACAGCGCGATCGGCCAGACGAACACGTGTCCCGCCGCGATCCAGCCGTCGGCCGCGAACAGGAGCACGCCCCGCACCGCGGAGCGATAGGCGCCCGGCACCTTCCGAGCGACGACCACGTCCGGCGTGCCAAGGAACGGCAGCGCGGACAGGATCTGCACCGCCGCCACGATGGCGAAGGCGATGCGCGGACCGAGCGTGGCGAGCGCCCAGCCGCCGACGATGGGGCCGATGATCGCCGACAGCGAGGCGAGCGCCTCACGGGCGCTGATCTGGTGGCCGCGATGCTCCGCATCGCCCAGCGATGCGAAGTAGGCGTGGTAGGTCGTCCAGTAGAAGGTGTCGCCGATCGAGGCCACCACGCACGCGACGAACAGCATGGGCGTGACGCCGTGAACCTCCGCGAGCAGCGGAAACTGCAGGGCGGAGAACACCGTGCCGAGTGCCAGCAGGGGGCGCAGCCCCCAGCGCACGGCGAGCACCAGGACAAGGGGCCTGATGACGAAGCGGCCGGCGAGGATGAAGGCGATGGTGGCGAGCACGCCTGGCGCGGAGATGCCGGACTTGAGCAGGAAGACGGCAAAGAACACTCCGCCGGCATTGGCCGCCAGCGCGTGAATGCCGTAGTGCAGGTTGAGCAGATTGACGGTGCTGTTCGCCAGATAGGCCATGACGAGCGATACGCGTGAAAGGCGGCGAATCATAGCGTCGCCGTGTGACGCTTTCCTCCGCGATCGCTCTCATGGTTGCCAGCGTCGGAGTTGGATCAGGCGCCAGTGCCTTGACGGATGGCGTAGCCGATGTGGCTCAGATAATCGCGCTTGCCGAGTGCGACGCCGTGGTGGCGCAGGATGTCGTAGGCGGTGACCACGTGGAAGTAGAAATGGGGGAGGGCCCAGTCCCGGAGAAACTGGAAGCCATTCGCCTCGAATGTCAGGCTCTCGATCAGCGGAAACTTGATCTCGCGCTCCTCCGCCGCCTCGAAGGCGCCGGCCGGGACGCTCTGGACGTAGTCGATGGTCTTGGCGATGCGGTTCTTGAGCTCGTCCAGGGTCTGCTCGTCGTCCTCGAACCGCGGCGGCTCTCTGCCGGTCAGCCGCGCCGCCGCGTTCTTGGCCTGGTCGCAGGCGATCTGCACCTGCTTGACGAGCGGATACATATCCGGCGCCAGGCGCGCCTGCACGAGTGTCACCGGATCAAGATTCTTCATCTTGGCGTGCGCGGCCCCCTTGTCGAGAAGGCTCGACAGAGTCCGGAGCATCGGCACGAACGTTTCGGTCGCCATCGCATGCATTGCGTTTTTCATGAGACCGCTCCTCTCACAAATTGATCAGGTGTGTTTGAGATGTGCTGCCAGCCGCTCGTTGCTGGCCGCGATCACATTGCTGAAGCCAAGCTGGACCGCGAGATCGCGCTCCGCGATCGAGTTGAAACGCGCGACCAAGGTCCATTTGGTCTGGGCGCCCATGTCGTCGAGCGTGACCGCGGCGACGCTTGCGGGCGGGCCGCATTCGCTCTTGCCGGGATCGGCGTTCTTCCAGACCAGCTTCTTCGGCGGGTCGACCTCGAGATAGACGAAGGTGAACGCATATTCCTTGCCGTCGGGGGTGCGCATCAACTGATGCCAAAGCCCGCCGGGGCGCACGTCCATCTCGCACACCGGGTTGGTGAAACCGGCACCGCCCCACCATTGCGCAAGATGCTCGGGCTCCGTCATCGCTTTCCACACGAGCGTGCGCGGCGCGTCGAAGACCCGAGTCATGACGATGACGGCCTCGTCGACCACAACGGCAGGTGCTGCACTCATCGCTGCTGTCCTTTCTACGAACGGCTGACGGAACGTGTGACTAGGCTTTCTCGTCCGGACCTTCCCGCTGCATGGTCTTCAGATATTCGGCGAGATTGTCGAGGCTGCGATCCCAGAACCGCCGATAACTCTCGAGCCAGTTGGACACCGCCCACAGCGGCGCCGGCTCCAGATGGCAAGGGCGCCACTGCGCCGCGCGCCCGCGGGAGATCAGCCCTGCGCCTTCCAGCACTTTGAGATGCTTGGACACGGCCGCAAGGCTCATGTCGTAGGGCGCCGCCAGTTCGGTGACGGTCGCGTCGCCGGTGGCCAGGCGCGCCAGGATCCCGCGGCGCGTCGGGTCGGCGAGGGCGAACAGGGTGGCGCTGAGTGGATCGGTCGGCATTTTGTCATTCAACCGATAGGTTGATAACCTATGAGTTGAATAAAGGGTTGTCGTGACCACGTCAAGCGACAGGGGAGACGCGCTACGAGGCGAGGCCGGCCTTCCTGCGCGCTGCGCGACCCTATGGCGTGCTCAAAAGCACTGCGCCGCTCGCTTCGTGAGGGAGCCTGCGCGCGGCCCGTTCGATCTCGTTCGTCCATACAGGCAGGCGGGCGAAGTCGTCGGGCGTATCGATGCCGGTGGATCGTGTTCTCCGGACAGCCGTCGGTCGGCGGCAGCATGCGTGCCGCCGTTGTGGTTTCTTATCGGCAGGCATGGCTTGCGATTCGGCGAGGAGGGGACGTGAGCGTCACGATCTACGGCATCAAGAACTGCGACACCATGAAGAAGGCCCGCGCATGGCTGGAGAAGCATGGCGTCGACTATGCTTTCCACGACTACAAGACCGCCGGGATCGACCGCGCGCGGCTCGAGCGCTGGAGCAAGAAGCTCGGCTGGGAGGCGTTGTTGAACCGCGCCGGCACTACCTTCCGCAAGCTCGCCGACAAGGACAAGCAGGGCCTCGATGCGGAAAAGGCCATCGACCTGATGCTGGCGCAGC
>Ga0153954_1001676_pt1 | contig 11033 bp, 11 predicted proteins | sample TSFL038MetaG_FD_102277 | JGI IMG/M metagenome (GOLD analysis project Ga0153954, IMG submission 102277) | Attine ant fungus gardens microbial communities from Florida, USA - TSFL038 MetaG | ecosystem: Host-associated > Fungi > Mycelium > Unclassified | place: USA: Florida, Wekiwa Springs State... | reverse complement strand
GTGCGTTTAAGAGACACGTCGAGTCCGGCGAAGTGGTTCATCAGAATCTCCATCTCATTTGTTGGGGAATCGATCGACGTATTATGCGCCGGCCGAGGGAGTTCCCCCGGTTACGTCATCTCGAGGCTGCAGTCGGTCCCGCATCCCGCTGCGCGGCCGCTATGCTGATGCTCCTACGGCTGCGTTTTCGTCCGGCCTGACGCTCTGGCCGGATTTTTAAGAAAAAGGAGCTCGTATCTCTAAGCCACACCAACCCTGCCACCTCAAGGCCATGCCCTGCGGGCGCTGCGCGGCCTTGATCCGTCCGGTTCGGTGCGGCGAGGGCCTGCCATGCGTTTAAGCCGAAATGCGGCTTAACGCGCCTGAGGCAGATGCGCGAATGAATGCGTGCGCGTTGAGCAACAAAGACAACTGACAGCTTTACGCTGCAGGCCGTTCGGGCAGCATCAAGGCACAGCAATTCGCTGGAAACATCCCAAAACCTTTGAAAGGAAAAATGATGGCCGAGAGCAACAAGCCCTCGCATGACGCCTTCGCTGTCAGTGGTGACGGCAGAAAGGCCATCTGGACACGGGTCGGGGCCGCATGGTCCAACGAGGACGGCAAAGGCTTCAATCTTGTCATTGCACCAGGTATCGCCGTCTCAGGAAAGCTTGTGCTCCGCGAACCGCGGCCTCCCGCCGAGCAGGAGGGCGAATAGGCCCTTCCTCCGACGGGATCGCATCGTCGCAAAATCGTAATTGCGATTTTGCGACTACCGTTCGGGCTCTTCTAGATGGCGAGGCTCTCCTCCGGGGGAGCCTTCTTTGCGTGATTGCTTACGAGCAGACCGCAAGCTCTTGAGGCACTGGCTTTCTTGAGGTTGCTGCTTCCAGTTGTGCGCTTCACGAGCCAGGGTGTCTCAATCCGACCACATGGGTGGCAGTGGTTTTGGCGAGCGTGTTGTCGTAGGTCGGAGGTGGGCGCATGGTAAGCGCGGGGTTGGTGACTCCGAAACTGGCAGGCACCGTCAGAAGTTTGTTGTCTGTGTGTGCAGACGCAAACGCCTATCACGGGGGTGACGGCGTCCTGTCTTGAGCGCGGGCCTACAGAGATCGCGCAGTTGCATCTGAGGGTTACCAAACCCGGCCTCGCTTTCGGGCGAGGTTATTTAATGAGGATGCGAGATGTGCCGAGACAAAAACAGATTCATAGAAATCCACGACTGACAGTCGTGCTGCCTCCGTCGATGTATGCCGAGCTCTGGAAGCTTGCTGACAATAATGACGTTCCGGTTGCCTGGATCATCCGCCGCGCCGTCGAACATTATCTGGGCCAGGATCAGAAAGGCTCGGTACAGAATATTTCAGCTGAAAAGCGTACGCAAAAGCCTGTACGTGCGCGGCAGAATCAACACCGGTCCCTGCGACACTACTGATGCGGCCAGTGTTGCTCGTCGCGTTTGCCGGCCTTGTGGCTGGCAGCGCCAATGCGGCAAATGACTGGGTCAACTTGCTGGTGCAAGATCCCACCGGCGGCCTCACTGCCGGGCATATCTGTTACTCCAGCAACGGGCACGATGTCTCGTGCGACAGCGCCGCGCCCTCAGTCAGCGGCACGGCATTTGTGGTCTCGGGGACCGTGTCCGCCACGGCCTATTACGGTGATGGGTCCCACCTCACAGGCGTCGGTGCGGGCGACCGTATCGTCTCCGGGACGCTCGCCGCGATTGCCAACAGTGGCACGGGCTACATCTCGCTCACGACCGCTGGCACCGATTGGGGCTATTTCAGTGGCGTCCTCAGCTATCTGCCGACGTTGAGCATGACCACTGCCGGGGTCAGCAACACCCTCAATTACGGCGCGCAGAACGTCGCAAATGTCATCGGCGGGGGCGGCAACTGGATCGTGTCGGGTTCGGCCAGCGTTTCGACCAGCATTTCAAATGGCGGCACCATTCGAATGGCCAACGGTAGTGGCGTGGTCATGACAATCAGCGGCAGCAACGTCGGCATCGGCACGACAATCCCGTCAGCAACACTCCATGTCAAAAACTCAAGCAGCGAAGTCGCCCGCTTCACCGGTAATACGACAGGCTCCGGCAACTATATTAAAATCGAATCTCAATTCGGTTCAGGTCTCTTTGGCACGTACAACAATTATCCTGCCATCCTGAAGGACGGCACAAATTACGCCTACTACTACGACACCAACAACGGCGCCTCGATATTGGCAGGTAATGTCGGCATTGGCACGGCCACGCCCGAGAACTTGCTCAGCGTTGGCGCTCAGGCTGGTCAATCCAACGCCTTGATTACTGCCCGCGGAGGCCACACTGCGAACCAGAACGCTCTTGAATGGGGCAATCCAAATACTTCAGGATATGGCAGCGTACTGGGTTCTGAAGGTGGCAGTGGTGCCCCCTTCATTTGCTTCGATTGCGAGGCCGGCACCACGGTCAATACCTACCGCACCCGCGGCATTGTCGGCGCGGTCCTGATGAGCACGAATGATGGCGGTTTTCTCTTCGCCAAAATTCCTGCCGGATCTGCAGACAATCAATCTCGCACTCAAACGATGTCCATAACGTCAGGCGGTATCCTCGTCGTCAACGGCTCTACCACCTGCACCATTGGCAACGGCACCGGCGCGACCAACTGCACCTCAGATCGGCGCCTGAAAACGGATATTGCACCCATTCAGAACGCGCTGGCCAAACTCGCGCTTCTCAAGGGCGTGACCTTCCACTGGAAGGACCCGAAAAAATCAGGACCTGAGCACATCGGGGTGATCGCACAAGACGTCGAAAAGGTTTTCCCGCAAGCGGTGGGCGAGGTTAGCGACACGACGCTCGGCACGGCCAAAACGGTTGATATCGCAGCTCTTGTTGCGCCCCTCATTGAAGCGGTGAAGGATCTGAAGGTCCAGAATGATGACCTGCAACGCCAAATCAATGAACTGAAGGCCGCTCGCCAATGAGGCGCTTGCTCGCGCCAATTGTCTTTGCGGCGGGTCTGCCTGCGGCTACGGCGTTTGCCGATTGCAGCAGTCCCGCGGCCGCGGCCGGTGCAACAGCATACGCCGCGAACATCGCCACGATGGTCTATTGCGACGGCACCCACTGGGTAAGCATGGCGGGAGGCGTCAGCGCCACTATCGGCGGCAACATCACGAACATCCCGGGCGGCTCTTCCGGCCAGGTGCAGTACAATAACGGTAGCGGCGGTTTTGCGGGCGACAGCGGCATGACCTACTCCGGCGGTCTGCTCACCGTCAGCAATATCTCCACCACTAACCTCAATGCGGGCAACGTCACTGCCGCGGCATTTTATGGCGACGGTTCGCACCTCACCGGCATCTCGGCGAGTGCCATCAGCGGGCTCAACGGCGACCGCATCGCCAGCGGCAGCACCAGTATCGTGGCGAACAGCACCAGCATCATCTCCATTACCACCAACGGCGTTACCGATGGCTACTTCAACAGCAACGGCGTACTCACCGTGCCCGGTATCTCTGCTACCGCCAACCTCACCAGCGTCACCACCCTTTACACCAGCGGCAATGTTGGCATCGGAACGGCCACCGGCGGCGCAAAGTTGGATATTCAAGCAGCTGATTTGACTAATGGCATTTACGTTCGTCGCACAGGTGGCGGCATTACGCACTACCTGTCGATAGATGCGAGTGGGAACGGCTACATGAAACTGCGCAACGGCGCAGGTAGCGACGCTGTATCTCTGAACACGAATGGAAATTCGTACTTGAGCGGCGGCTACGTCGGCATCGGTAATACTTCGCCGCAAAATCTGCTCACCGTCGGCGGCCAGGCCGGTCAATCCAATGCCGTCATTACTGCTCGCGGTGGCTCCTCCACCGGCAATGCTCTTGAATGGGGACATTCCAATCTGGCAGGATACGGTAGCGTGCTCGGATTTGAGGAAGGTGATGGCATCCCCTTTATCTGTTTCTCTTGCGAAGCCGGCAGCACGAACAACACCTATCACACCCGTGGCGCCCCCGGATCGGTTTTGAAAGCCAACTTAAGTGGTGGTTTCATTTTCGGCGCGGTTACGAGCTCAAATGCCGACAACCAATCCTACACTCAAACAATGTCCCTTACCTCGGGCGGTGTCCTCACCGTCAACGGCGCTTCCACCTGTACTATCGGCAACGGCACAGGCGCCACCAACTGTACGTCCGACCGGCGCCTGAAAAAAGATATCGCGCCCATTCAAGACGCGCTCGCCAAGCTGGAACGCCTCAACGGCGTTACCTTCCATTGGAAAGATCCGAAAAAATCGGGGCCCGAGCACATCGGGGTCATTGCGCAGGATGTCGAAAAGGTTTTCCCGCAGGCCGTGGGAGAAGTAAGCGACACTATGCTTGGCACCGCCAAAACGGTCGATATCGCGATCCTTGTCGCTCCCCTGATCGAGGCCGTGAAGGAACTCAAGGCCCAAAACATTGAAGCCGTCAAAGAACTCAAGGGCCAAAATGACGACCTGCAGCGTCAAATCAATCGATTGAAGGCAGCGCGCAAATGAGAATGCTTCTTCAGTAACTATTGGAGGCGGCCACCGGGCCCGACTCACAGGCGCTTCACGCAACCTGACAATTCGCCCGTGAACCGACAGCCAGGCGTGATCCGTTTGAGCGGAACGATTCTGTCGCGGAAGCTTGAATCCAGGTGGCGTGGAGTTGGTGTAGTGGCGTTTCAGCGCGGAAGGTCAGCCGCTATTGGCGTAAAGGCCAGCTGGCCCGGCTTTATTGAGCCGGCACTGGCGAGCGCGGTCGACCGCGTGCCAGCGGGCGCTCGTTGGATCCACGAGATCAAATTCGACGGTTACCGAGTCCAGGTCCACCTCCGGAATGGCGAGGTAAAAGTCTTCACCCGGCGCGGCAATGACTGGACCAGTCGCTTCAAGAAGATCGCGGTCGATGCAGGGCATGTGCGGGCTGACTTAGCCATCATCGACGGCGAGGTTGTCGTGCCGGCCGAGAATGGCACCACGGATTTTTCAGTACTGCAGAACGAGCTGAAAGGCCGGTCGAAGAAGATCGTGCTGGTCGCCTTCGACCTGCTTTACCTCAACGGCAGCGACCTCCGGAAACTGCCGCTCATGGAGCGCAAGGCGCAGCTGCAGAGGATCATCAAGGACACTGACGTGCAGTTCAGCGAAAGCTTCGAAACCGAAGGCCGCGAGATGTACCAGCATGCCTGCAAGCTTGGCCTGGAGGGCATTGTCTCGAAGGTGCGCGACAGCGCCTATGGCTCGGGCCGCGGCAACAACTGGGTCAAGAAGACCTGTCAGCAGCGCGAAACGTTGACCATTGCGGGGTTTGCGCTGGACGGCAACAAATGGGACGGCATCTACGTGGGCCGCCGCAAGGGCAAGGACCTGGTCTACGCCGGCAAGGTTGACCACGGCTTCGACAGCACCTCCGCCGCCGATCTCCGCAAGCGTCTAACGCCGCTGATCCGCGAGACCCAGCCTTATGCAAAGAAGATCGCCCGCCGGGGGATCTGGGTGGAGCCCAAGCTGCTCGCTGAAATCGAATACCGGACGAAGTCGGCGGAAGGCAAGGTTCGGCACCCGTTCTTCAAGGGCTTGCGCGAAGACCTGAAGGAGAGCTGAGCCATGAACGAAGCGGAATATCGCTGGCGGGAATGGGTCGATAAACCACTCGACAGCTATCTGACCAGTCCTGCTGGCGGCTAGTCTTCAAGCCCGCTTTCTGTCGCAGCTCATCGATCAGCTCTGACGCGTCCGCTTTCATGAGTGGCTTACCCGTTGGATCGGGTTTGTGCGCCTGTTCGCTCAGCCTCTTCAGGTACGACGCCTGGGCGCCTGTCATCGGGTCTTCGCCCGACACCCGGTTTTCGGGGCCTTTTTGTGTCTTATCCGCCAATTCCACCTCCTGTCATTGTTCTCCCAACGTTTAACTTGAAAAGATGTTCCCTATCTGTTCTTTTTCGTTTTTCAGGCGGAGAAGGCGGACATGCCGGACATCGAGTTCATCCGGGGTGAAATTGAACGCACGCGCGGGCGGGTGGCCGCCCAGCGCAAGGAAATTCTTCAGCTCCAGCGCGCCGGCATTCCTGCGGCTTCCGCCGAGGCTCTTCTGCAAAGAATGCTCGACAAGATCGACACCCTTTGCATCGAGCGGGACAGACTGAAGGCGGAGCTGCCACGGCAAGCCCGGGTGCCGGGGGGGCGCAAATGGTAACGCCGCGGTGGTTCGATGATGAGCAGGAGCTTTCGTCGTGGCTGACAGCTCTGGAAGATGTGCGCCGCAGGGCCACGCGCGAGGGCTGGTGCTACCAACACGTCCAGGCCATCATCGTCGCCATCGACCAGTACGCCGAAGCAGCAACAGGAAACCGCAACTATTTCCTGAACAAGCCGCACAGCATCGGACCAAACAGGAAGGGAGATGTGCCGTGAATGAGACATCCGCGCCCATGAAGCTAGCTGCGACGTCAAAGTAAATGCAACATGGGCGCACGCTCGATTGAGCGAAAGCCGTTGACAGTTGCGTAAATCCGTTGCGCATCGCCGCCGTCGATCTCGCAATAGTGTGCCAGTGGGGTGCACCCATCTGCCACACCTGAAAAAGTGTGGCACATGAGTCCGATTTCGGATTTTCTTGACACGTGAGTCACCACGTCTCAGACTCCATGCCACAGAATGAAAGCATGGAGAGTTGACGGGACAGGTTGTCGGTTATGTCAGGGTGAGCACCCTCGATCAGAAGACCGACCGACAACTCGTCGGCACTGAACTTCACCGCACTTTCACTGACCACGCTTCTGGCAAAGACACCGATCGCCCCGAACTGGCGCAGATGGTGGCCTATGTGCGCGAGGGCGACACCGTGATCGTCCACTCCATGGATCGCCTGGCCCGGAATCTTGAAGACCTCCGGGGCCTGGTCAGGACGCTCACCGGCAAAGGTGTCCGCGTTCAGTTTCTCAAGGAAAGCCTCATCTTCACCGCAGAGGCGTCGCCTCTGTCCCAGCTTCTGCTGAATGTCATGGGCTCGTTCGCGGAGTTTGAGCGTGCATTGATCCGGGAACGTCAGCGTGAGGGCATCGCGCTTGCAAAGGTGAGGGGTATCTACAAGGGCCGCAAGCGTTCGTTGACGGCCGAGCAGGTTGCGGAGATCGTAGCCAGGGTGAACAGCGATAGACAGGCCAAGAAAGCTAGACTTGCGCGCGAGTACAAAGTCAGCCGCGAGACCATTCACCGCTACCTGCGAGCCGTGACAGCGGTTGCTTCGCCTCCGCTCGTCCGTGCCCCACCAGCTGTTTCCCACACGTCGCCTGCAAAACAAGAAGAGGAGGAAGTTGCATGACCGCAATCATGCTCACCCGCATTGACGATCGCTGCAATGTGGCGCGGTTCTACAAGCTCGACATTCAGCCCACACTGTTTGGCGAGTGGTCGTTCGTCAGGGAGTGGGGGCGTATCGGACGTCCCGGCACGGTACGGGTTGAAACCCACCGCACGCGCGGCAAAGCCGACATGTCGATGGCCCTCAACTGGACGCGGAAGCTCAAGGCCGGTTATCGCTAATCCGCCTTTGCGTCGCATGATCGTACAATCGCATTTGCGATTTTACGGTCCCGGCATTGGCAGTCGGAAATCCGTCCGTCCGCCCCCGTGGGTCAACAGGGGGCCTCCCTGCGCGCAGCTGCGTCAACCGTGAGTGCACTCTGCAGCGCGCGCGGGTCCCTCCTATTGACTACGGGGACGGCCTCGACGGCGGCTATCGGCTCCGATTGTGTGGCCGTCGTCCTGGTTCATGAAGATCCCATGCGCGGCGACGCATCCCAGATCCAGCGGACGCCCGGGCGTTCAGCTGTCTCAGCGCCTTCAGCCGGGGATTTCCAAAGCAAACTGCGCAAAACCGCCGCTTATGGCTTGACCCCCTCAATAGGCGCGTTCTAATTTTGTTCTCGTTGTGAACTGGGGCCGCTTTTGCCGGCCAGAAGGTTCTCTAACGCACATAGCAGCTGCCCCGAACCTTCGGACAGGAATATGCACGAGATCATCTGTCCCCACTGTGACAAGGCCTTCAAAGTCGACGAGTCCAGTTACGCGGAGATCCTGAAGCAGGTCCGCGACAGCGACTTTCAAAGACAGCTGCACGAACGGCTGGAATTGGCCGAACGGGACAAGAAGTACGCGGTAGAATTGGCCAAAGCCAAGGTCAGCAGCGACCTGCAGAAAGCCACGGCGGCAAAGGATGCCGAGATCCAAGAGCTAAAGTCCAAGCTTGACGCCAGCGAGGTTACTCAGAAGCTCGCTGTCACTGAAGCGCTCAGTGTAGTGGAAAAAGAGCGTGACACGCTCGCGAACGCGCTGGCGCAAGCTGAGCGCGAGAAGAAAGCTGCCTCCGAGCTTGCTGAAGCGCTTTTGGCTAGCGAGCTGCGTATGGTCTCTTCCGCCAAGGAAGAGGAGATTCGAGAGCTGAAGGCTAAGCTCCAGGGTGTCGAGCTTGAGAAGAAGCTCGCCGTGACCGAAGCGGTCGGCGCCATCGAAAAAGAGCGCGATGAGCTGAAAAGCGGCATCAAGCAGGTACAGCTTGAAAAGCAACTCGCTGAACAGTCGCTCAAAGACAAGTACGAAACGCAAATCAAGGATCGCGATGACGCGATCGAGCGCCTCAAGGATATGAAGGCCCGCCTCTCGACCAAGATGGTTGGCGAGACCCTCGAACAGCACTGCGAGACCGAGTTCAACCGGGTGCGATCGATGGCCTTTCCGCGTGCATACTTCGAGAAAGACAATGATGCGCGGACCGGCAGCAAGGGCGATTACATTTTTCGGGATTTGGACGGGGCCGGCACTGAGATCATTTCGATCATGTTCGAGATGAAGAACGAGAGCGATAAAACCGCGACGAAGAGCAAGAATGAAGATTTCCTGAAAGAACTCGACCGGGATCGCAACGAGAAGGGCTGCGAGTATGCCATCCTGGTCTCCTTGCTCGAACCTGACAGCGAACTCTACAACGCGGGCATCGTCGACGTCTTCCACCGCTATCCGAAGATGTACGTCATCCGGCCCCAGTTCTTTCTGCCGATGATTACGCTTCTGCGGAATGCTTCTCTCAACTCACTGAAGTACAGGACTGAGCTGGCGCTCGTGAAGGCGCAGAATATCGACATCACGCAATTTGAAAACCAGCTTGAGATGTTCAAGAACGGCTTTGCGAAGAACTACGATCTAGCCTCCAGGCACTTCCAGACGGCAATCAATGAGATTGATAAGTCTATCGATCACCTGCAGAAGACGAAGGACGCGTTGATCGGTGCTGACCGCAATCTGCGTCTTGCGAACGACAAGGCGCAGGACGTGACCATTAAGAAGCTGACCAGGGGCAATCCAACAATGGCAGCGAAATTTGCGGAGCTGAAAAGCCAAGCCGCAGAATGAATGAGGCGCATGCTTAAGCCGCAAAGCACGAAAAGGCTGTCTGCGGCACTTGTCAGCCGCACCATTCTGGCCGCGACAAGACCAAGCCCCGGCGCTCTGGTAGAAGGATCTCGGAGTGAGAACCGAGCAAGCCGAATCCCCGCTTCAATGTGGTACGTCGCAAAAGCGTAAATGCGATTTTGCGACGGGAATGGCTTATTTTCCGAACAGCTTGCGCAGGGTGCGCACCAGCCAGTGCCAGAGCTGCTCGGCGTGGCGGCCAGATAGGAACTGTGCGTCGGTCCAGGCTCCCGCCCAGTCGATGTGCCCTTGATTGATGATGTAGTGCGACCGGCAGGGCAGCTGCCAGTTGCCGATCGAGGGCCAGAGAGAAGGCAAGCCGCCGCGCTCAGTGAAGGACCACTCCGCGGGTCCGAGCGGGGTGAGGACCTTGTTGCCGCAGCCGCAGGCGCAGAGGTGCCCGGCCACGGAGTATTTCTCCGACACATAGAGGATGCCGGGGGGAGAGCTGCTTCGGCATGTACTGCACGCGCTCAAGCCTGATGGTGTTCACGGGTCCTCCTGCCCGAACGTGCTGGCAAGGGTATCCACCGGTATCCAGCGCGTAAGGCTTGGGCGCGCGCCGGAGCCTTGGGGGAGCCTCCCGTTGCCTGTCCGCTCACACCTGCGGGCCTCCCACGCGATTTGAATTAGTGCTCGCGCGATAGGCAGCGAAGACGCCTGACAGCTTTACGCGCGGGGTGGTTGCGGCAGCATCGTGGGGTACAGCGCATTGCTGGAAACACCCCCAACCCTTTGAAAGGAAAACCGTGGCCGAGAGCCATAAGCCCTCCCATGAGAAAATCCGTAGCCTCAACGACAACTTTCGCCAGAAACTTATCGTCAACACCGGGACCGTCCTGCTGACGCAAGGCGTGATCAGCCTGCCGGAAGGCAGCGTTGCCGAGCTGCTTGACCGCGTGCGCACGTTCGACCAGTTCACGCCGGACGACGATCCGCATGGCGAGCACGACTTTGGCGCCATCGACCTCGATGCCGTCCGGTACTTCTGGAAGATCGATTACTACGACCAGTCGAAGACCGGTGGCTCGCCCGATCCGGCCGACCCGACCGTGACGCACCGCGTGATGACCATCATGCGGGCCGACGAGTATTAGCGGACAAAGAAAGAGCGCCCTTGGGCGCTCTTTGCATTTGCTAGACAGTTCTTCTCGGCAGCCTGATAATCTTGCCGCCGATCTTGGCATCTTCCGGAATCGATGCGGGGGGTGGAAGCATTGTGGGCAGGGGAAGCTGATCTCAATCCCCTCAGACGCGAAAAACAACATGCTCCGCTCACACCCACGTGGCAATCAACCGATCGAAATTTTGGTCGCGCCGGCAAGCCGGACGGGCTCTACGCGCTCGCGCGCGCTGGGCCCAAGGTCCCAGCCTCCGGTCACGATCCCTCGCGAAAGAAAGAGCCAAGGGGCGCTGCCCCTGGCGCCTGCAAGGGATCGCTGCGCTCGCTCTCAGCCGTCTCCCCGATCTTCCGCGCTCTCGCTTGTGCAGATCGGGTGATCCCCCTCGGCTGAAGCGACCCTTGCACTTGCCTTCCCCGGTCTCGCCGAC
>Ga0153954_1001675_pt1 | contig 11039 bp, 10 predicted proteins | sample TSFL038MetaG_FD_102277 | JGI IMG/M metagenome (GOLD analysis project Ga0153954, IMG submission 102277) | Attine ant fungus gardens microbial communities from Florida, USA - TSFL038 MetaG | ecosystem: Host-associated > Fungi > Mycelium > Unclassified | place: USA: Florida, Wekiwa Springs State... | reverse complement strand
GTCCAGCTCTCCACGAAGGCGAACATCGCGGTCGGGGAGATCCCGTGGGGTCCCGCCGCGGCCGGCGCCGTCGTGTCCACAGTGCACAGTGGCGACGCGGTGCCGGACGGCCCGCTGGTCCTGGTCGGCAAGGACAACCACCGCTACGACTGGGTGCGAGCCCTGATCGACGCGGCGCGCGCGGCGGGCCCGGTGCTGGTGGTGGACATGGGCTGGCCCTCGCCGGACCGCGCGTACGCGGACGTCGCGACCTTCGGTGCCTCGCGGGCGGTCGGCCAGGCGCTCGTACAGTGGTTGACCAGTCACGGGCTTCGCGGGGATATGGCGGCATGAGACTGGGCATCGACGTCGGCGGTACGAAGACGGCCGTGGTCGCGGTGGACGCGCTCGGGGCGGTCGCGCACGGGCTGCGGCTGCCGACGACCCTGGGCGACGACGGCGTGCTCGACACCATCGCCGCCGCGGTCACCGGGATCGAGGAGGCCACCGGCCTGAACGCCAAGGCCTTCGACTCCGTGGGCATCGGCATCCCCGGCGCGGTGGACCCGGAGACCGGACGGGTGTCGCACGCCGTCAACCTCGGCGTGGAGGATCTGGACCTCGGCATGCTGGTGACCGACCGGATCGGCCGCGAGGTACGGGTCGAGAACGACGTGAAGGCCGCGGCGCTCGGCGCGTACCACGCGCTGGGCGGTGGAGTGCGCTCGATGGCCTACCTGAATCTGGGCACCGGCGTGGCCGCCGGCCTGGTCGTGGACGGGGAGCTGTGGCGAGGGGCACGGGGCGTCGCCGGCGAGATCGGCCACCTGCCGATCGCCGACGCGCCCGAGTGCCCGTGCGGGCAGCGTGGCTGTGTCGAGCAGTTCGCGTCGGGCTCCGCCCTGGCCCGGCAGTGGCCGACCACGGATCCGCATCCCGTACGGGCGCTGTTCGACGCCGCCGACGGGGGCGACGCCGCCGCGTTAGGGGTGCGGCACGGGTTTCTGTCCTCTGTCGCCTCCGCGGTGCGCATCCTCGTGCTCACCGTGGACGTTGACCTGGTCGTGATCGGTGGCGGCCTGTCCAACGTGGGGGAGCGGCTCCTGGTCGGGGTGCGTGCCGCCCTCGACGCGCAGGCCGCGACCAGCCCGTTCCTGGCCAGCCAGGAGCTCTCCTCGCGGGTACGCCTCGTGCCCCGCGACGTACCGGTCGCCGCGGTGGGCGCTGCACTGGTAGGTGTACATGGCTGAGATCATTATTGTGGGCGACGCGGCGGGGGGTGGCCGGATCGCCGCGGGGCGCATCGCCCGGCTGGTCACCGGCAAGCCGGACGCCGTCCTGGGCCTGGCCACCGGCTCCAGCCCACTGTCCACATGGGACGCTCTGCGTGGGCTGGAGCTGTCGCGGGTACGCGGGTTCGCGCTCGACGAGTACGTCGGGCTACCGGCGGGCCACCCGCAGAGCTACCGCGCGGTCATCACCCGGGATGTGGTGGAGCCGCTCGGGCTCACGCCTTCGCTCGTGCACGTGCCCGGGGACGACGGCGGGGAGGTGGCGACGGCGGGGCCGCGGTACGAGGCGGCGCTGAAGGACGCGGGTGGGGTGGACCTGCAGATCCTCGGCATCGGCCGCACCGGCCACATCGGCTTCAACGAGCCCGGTTCGTCGCTGGCCTCGCTGACCCGGGTGAAGACGCTCACCGAGCAGACCCGCCGGGACAACGCGCGGTTCTTCGCGTCACCCGACGAGGTGCCGCGGCACTGCATCACGCAGGGGCTGGGCACCATCCTGCGGGCCCGCGAGCTGGTGCTGCTCGCCTGGGGCGAGGCGAAGGCGTCGGCGGTGGCCGCCGCCGTGGAGGGGCCGGTCACGGCGGCGATGCCTGCCTCGGTGATCCAGCTGCACCCCGAGGTGACCGTCATCGTCGACGAGGCGGCGGCGTCACAGCTGCGCTTCGCCGACTACTACCGCATGGCGTGGGAGCACCGCCCCGACTGGGCCCGCGACTAGCGATTTCGACGTCAGACCGCAACCGGCCACCCGGAGATCACCGATCGTTTAGCTGGCTTCGTTTAGTTGCAAGGATGCGTCACAATCCTCTCGCCCGTAAGCGGGCAGCAATCATCGGCGGCGCGGTCGCCGCCGTCCTCGTCGCCTCCGTCACCGCCGCCTGGGCCGACCCGTTCAAGTCGCGCGGCGGGCAGCCGCACCCGTTCCAGGTGCAGGACGACAACGGCGGCCCGACGGGCAACGCGCTCAAGAACGACAAGGGCGCGACCGCGGTCGTGCGCAGCAGCGGCCTGGACAACCCGGCCGCGGGCACGCTGACGGTGAACGCCGACGGTACGTACCGCTTCACACCGGCGACCCAGGGCAGCCACGGCACCGTGCACTTCACCTACACGGCCACCGACGCCGTCACGCTCTACCAGGACGCGGTTCCCGGCGGGAACAAGATCCCGTCGCTGGGTGGGCTCGAGGGTCCGAACGGCACGACCGCCCTGATCTCCGGCGGCGGCTTCGGCTCCTCCTTCGTGCCGGGGGACAAGAAGGACCAGTTCTACGGCCTGACCGACCGCGGCCCGAACGCCGACAACCTCGGCGACGGCAACAAGGTCTTCACCGACCCGGTGTTCAACCCGCAGATCGGCCTGTTCCAGCTGGTCGACGGCAAGGCGGTGCTGCAGAAGACGATCGTCCTCAAGGCCCCCGACGGCACGCCGTACAACGGCCTGCCCAACCCGGTCACCAAGACCGCCGCGAGCGCCGAGAAGACCGAGGACCTGTTCGGCGCCCTCATCGACCCGACCCAGCCGTACACCGTCCCCGGCACGTCGCCGGCCGTGACGCTCAACCCCGTCTACGGCTACGACTCGGAGGGCCTGGTCGCCCTCTCCGACGGCACCTTCTGGATCTCCGACGAGTACGGCCCGTTCATCACGCATTTTGACAAGAACGGCACGGAGATCGAGCGGCTCTCACCGTGGGGCGCGGAGACCGGCCACAAGGTCGACACGCAGCACCTGCTGCCGGTCGAGCTCAAGCTGCGCACGAAGAACAAGGGCATGGAGGGCCTCACGGTCACGCCCGACGGGAAGACGCTCGTCGGCATCATGCAGTCGGCGCTCACCGTCTCCGACTACGGCACGGGTCTGGGGGGCAAGGCCGTCAAGCCGGCCAATGTCGCGCCGGTGCGGATCGTGACGATCGACCTCAAGACGAAGGCGATGCACGAGTACCTCTACCTGCTGACGAACCCCGCCACCACGGTCAGCGCCGTGAGCGAGATCACCGCGCTGTCGAACACCCAGTTCCTCGTCGACGAGCGTGACGGCAACCAGGGCGAGCCCGGCCAGGCGACGTTCAAGAACCTGTACCAGATCGACATCACCGGCGCGACCGACATCAAGGGTGACGGCAGCAACCCGCTGGGGTACACGGTCGGCGGCAAGTCGATCGACGCGTACGTCGGCGACGCGCCCACCGCCAAGGCTGAGCTGCTGCTGGCCCAGGCGGGCATCACCCCGGTCAGCAAGACGCCGTACCTCGAGCTCGGCACGGTGCTGAACCAGCTCGACCCGACCGGTGCCTTCTTCAGCCACGACAAGATCGAGGGCATCGCGACGGCGGACGGCGGCCAGACCCTGTACCTGGCCAACGACAGCGACTTCGGCATGGACCACCTGCTCGGCCAGGACGAGGCGGCGTGCGAGGCGTCGGGGCTCGCCGACACCACCGCGTGCGCGCCGGTGAAGTCCGCGACGACCGGCAAGTACCTCGTGCACCAGAAGGCGCTCGACGCCAGTGGTGTGGTGGACGACGGTGAGTTGCTGCAGGTCGATATGTCGAAGCTTCCCGCCGTGCTCGGGACAGCGACGGTCACCATCAAGTACTGACCGGTTCAGCCAAACGGCCCGCTTCCCGGCGAGGGAAGCGGGCCGCTTGCTGTCTGGCGTGGCGCGTCAGCCCTCGGCGGGCTTGTCGTCGACCGGCTTCGGCTCCTCGGACTTGGGCTCCGAAGGCTTCTCCGGCTCGCGCAGGTGCTCGGCCGCCACGGCGAACGACGCGGAGAGCGCGTCCAGGAACAGCCGGCCGGTCTCCCGGACGTCCGCCTTCACCGCGTCGTCGTGCACGGCGTTGCCGGCGGCCTCGAACGCGCCGTTCACCGAGTCACGGATGCGCTCCAGCGGCTCGGCGGCCTGCTCCGCGTGGCCGCTCTGCTCGAAGTGGTGCTGACCTTGCGTGCAAGTTCCTCGATCCGCTGACCCACGTCCGACCACTTGCCGCCCAGTTCCGACATCTCCCCGTCTCCCATCTCTCGACCCGAAACAACGCTACCCGCGCCGCGCATCCCGGGCGAACCGGGCGGAGCGGGCGGGTCAGGACCGGGCGTAGTTACTGGCGCCCCACCAGTCGACGACGACCACGGGTTCATCGCCGACCACCCAGGCGTCGTGGCCCTGCGGCAACGCCGTCACGTCACCCGGGACCGCGTCGAACTGCTGGCCGTCGGCCATCAGGATCCGCAGGGTGCCGGCGACGTGGTACTGGAAATGCGGTGCCTCACACCACTGCGTGCCGGCGATCGGCCGGACGTGGTCGGACCACCGCCAGCCCGGCTCGAGGGTGAGCCGGCCGATCTCGGCGTCGCCGATGCGGACCAGGTCGACGCGGCCGTGTTCGAACGTGCGGGTCTCGTCGGGGTTGCCGAGCTTCTTCAGCTCGGCGTGGGTGCTGGACATCGTGGTACTCCTTTCGCCGAATTCGATGCCGGCAGTGTCGCCGCGGCGTTTGCAGGATGCTTGCAGCGACGGGCGGTGGTCTGCTGTCATGGTCGCGTGGCGCTGCGGCTGCGGCTGCTGGGACCGATGGACATCGATGGTGTGGAGCTGGGCCGGCTGGGCAGCCGCAAGGCACGGCTGCTGCTGGCCCGGCTCGCACTGGCCCGTGGCCGGGTGGTGCCGGCGGGCGAGCTCGCCTCGGTGGTCTGGCCGGACGACGGTGCTCCGTCGCGCCCGGCCGACCAGCTCGCGGTGCTGGTCAGCCGGCTGCGCGCCGCCCTGGGCACGGACCGGCTGCCGCGGCTCGGGGGTGGCTACGCGCTGCGGCTCGACTGGCTGGACGTGGACGCGATCGCCGACCTGGTGGCCGAGGCCGGCCGGCGCTTCGCCGCCCAGGCGCTCGCGCCAGCCCGCTCGGCGGTCGACGCCGCGCTGGCGCTGGACCGCGGGCCGCTACTGCCCGAGGAGCCGGACGCGCCCTGGCTGGCGGCCGAGCGCGAGGCGGCAGCCCGTACGGTCGTCCAGGCCCGGCGGCTGGCCGCCCGGCTGGCTCTGGCGGGCGGCGACACGTGGCTGGCGACCGAGCACGCGGAGCAGGTGCTCGCGGCCGAGCCGTACGACGAGGAGACGGTGCGGCTGCTGATGACGGCCCTGACCCGGATGGGACAGCCCGCCCGCGCGCTGGCGGTCTACGCCGAGTTCGCGCACCACCTGCGCGACGAGCTCGGCGTCGACCCCGGCGCGGCGACGTCGGCGCTGCATCTCGCGCTGCTGCGCGGCGAGCCGGACAGACCCGTCGTCGTGGCGCCCACCGACCGGTTGCCCGGCCGGGACGCCGAGCTGGGGCTCCTCGCGGCGGCCCTCGCCGACGCCGGCACCGGCCATCCGGTGCGGGTGCGGGTCGGCGGCGAGGCAGGGATCGGCAAGTCCCGGCTGCTGCGGGCCTTCACCGCGAGCGTTCCCGCCGGCACCGTGCTGCTGCGCGCGACGGGCTCCGAGCTGGGGCGCCGGCTGCCGTTGCAACCGCTGCTCGACGCGCTCGCCGCCTACCTGCGCCGCGCCGAACCGGGCGTGGCCGCGACCGTCCTCAGTGGACCGGCCGAGCTGCTCGTTCCGTTTCTGGGCACGGCAACGGCGGGTACGGGTCGGCCGTACGGTGCGGTCCTGGCGGCCTTCACCGACGCCGGCGCGGGTCATGGCCTTCTGCTCGCGGCGCTGGACAGCGCGCTCGAACGGATCGCCGGGACAGACCCGATCCTGCTTGTCATCGACGATGCGCACTGGCTCGATCCGAGCACGGCCGCGTGGCTGGAGCGGGTCCCTGGCCGGCTCGGGCAGCTGCCGCTGCTGGTCGTGCTGGCGAGCAGGGTCGAGGAGGCCGTCGCGCTGCCCGCGGACCGGATGATCGAGCTGGGTCCGCTGGACCTCGCCGCCGTGGCGAGCATCGTCGGCGCGGATCGCGCCCCGGAGCTGTTCGCCCGCAGCGGCGGCCATCCGCTGTTCCTGCTGGAGTTGGCGGAGGCCACACCCGGCGAGCTGCCCGACTCGATCCGCACCTCGGTGGCCGAGCGCTGCCTGCGGGCGGGCCCGGCGGGCGCGACGTTACGGGCCGCCGCCGTGCTCGGCTCCACTGTGGACCTGGACCTGCTGGCGGCGGTGCTGGACGAGCGTCCGGCGGTGCTGCTCGACCACCTCGAGGAGGGAGTGCGCCGGCACCTGCTCGTCGAGCGGCAGGCCGGCTTCGAGTTTCGCCACCACCTGGTCGCGGAGGCGCTGCGTGCGGACACCGGAGCGAGCCGCCGGACCCTGCTGTACCGGGCCGCGGCCCACTGGTTGGCCGGCCGTGGCGAGCGCGCCGACCCGTTGCTCGTCGCGCACCACGCCCGGGCCGGCGGCGACGATGCGTTGGCCGCGACCGCGCTCGCCGATGCCGGAGAGGTCGCGGCCTCGCGCTTCGACCACGACGAGGCGCTGCGACACCTCTCCGCAGCCATCGAGCTGGATGACTCGCCTGGGTTGCGGGTCCGGCGGGCCCGGGCGGAGCTGCCGGCCGGCCGGTTCGCCGATGCGGCGGCCGATGCCGACGTGGCGCTCGCGGCCCGGCCCGACGCCGAGGCGCTCGAGGTGGCCGGCATCGCGGCCTACCTGCTGCGCGACCTCGACCGCTGCCGCCGCCTGGCTGAGGACGGTGCCCGGTTGGCCACGGACCCGGCGGTCGCGTCCAGCTGCTACGCCCTGGCCGGCCGCGCGGCCCACGTCATCGGTGACCTCGCCGGCGCCGACCAGCACCTTCGTCGGGCGCGCGAGATCAACGTGCCCGCCACCCAGGCGTTGGTCGATATCTGGAGCGCCCCGCTCCTGGTCGACCAGGGCCAGCCACGGCTCGCCCTGGCGGCGCTGACCGAGCCGGCGCTGGTGCAGGGCCAGCGACATCCGTTCATGCTTCCGCACCGGCACCTGGCGGCCGCGCAGGCTTACGCGGCTCTCGGCGAGGCCGCCGCGGCCCTGGCCGAGCTCGACGCCGTCGACGCGGCCGCGCAGGGGCAGCGCACACCGCGATTCGCCGCCCGCGCCGACAACACGCGTGCATTCGTGCTGCGCAACCTCGGACTGGTCGAAGAAGCCGACGCCTGCAACACCGCCGCGTACGAGCTCTCGCTGCGACAGCAGGGCATGGGCGAGCCGATCGTCGATGCGCTGCTGGGCCTCGCCGACGGTCGGCTGCGGGCCGGCGACCTGGTGGCCGCCGCCGCCCTCCTGGACCGCGCGGCGCACGAGGCGTCGGTGCCGCACCCCTTCGCGTGGCGGCACGCGCTGCGCGGCCGGCTCCTGCGCGGCCGCCTCGCGCTCGCCCGAGGCGAGCACCGTGCGGCGGCCGCCACCGCGGACGAGCTGCTCGCCGCGGCACCCATCGCGCGGTACCGCGTCCTGGCCCGCCTGCTCGCGGCGGCGGCCGATCCGGCCCGGTACCCGGCCGCGGCGGACGATGTCGTCGCGCTGGAGAAGGATGCGCCACTCGAGGCCTGGTGGCTGACCGCGGAGCTGGCCGAGCGCACCCACTCAGTCGGCTTGATGCAGCTGTCGGCGAGCCGGCGGTCGTGGGCCGAACGGGCCCGGGACGCCGTCACACCTGGGCGACGAGCACCAGGATCGGCGCCGGAGCCGCCGGTCCCGCCGCACTGACAGCCTCGCGGCAGCGGGCGCGCAGCGCCTCGCGCCGCGCGGGATCGAGCGCCGCGACGAAGGGCGCGACGTGGGCCATGCCGAGCCGCCAGTCGACCAGCGCCTCCGCGGCGAGGCCGGCCAGCGACACCGCCGCCTCCGTGGCCGTCGCGTTGCGCAGTCCGGCCCGGGCGGCCCGGGTGACGAGCGCGGCGCTCGTGCCGACGCGTGCTTCACCGATCCGCTTGAGCCGCCGGTACCACTGCGGTGGCTGGTAGCCCGACTCGACCAGCACGGCGTCGACCGCCGCCTTGACCGGATGGCCGGCCCCACCGGGGTAAGCCGTGGCGACCACGACGCCGCCCCGCCGGGTCACCCGTGCCAGCTCGGCGAGCGCGCGCTCCGGATCGTCCACATGGGACAGTACGAAGCCGGCCGACGCGGCGTCGACGGCACCGTCGCGCAACCCCAACGCCGTGATATCCGAGAGCACACGCGGCGCCGGTGCCTGCCGCAGCATCTCCGGTTCGCGGTCGCAGGAGAGGACCCGGGCACCTCGCCGGACCCACTGCTCACCCATCGCTCCGGTGCCCGCGCCGGCGTCCACAACGGACAGACCGGCCACCGGCCCGGGTACGGTGTCGAGCGCGGCCGCCGCGAACCGGCCATAGATCTCGTGCGGGCCTCGGCGCCACGCCGCCCCGTCGCGGTACGTCATAGCCGCTCTCCCAGCAGCTCGGCCGCGACGGGCCCGACCCGTGGCAGCCACCACTGCAGCTCCGGGCCCGACTTGGACCAGCCCAGCTGCAGGAACGCGCCGACCAGCGCCAGCTCGAGCTGCCGGTCGAACCAGCCGGCCGCGGCGATGCCCTGCCGCTCCAGCGCAGCCCGGTACGCCCGCACGGTGTCCTCTTTGGACTCCGGGAGCCGGTCGCAGTTGACCGCGAGGTACCAGCCGATGTCGACGAGGGGTCCGGCCCGCCCCGGCCAGCCCCAGTCGAGCAGGATCGTCCGTCCGTCGGGGTGGCAGCCGAGGTTCCCCGCCTTCCAGTCGCCGTGCACTAGGGTGGCGGGCGTCTCGGCGAGCGCCGCCACCAGCGGGGCTGGGTCGTCCGTCAACGCCAGCGCCAGCTCGTGCACCCGCGGCGCGGCGTCGCGCAACGCCTCCCACAGCGGCACCAACGCCGCCGGCACCGGGTCCACCGGGCCGCCCCGCGCCTGCTCCCGCTCGCCGGTCCGTGGCGTCAGCGCCTGGTAGCGGGTCCCGGGGTCCAGCAACCCGTAACGGTCGTCGAAGCCCCAGAACCGAGCGTGCAGCTGGGCCAGATGGTCGAGGAACCGCCGGTGCTGCGCCAAGGGGAGTCGTTCCTGGCCGGGCGGCACGAGGTACGGACTCACGTCGTGCATCAGCAGCGCCACGGTGCCGTCGGGCTCGCGGGCCGCGCCGAGCACGGTGTGGTCGATGCAGGCCGGCAGGGCATCGAGCAGTCCCGTGCGCCACATCGTCAGTGCCCAGCAGTCGACGTCGCCCAGCGCCCGGGCGAGCCAGTCGTGCTGGTCGCCCAAGAACTTCACCACGCATGGCTGCCCATCGATCCGGACCCGCTCGAAGCGCGATCCCGACAGCGAGTCGACGTGCTTGTCCATCGCGACCCGCTCATCGGCACCGGCGAGCAACTCCGCCAGCGAGGTCGCCACCGCCCGTGGCACCGGCTCCCGCATCCGCCCGCCTCCTCGTCGCCGTGGTCCCGCCAGCGTCCCAGCCGACATTGCAGCCAGTTTGCAGCGCCAGCAAGGACCGCGGCACCGGGGAGTGTCCATGATCTGACCGGCGGGTCTCGGCAAAGACGTCACGACATACGACGATGCCTGCAACTATCGGCCACCATGAGCACTCCCAGTACGCGCGACCGGTTGGCGATCTCCCTCGCCATCGGCGTCCTTACCTTCGTACTGATGAACATGACGGGGCACAACGGTCAGGCGCTCGGCGCCGGTGTCGTCGTCACCATCGTCGTCTGGCTGCTGACGGGGGCAGGCAAGAAGAAGCAAGAGGATCAGAACAAGTAGCCGGCGGCACGAGTCCACCGGAGGTGCGGTCACGCCTCTCCGTAGGAGGCGCCTGGGATCTTGCCAAGTCGCGGCGGGCGGCGGCGCTGGCAACTACGATCGTTGGCGGAGCAGGCGACGGCGCGAACAGGGATCATTAAATGTCGAAATGTAGCGAGTGTGGCTGACCGGCTGAGTCTGCGCGACGGGGCTCTCGACGCGATCGCGGCGGACCTGCTCGCTCACGATGTCCGCCTGGCCGGCCTCGCCGTGTCGGTGCGGTTCGACGGCGGCGTCGCGCACGTGACGGGTGATGTGGACGAGCCGGCGCAGTTGCGGATGGTCCGGGAGGTGCTCGGCCGGCTCGACGGCGTCTATGCCGTGTGGGACCGGGTGCGGGTAGCTGGCGTGGAGCCGACGGCGCTCGACCTGGGCTGCGGCGAGCAGCCGCAGTACCCGCAGAACATCGGCGTCGACCTGCGTCCCACGCCGTCGGTGCACGTGCTCGCCGACCTGAGCGGCGGGATACCGTTCGCGACGGCCACGGTGGACCGGGTCTACGCCGTGCACCTGCTGGAGCACCTGATCGACTTCCTCCCGCTCGTGGACGAGTGCCACCGCGTCCTGCGACCTGGCGGGATTCTGCACGTGATGTCGCCGTGGTGGCGGCACGTCAATTCGGTGGCCGACCCGACCCACGTCCGGTTCCTGGACGTGCAGACGATCAAAGGAATCTGCCGGCGCCCCGGTGGTCCGCGCTGGTACCCGGTGCACGCCGGCTGCGACGGGGCGTCGGTGTTCGCCGATCTCACCCCGCTCGCGCCGGCGGACCCCGACCTGGACCCCGTCCACCTGTCGCGCTTCTTCGACTGACATATCTCACGGGATCACTGCGTTCCGGCGGGTCTGTGGGTCCGGCTGTGGTCCAGACGTAGCGCCCGGGCGACGCAGCAGGGTCCGGACGCCGGGTGCGGGAACTCGAGCCGCGCCAAGGTGGGCAGGGCGATCGTCAGGCCGTGCCGGTCCAGCCGTACGGGCCGGAGCTGGGCCGGTGCGCCAGGTACAAGC
>Ga0153954_1001674_pt1 | contig 11041 bp, 8 predicted proteins | sample TSFL038MetaG_FD_102277 | JGI IMG/M metagenome (GOLD analysis project Ga0153954, IMG submission 102277) | Attine ant fungus gardens microbial communities from Florida, USA - TSFL038 MetaG | ecosystem: Host-associated > Fungi > Mycelium > Unclassified | place: USA: Florida, Wekiwa Springs State... | reverse complement strand
ATCGGCAATCTCGGCTGGAACGACATCAAGCTGACCGCGCCTGTATTCGTCGGTGATACCATCTACGCCGAATCGGAGGTATTGGCGAAGCGCGAATCGGCGTCGCGTCCGGGGCAAGGTCTCGTCACCGTGCGCACGATTGGCAAGAAGGGGGACGGCACGCAGTTCATGAGCTTCGAGCGGACTGCGCTGATCGCCAAGAGAGGTCATGGGATCGAAGATTGACACCAGGCCGCGTCGCACGGGCTCGCCGAAAGCGAGGGCGCCCGCGCGCGCCGGTGTCAAATCCGATGAGCCGCTTTACCTCCAGGTGGTGCGTGTGCTGAAGGACGAGATCGTCAGCGGTGTCTATCCCGTCGGCTCGCAACTGCCGACCGAAGAGGAATTGTGCGGGCGCTTTTCCGTCAGCCGCTATACCGTGCGCGAAGCCTTGCGGCGGCTGCGCGAAGACAGCCTCGTCGCCTCGCGGCAGGGCGCTGGCACGATCGTGGTGCCGCCGCGGCCGTCCGATTCCTTTGTGCACGAGGTGATGTCGATCAACGACCTCGTCGCCTTTGCGACCGGCGTGCGCTTTGCGGTCGACTCCATGGAGATGATCGAGGTCGACGACAAGCTTTCGGCCCGGACCGGGATCGCCAGCGGCGAGCATTGGCTCGCCGTGCGCGGCTTCCGCCATACCGAGGGCAGCGAGCTGCCGGTGTGCTGGACCGAGGTCTACATCGCCAGGGAGTTCGCCGCGGTGGGCCGCCTGTTGCAGCGGCACCGCGGCCCGATCTTTCATCTGATCGAAGACCTGTTCGGCCAGAGCATTGTCGAGGTGCATCAGGAGATCGCCGCCGCGCTGATTCCGCCCGATCTCGCCCGCGGCCTCAAGGCCAAGGCCGGCACCACCGCGCTCGAGGTGCAGCGCACCTACAAGCTCGCGACCGGCAAGATCGCGCAGGTCGCGATCAACACCCACCCGGCGTCGCGCTTCCGCCATTCGATGACGATGCGGCGAGTAAAAGGATAAATCACGGAACGGCGCGGTTGGGGCTTTCGCCGGTCCAGCAAAGCAAGTTGTCTTCAACAACAAGGTTCTCAAGGCAAGAGTTGCCTTGGAGAACTGAAAAGGGAGAGTACGCATGAAGCTTCTGACCATTATTGCATCTTGCGCTTTGGTGATGGCAGGTAGTGGCCCGGCGCTTAGCCAAGAAAGCTACCCGACAAGGCCCATCAGATTGTTGGTAGGTTTTCCTCCCGGTACTGCGACTGATCTGGTTGCGCGGCAAATAGCCGAGGGTGTCAGGAAGAACACGGGATGGGTCATCTATGTCGATAACAAGGTAGGCCAATCGGGCAGCATTGCCGCGAGAGAAATTGCACGCTCGACGCCTGACGGCTACACGTTGCTCGTTACTGCAAACGGGCCTTTGATAACCAATCCAAATCTTTACAGCCATGTAGAGTACGACACGCTCAAGGACTTCACGCCAATCGGTCAAATCGCTACACTGCCGTACGTTCTGGTTGTGAATTCTTCCAAGCCATACAATTCCGTTCAAGACATCGTCGCGGCCGCAGCGAAGGCGCCGGGTAAGCTGAACTATTCGAGCTCTGGTATTGGTACAACGTCGCACCTGATCGGCGCGATGTTTTCCAAGAGAACCGGCTCGACGATGACTCACGTCCCGTACAAGGGAAGCGCGGAATCGATTACCGGTCTTTTGGCAGGTAGCATCGACTTCACTTTCGATACTTCGGTCGCAACGACCCCTCTCGTTCAGAGCGGTCAGCTAAGAGCACTAGCCGTAGCTTCAAAGCAAAGGCTGCCTTCATTGCCAAGCGTTCCAACGCTGACCGAGGCAGGCACGCCGGTTGACATGAGCGCATGGTTGGCGGTCGTGGCGCCGCGCGGGATAGCGGACAATCTCGTGCAGCAATTGGGCCGCGAGCTGCAGAAGGTTGTTGCCTCACCAGATCAGAAAGAACGTCTCGCTCAAGTTGGGGCCACTGCTGAATGGATGCCGTCTGTCGACTTCACAAAGTTCCTTCAAACGGAGGTGGCGAACGGCAAGGTCATGGTGCGTGAATCCGGTGCGAGCCTTGAGTGAAGTATGTCTTGGCGTTGAGGTCGAATAAGATATCCAGGGAGAGGACTTAACATGCTTGGCGTTACACAGGCCGAGGCTTCAGGCAGTCGCTTTTCACGCGTAACCGCTGACGGAAAGGTTGTCTGGCGTACCGAGTTCATCGGTCCGCCGCCGTCTCGGCGCACCGAACAGCTTGTCGATGCAAAGCCTCCGGAATACACCGATCCGAAGCCCTTTGAGATACGGGAGCCTCAGGCTTTCCTGGTCGAACAGGAAGCTGGAGCAACTGTTGCGCCACACTTTCATTTTGTCGACCAATTTCAGGTCATCGTCTCTGGCGACGGTATCCTTGGCAGACATCCGGTTAGCCCGCTCACCGTTCACTTTGCGGGAGCCCATACAGGATATGGACCGATTATTCCTGGCAAGGACGGATTGGCCTATTTTACTTTTCGAGCATCCGCCGACGAGACAGGAGCGCAGTATCTGCCTGCGGCTAGTGCGCGAATGCGCAAAGGCCTGCGTCGAAATCTCGTCGCGAAACATTTGCCGCTAAGCCCTCAAGCTAGCCTGGTGTCCAGGCAGCAGAGCGAGGTTGTTGTCGGGCTGGAAGCGGAGGACGGTCTCAGCGTGCAACTGCTGCGCATTGCACCAAAAAGCAGCTTGCAGCTGCCGGACTTTTCATTGGGATCAGGGGTGTCAATGCTCGTTGCCGCCGGAGAGATCGTGTTTGACGGTAAGCGCTATGGCGCCTGGTCATGCCTTTATGCTCGGCAGGACGAAATTTCGCCTGAGTTGGTTGCCGGCGCGGATGGGGCCGAGGTGCTATTTTTGCGTTATCCTCAACCCGCGCTGACGTCTTAGCGTGTGATCCTCGTTCGCGATGCGTGAAGCGCGCCCGTGGCCTTGCCGACGGGCCGCCGATTGCGATGGAGTGGGACAAGCTGGCAGTGTCCAGCCGCAACTTCCGCAATACGACGGCACGCCGAACGACTGCCGGGTCTAGGTCTGCTTGTCTTCGGTCCGCTCTATTCCGTCCGCTTGAACAGGCCCATCAGCGAGGCCTTTGCGAGCGTGTTGAAGTGGAGATTGAAGCCGACGATCGCCGCCGACGTGTCGGCCTCCACCGGCAGCTTGTCCTGCGACACCGCGAAGATCGTGAAGATATAGCGATGCGGATGATCGTTCGGCGGCGGGCACGGGCCGATATAGCCGGGCTTGCCGATATCCGTGCGGGTCTGCAGCGCGCCCGCTGGCAATTTTTGTGCGTTGGGGTTGCCGGCATCGAGCGCGAGTTCCGTCACCGTCGGCGGAATGTTGACGATCAGCCAATGCCAGAAGCCGCTGCCGGTTGGCGCGTCCGGATCGAAGCAGGTCAGGGCAAAGCTCTTGGTTCCACTGGGCGCGCCTGACCAGGAAAGTTGCGGCGACTGGTTGCCGCCGGCGCAACCGAAGCCGAACTCCTTCGAGAGGATGTGCTTCTCGCCGAGATAATCGCCGTCGCGAAAGCTCTGGCTGGTAAGTTTGAAGGTCATGGTCGGGTCTCCCTGTACATGGTCGTGAAGGCCGGGCGGACGATGCCTTGGGCGACGTTGCGCCGCAAGGGGTGGGCGTGCCGGTCTGGCATCGCGTTACGCGTGTCGCTTGCGAATTGACACCCGGCCCCCGACGGCTCTAATCGCCTGTCAAAACATTGTCGGGAGGACGCCATGGCTGACGCACTGATCATCGATGCGTGCCGGACGCCGCGGGGCGTCGGCAAGGCCGGCAAGGGGGCGTTGTCAGGCATTCACCCGCAGCAACTCGGCGCCACCGTGCTGCGCCGCCTTGCCGAGCGTACCGGCATCGATACTGCGGATGTCGACGACATCATCTGGGGCACCAGCGCCCAGGTCGCGCAGCAGAGCGGCGATCTCGGGCGGATGTCCGCGCTCGATGCCGGCTATGACGTGCGCGCCTCCGGCGTGACCCTGGACCGCTTCTGCGGCTCGGGCATCACCAGCGTTAACATGGCGGCGGCCTCGATCATCTCGGGCGCGGAGGATCTTGTCATCGCCGGTGGCACCGAGATGATGTCGATGGAAGGCCGCCGCGGGCAGGGCCCGATGCTGATGGATTCCGGCAATCTCCGCCTGCGTGCCAGGCATCCGCAATCGCATCAGGGCGTGTGCGCCGACGCGATTGCGACCATGGAGGGCATATCGCGGCAGGATGTCGATGCGCTCGGGCTCGAAAGCCAGAAGCGCGCGGCCAAGGCGATCGCGGGCGGATATTTCAACAAGAGCCTGGTGCCGGTCCATCGCGAGGACGGCACGCTCGCGCTCGATCACGAGGAATATCCGCGGCCGCAGACCACGATCGAAGGCCTCGCCGGGTTGAAGCCGGCGTTTCCCGCGGTCGCTGACTATCCGCTCGACGACAAGGGCACGACCTATCGCAGCCTGATCCTGAAAAAGCATCCCGGCCTCGACATCACCTTCGTGCATCATGCCGGCAACTCGTCCGGCGTGGTCGATGGCTCGGCGGCGATCCTGCTGGCATCGCCGGCCTATGCGAACAAGCATGGTCTCAAGCCGCGGGCGCGGGTGGTCGCGATGGCCAATATGGGGGACTCGCCGACGCTGATGCTCAATGCGCCGGTGCCCGCGACGCGCAAGGTGCTGGCGAAAGCCGGGCTTTCGGTCGACGACATCGATCTGTTCGAGATCAACGAGGCCTTTGCGGTGGTCGCGGAGAAATACATCCGTGACCTCAAGCTCGATCGCGACAAGGTCAACGTCAATGGCGGCGCGATCGCGCTCGGCCATCCGATCGGCGCCACCGGTTCGATCCTGATCGGCACCGTGCTGGACGAACTGGAGCGGCGCGATCTCAAGCGCGGGCTGGTCACGATGTGCGCGGCCGGTGGCATGGCGCCGGCCATCATCATCGAGCGGATCTGAACACTTATACAGAGCTGAGTTTGCAACCATCGTAGCCCGCATGAGCAGAGCGATATGCGGGACCGCCCCGGGTGTCGCTTTGCTTACCCGGGCTACGGACCCGCGCCGAGCTCTTGTAACTGCCGGATGCGGCTGACAGCCGAAGGCACGTCGCTCCATGCCGGTTTGTCGGGTGCGAATTGCCGGCGCACGAAGGACACGAGCTCGGCGACCTGCACATCGTTCAAGGCGTCCTTGAAGGCTGGCATGTAGCCGAGGTCGCTGGAAGCCGGCCTTGCGATGCCATGCACGATCACCTGGATCAGATTGTCCGGCTGCGTGCTGTGCAGGTTGCTGTTCAGCGCCAGCGACGGGCGGCTGCCGAACAGCGGCGGGCCGCCGACCTCGTGGCAGACCGCGCAGGCGCGCTGATAGAGCCGCGCACCGCTACCGGGCGCATACGTTACCTTGGTCGTCGCTTCGAGCTGCGTCGCGTGGGCTTCCTGCACGGCCTTGTCGGGTGCAGCCGCGTTGACTGAGGCGAGATAGACCGCCATCGCACGGATATCCTGGTCCGGCAGCGCGGCGAGCCCCTTTACCACCGGCGCCATCGGGCCGGCGGCGACGCCGTGAAAGCGGGACTCGCCGGTGCGCAAATAGGCGAACAGCTGGTCTTCGCTCCAGGGGATCGGCGCCAGCGACAGCGAGGTCAGCGCTGGCGCTTCCCAGCCTTCGGCGAATCCGCCGCCGAGATAGGCGCTCGCTATCTCCGCGCCGAGCGGATTGCGCGGCGAATGGCAGGCGCTGCAATGGCCGAGCCCTTCGACGAGATAGGCGCCGCGATTCCAGCTTTCCGATCTGGTTGGGTCAGGCTGGAACGTTCCGGTCCGATGGAATAGCGCATTCCATCCCGCCATCAGCGGGCGCAGGTTGAACGGAAACCGCAGCCGGTTCTTTGGCGCAATGGCGCTGACGGGCGCCTGCGCCATCAGATAGGCGTAGAGGGCCTGCAGATCGGCGTCGCTGGTCCTCGCGAAATGCGTATAGGGGAACGCCGGATAGAGATGCCGCCCGTCGCGATGGATGCCTTCGCGCATGGCGCGCTCGAAGGCGGGATAGGACCAGGCGCCGATGCCGGTTGCTTGATCGGGGGTGATGTTGGTGCTGTAGACGGTGCCGAACGGCGTTTCCAGCGGCCGGCCGCCGGCATTGACGAGGCCGTCCGCAGCGGTATGGCATTCGGCACAGGCGCCGAGCGCAGCAAGCTCCTCGCCGCGGGCGATCGTCGCCGCCGAATAGACCGAGACGTCCGGCCGCGTGATCGGCGCGATCGCGCGCCAGGGCAACACGGCTGCGCCGATGCCAACCGCAGCGGCGCAGAGCGCGGCAATCGATGCGAACGCGCCGCGCCGCGCCGCAAAAGGTTTTGACCATTTATGCGCAGGCTGCGTTGCGGTGGGTTGCGGCGCCGGCAATGCGTCAGGAACGACTTTCGCTTCGCGCAGGCCCTTTAGAATTCGTTCCGGCGTGAAAGGCGGCTCACGAAAGCGCACGCCGGTTGCGTCATAGATCGCATTTGCGATCGCGGCCGCGCTCGGCACCGAGGCGGACTCACCGACGCCGAGCGGCGGCTGGTCCTGCCGCGGCAGCATCAGGACGTCGATCTTGGGCACCTCGGGGAATTTGATGATGGGGTAGCCGCCCCATTCGCGCGTCGCCACCGCCGTACGATCGAACGCGACTTGCTCCATCAGCGCGCGGCTGGTCGACTGCACGACATTGCCGTGGATCTGGTGCCGCACGCCGTCCGGATTGATCATCAGGCCGGAATCCTGCCCCGCCACGACACGCGTGACGCTGACATCGCCGGTGGCTTTGTTGACTGAGACATCGGCGACCCAGGCCGACCATGCCGCGCCATAGCCGGGAAACTTGCTGTGCACATAAAGCGCATAGGCAAAGCCGCGGCCTTGCACGATGTCGCCGTCGGGGGTTTTCTCCTGGCGCACCGGCCGCTTCTGCCAGCCGGCGCGTTCGGCGACGGCATGGACAAGATCAATCGCGCGCTTGTCTTTCAGATAACGCAGCCGGTACTCGATCGGATCGACGCCGGCCTCATCGGCGCATTCGTCGATCCAGGATTCATGCGCGAACGAGTTCGGCAGCGCCGAGACGCCGCGAAACCAGGAGGCGCGGACGATCGGCGGCATGTCATGCGCCACCACCCGCATGTTCTCATAATCGTAAGGCGGGATCGCGGTGCGGTCGCCCATATCGAACACGGCCGGCGCCGGTGCGATGCGGCCGGTGAGCAGCAGCGCCAATGTCGGCGCGCCATTGGACGGATAGCGCGTGGCGAAATCGTATCCGGCCACGCTGCCGTCTTCGTTCAGTCCGCCATTGACGTCGATGAGTTGCGCCGTACCTTTCGGCTCCCACGCGTGTTCCTGCTCCCTCGTCAATTGCACGCGGACGGGACGGCCGACCGCGCGCGACAGCAGCAGCGCGTCGGCGGTGACATCGTCGGCGCAATTGCGGCCATAGCAGCCGGCAGCTTCCATGCGGATCACGTCGATCTCGCCTTCCGGCCGATCCACCAGTTTCGCGAGGTCGCCCCGCAGGATGTGAGGGTTTTGCGTGCCCGACCACACCCTGATGCGCGCATCCTGATAGTCGGCGACCGCGCAGGACGGGCCGATCGATGCGTGCATCTGATACGGCCAGACATAAGTCCGCGGCATCGGCTTTGCGGAAGCGGCGAGGGCGGCGTCGATATCGCCGGTGTTCTTCAGGAGGCGCGGCGTCGAGGGGTTGGCGCGCAGCGCGGTGTCGATATCAGCGAGATCGGGCAGAGTGGGCGTCGGCTTCCAGCTTACCTTGAGTTGGGCGGCGGCCTTGATCGCGTTTTCCTCGCGCTCGGCGACGACGCCGATGAAATCGCCGATCTGCACGACGTCGATGAGGCCCGGAATGCCGCGCACCGAAGACGTATCGACGGAGATGAGGCTGGTGCCGACAAACGGCCCGGCATCGACGCCGGCATAGGGCGGGCGGACGACGCGGCCGTGCAGCATGCCGGGCACGCGCACGTCATGCACATAGGTGAGCTCGCCGGTTGCCTTCGCGGGAAGATCGACCCGCGGAACCGATCGGCCGACGATCGAATAGTGCTCTACCGCCTTCACCGCGACGTCGTGGGCAAGCTCGAGGCGGATGCTTTCGCCGGCGATCAATTCGCCATAGGAAACGCTGCGATTGTCCTTGCCGCGGATCAGGCCATCTTCGACTGTGAGCTCTTCGATCGGCAGTTCGAGCTGCTCCGCCGCGCGCTCAATCAGGAACTGCCGCGCCTGCGCTGCCGCCTTGCGCAGCGGCACCGCCGTGATCTGGATCGTCTCGCTCGCGATCGTCGGGCCCTGGTTGGGGACTTCCGCGGTGTCGCCAAGCACGACCACGACACGCGCCAAGGACACGTCGAGCTCTTCGGCGACGATCTGCCCGAGCGCGGTGCGGATGCCGGTGCCGAGATCAACATGGCCGTTATAGGCATTGACTTCGCCGCCTACGGTGATCCTGACAAAGGTCTCGTCCTTGCCTGTCGCAGCGTCGCGGCGAACAACGACGAGAGTCCCCGAGGCCATCAGTCGTACGCCTCGATCGCGTGCCCGGCGGCCTGCATCGCCGCGCGCAGGATTTCGAGATGCGCGCCGCAGCGGCAGAGGTTGTAGCGAAGCGCCTCACGGATCTCGGCTTCGGAGGGATGCGGCGTACGCGTGAGCAGCGCCTTGGTGGTCATGATCATGCCGTTGAGGCAATAGCCGCATTGCGCGGCTTGCTCCTTGATGAACGCGGCCTGAACCGGATCTGGATGTTCGCGCGAGCCGAGGCCTTCGAGCGTCACGATGTCGCGGCCAACGCAACCTTCGATCGGGATCACGCAGGAGCGCGCCGCAGTGCCGTCGATCAGCACGGTGCAGGTGCCGCATTCGCCGAGCCCGCAACCATATTTCGGGCCGTTCAATTCAAGATCATTGCGCAGCACATGGAGCAACGCCGTGTCGAGAGCCGCACTCACATCGCAGCTTCTGCCGTTGACGTTCAATCGGATCATGGCTTGCGTCATTTCGGTCCGGTCGCGCTGCGCTGGGGCGACCAAGACAGTACCGTTAGTATACAAACATGCAAGCGAAGCACGTTCCGCACTGCAAACGTGCGCGCCCGCTTTCCGGACAGAGACGACAGGCAACCGGGCGACTATGCGGGAGGCGCGTATTTTCGCCGATGCCGCCGCTTGACAGGCTCCGGATTGCCGCGCACCATCATTCGTATACGAACAATTTGCCCGGCCGGCCGGAGCTGCGCCGCCGCCGGAGAACAGGCTGTTCATGTCGACTGAAGCGACGGCTGCCGCCATCGGCGACAAGATCCGCTGCGATGCCTGTCCGGTGATGTGCTACATCAAGCCAGGCGCGGCCGGCGCCTGTGATCGCTATGCCAATCATGACGGACAGCTTGTGCGTGTCGATCCGCATGTCGTGCTGGAGCGCACGGTCGAGCATGGCGGGCGGCTGGTGCCGTTCCAGGCCGGCGGTGACTGGGACGGCAAGATCGTCCATCAGCCCGAGATCTTCGTCACCGCAATCGGCGCCGGCACCACCTATCCCGACTACAAGCCGGCGCCTTTCATCGTCTCTTCCGAGATCGACGGCGTCGACATGGTCACGGTGGTGACCGAAGGCATCTTCTCCTATTGCGGCGTCAAGGTGAAGATCGACACCGACCGCTATCTCGGACCGGAGACCGCAACCGTGCGCGCGGAAGGCGAGGCGGTCGGCCATGTCACCACCAGCGAATATGGCTCGCAGATGCTGTCGCTTGGCGGCGTGCATCATCTGACCGGCGGCTCCAAGAAGGAAGGCCGCGTCACCTGCGACACGCTGATGGATCTCAGCAATTGCAAACCGGTCGAGCTGACCATCGATGGCGGCGCGACGGTGATCGTGCAGGCCGGCCGGCCGCCGATCGTCAATGGCGCGATGGAAGAGCGGATGCGGGTCGGCTGCGGCTCGGCGACCATCGGCATGTTCGCCAAGCAATGGCACGGCAAGGTCGACGAAGTCGTCGTGGTCGACGATCACATCACCGGCGTGCTCTCGGAGCATCAGGCCGGCAAGCTCCTGGATATCGCCGACACCGGCATCAAGATGAAGGGACGTCGCTCGACGCCCGGCCGCTACTTCCGGGTCGCCGATCCCGGGACAGGATGGGGCGGCACCAGCATTTCTGATCCGCTGTCGATCCTCGGGCCATTCGATCGCAAGGAAGCCCGGCCAGGGCTGACGATGCTGATGGTCTCAACCACGGGCGAGCACGCGTCTTATTACGTGCTCGACGAGGCGCTCAGGCCGATCGAGCGGGAGATGCCTGCGGATCTGAGATTTTCCGTCGAGCGTATCCAGGAGAACTGTGAGCCGGCCTTGTGTACCGTGCTGTTCATGGGCGGCGCCGGCGGCTCGCTGCGCGCCGGCGTCACCGACAATCCGGTGCGGCTGACACGCTCGGTGAAGGACGCGCTGACGCGGGTCACGAGCGGCGGCGCGCCGGTCTATGTCTGGCCGGGCGGCGGCATCACCTTCATGGTCGAGGTCACGCAGATGCCGGCCGGAGCCTTCGGCTATGTGCCGACGCCGGCGCTGGTGGCACCGATCGAGTTCACCATGCGGCTGTCGGATTATGCCGCGCTCGGCGGCCACATGGATTATGTGCGGCCGCTGTCGTCGTTGCGGGACAATGCCGAGATCCGTCCGATGCCGTTTATCCCCGGACGACGGGCATGAGGAGGCTCCCGCAAATCGCGCTGCTTCCCGACGGCAAGCGGTTGCATTTGCAGGATGGCCCGATCGACCTGATCGTGGAGGCGAAGGGAAGCGGGCAAGCCGTGCGCGCGGCCCATGAGGCCGCGGCGAGGCGCTTCACCGGCTTGCTCGATGAGCTTTGCGAGGAGCTGGCTGAACTGCGCCAGGCGGCCGAACCCGGGCGGTGTGCACT
>Ga0153954_1001673_pt1 | contig 11050 bp, 8 predicted proteins | sample TSFL038MetaG_FD_102277 | JGI IMG/M metagenome (GOLD analysis project Ga0153954, IMG submission 102277) | Attine ant fungus gardens microbial communities from Florida, USA - TSFL038 MetaG | ecosystem: Host-associated > Fungi > Mycelium > Unclassified | place: USA: Florida, Wekiwa Springs State... | reverse complement strand
GATGTAAGAGAAAATTCAGCGAAGTGAACCCGCCGGTTATTCCTCGGCGGGCGACTTCTGCTCTTCGGCCGGCGACGACTGCTCTTCAGCGGGAGATGCTTGCTCCGCCGGGGATGCCTCCTCGGCTGGCGACAATTGCGCGGCCTTAGGCGGTCCAACGATGACGACGCGATCAGCCGTTCGCGTCATCTTCGGAACGTCGGTGTATTGCCGCTTCTCAAGCATCGTCGGCGACGAGACAAGCTCTGTTACCGGTTCGATGGCGTTGGGATCGGACACCTTCGGTGTGCCGGTCAGCGCGCTTGTGTTCAAAGCCTCATCAAGCTCGGCCTGACGCTTTTGCTGACTGACGCTGCGAAGCATTGAATAGAAGTCGATGGAACTTTCTTCCAGCGTCTTCATGTCCTCAGCCTTGCTGAGGTTCGAAAGCGGGCTCGTGACCGTACCGGCGAGATCAACTCGGCTCGCGAGAGTTGCGAACCGCGTCGGGATCAGAGCTGCTGCGGGTAACGTCGCGGCGAATTCCACACCGCTTCCGATCGCATCACGATATGTCGTCGGACCGAGAACAGGCAGATACAGATAACCGCTGTCGCGATATCCCCAGACGTACATCGTCTGGCCGAAGTCGCCTGTCTGGTGAGCCATGCCCTGCGTCGCGGCGACATCAAACAAGCCACCGATACCGATCGTCGAGTTCAAAGCGAACCGGCCGAGCGTCGTCACAGCCGCTTCGGGGCGAAGCTGCAAAACATTGTTGGCGAACGTCATCGGCTCGGCAAGGTTCGTCGTGAACGCGTCGATGCGATCGCGCACCGGTTCCGGGACGTTGTTGTTATAGGCCTGCGCAGCCGGATAGAGGACGTTGTGATTGAAGTCCTGACTGTTGTCGAACATCTGGCGATTGAACGCCTCATTCGGATCGGCAACAGGCTTCGGCCCGGACGTCGCATCGTCTCCGGTAGCGGCGAGATGCTGTGGTTCTAGCGCAGGTGGAGACGTGCTGGCGCACGCCGTCAGGCTTACACCGACGAAGACGCAGCCGACCCAATTTAGGATGGCGCTGACTTTCACGTCCCGATATTCCCCCTGCTTGGCCCCACCAGCCGAGCAACCTCAGATCTATCGCAGCTGCGCGCTAAGCGCTAGCCTTCCCGACGCTGCAAAAAAGCGCGTCCCAACTCAAACCAGAGAGTAGCGTCCTAATGACGTCCTGTCTGTGGCTTGTATGCACTTTATTCGCCTTAATTGGGAGTGCTTATGCCCTTTTAGCATCTGCTCTGGTGGCACGATTTGCGCGTCGACCCAAGCCGAAATTGAACGCTGCAGAAAATGTCACGCTGATAAAGCCGCTCTACGGTGCGGAAGATGGACTCGAAGATAGTCTCTCAACTTTCTGTGGGCAGGACTATTCCGCGGACTTGCAGATGCTCTGCGGAGTTCAGGATGCAGCCGATCCCGCGATTGCAATCGTGCACAACCTCCAGAAGCGATATCCCGCATTGGATCTCGAGCTTGTGGAAGGTGGGCGGCGTGCCGGGGGCAACCCGAAAGTTGCGAATATTCTCAATATGTTTCCGGCAGCGAAGCACGACGTTATCGTCCTTAGCGACAGCGATATGCGTGTTATGCCGGACTACGTACGCGACATCGTCGCTGGTTTGCAGCAACCGGGCGTTGGCCTTGTGACTTGCCTCTATCGCGGCTCGGCGCTCTCGGGATTCTGGTCGCGAATGGGGGCCGCTGCGGTCGACCATCACTTCCTGCCGAGCGCCCTCGTCGGCGTGACTCTCGGGCTCGCGAAGCCATGCTTCGGATCGACGATCGCGCTCCGGCGCGGCACGCTGGAGCGGATCGGCGGCTTCGAAGCATTCGCTAATACTCTCGCAGATGACTACGCGATGGGCGATGCCGTTCGCCGCTTGGGGCTCGATGTCGAAATCGCACCTTTCACCGTCGGACACACGTTTTCCGAAGCCTCCCTTGCAGAGCTTCTTGCACATGAGCTTCGCTGGGCGAGAACGATTCGGCTTGTCGATCCAGTAGGCTACGCCGGATCGATCGTCACTCATCCCCTGCCTTTTGCGCTCGCGGCGTTGCCGTTAAGTGGCTTCAGCGCCATAGCGTGGATGATCCTGCTGGTGACGCTTGCGTGCCGCCTTTTCGTTCCGATACAAGTTGAGAAGTTGCCGGGTGGGGGCAAGGGCTCACTATGGCTCAGTCCACCGAGGGATCTTTTGAGCTTCGCAGTGTTCGTCGCGAGCTTCATGCCTGGAGCCGTCAACTGGAGAGGCCGGCGCTACGGCGTTGGCTCCGATGGAACCGTTACGCCGATATGAAAGGCGCCAAGATGCGCACACTCTTCCTGCAGGCCCCTTCGTTCGATGGTTTCGATGGCGGAGCCGGTTCGCGCTATCAGGCGCGCCGTGAGATCCAGTCGTTCTGGTATCCGACTTGGCTCGCGCAGCCAGCCGCCTTGGTCGAGAATTCCAAGCTGATCGACGCGCCGCCTCATCGCACGACGCTGCAAGAGGTGCTCTCTCAAGTGCGCGATTACGATCTCGCGGTTCTGCACACCTCGACGCCCTCGTTCGACTCGGATGTCAAAGTCATTGAGGCGATGAAGGCGACCAACCCAAACCTCAAGGTCGGGCTGATCGGCGCCAAGGTCGCGGTGCAGTCCGACGAAAGCCTGAAGGACGCGCCGATCGTCGACTTCGTCGCCCGCAACGAGTTCGACTTCACGATCAAAGATGTCGCCGATGGCGTCGCCTGGAGCGACATCAAGGGGCTCTCCTACCGCAATGCGCAGGGTGTCATCGTGCATAACGAGGATCGTCCCGTGATGCACGACATGGACACGCTTCCCTTCGTCACCCCGGTCTACAAACGCGACCTCGTGATGGAAAACTACTTCATCGGCTATCTGAAGCACCCGTACATTTCGTTCTACACGGGGCGCGGCTGCAAGAGCCGCTGCACGTTCTGCCTATGGCCGCAGACTGTCGGCGGACATCGCTATCGGACCCGCTCGGTCGGGCACGTGATTGAGGAAGTGAAATACATCCTCAAGGCGTTCCCGCAGATGAAGGAGCTGATGTTCGACGACGACACCTTCACCGACGACCTGCCGCGCGCGGAAGCGATTGCGAAGGAACTCGGCAAGCTAGGCGTCACCTGGTCGTGCAACGCCAAGGCCAACGTGCCGCGTGAGACGCTGAAGGTGCTCAAGGACAACGGCCTGCGCCTACTGCTCGTCGGCTACGAGAGCGGCAACCAGCAGATCCTGCACAACATCAAAAAGGGTATGCGGGTTGAGGTTGCGGAGAAGTTCACCAAGGACTGCCACGAGCTGGGCATCAAGATCCACGGCACCTTCATCCTTGGCCTTCCGGGCGAGTCGAAGGAAACGATTCAGGAAACCATCAAGTTCGCGACGCGGATCAACCCGCACACGATCCAGGTTTCGCTCGCGGCACCCTATCCGGGCACGTTCCTCTACAAGCAGGCTTCCGAGAACGGCTGGCTCGACATCGACAATGCGGAACTCATCAATGCCAACGGTATCCAGATTGCGCCGTTGCATTATCCCGGGCTGTCGCACACCGAGATCTTCTCGTCGGTCGAAGACTTCTATCGCGCGTTCTACTTCCGGGTGCCCAAGATCGCTTCGATCGTCGGCGAGATGATCACGCAGCCCGATATGATGAAGCGCCGTCTTCGCGAGGGCGTCGAGTTCTTCCAGTTCCTCCGCGAGCGCCGTAGCGCTGCCGCTTAAGGATCGACGGCTTCTGGAATTCTGTCGTCTTGGGGGCTCGCTACTGTACGTGGCGGGCCCATCAATATTGGCTGGAACAGTACCGCAGCGGCGAGCGTCGTCACCAGAGAAAGGGCGAGCAATTCACCCATGCTCGACGTGCCGGGGTGGCTCGAGAAAAAGAGGCTTCCGAAGGCCACTGCCGTCGTCATGGCGCTGAACATGACGGCACGCGTCAAAGGTGATGCAAGCAGGCTCGTTTCACCCGCACGCCACGCGAGCACATAATAGATCTTGAAGGCGACGCCGACGCCGAGCAGCACCGGCAGCGCGATGATGTTCGCAAAATTGAGCGGCAATTTCAGAAGCACGCACAGTTCGAGCGTCACAACGCCAGCGAGCAACAGCGGCACGAGCGTGAGCAAGACATCCGTCAACCGGCGCAGCGCCACAAAGAGGATGATCGTGATCGAGACAAATGCGAGAAGGCCCGCCTGAATGAAGGCACGGACCACCGTCTTCGCCGATTCCTGGATCAGGATCGGAACGCCTGTCGCGTGGGGATCGACAGCCAGGATGGCGGATGCAAACCGGCGGAGATTTGCGTTGTCATTGCCGTCGCCTTTCGGGCCGACTTCGACGCGAGCTTGGCCGTCGGCCGTTGTCCAGTCGGCGATGATTTCGGGCGGCAAATTCTCGAGCGATACGGGCTCGGCCTTCAACGCTGCACGGATTTGGGCGAGCCGCAACTTCATGCCGTCAAGCAACGCCGCGCCGATTTTGGCGCGTAGTTCAGGCGATGCATCCGCCAGCTTGCGCAGCGTATCCGCCATGTGGGCTGCGAGAGGCGAGGCTCCGGGAAGGTGACTGACCTCCTCGAAGTCCTTCGCAGTGCTGCGCAACGTTTCCTTGGTGTCCCCATCGGATGGCGCGGGTAGAAGTTCGTCGGGCTCGATGGTCGGGCCGATCAAATCATAGCAATCGTGGATCAGCGCGAGCTTTTCATCCTGATGATTCGGCACGAAGCTCGCCAGCGTGACGGTGCGATCGACTTCCGGAAGCTTGTCGAGTTTGGCGGCGAGCGCTTTTGCTGCCGTAAGGTTCGGCGTCAGGATTTCGACCGTGTTCGGTGCGGTGTTCGGGTCACGCATCAGGTCGTTGAAGGTCGAGACCGATTCGACTTTGCTCGAGCGCAAGTTGATCGGGTTGAAATCGAATTCGAGCTTGGCGAGCAACGGCAGCCCGGAGACAACACCCAGTGCCGTCAGAACCAGTATGATCTTGCGATGGCGCGCCATGAAGCGATCGACAGGCTGCAGCGACTTGTAGCCGACATCGTGCCGCTCGCCGGGCGGGTTCAATATTTCAAGGAGCGCGGGCAACAACGTGATGCTGGTCAAAAAAGCAACGATCATGCCGCTGCCGGCAATAAGTCCGAGTTCCGAAACGCCGCTGTAATCGGTCGGAAGGAACGCATAGAAGCCCGCCGTGGTGGCCGCAGCCGCGAGGGCCAACGGTTTGCCGGCGTTGAGCCCAGCCGAGACGAGCGAGTCCTTGAGGACCTGCTGCCTGAAACGTTCGTGCCTATAGCGAACGGCATACTGAATGCCGAAATCGACGCCGATGCCGACGAACAAAACAGCGAATGCCACCGAGATGAGGTTCAGCGCGCCGACAAGATAAAGGCCCAGCGCCGCCGTCATCGCGAGACCTGAAAAGAGGCCAACCAGAACGGCGAAGATGATCTTGCTGGACCTCAGCGCGAGCCAGAGAATGATCAATACGGCTGCGACGGTCAGGCTTGTGTTGAGCGCTGCGCCCTCCGCGACGGTTCCGAATTCTTCGTCCGCCATGGGGACTGCACCCGTAAGACGAACACGGACCCCATTTTCAGGTGTGAGGCCGAGGCGTTTGGCGGTGGCGCGGATCAAATCGGTCGCCTCGGCGCCCGGTTCGAGATCGGAATAATTCAAAACTGGCTTTACTTCGAGGAAGCGGCGAAGCTCCGACGGGCTTGGCGAACCTCCGGTCAGAAGTTCACTCCACGAGAAATAAGCGTTCTTGCCCGCAAGGAGTTTATCGATGGCACTCCCGAGAACGCCCAAAGGCTTCTCGAAATCGATCCACTTCGCCCGATCCTCTTTGATGCCGAGAGGAACGAGCGCGAGAGCCCTTGCGAGACCATTGAGGGTCGGATCCGCCGAAAGCGTCCCGAGGACTGGCTGCGCTTTAATAAGTCCCGCGGTGATGTCCTGGACTTCGGGCAGCGAAAGATAGAGCAGTCCGTTTTTGTCGAAGAAGGCTCCTCCATCGCGGCGGCGGACGATCGCGAAAGGATCGGGCTTCTTTTCGCTCAAGGCGCTCGCGAGGCTTGCGGCCGCGCTCTCGGTCAGCTCGGGCGTTTTGCCATCGATGACGATATCTATCGTGTCAGTGTGCTGAGGAAACGCCGCATCGAATTGGCGTTCGCGTTTGCGCCAATCGAGCTCCGGCGAAATAAGCTGGCTCGTATCGGTCGTGATCGCAAAATTGTTGATGACGTAGTAGATGGCGCCGGATGTTACGGCCAGGCCAAGCAGAATGGTCAGCCAAGGCAGCCGTATCGCGGCCGCGACAATGCGTGCGACGGAGCGCTCGATCATACGTTCGCTGCCATTGCTTCGGGGTAATTCGGAAGGAATTGGTTGTCTTTAGCCATTACGCGCTAGATTCGTGCTCTTCGCGAACAAGATCCCTCTTTCAATCAGTGCACTCAGTACGACAGTCATGTCGAGCGGCAGATTAATGGAGCATGACGCTTGTGTGGCTTCCGAGACACGCCATACCGTCAGCATGACTGCCGCGACGCTGGCTTTGCTGCCTGATGGATGGTTCGCGCGTAAGGTCGCTCCTAATTCTGTGGTCGATACGTCAAAAGTTATCAGGCGTATAGCGGGCGACGCTAAGGCTCAGGCTCGTTGAAGCAATGGCGCGTTGGCAGAAAACGGGGGTTTCTGCATGAAGGTTATACTGGCGCAGCCCCGGGGTTTTTGCGCAGGCGTTGTGCGCGCCATCGACATTGTCGAGCGTGCCCTCGCCCACCGCAATGGACCTGTCTATGTGCGCCATGAAATCGTTCACAACCGGCACGTCGTCGAAGACCTGAAGGCCAAAGGCGCCCGCTTCGTCGAGGATCTGGCCGACGTTCCGAACGGAGCGACCACGATTTTCAGCGCTCACGGGGTTTCGCATGCTGTCGAAGACGACGCGCGCCAGCGCCGCTTGAGCGTCGTGGATGCGACCTGCCCGCTCGTTTCGAAGGTCCACAAGCAGGGCCAAAGATATTCGTCGCTCGGCAGAACGATCATTCTCATCGGTCATGCAGGGCACGTCGAGATCGAAGGGACGCTCGGGCGCATTTCGGGGCCTGTTTACCTTGTCGAAGACCGGGAGGATGTCGCGAGGCTCGATATTCCCGACGACACGCCCGTCGCCTACATCACGCAGACGACGCTTAGCGTCGACGATACCCGTGTCACGATCGAAGCTGTTAAAGCGCGGTTCACGGACGTAATTGGGCCGGAAACGCGTGACATCTGCTATGCCACGCAAAATCGGCAAACGGCGGTGAGGGATCTCTGCCGGCATGTCGAGCTTCTGCTGGTGGTCGGGGCGAGCAACAGCTCGAATTCAAACCGCCTGAGGGAAATCGGGTCGGAATGCGGGGTGCCGAGTTATCTCGTCGCCGACGGTAGCCAGGTCGATCCGTCATGGCTGACCGGAGTGGAAACAATCGGCGTAACTGCGGGTGCGTCAGCGCCCGACGTCCTTGTCCAGGACGTATTAGCTGCGATAGGTAAAGCGGGGCCAATCGACATCGAGACGCTTGACGGCGTCGAGGAAAAGATAACCTTCCGCTTACCGCCTGAATTGCTCGAAGCATCATGACCGGGACACGTGCTGGTTCGAGCATCGCTAGAAGGAGCCCGTTGGGGTGGGAATTCCGTTAAACCAAGCTTTGTCTGTGGGTGCCTACGTCATCGGACAGCACCTCAGGGGGAACAAGCGCTATCCACTCGTGCTGATGCTCGAGCCGCTCTTTCGCTGCAACCTCGCATGTGCAGGCTGCGGCAAGATCGATTACCCCGACAAGATTTTGAACCAGCGCATCTCGGTCGCCGATGCCTTGCATTCAATGGACGAATGCGGGGCGCCCGTCGTGGTGCTGGCTGGTGGCGAACCGCTGCTGCACAAAGAGCTTCCGGAGATCGTCGAAGGCGGCCTCAAGAAGGGCAAGTTTGTAACGGTCTGCACGAACGCGCTGCTGCTCGAGAAAAAGATCCACCTCTATAAGCCGCACAAAAATTTCAACTGGTCGATCCATCTCGACGGCGACAAGGAGATGCACGACAAGTCCGTCTGCCAGAAAGGCGTCTATGATCGCGCCATCGAAGCGATCAAGGTTGCCAAGGCGAAGGGCTTCCGCGTCAACATCAACACCACGCTGTTCAGCGACGCGAAGGCGGAGCAGGTCGCGAAGTTTCTCGACGAGATGAAGACGCTCGGAATTGGCGGCGTCACGATCTCGCCCGGCTATGCCTACGAGCGCGCGCCCGATCAGCAGCACTTCCTCAACCGTACGAAGACGAAGCAGCTCTTCCGCGACATCTTCAAGCTCGGCAAGGGCGGACGTGCATGGCCGTTCTTCCAGTCGGCGCTGTTCCTCGACTTCCTCGCGGGTAACCAGAACTACAGTTGCACGCCGTGGGGCAACCCGACGCGCACCGTATTTGGATGGCAGAAGCCCTGCTATTTGCTCGGCGAAGGCTATACCAAAACCTTCAAAGAGCTGATGGAAAGCACGGACTGGGACAAGTACGGCACCGGCAATTACGAGAAGTGCGCCGACTGCATGGTGCATTCCGGCTTCGAGGCGACCGCCGTCATGGATGCCGTCAAGAAGCCCTGGAAAATTGCGGCCGTTGCGCTTCGCGGCGTGAAGACGGACGGGCCGATGGCTCCGGAAATCCCGCTCGATAAGCAGCGTCCGGCGGAGTTCGTGTTCTCACGCCACGTCGAGAACAAGCTAGCCGAGATCAGCGCAGCCGAGGCCCGGGCCCAGAAGCCGGTGGCAGCGGAATAGACTTTTCATCGCGCGTTGCGTCGCGCCGGCTATGCGGATGATGTCCCATAGCTGGCTCGGCTCAGTCGCCAATGATTTCAAAACGGCCGGGATATTGGGCGAACCGTCCGGATTGAGACCCTTCACTGCGGCGGGCGGCAACGTCAACGTCGACGGATCGGCGATGACGCGCAGAACGGCGAAGGGCAAACCCCGATCTGACGCCAATTGCGCCACGACGTGACTTTCCATATCGGCGGCGAAGGCACCCGATTTCAGATAGATCGCCCGTTTCTCGTCGCGGCCGGCGATGATCGAACTTGAGCCCATCACAGGACCGCTCTCAGCATTGGGCAGCGCTTCGAATAACCGGTCACTCCAGCGCGCATCCGATTGATAGACTCTGCCGCTGCTGTGAAGGACTGACGTGCCTACGACGATCGTTCCCGGCTTCAATCCCGGCCGCAGTCCGCCTGCTATTCCAAAACTGATGAGCCCGCGGAATCCATCTTCCATCGACTGAGCCAGGAGCGCCGCTAAGCGCTCCTCGCGGCCACCGCCGATGACCGCTCTTACGCCTTGCGATTTTTCGGCGAGGCGCGCCTCGGCCTTGAGACCGGTCGCGGCGATGACAAAACCCGTCGCCACGTCACATCCCGACGAGGACGGCCTTGGCATTCGAGGCCGTCAAGTTGCGATAACGCGCCAGCGTCCATAAGGGGAAGAATTTCGAATACCCGTGATAACGGAGATAAAAGACGCGCGGGAAGCCTGTCGCCGTAAAGCGCTTTTCATTCCAGAAGCCGTCAGATGCCTGGTTCGACGTGAGATAGGCGACGCCTTTCTTCACGGCGGGATTATCGATTTCGCCCGCGGCCATCAGGCCCATGAGCGCCCATGCGGTTTGCGAAGCGGTGCTCGGCGCGGGCACGTAGCCCTCATAATGGATAGGCGTATAGCTCTCGCTGTCCTCGCCCCAACCGCCGTCTTCATTCTGGATCTTGAGAAGCCAGTCCACGGCTCTACGAACGACGCTCGAAGAGGGATCGACGCCCGCGGCGTTCAGCGCGCAAAGCACCGACCACGTTCCGTAAACGTAATTCATTCCCCAGCGGCCGAACCAGCTGCCCTCTTTTTCCTGTGTGCTCTCGAGATATTCGATGGCCTTGTCGAGCTCATAGCTCTGCCCGCGGCGCTCACCGAGTTGTGCGAGCATCGAAACGCAGCGGGCCGTCACATCGGCGGTCGGCGGATCGAGCAGCGCGCCGTGATCGGAAAACGGGATCTGGTTGAGATATTCGTATGTGTTATCGGCGTCGAAAGCGCCCCAGCCGCCGTTCTTGCTTTGCATGCCGACGATCCATTCGCGCGCGCGCGAAATGGCTTCGCGGTAGGAATTGCCCAGCTGCCCTGTGCGGCCGAGAGCCCGATCCATCGCCATGACGACGACTGCAGTGTCATCGGTATCTGGATAATGCGGATTTGCGTATTGAAATGCCCAGCCGCCAGGACGGACGTTCGGGCGTTGTGCGGCCCAATCGCCGACGGTATCGAGCACTTGCAACGGCTTCAGCCATTCTAGCGCGCGATCGGACGCCGCCTCGGTCTCGGCATCACCGACCTCCATGAGGGCATGAGCGGAGAGCGCAGTATCCCAGACCGGCGAGAGGCATGGCTGGCAGTACGCTTCGTCGCCATTGACGGTGACGAGCTTTTCGACCGACGCGCGCGCGATCTTATAGTTCGGATGATCTTTTGAATATCCGAGGGCATCGTAGACGAGCAGCGCGTTGACCATTGCGGGAAAGATCGCGCCGAGGCCGTCTTCGCCGTTCAATCGCTCGTCGACGAACGCAACGGCCTTGTCGATCGATTTCTTACGTACCGATTTCGGGAAGTACGGCTGGGTAACGCGCAGGATGCGATCGATCGCGCCGAAAATTTCGGACCATGGCGATTTCTGATGCGGGCCTTTCGGCCAAACCTTCACTTTATCCGGCGGTATTGTGAAGAGTTCAGCGATGCCGACGCCTTTGGAATTACGTGCCTTCGGTTTCAGCGCGTTCAGGACGGTCAGCGGAATCAAGACCGTGCGAGCCCAGTAGGAAATCTTGTCGATGTGGAATGGGAACCAGCGCGGCAAGATCATGATCTCTACCGGCATCACGGGAACACCCGTCCAAGGAATGGCG
>Ga0153954_1001672_pt1 | contig 11061 bp, 4 predicted proteins | sample TSFL038MetaG_FD_102277 | JGI IMG/M metagenome (GOLD analysis project Ga0153954, IMG submission 102277) | Attine ant fungus gardens microbial communities from Florida, USA - TSFL038 MetaG | ecosystem: Host-associated > Fungi > Mycelium > Unclassified | place: USA: Florida, Wekiwa Springs State... | reverse complement strand
TTCTTCAGCTTCCTCGGTGATGTGTGCCTCCTGCCATTCCGGAGGTGTCATATCGAACCAACGCATTCCCCCATGAAGATCTTCGCGTTCGTATTGCACCATGTTGAGGAATGCATCGTTGGCTTCAAGTATGCGGCCATCCAGGTCCCAGAAGACAATTCCGATAACATCGGAATCCACCAAGCGGCGGATCTTGCCTTCGCGTTCCGCTAGATCCCGATATAGACGGGCATTCTCGACGGAAATAGCCGCCTGGGACGCGATCAGCTGAAGGGTTACCACTCGACGGGAGGTAAAAACACCTGTCGATAAATTATTTTCGAGATGGAGGATCCCAGAGAACCTTCCTTGGCTCGTTAACGGGAGGCACAGAAGCGATCTCGCATTCTGTTCACGAATCCACGGGTCATCGTGAAACATCGCGTCGGTCGAAGCATTTTGCAAGCAGACTAATTCTTTTGTTCGGATCACGTATCTGACCACGAAGCTGGCGAGCTGGCTCGCGTCGAAAGAGGCATCGACGAGATCGACCTCAGCACCAGCAGGCCCGATGCTGGCTTCCGCTGCGATCCGAGGAGCACTCCCATTCAGGGCGATAAGCACGGCCCGTTGAGCACCTGCGTGCTCAAGCGCAAGTCGCATCAGCGTGCTGACCACATCGTCCGGCGTTGGCTCTCGGGCGAGCGTCTGGGACACGCGTATTATCGTCGCGAGGTCAAGCTGATCGACCTTGACAATCATCGTTCCGATATCATCACCACGAGTTGCGGTCGACAGTTCCGGATGCTCGTCATCGATCTGTGATACCTTGGCATAGGCGCCCCATTGCAGATAGCAACTTCGAGCACGGGCGAGGTGTGCGTGTGCGCTAGTTTGCGCTCCATGCCTGCGGTGAAACCTCTCCGCTGTTTCGTGAGCGACTGCCTCATAGTTCAGGAACCCGTTCTCCCGCGCGAGGGCTATCGCCTGTTCGTAAAGAACATGTGCGTCGAAGTTACGCCCCTCGAGGCGAGCAATTTCCGCAGCAATGAGCACATGTTTATCCGCTAACGTCGGAGATTGAGTCTGCTCGTACCAGGTTTTGAGCTGTGTGTGATGGTCCTCGAGGCGCGTGCGAAACTGCTCCTGCTGCTCGCCTGGGGTATCATCAATCACAGCGGCTAGCGCCAACGCACAGAAGTAGTGATAATCCAGATGCTGGATTTGAACGATCTTTGCCCACCTGGCCGGATTGACTTTGGCGGCAGCCTCGAGTGCCCCGGTGTAATCGGCAGCCAGGAAGCGAAGCATGATCGTACGGGTCCAATACCAATGTCCGATAACAATCATGCGGGAATGGCTGAGATCGATGGCACCGCTGTTACAGTCGTCGGACTCATCACGCGCAATTCCACTGAGTACGGTCATCGTGCGTTCAATTGTGCGGATGAGATCAGCACCATCGCTAAAACCGACACGCTCGGCGAAAGTCAAATACTCACGACACTCTGACAGAGCTTGCGGCAGGTTCTGGCCCTGCATCAAGAGCTGGAGCGATATGTGAGCCCCAGGATAGCAGGCGCGAAAGAGGTCGCCTGCCTCGACCCCAACCTGATGACTGACTCTCCACCAATCGATTGCCTCAGATAATGGCCTTGTCCACGAAGCCGTCAGGCCTAATATATCGACAGCGCGGGCGTAATCTGCGGTATTTCGTTCGGGAACCAGATTACAAGCAAAATGCGCAAGCTGAAATCCTTCTTCGAAGCGGCCGAATGCGGGACCCATTAACCAACCAAGCAGTGCGAAGCCCTGGATCGACGCCGGGCCCGAGCCATACTGCAGGCTGACGTTCACCATCCGACACACCGCGAGCGTCACTAGATTGAAATCTGTGAAGTAGGCGGGCGGCCAGACTTCGGCGAGAATGCGCATCACGGCCAGCATTGTCGGATCGGTCATGAGCGGTAACCCGGCTATCTCCTCCAGTTGGCTCGGCTCTATCTTTGACAAAACAGTATCAAATTCCCTTTGGACTTCGGATTGGTCCGGATGTGCGCTGAAGTGGATATCGAATAAGCGTAGCGCTTCCAGCGCGCTCGCAACCGCAAGTTCGTTCTGAGATTGAACGACCCGAAGTTCAATCTGCAGGCAATACACTGCTGACAGATCAAGGGCGGAAGCCCCCCGCCCTAGCAGATCATCAATGACCGCCTCAGTGGTAAGGAAGTCGCCTAAGATAAAGGAGCACTCAGCTCTATTCAGAGCCAACGAAAATGAAAGCTCAGGACGACGCGCCCGGACATCATGAATCAGTAATGAAGCTCCCGCGGTAAAGTAGGTTAGCGCCGACGAGTATGCAACGCAGGCCTTCGCGCGCGTCCCTGCCAGCATATTCAGCTCAGCGAGATATTCGCGTTCTGCTACAGTTGTAATCAGCATCGCTCCGCGGTTGAGCTGATCAACGACGTCAAACACGACGTCTCCCAGCAGCTCTGGAGACGTGTTCTTGGCGAGCCGTCTACCCAGCTGAAGGTGAACGCCCGTCCGTTCCTCGGCAGGTATCAGACCGTAGGCAGCCTCCTGAAAGCGATCATGGATGAAACCATACCGGACGCCGACTCGCTCAACCAATTCTTGGCGCAGCGCTGGCCATAACACATCGTCCACGCGGTCCTCTGAGATCGCGAGAGCAACAGAAATCAGGCCTATATCCGCGGAGCTGCCAAGGCAGGCCAGCGTTTTCAGCGCTGTTTGCGCCTCAACGGGCAGCCGGGTCAGCCTGCCAACCATCAAGTCCACGACATTGAGCGTGTAGCCTTTCGCCCGAATTCGAATCGAATCCCAACGCCACCCCGCCTGATCATGATCGAAGATCAGCAACCCTTCTTCGACCAGGGACGACAGGAACTGCATCACAAAGAGCGGGTTGCCGCCTGTCTTTTCCTGCACCAGGTCAACCAGTGGAGCCACCCTGACAGAGTCGGACTTCAGAGAATCGGCAATCAAGTTTCCAAGCTGCTCTTTACCAAGCGGATCCAGCACGATCTCCGATACCCGCGCACCCTTTGCTCTGATCACGCCAAGCTTGTGCGCGAGCGGATGGAGCCCAAGGACCTCATTACTCCGATACGCTCCGACAATCATGAGATGCTGCAAATCGCTGCATGTGAGCAGGTCCTCCAGCAGATTCAGTGTGCTGGCATCAAGCCACTGCAAGTCGTCGAGAAACAAGACCAACGGATGTTGGGCGCGGGCGAACACGCCGATGAAATGCCGCAATACCAGGTGATATCGGATCTGCGCCTGTTGCGCTGGGAGATCGGGTATTGGCGGCTGATCTCCGATGATATGGCGGAGTTCGGGAACGAGATCGAGTACAAGCTGCCCGTTCATACCCAACGCCTGGAGGAGCTCATCCCGCCAACGCGTCAGTTCCGACTCGCTCTTGCCCAACAGAGGCAGGACGAGGCACTGGAATGCCTGCACGAGTGTTGAGTAGGGGACATCCCGCTTGTACTGATCGAACTTACCAGAGGCGAATAGACCGTTCCGGTATAATAATTCCTTATGCAATTCGTTCACGACTGAAGATTTGCCCACTCCGGAATAGCCGGACACCAGGATCAGCTCAGGAACTCCATCAGACAGCAACCGATCGAACCCTGCAACGAGGGTTGCTATCTCGCGCTCACGTCCGTACAATTTTTCAGGAAGCAACAGCCGGCTTTGTCGATCGTGTTGGCGAAGCGGGAAATCGCCGACCACGCCATGCAAACACCACTCGGCCAGGCAACGGCGCAGATCTGCCTCTACACCTGCAGCTGTCTGGTAACGGTCCTCCGGCATTTTGGCGAGAAGCCTCATGATAATCGCGGACACTGGGAGCGGGACATTCTCCAACAGCTCTGAGGGCGGAATGGGCTGGCGAGCGATATGACTGTGTACCCAGGATATCGGGTCAGATGCAGAGAGGGGCAGCTCGCCGGTCAGCATCTGGTAGAGGGTGATCCCGAGGGCATAGAGATCGCTGCGCGCGTCGATGGAGCGGTTCATTCGTCCGGTCTGCTCAGGCGCCATATACGCAAGCGTGCCTGCGATCACTTCAGGCGATGGCCCGGCTGGTGGACGCTCACGTGGCAGTTGTGATGCGATCCCGAAGCCGGTGATTCTGACATCGCCAGTCTCATGGTGCACCAGGATGTTCGTTGGCTTCAGATCCTTATGCACGATGCCGTGCCGATGAACCTCGCCAACTTGCACGGCGATATCGATAGCAAGGCGCAAGAACTTCTCCAGCTCCATCGGTCGGCCGAGCTGCATCTGCAACGGCATGGCAGCCGGGTCATCCAACACCAGCATGACACGGCCATTCTCATTTTCCAGCGCCAGAGGGCAAACGGCCCACGCGCTATCGAGTACATCCCTCAGTCGATACTCATGTGCGATGCGCGAGAGCAATGAAGGCGGGGGCGCGTCATCTGACGGCAGTACGATCAGGACTGAATAGTCCTCACCGGTTTCGCTCCGGCGCCATCCCCTACAATAGAGGCGTCCGTCGTCCTTCCACAGGACATCGAGCTCATCGGTCACGCCAGCGGCTGATCGAGAAGTTCCGCGGCGGATTTCTCGTGGCCGGAGGCCCGGCATGGCTCACTCTCTCCTTATTTCGGTTTCGCACATAGAAATTCGGTAAAGCTATGAGCGCATATTACGAGGGACAAATGCAACAGGTCATCACACCTCCTGGGCACCGAGCCGGACGGCCGCATTTTTGTCGAAGGGGCATGGCGTCGAGTCGTTTTCGTTCACGTCGACATGGCAATCGCTCCGGCTCGTTGTGTTCGCGAGCATCTTCCTCCGAACCGACGATTCCATCGAGCCGGGGTCTACTCTAACGGCTGCGTGGAAGCAGCGTGTTCAGGCTGATCGGAACAGCTGCCGAAAACGCAACAAGATCAATGTCGAGTGCAACCACCACCTTGACGAGTGATTGAGCTATTTCATTCTATCGACGCAAGAGAACAGACGGCGATCCGGGCCCGTTGCAGAGCTTTCGAACTTGCCCGGGCGGCGGCTCCCTCAACTCAGAATGCCGCGCGCATTGTGGTTGGCCTGGAGCGGTTGCCGTTCCCACCGCCTCTCGGCAACCGCTCCAGTTCATTGTTTTCACGAGCATCTTCACCCGACCCGATGATTCCACCGGGTCGGGATCCGCTCTAGCCGCGGACAGCTTGCACCACTGTCGACGTAACCGGCGGAATCCTGATTTCAACATTTTCTGGATTGAGCGTCAGACCGAATATTCAATGCCGACTCGATACAAGCGATCAGTGCATCAGCTTCAAATGGCTTGCTCAGTACAGCGATTGCGCCAACGTGATCCGCGCTCGTTTTGAAACGCACGTCGAGGTAGGCGGTCACGAAGATAACTGGTACCCGAATATCCCGAGACCGAAGTCGTCGGACCAATTCCAGGCCGTCGATCTCGGGCATCCGCACGTCCGTGACCAGACAATGGGTGTTGTCCGTTGCTTCGGATTCCAAGAACTCGCCCGCAGAGGCAAAGACTTCCACACGGTAGCCGGCGGATTTGATGAGGCTACGAATAGCAAGGCGAATGGAAGCTTCGTCGTCAACGACTGCGATCAACGGACGTTCGGGCAAGAGCGGGCTTCCTTCGGCGACGACGCGATGGGGCATCTACGACGCGGCAGGCCCAACTTGCACTGAATCACCAATGCTGAAAACTGTATGCCGCTTCAGGCTGCCTGGAGCGACAGATCGCCCGTCGTGGAGGAGGCGGTGGGCCGTATACAGAGCGGATGTCAGTGAAGAAGATCGAGCAAAGCTCGCGCTGTTCGCAAATCCTCTGTGTTGTAGCCTTCCGTGAAGCGATCGAACACCGCTGCCAAGACTACCCTGGCGTCCGCCCGTCGGCCGATTGACAGCCATAATCGGGCAAGGCTGACGGCAGCCCGCAACTCCCAGGATAATGCGCCCTGTTGTCCTGCCACCTCAAGCGCTGACGAAAACCAGTGTTCCACAGCATCTGTTCGAGTGGATGACGCTCGTAATAGAATCTCACCTTTGATGCGATACAATTCTGCAACAAAAAGCAGCTCCCCGCCGCCTTCGGCCCGACTTATCGCCTGATCGACGACGTCGAGAGCCTCCGAGCGACGAGACAGCGCGGTCAAACCCTCTGCAAGCATGCCCAGGAACTCGGGGAAGCAGGTGGTGAATCCCAATCCCTCACTGACATCGAGCTGCTGGCGAAGTAACGCGGTACCGGCGATGAAGTCATTCTGCTTGATCAACAGCACGCCCCGCCAGCAATTTGCGATTCGCAAGAATTGGGAGAATCCGTACCTCGTTGCTGTGTTCAGCAATGTCATCACAGCCTGGTCGGCACCAATCAGATCGCCAGTCACAAGGAAAATGCGACAGACACTTTCACTCAGCACCTTTATCTGTGTCAGAATATCATCCGCGGCTGCCGCCTCTTGCTGGCATTGAAGGACTCGAGCCTTCGCCTGATCAGGGAAGCCCTGCAGCCAGAGCACTGTCCCCCAGACCCCTTGCAATAATACTCGCGGGTTGAAGCTGGCTATAACCTTGCGCTCGGGTTGCGCCGACTCCGGGTAACGGCTCAATGCTTCTGTTATCTGCGATCGTGCCTCATTCAGACGCCCAGAGGCTAGCAGGGCCGTACCGACAATACGATCCGATACTCGCACTTCGTCCACACCGGCTTTTCGACGAGCCAACCACGATAGACGTCTCGCCAACCGCAGCGCAGCGTGCGCTTCACCTGTCGCATCATGCGTGGCCCACTGGAGATAGAGGAGATAAGTCTCAGCTCGTGCCTCACCTGTCCGATCTACGACTTCCAGTCCTTTGGCAATGGTCGCCTTGCAGTCCATCATTGTGTCGCCGGCGTATGCCATCGTCGCCCCGAGCCCGAAATAGAGCCAGGTCAAGGCGTAAACATTCGAATCCGGTTGGGAAGTCAGCCTGTCCAGGGCCAGCTTTGTGCGATCCCGACATTCGGTAACGAGCGCCAGGCGGAGCCAGACAGGCACATATGCAGCGGTGAGAGTAATGCCAGTTGCGATGTCTCCTCCGGAAGCGAACGACCAATGCAATGCCGCTCGGACGTTGTCGATCTCCAACCCAAGTTGGTCCGCGGTGAGATAACGAAAGCCCAGACTGACTCTGCTTTAAGACAAGGTCACGGTAGAATTCCGCATGACGCCCGAAAGCAAGTGCGAGTTCACCGCTCGATGCCAGCTTTTCAAGCGCATATGCACGAACCGTATCGAACAGTCGCCAGCGACCATTGGCCGGAGATCGCTCTGGAACCACGATCGATTTGTTGACCAGGCTGGCGATGCCGATTGCGGTCTGAGCTCCCGCACCGTCCTGGTTACCGATGACATGTGCCGCTGCGTCAAGCGTGAAGCTTGCGGCAAAAACCCCGAGATGGCGCAGCAGCGATTGCTCCGTCTCAGTGAGCAGGTCATAGCTCCAGTCCAATGTCGCTCGCAGCGTGCGATGCCGTGGAACCGCGGTGCGGCGCCCGCTGGTCAGCAGGGAAAATCTATCGCAGAGGCCTTCTGCCACCTGTTGCACCCCAAGCGCGGCAACGCGGGCGGCGGCGAATTCAATCGCGAGCGGGATGCCATCGAGTTGGCAGCAGACCGAGGCAACCAGCGGCAGGTTATCGGTTCCTGTAAAGGCGGGGTCCAACGACTTCGCTTTGGCAATGAACAACTCGATCGCACTCTGGGCTCGGATGTCGCTTGGGGACATGTGCTCACCAGCGGGGATATCAAGCGGCGGCACCCGGTACACGCTTTCGCCCTCGACGCGGAGAAGCTCGCGGCTCGTCGTCAGAATAGTTGTTCGTGGGCACAGCGTGATGATCTTGTGAGCCAAGTCCGCAGCGGCGTCGATCAGGTGCTCGCAATTGTCGAGAACGAGCAGAAGATTCTGTTCGCCGATGCTCCTCGCGACTGCTTCGGCGGAAATCACCTTGTCGCCCAGACTGAGCTTAAGCGCGCGGGCCACCGCAGATGGCACGAGGTCGGCGTCAGCAAGGGATGCCAATTCCACCAGCCACGCACCGTCGGTGAATTCGGCGCGAACCAGCCGAGCGACGTCCAGGGCGAGAGCGGTCTTTCCTATGCCGCCAACGCCTGTCAGCGTCACCAAACGATAGGCTGAAAGCTGGGCTTGAATGTTCTGTGCCGCTACCGACCGACCGACCAAGGGCGCCGCCGCAATTGGCAAATTGGTGTTGGCAGGCCATGTGGATTGCTGCAGCGTCTGCAGACTATCCGCCGGCCCTTGGGCATCCAGCTGGTGAGACTGCCAATCGCCGCGCAACCGATAGCCGCGGCCCGATACCGTCTCGAGCGAGGCCCGCTGGCTGCCCAGTGCCTTCCGGATGGCAGAAATATGCACCTGCAGCGCGTTCTCGGTGACGAAAACGCCCGGCCAGACACGTTCCATCAAATCGACCTTGGCGACCAATTCGCCAGCCATCTCGACGAGGATTTCGAGGATGGCGAACGCCCGAGCCCCGATATGGGAAACAGCGCCGTGTACGCGGAGCTCACGGCGCTGAAGATCAATCTCCAGATCCCCCGAGTTGTAGATCGACCCCTTGTGTTGCACAGCCACGTGAGCTTCAGCATGCCTTAGAAACTTTCAGAATATTTTAAGAGTGTGATCATCCGGCCGACAAGGCACGCTCCCGAACGCAACCGTTTGGGAAACTCATGGCTCTGTCAGTATGGCGTCGCCGGCCGAGACCTGGGCAACTGCACGAGTGACTGTTTCGGACGCGGCGGCGACACGACGGCCTGCGCCGGGAGCATCAGCATGGGAGACTGATAACCTCGCGGGGGCTCCTCGGCGACTGGGTGGCGCCAACGCGGGGTATCCGCGGTTGGCACACAGCTCTAATGGGCAATCAAGTTTTCTCGGCTATGCCGGGCATGCCAGCACGCGCGCTACGCACCGCTTCGCCAGCGGATCCGCAACCGCATCAAGAAGGTGTTCGGACAAGGAGAGCGGCTGGATCAGGCTATGGGACGTACCACAACGCAGCCCCTCGACCGTAAGCTACGTTCCAGCGCCGTCGCTCGGCGCCGTCTGCGCCACCTCCTGCGCCGACGTCCAGCCCTGTATCCGGCTTGGTGCCAGCCGGCGCTCCGGGCTCCGCGACAGCGCCTGGCTCAGCCGGTCCATGTAGATGTACACGACCGGCGTGGTGAACAGTGTGAGCACCTGCGACACAGCCAGGCCACCGACGATGGCGTATCCGAGGGGTTGACGGATCTCGGAGCCGGTTCCGGTGCCCAGCATCAGCGGGACACCACCAAGCAACGCGCACATCGTGGTCATCAGGATCGGGCGAAACCTCAGCTTGCAAGCCAGATGGGCGGCCTCGGTCGCCGTCATCCCCTGCTGCCGCTCTGCCTCGAGCGCGACATCCACCAGCATAATGCCGTTCTTTTTCACGATCCCGATCAGCAGGATGATGCCGATGATTCCGATGACGTCGAGTGGGCGGCCGACCGCCATCAGCGTCACCAGTGCGCCCAGCCCGGCCGACGGCAGGGTCGACAGGATCGTCAGCGGATGGATCGTGCTCTCATAGAGGATGCCCAGGATGATGTAGACGGCGAACAACGCAATCAGTATCAGCGGGGGCGTGCTGCTGAGCGAGGTCTGGAAGGCCTGGGCGTTGCCCTGGAACCCCATGCTCATCGAAGCCGGCATGTTCAGGTCGCGCGCTGCCTTTTCGACTGCGGCGACGGCGGCGCCGATCGTTGCACCTGATGCCAGGTTGAAGCTGAGCGTGACGGACGGAAACTGGTTCTGGTGGTTCACAACAATCGGAGCGACGCCCGGCACCAGGCGGGCGATCTGCGCCACTGGCACGCTGGTGTCGTACTGGGACCGCACATAGATCCGGCGCAGCGCGTCCGGGCCAAGCTGGTATTGCGGATCGACTTCGAGGATCACGTAGTACTGGTTGAGCGTCGTGTAGATCCGCGCGACGTGTCGTTGGCCAAACGCATCGTACAGCGTCGCATCGACCAAAGCAGGTTGGATGCCCAGCCGCGACGCCGCCGTACGGTCGATTTCGACATTCAGCGTGCGGCCGCCACTTTGCTGGTCGGTCGCCACCGCCGTCAGTTCCGGCAGCTTGCGCATTTCGGCCAGCAGCCTTGGCGCATAGACTGCCAGCTCGTCGCTGTTCACGTCCGTCAGCGTGAACTGGTACTGGGTCTTCGACAGCCGGCTGCCGATAGTGATGTCCTGCGCCGCCTGCATGTAAAGCGTTATGCCTTGCACCGGCTGCAATGCGCGCGACAGGTGCAGGATCACCTCGTCGGCACTGGCGTTGCGCTCACCCAGCGGCTTGAGGCTGATAAACACGCGCCCGTTGTTCTCGGCCACGGTCGGGCCGCCAGGCCCGATATAGCCGACGGCGGAGGCGACGGCCGGGTCGCTGGCGGCGATTCTCAGGATCGCCTGCTGCCGCTGTTTCATGCCTTCGGGCGAGACATCCTGCGCGCCCTCGCTGATCCCGATGATCAGGCCGGTGTCCTGCTGCGGAAAGAACCCCTTCGGGATGACCACAAACAGCCAGACGGTTGCCGCAACGGTTGCGAGCATGACGCACAGCGTGATGCGATGATGGCGCAGCGCAACAACCAGGGCTCGGTCATAGTTGGCTAGCAGCCAGTCGAAGAAGCGCTCCAGGGCGCGCGACACGCTGCCCGGTGCACCGCGGTTCTCAGCCGGTAGCAGCCGCGCGCACAGCATCGGCGTCAGCGTCAGCGATACGATGACAGAGACGATGATCGAGACGGCGACTGTGATAGCGAATTCGCGGAACATCAGGCCGACAATGCCGCTCATCAGAAACAGCGGAATGAAGACGGCAATCAGCGAGATCGAAATCGACAGGATGGTGAAGCCGATTTCTCCGGCGCCATCGAGTGCCGCCTGTAACGGCGTTGCCCCACCTTCGATATGGCGAACGATGTTCTCGACCATCAC
>Ga0153954_1001671_pt1 | contig 11068 bp, 10 predicted proteins | sample TSFL038MetaG_FD_102277 | JGI IMG/M metagenome (GOLD analysis project Ga0153954, IMG submission 102277) | Attine ant fungus gardens microbial communities from Florida, USA - TSFL038 MetaG | ecosystem: Host-associated > Fungi > Mycelium > Unclassified | place: USA: Florida, Wekiwa Springs State... | reverse complement strand
GTCGAGCGGGATGGCCGGGTCCGGGACGTTGTAGTTGATCGTCGGCGGCAGCCGCTGGTGCTCGAGCGTCAACAGCGAGAACACGCTTTCGACCGCGCCGGCGGCGGAGAGCGTATGCCCGATCATCGACTTGTTCGACGAGACCGGGACCGACTTCGCGCGCTCGCCGAGCACGGTGGAAATGCCGAGATATTCCATCTTGTCGTTCTCGGGTGTGCCGGTGCCGTGCGGGTTGACGTAGTCGATGTCGTCAGGCGAGAGCCCCGCGTCGCCGATGGCGTTGCGGATGCAGCCGATGATCGCCTTGCCGTCGGGGCTCGAACGGGTGCGGTGGAAGGAATCGGCGGCCTCGCCGCAGCCTGATATCACGCCGAGGATCTTCGCCCCGCGGGCCTTTGCCGCGTCGTAGCTTTCGAGCACCAGCGCAGCGGCGCCCTCCGCCATCACGAAGCCGTCACGGTTCTTGGAGAACGGCTTGGCGGCGCTTTCCGGCGGGTTGTTGGCAGTCGAAAGCGCGGACAGAAGCGAGAAGCGGATCAACGCCTCCGGATTGACCGAGCCGTCGGTGCCGATGCACAGCGCGGCCTCGGTATCGCCCCGCCGGATCGCCTCGACGCCGAGCTGGATCGCGGTCGCGCCGGTGGCGCAGGCGGTGGAGACCGAGATCGGCGAGCCCTTGGTGCCGAAGCGGTCGGCCAGATGCTCGGCCACCGAGCCGAACAGGCAGCGCTCGTGGATCGCGTGGAAACGGCCCGAGCCGCTCGCGCGCAGAAGATCGTCGTAGCCGACGGCGTCGTTGGCGCCGGAGGCCGCGGCCAGCGTCTCGCGGTGCGGCCACTCGATCTCGACCGGCGCCACGCCGAGGAAGAGGGGACCAGGGAAGTCGCCGATACGCCCGATGCCCGATTCGCCGATGGCTTCTTCCGCCACCATGAAGGCCATGCGCTCGCCCAGCTCGGTCGAGCAGAACGGCTGGACCGGCACGAAGTCGACGGTGCCGGCGATCGTGGTCTTGAGGCCGTCGTTCGGGAAGCGGCTGATGCGCTTGATGCCGGAAGTGCCGGAAGTGAGCTTCGCCCAATTGTCGGCCTTGCCGGCGCCGAGCGAGGTGATGACGCCCATCCCGGTCACCACGACGACGGGGCGTGCCTTCTTGTCACGCAAAGACGTCATGCTCGGCCTCCTGTGTGTCCCCGGCTTCCGTCACGTTGCCCGTTCGACCAGCGCCAAGCCTTCACCACGCCAATGGCCGACGGCGGTGACGACGATGCGGTCGAGGGGGCCTTCATACGCCTGCTCCACCCCCGAAGTCGGAGCCGGCGGGAACAACATGTGGTGCCCGAGCGCGAGCGAGGCAAGCGCAATGTTCATGGCGAATTGCGGCTCGAAGCCATGGCCGAGGTAGCTGCCGGTCGCGCGCACCGGCACGTTCGCGACCGATTGCGCAAAGGCGCGCTCCTCGGCGGTGGCGGGTTCCGCACCGGTGGCGCCGGAGATCATTGCGGTGCCCGGCGCGTTCGCGCGGAGCCCGAGCTTGTGCCACATCCCGGCGAGTGCGGCGGTGACCGCCCCTGCCGGCCGCGAGGAGCGTTCCGACAAGACCGCCGACAGTCGCGCCAGCGGCTTGGCGCCACGCGCCTGCGCATGCTCGCGCGCCTCCAGCACCAGGAACGCGCCCAGCGAGCCCAGCACCATGCCGCCGCTGCGCTCCCACACCGGCTTGAACGCGCCGCGCGCCAGATGGCCGCCGGAATCGTAGAGCAGCAGCAGGTCCTCGCGCTCGCCATTGTGCGATCCGCCCACCAGCGCGAGGTCGCTGGTCCCGTCGGCGATGCGTGCATGCGCGATGCGCACCGCGTCCACCCCGGCCGATTCCTCGCCCATGAACGTGCGCGAGGAGCCGGTCACGCCGTGCACGATCGAGATGTTGCCGGCGAGCAGATTGGAGAGCTGCGCCAGGAACAGCGTCGGCCGCAGGTCGCCCATCAGCCGCTCGTTGAGGAACACGTCGGGATGAGCCGCCTTGCCGCGGTTGCTCAGGATCGCGCCGTCGACCGCGATGTCGCGCTCGCCGCCGCCGGCCGCGACGATCATGTCCATGCGGCCGAGCAGTTCGGCATTGCCCTTCAAGCCGGCATCGACCAGCGCGAGACCCGCGGCGTAAGTGCCGATGCGCTGCCAGGCCTCCATCTGGCGCTGGTCGCCCTTCTTCGGGATCTGCTTGTCGAGGTCGAGCGGCGCGAGCGGGTGGACCGGGAACGGCGCAAACCGCTGCGCGTCGATATTGGCGGCATGGGCGCTGAGCGCCTGCCAATGTGCGTCGGCGCCTTCGCCCAGGCTCGAGACGATGCCGATGCCGGTGATCAGGACCTCGCGCCGCGCGTCAGCCATGAGCGAGCGCTCCCAGCGGGAATTCGAGCAGCGCCGCCATCCGGTCCATGTTGGCGCGGAATTCCGGATTGGGGAATTCGACCAGTCGGAACGTCAGCTCGGCGTTGCAGGTGACCTTGCCGTCGCAACGGATGTCGGCCTTGGTGATGGCGTAGCCGGAGCCTTCGTGCAGGAGCTGCGCGCTGAGCGACAGCGTCTGGCCCGGCGTCACGAACGATCGCAGCTTCGCCTGCTTCAAGGCGGCGAAGAACGGCATGCGGGTGAAGTTGGTGGCCCCGATGATGAGCCAGCCCGAGGTCTGCGCCATGGCTTCGATCAGCAGCACGCCCGGCATCAGCGGAAGGCCGGGAAAGTGGCCCTCGAAGATGGTCGACGCGTCGGGAACGCGCGCCTCGGTACGGATCGTCTTGTCGGCGAGATTGAGGTCGACGATGCGGTCGATCAGCTGAAAGTACTCGATGCGCATGTGTGCGCGTCAGGCACCCTTGGCAGCGACAAGCTCGTCGATGCGGGTGCAAAGGTTGTTCAGCTGGAAGTATTGCTCGGTCGTCGCCTTGCCGTCGTTGACCTCCTGCGTCCATTGCTCCAGCGGCATCTTGATCCCGAATGCCTTGTCGATCGCGAACGCTATGTCGAGGAAGTCCAAGCTGTCGATGCCCAGGTCGTTGATGGCGTGGCTTTCCGGCTTGATCGTCTCGCGCGGAATGTCGCAGGTCTCGGAGATGATATTGGCCACGGTGTCAAAAGTCGAAGGCATCAGTAAGTCCCTGATCGGTCACGCATTTTGGCGCCGCGCCGGCATGAGTCGTAAAGGCGGATCGGATTGCCCCGGGACAGCCCATCCCCCCGCGACAGGTCGGTTGCCCGTATAGCGAAGAGAGGCGCCGAGTTCAATGGCGACCGCCGCGTGGGGGAGGGCCGGTTGTTGAGCGCATGCGACGCGAACGGGCGGCCCTATCAACGGCTGGCGGCCTGACATGGCGTTTCGCCCGCACGGCCGAGGCCGGTCAAGAGGCCGGCCGAGAGGTCGGCCAAGACCCGCCAAGCGGCCGCCAAGGACGCCGTCAAGAAGCAGCGCAGGGAGGCTCGTTCATGCTCACGCGATTTGCCGTTGCGGCCTTCGCACATGATTTCGCTCGGGCATGCCGAGCATGCGAGGTGCCGAGCTCTGCTCGGATCGCGGTCGCTGTCCGATGCGTGCCGGGACCACGCGCGGCTGACGATCGACATCGCGACCGCGGCCTGCGCTCGGGCGGGCTCCTTTGTTTGTTATTTGTTGGAGCCGGGCATGCCCCGCAGTGGGTGCTCTCGCTTCTTAAGTTGTCAAGTCGATCGCATTTTCGGACAGCAAACCGGTCGTCACTTTTCCAGAAAATGCTCCAGAGGAGGCCCTCAAAGGCCCGCAAAAGGGGCTTCTGGCAAAAAAAGTTAACGCCGCCTTGGAACCGGAAACCACGGTGTTTGTTTGTTGCGTGGGGAATCGGGGGACTTCAGTCAGCATCTCTGCCCATTTGTCGCCCCATTCGGTCTTCACGTCGGCCCGCTGAAGCGGCCGACCATACGGTGTTGAGCCGTAACGAAAGGAGTGCGTGGTGCAGAGCAGGTGTCTCAAGACTGGTAAGATAGTGCTTTTTGCGTTTGCAATTGCCGCCTTCCAATTCTCTCCCTCCCTCATCGCAAGCTCGGCCGCCGGCGAACAGGCTGGCATCGCGTCGGTCTATTCGGAAGGACACAAGACCGCGAGCGGGCAACGTCTCAATCCGGGCGCGCTGACGGCCGCTCATCGCAGCCTGCCGTTCGGCACCAAAGTGCGCGTGACCAACAAGCGCAATGGTCGCTCGGTGGTGGTGACGATCAATGACCGCGGTCCGTTCGTGCGTGGTCGCGTGATTGATCTCACGCCGGCCGGCGCTCGTGCGCTTGGATTTTCGGGACTCACGCACGTGACACTGGCACGCGAAGTCGCTGACGCTGCCATCAAGCGCGCTGACTCCGCAGCAGAACACGCTGACGCTGCAAAGCGCGATGATGCTCCGGCAGAGAGCGCTGATGCTTCAAACGTACGGCCTGACGCTTTAGAAGCCAGCAATCCGAAGCCTTAGCGATCCTGCAGATTGACGTCGATCGGCGAGCAATTCCGCCGGCCCGACAGGATGCAATCCTGAGTCTTGCGCATATCGGCGATCTGCATGGTGAGCCAGATGCCGACGATCGAGAGCACGATGGTGAACGCCAGCGCCGCAAGGTTCACCAGCATGCGGTGCCGGTAGTCATCGTCGCTCTCGCCGCGCTCATATTTCTCAAGTCCTTCGACCGGCTCGTTGCGGGGTTGTTGTGCCTGCCGCGGCCATCCCTGGCCGGCCGGCGCGGGGGGCCGGCGGGGTCTGAACGGCACGACCCTGTGATCATCATCGTCGGGCGTTTTGGAGCGTTCAGCGGGCACGACTGCTGGCTCTCGGCATTGGGGGATGCAGCTCCCCATGCGACTCCGTATCGGCGCACCCACCGAGGATTTCAAGCGGAACCTTCAAGCGGAACCTCGCGCGGTGCTGCCAGGGCGGCGTTCTCGCGCTGCGAATAGCCGCTGCTCCCTGCGGCCGTCTTGTTGAAATTTGCCAAATTCGCCCAAAAATTCATTCTGTTCCATCAAAGTTCCTTGTCGAACGCGCGAACTTGAGCCACTATTTACAACCAATTTATGCTTGGGGCCGGACTTGTGAGAGCCCGGCCCCGCGATCGCACTGCCTGCCAATCCGCCCCGAAGAGCGGAAAGATAAAGCCCAGGCCGAGGCGCCGGGAGAAACCGCGCCGGAGGGAGAGACGCGTGAGCGATGGCGTGACAGCGTTGCTGCAATTTGCCCACCACGATTATGCGTGGCTGGCGCAGTTTTTCTCACTGTGGTTCCTGCCGTTCGCGCATGAGGACCTCGCCATCGTGCTTGGCGCCTATGTGGTTGTGAACAAGATCATGCCGATCGGGCTGGTGGCGCTGTCCATCTACGGCGGCATGGTGGTCAGCGATTTTGCCCTCTACGCGATAGGCGCCGGCGCGCGACGCCTGCCATGGCTCGCGCGCTACGCGGTCGATGCGCGCGTGCGTGATGTCGGCGATAAGCTGGGACGCAACCTGTTCGGCCTGATGGCGCTCTGTCGCGTAGTGCCCGGGGTGGTCTTTGTCGCCTCCGTCTCCTGCGGCTGGACGCGCGTGCCGCTCGCGCGGTTCGCCGCCGCGAGCCTGCTGGTCTCTGCGCTCTACCTTCCGCTCATGCTGTGCATCGCGATCGTCTTCGGCGATGCGCTTGACGATCGCGCCGGTCTTCTCACCTGGCCGCTGCTGGTCGCGGTGGTGATGGCCATGGCGTTCTTCCGCCAGCGCGTGTTTGGACTGCGCCAGACGCCTGACGAGGATCACGCTGCGCAACAGGGCGAGGAGGCGCGCGCACGCCGGTCGCGGCGCCGGCCGACGTCCGCCGTATTGGCGTGGGCCTGGAGCCGGCAACGGCCACACGTGCGGGCACGCTCGCGCACCACGACGCAGGGCCGTCCGGTCGAAGGCGCGATGGCGTCGCGCGCCTGATCGCGCAGTCGGTCAAGTCTCCCGGAACGGGAACGGCTCGCCCTCGGGCACCGGCATGCGGAAGACGTTGAGGATCATCGAGATCAGGACATAGTAGCCGAGAATGCCGACGAACTCGATGGTCGCCGCCTCGCCGAGAATGGCCTTGACCCGGTTGAAATTCTTGTCGCTGACGCGCTGCGTCTTGTAGAGCTCGTGGATGAAATCGTAGATCGCGCGCTCGTCCTTGGGCGCCGATTTCGGCATCCGTCCCTTGTGCAGGTCCTGGATCGTCGCCGTCTTGACGCCGGCCTTCTCGGCCTGCGGCACGTGTGCGAACCACTCGTACTGTGCGCGCCACAGCTTGGCGGTCACCAGGATGGCGAACTCGGAGAGCCGCGGCGGCACGCCGGTATTGTAGCGGCAGTGGCCACCGAGCTGCTGGGCGAGCTCGCCGAAGGACGGAGCGTGCAGGAACACTGCGAACGGTCCGCGAATCTGGATGCCGCCGCCGCGCGGACCGGAGCGGATCGAATCGAGCAAGGTCCGTTGTGCCGGCGTGAGCTTGTCCTCCGCGAGCACCGCCACACGTGACGGCGGCACCTTCGTCGCGGGCCGCCGGGCCAGCGCCTTGGCCGATCGCCGTGCGGACGCCTTGGCTGATGTCTTGGCTGCTGTCTTGGCCGATTTCTTAGCTGGTTTCTTACCGGGTTTCTTAGCGAGTTTCTTAGCGAGTTTCTTGGCGGACGGCTTGGCAGGCATCGGGCTTCCTCTTTCGGATGGCATGTTGCAACGGAACTCGTACACTCTATTGCATCGCGACGATGCCGACGAAAGGCCGTTCCGTGGACAAGTTGGACGAACCCGCTCCGCTCTGCTTCGTGCTGATGCCGTTCGGCCGCAAGATGGACGCCGCCGGGCGGGTGACCGATTTCGATGCCGTCTACCGGAAGCTGATCGCGCCGGCGGTGCAGCAGGCCGGCCTCGAGCCGATCCGGGCGGACGAGGAGAAGATCGGCGGCACCATCCACAAGCCGATGTTCGAGCGGCTGATGCTCTGTCACTACGCGGTCGCGGACATCACCGGAGCCAATCCGAACGTGTTCTATGAGCTCGGCATCCGGCACGCGCTGCGGCCCCGCAGCACCGTGATCCTGTTCCGGGAAGGGACGGTGCTTCCCTTCGACATCGTGCTGGTGCGCGGCATCTCCTACAAGACCGACGACGCCGGCGAGCCGGTCGAGGCTGAGGCGGCGATTGGCGCCATGGTCAAGCAATTGGCCGCCGCGCGCGAGAACCCCCATCCCGACAGCCCGATCTTCCAGCTCGTGGATATCGTGCCGCAGCCGGCGGTCGAGCACACCAAGACCGACATATTCCGCGAGAGCGTCAACTATTCGAAGCGCTACAAGGAACGGCTGGCCGCCGCCGTGCGACAGGGGCCGGCCGCTGTCCGCCAGATCGCGGACGAGCAGGGGCTCAGGAACCTCAATGAGGTCGAGACCGGCATCATCGTCGACCTCTTCCTGTCGCTGCGCGACGTGAAGGCCTATTCCGCCATGATCGACCTTTACAACCGGATGCCGCCGCCGCTGCAGCAAGCCAAGATGATGCGTGAGCAGTTCGGCTTTGCGCTCAACCGTGAGGAGCGGTTCGACGAGGCCGAGAAGGTGCTCAAGGGGGTCATCGCCGAGTATGGGCCGTCGAGCGAGACCAACGGGCTGCTCGGCCGCATCTACAAGGACCGCTGGGAGATCGCGAAGGAGGCCAGGCGCCCGGTCGCGCAAAGCCTGCTGCGGCGCGCCATCGACACTTATCTCGAGGGTTTCGAGGCGGACTGGCGCGATGCCTATCCCGGCGTCAACGCCGTCACGCTGATGGAGCTGCAGGACAAGCCGGATCCGCGGCAGACGGTGATCCTCCCGGTCGTGCGCTATTCGGCCACCCGCAAGGCGCAGCGCACCCCGGACTATTGGGACTACGCGACCTTGATGGAGCTTGCGGTCATCGGCCGCGACGATGGCGAAGCGGAGAGCCAGCTCTCCGAGGCATTGGGGGTCGCGCGCGCGGCCTGGGAGCTGGAATCGACGGCCAAGAACCTGAAGAAGCTGCGCGACGCGCGGACGGCGAGGGGCGAGGACACCGCGTCGATCGAGCGGCTCGAGCAGGAGCTGCTGCAGGCCGCCAAGGACATGACGCCGACGTGAACAGCAAGGCGGGCGCTGATCCCGGTCGACGATCCTCTCGGCGCGCTATTTGCGCCGGTAGCGGCGGCCATCGGTGCCGTAGACATTGGCCGGCGCAAAGTCGTCGGTGAGCAGGTCACCCTTCAACTCCTTCGGCGTTTCGATCCGCCAATCGACGGCGAGCTTCGCAACGTCGAATCGGAACTTATAACGCTCCTGCGCGGCGACGGCCTTCTGCCTCAGGAGTTCGTTGTCGACGATGGGATCGCTTGGCGCCAGATCGTTTGGCGCCAGATCGTTTGGCGCCAGATCGTTTGGCGCCAGATCGTTTGGCGCCATGACGAGCACGGCATCATCGCCGCCGGAATGATAGAGGTCGATGTGGTCGAAGACCGTCTTCAACGTTCGAACATTGCTGTCGTAGAGCTTCGTGCCGGGAAGGATGTTGAAAGCCGCAACGCCATGCGGCGCCAAGCGATTGCGCACGAGCTGGTAGAACTCCTTCGTCATCAGATGAAAGGGAATGTAGCTTCCGGTGAAGGCATCGACGATGATGAGGTCGTAAGGTTCGGTGTGGCGATTCAGGAAGACACGACCGTCGCTCTCGAAGATGCGGGATTTGCTCGTCTCGCGAACGCCGAAGTATTTCTTGGCAACATCGATCACCCCAGGGTCGAGCTCGACGGTGTCAATGGTCGCGTCCGGAAGGAAGCGGCCGAGATAGGTCGGGATCGCGCCGCCGCCGAGACCGATAACCAGCACGCGCTTGAGGTCTTGCGGATAGATCGCGGCAATGGTCGCCGTGCGGGCATAGAGCATCGGCAGGTCGTCGGGGTCAGTCAGGTTGATCTGCGACTCCTGGAAATGCCAGCCCTTCCACTGGAACGTCAGCGAGAGCACGCCCTGGTTCCTGGCGACAAAGATGTCGTTGTAGACGCTCTCGACGTGCGCAATCGGCCCGCTCTTCTGCTTGAGCATGGCCGTGCGTATGTCGGCATCGAACAGCTCTTCGCCCCGAGCGGGAGAGATCGGCCAAAGCAGTGCGTGCGAAACAAGGAGCGCCGCGAGCACGCCCAGTCGCGTTCCGCCTTTCGTGCAATGCCGCAACTCCCACCTCCGTCCGACCGGCGCAACCAGATAGCGCGTGGCTGGGTGGCGACGGTCTGTGCTCCACTGCGACCAGTCCCTCGATCTAATCGCGCCGGGCTCGGCTGGGTTCCGCGCGACGGGGCCCGATCGAGGAACGTCGACCCGGGAATGTGCTCTGGTTCCCGCCGGCCTGAAGCTTCGGCATGGTGCCGCCGGCCGACGGCAGCCGGGGGAGGTTGACGCCTACTTGAACAGCAGCGACTTGATGATGATCGGCACCACGTTGGTCAGCGCGATCACGCTGCCGATGTCGACGTAGTCGAACTCCTTGAGCTGCACCCCGTCGATCGCGATCACGTCGGCGGTCGGGGCGATCTCGTGGCGGATGATGCGGCCGAGGCTCTTGCCCACGTCGCCGTCGATCAGCAGCACCAGCGGCATCTCCTCGGCGATGGTGCGCGGTAGCGCGGCGCAGATGCCGGCCGCAACGGCGTGGAGGCGAGGGTGCGAGGGATCGCCCTGCCAGGGGAACGACAGCGCCACCGGGCTTTCGCCCTCCGCGAAATCGGCGCGCGTGAGCGCCGCCCGCACGCCGTCGCGCACGGCGTCGGACTGGACCTCGTCCCCGAGGGCGAAGTTGCACGCGAGCACCGGCAGGTTCTGCAGCGGCAGCTTGTCCGGGTCGGCGATCAGGATGGTGTTGCCGCTGATCTGCACCGAGAACTGCGCGGCGCCGATGACGGTGGCGCGGATGCCCTGGCCCGGGTCCCACACCGGCGGCAGGTCGCGGCGGTGTGCCAGCGCGTGGCGGAGTTCCTCGGCCAGGTCCGAGCCGAGATCGCCGAAGCGGCGGCTCTCGCGCTTGTAGAGATATTCCGCGACGCCGCCGGAAAATGTCATGGCGTCGATGCCCTTGTTGGCGAGCGCGGCCGGCCACGGCTCGGTCACGAGGAGGCGGCGCGTCAGCTCGTTGGGCTGCCGCAGGTCGATCATGTTCATGATCAGGCGCGCCATGCGCGTGGCGATGCGCTTGCGGTCCTCGGGCGCCAGCGGCCGGCCGGACACGAGCGCAATGCCGAGCGCGTTTGCAACCTCCTCGGCCGGCGGTTCGACGCGAGTGAGCACCCCCACCCAGCCCTCCCCCGCTTGCGGGGGAGGGTAGGGTGGGGGTTCTTCGACGATCAGTCGCCCACCCACCGCGATGGCCGTGGTCGCAACGATCTGGCCCTTTTCGATCAGCGCGAACTTGGTGGTGCCGCCGCCGATGTCGACGTTGAGCACGGTGGCGTTATGGCCGCGCGAGAGCGCCACCGCGCCCGAGCCGTGCGCGGCCATCTGGCACTCCATGTGGTGCCCCGCCGAGGCGCAGACGAACTTGCCGGCCTCGTCCGAGAACAGCTCGGCGATGGCGCGCGCGTTCCTGCGCTTGAGCGCCTCGCCGGTGAGGATCACCGCGCCGCTGTCGACCTTGTCGCGGGCGATGCCCGCGTAGGTGTAGCAGCCGCCGATGAAGCCGGAGAGCTCGTCCACGTCGATGGTGTAGTCGGGACGATAAGGCGTGAGCAGGATCGGCGATTGCCACAGCACCTTGCGGTCGACCACGACGAAGCGGCTCGACAGGGCGTTGGAGAGCCGCTGCAGGTGCACGCGGGCGAACATCAGGTGCGAGGTCGACGATCCGATGTCGATGCCGACCGTGGTCAGCTCGACGTTGTCGGCCGCCCACGCCACCTCGTTGACGGCGCCGTCGTCCGGACTGACGTGCAAGTGCTCGAATTCGAGATCGTGCATCTTAGAGCGTAACCCCGTGCCACTCGGGTAGTGCGCTCCCTCCCCCCTTGCGGGG
>Ga0153954_1001670_pt1 | contig 11080 bp, 8 predicted proteins | sample TSFL038MetaG_FD_102277 | JGI IMG/M metagenome (GOLD analysis project Ga0153954, IMG submission 102277) | Attine ant fungus gardens microbial communities from Florida, USA - TSFL038 MetaG | ecosystem: Host-associated > Fungi > Mycelium > Unclassified | place: USA: Florida, Wekiwa Springs State... | reverse complement strand
CGCCGCGCATCACTGCACCAGGAAACCCCGCTCGCCTCCCAACCCACGCAATGTAGTGGAGACCTGCGCCCCACTCCCCTTGATCCTACTCACTTTTTTCTCTCAGTTGAGAAAGTTGGGCTAAGCGGACAAGGTGAGCCCATAGCCGATGCCGCCTGCAGTCAGTCGCCGGCGACGCGAGACGCGTGCATCGCGACTGTGCGTTGTGATCAACGGGCCTGCGTGGATGCTTCCCGGAGCACGCGAAGCGGCGGTGGGGGCGGGAGGCGCGGGATAGATCTTTCGACCGCCGCGGCCGCCTGCAGCAAGCGGAGATCGCGGCCTGCCGCGGTCATCAGGTGAAGGCCGGCCGGCACGCCGGCGCCCGGATAAAGCCCCATCGGAATGGTGATCGCCGTGCCTTTGACCGCGTTCGCGGCCCTGACGAAGCAGTTCCTGGCCGGATCGACCGGCGTTTCGCGGCCGCGCACCACGACCGTTGGAGCGTCGATGGGAGGCGCGGGGAACGGCCAGGTCGGCGAAACGATAGCGTCGGCATCGTTCGCATCCAGCAGCCCCGTCATCGCCTCGGCAAAGCGCGCGATCCGCTCATGCGCTTCCGACAGCTCCGCGGCGCCGATCTGGCTGCCGGCGCGCAGGCGCCCCGTCAGGCCGGCACTCAACAGAGCCGGATCGATGCGCCCGAGCACGGCGGCGCACTCCACGAGCGAGATCAGGCCGGCGGACATCTGCGCCTGATCCCATTCCGGCAATGCGAACGGAACAATGATGAAGCCGGCCGCCTCGAGCTGTCGCAGCGCCCCGTCGAAAAGCGCCAGCGTCTCGTCGTCGCAGCGCTCGGCGATAAGCGCGGCAGGCACCAGCAATCGCATGGAGGCGCGGCGCGGGGCGGCGGAGGGCACCGCCAGCACCTCATAAGCCAGCGCGACATCCGCCACTTCGCGGGCGATGATGCCCAAGCTGGGGAAACTCGGCACATGCATCGGCACGCCGGCCACTGGAAGCGTGCCCGGGCTGGCCATGAACCCGACGCCGCCACAATGACACGCGGGATTGCGGATCGAACCGCCGCTATCCGTGCCGATATTGATCATCGCCATGCCGAGACTACTGGCGACGCCGGCCCCCGTGCTCGACCCTCCCGCCGTCCGGGCAGGATCGAAAGGATTCAAGCCCATCGGCTCGAACGGATTGCGCACGCCGTACATCGCCATTTCGGACATCGTCGTCGCGCCAAGCACGATCGCTCCGGCCTCGCGTGCATTCCGGACGATCGCGGCATCGCTTGGGGCAATGCGATCGCCGAAGACAGCAGACCCCTCCGTCCAGGGCAGGCCTGCGATCGGAATGTTGCCTTTGATGCTGATCGTCAAGCCATGCAGCGGACCGCCGGGCAGCGCCTCCAGGTCGCTCGCCGGGGCAAGATGTGAAAAGGCATGGAAGCGGTCGTTGAACAGAGCGATACGTTCGTGGCTGGCCCGACGGATGTCGGCCACGCTCAGCCGCCCGGCGCGCAAGGCCGTGACGATCTGACCGGCAGATCCATCGAGGGCATCGGGTAGCGGAGCCGTTACGGACATGACAGTTGCTTCCCATCAAGGCAGTTCCGTTGAGCCCGCGCCGACACGGCCAGACGTCGCCCGGTTGCGGCGGATGCCGCGTTCACGCGGCAGCCCGGCTGCCGCGTGAACGATCGAAGACCAGCTTCGCCAGCGCGATATCGCAGATCGCCATGCCCTGGATGATTGCCAGGACGATGCCGTCACTGTCGATGCGCTTGCGGCCCAGCAACAACTCTCCGAGCGTCGCATCGACACGCTTTTCGAGGTCGGCCCTGATCCTCTGGCCTGACGCGATCCAGTGTGCCCCGCTGCCGGCCGAGCACACGAAATCGATCTCGTCGACCACGAAATGGCTGGCGGCCGCGAGCACATCGGCGTCGAATTCATGCTGGCCGCCAAGGGCGCAGACCAGCACCCGCCGCTTGAGGTCGGCGGCGGTGAACAAGCGCGTATTGGCATCCGACACGGTGACGACGATGTCGGCGTCCCGCACGGCTTCCGGCACGGTCTCCGCCGAGCTCAGCGGATTGCGGGTGAAGCCGCTCCAGGTTTTCGCGGCATCGCGGGCACGCTCGGCGGAGCGGGAGGCGATCACCACGGGCAGGCCGGGGAACGACAGGTCGACGATGCGGACGAATTCCTGGGCGATCTTGCCCGTGCCGATCAAAGCAAGCCTGGCGGGTCGCTCCGGCGCCAGCGTGGTGCAGCCGATCAGCGCTGTCACGGCCGTTCTCAGCCGATGCAGCCATATTTCCGAAATCAGCGCATAAGGCGAAGCATCCGCCAAGCTCAACAGGTAGACGTAGGAGCTGCCTGGAACATTGCGGCGGTTGGAATCGCCGATGAGACGAAAGCCGGCAGTGTCGCTGTCGTCCAGCACCGCGCCCTTGATCTTGAAGGTCGAAGGGGCGCCCGAAGGGCTTTTCAGCGACATGGAGGACGGGCTGGATACGTCAGCCCGCCCGGAAGCGGCGGCGCAATACGTGCCCTTGATGACCTCCAGAGCTTCGCGCGGCTCGATAAGCGACTGCACTTCGGCGTCATCGATGACTGTGATCATCTCCACTCCTTATGGTCTGGAAGGCTTTCGACGGCTGCGCGACTGTATTGTTTTCCGGCTACCCTCGACTTTGAGGCTCGCGCAGGACCGCAGCCAGAATGCACCCGCCCGGAGGCGCCTGGTGTTCCGCGCCGCCCGAGATGAAAAAGCGCGTATCGCCAAGCAGCGCACCCAGCACTCCCGAAGCCGCGGCCCGCATATGCTTGTCGGGGTCGAGATCGCTCGAGAACACGGTCGTGCGGTGCCCCCGGATCAGCCCGTCGGGCGCCACGCCCGCCTTCAGGAAAACCCCGGCCACCGCGCCCGAGGCGGCCAAGCTGCGTGCCTTGGCCACCGCGTCCTGCCCGCCGCCGGCGATCACCGCGGCCATGCCGTCGATGTCGATCAGGTCTTTCGCCAGGCCCGAACGCACCGCCACCGGCCCGCCCTTGCGGTTACCCAGCACGATGATTTCCATGGCTTCCGACTCGGTGCCCGAGAACACCATGGCCCGTCTGGCGCAGAGCTCGTGGCGCGTGCCGATTGCGGCGCTTACGGCCTGAGCAGCCGGAACCTCCCCCAATGCAGCGCCGATGCCGAGCGAGGCCGCGGCACGCGACGCCGAGGAAACATTGACCTTTGCCAGCTGCTCGTCGCTCAACCCGGCCGACATGGCATGCGTCAGCAGCGGGGATTTCGCGAGCACGATCGCCACGTCGGCGACCCCGATTCCAGCATCTGCAATCGCCTTCAGCGCGGTATCGCGAGCGATCTCGATATGCCGGCCGTTGACCAGATCGGAGGGGGCAAGCGGCGCGGAGCGCGCCATGCCGAGCGCCAAGCCTGCGATGCCGCCCTCCGCTTTCTTGTCCTCGACGATCAGGTAGCCGCCCGGCGAGATCAGCCCCTCACTGCCCATCGAGAGGATTATGTGCGTCGGGCAATGGCTGCCGGCCTTGTGCAAGGCGGCGTGAATCGCGTTGAGCGCAAGCGATCGGCCGAAATCGTTCACCGTGGCGGGGCCCTCGGTCTTGGCGACGATCGCGATGCGGCTGGCATTTCTCGCATCCGCCTTCACGAGCGCATCCAACAAGGCCGACGTGTCCTCGGGAGAGGACATCTCAAAGCGAATAAGGTCGATGCTCATCGTGGAATACCTCTGGGGGCCTGGTCGACGACGCCGAAGCGGCTGGCGTGACGGCGTGTATCATTTTTGAGATTATTGCAATGATGCGCGGTCGTCAACGAAGCGTGGCCACTTTGTGAAGGGGGCGGTCGAAGTTTCGGGTCAATCGGCCAGGCGCGGGCCAACGCGTGGCGGTGCTGGTGGCAAGGAATGCCCGCTGATCGCCATAAATAACGCATATTTTGCCAGAAAGAGACGTTTATTGCCGAATATATTGAGCATTCCGGCTCCGATCCGTCCCCGCCGCGCCTCAAGATGCAGTCCAAGGCAGGCGTTGAAGCGAGAATGCTCAATCCCATCTACGCATGTTGCTGACGGTACAATCCAGGCGGGCGGGATCTGGCTTTCAGTCCGTGGCCCTCTCGGCCAGGAGTCAAAAAAAACAGCACTTTTCGGGCTTCGCCGCAAAATTCATTTGACAATGCCCGCAACATTCATCTCAAAATAGAGACGATCCCGGCGCCAGACGATTGCGTCCGCTCCCAATTTGCAGGACAGTCGAAATGCACGACTCCGAAATGCACAGCGACTCCGAAGATCAACAGATGATCGCGGGCGACATGACGTTGCCGCAACGTTTCCTGGCGCCCTGGCGGAAGGCCGCCTTCGTCCTCGGCGTGTGCTGTTCGCTGTATTACATGTGGGTCGCACTGGTCGGCATCCGCTACCCGCAGCTCGACCGCAGCCTGTTCATTTTCTTCGGCATCGCGCTGACCTTCTGCCTCAAGCCGATTCGCGGCGGCGGCCTGCTCGTCCGCTGCATCGACGGCGCGCTCATCCTTGTGTCGCTGTTTGCGACCTATCACTTCAATGTCAGGTACGACGACTTCCTCGAAATGGTGGGAGCGCCGATCACCACGCTCGATGCGGCCTGTGCCTGGCTGCTGATCGCGGCGTGCCTGGAGGCCTGCCGGCGCGTCCTCGGCTGGTCGATCCCGGTGCTCGCAGTCTGCTTCCTGATCTTTCTGCGCTTCGGCAGCTACGTCCCGCCTCCGATGACGCACATGGACTTCGACTGGAGCACGATTGCCAGCTACATGTACGCCGGCACCGACGGCCTCTACAGCGACCTGACCTACGTCCTCGCTTCGCAGATGTTCCTGTTCCTCGTGTTCGGGACCTTCCTGATGCGGGCGGGCGCAGCCGATTATTTCGCGCGCACCAGCGTGGCCTTGTTCGGCACCCGCGTCGGCGGCACCGCCAAGGCCTCGGTTTTCTCCAGCGCGATCATCGGAAGCATCACCGGCTCGGCGGCGGCGAACGCCGCGATCGTCGGCACCGTGACCATTCCCTTGATGAAAAGCGCCGGCTTCAAGCCCCATGTCGCGGGCGGGATCGAGGCGGCGGCCTCCACCGGCGGCACCATTCTGCCCCCGGTGATGGGCGTCGCGGCCTTCATCATGGTGGCGTTGACCGGCATCCCCTACAGTACGGTCGCGGCCTATTCCATCCTGCCGGCCTTCTTCTTCTTCCTGTGCATGTATGCGCAGGTGCATTTCTATTCCCGGCGCAATGGCCTTTCGGGCACGCCGCGTTCGGAGCTGCCCCCGCGCCGGGAAACCGTTCTCGGCGGCTGGTACTATGTCCTGCCGATCGTGGTGATCGTGACCATGGTCTTCCTGCACTTCTCGCTGGCATTCACGGCGTTGTGTGCCATCATCGCTGCCTTCATCACGAGCTGGCTCAACCGGACCACGCATATGGGCGTGCGTGCGACGCTCGAAACCCTGGCCAAGGGCAGCGAGAACGCCCTGCCGATCATGGTGGTCGCGGGGCCGGTCGCCATCATGTCGGAGTGCCTGCTGCTACCGGGCACCGGGCTGCGCATCACCGGCCTGATCATCGATCTCGCGCACGGCAATCTCGCCGTCACCCTGTTGCTTGTCTACATCATCGCCTACGTGCTCGGCATGGGGCTTTCGGTCGTCCCCGCCTACATCATCCTGGCCACTCTCGCAGCGCCCGCGCTGATCCAGCTCCATGTCCCGATCCTGGCCGCACATCTGCTGGTGATCTGGTGGAGCCAGGCTTCGAACATCAAGCCGCCGGTCGCCCTGGCGGTCTATGTCACGTCCTCGATCGCGAAGTCGGGGTTGTGGGAAACCGGCTGGGCGGCGGTGCTCAAGGCGGCGGGCCTGTTCTTCATTCCGGTGCTGTTCGTGTACCAGCCGGCAATCTTCTTTGACGGATCGACAACGGCGATCATCGTCACCATCCTCACCATCTCGGCCGGCATCATCGTCTGCGCCGGCGCGATCGAAGGCTTCCTGTTTCACAAGCTCACCATCCTGGCGCGCATCGCGCTCGGCTGCGGCGGCGCGGTGCTCTGCCTCGGCTACAACTGGGTGAGCATCAGCATCGGCGCCGCTCTCGCCGCCGTCACTCTCTTGATCCCAGGCTCGATGCTCCGTGTGAGCGCGCCGCACAACGCCACACCTTGAAGGAGGACCCTGATGTCGCGCATTCTGCTGACCCTCGCTTTCCTCGCGATATGGCCCCTGCAGGCTTCCGCCCAGACGGAGCTGCTGCTGGGCGCGGATAATCCCGGAGGCAGCTATTATCTCTACGGCGGCGGTCTCTCCAACTGGATCAACCAGCATTCCAAGACGATCCGCCTGACCTCGCAGACGACGCGAGGCAGCGTCGAGAACGCGCGCCTGCTCGCCTCGCATCGCATCGTCTTCGGGCTCATCAATGCGCTCGCCGTTTATCAGCAGGCGAAGGGCATCGGCCAGTTCAAGGGGCAGCAGAGCGACAAGCTGCGCGGCATCGCGCTGCTCGACATGGCACCGATGCACATCGTCGCCTACGCATCGAGCGGCATCAGGACGATGCAGGACCTTGCCGGCAAGAAGGTGTCGATCGGCGCGCCGGGGTCAGGGTCGGCGAGTGTGGCGTCAGCGCTGTTTTCCGTCGCTCACCTGACCGGCAAGGTGAAGACGCAGAACCTCGGCTTCAGCGAGAGCGCGAGCAACCTGCGTGACGGCAACATCGACGCTTTCATCGCGGCTTCCGCGCTGCCGATGCCCGCCATCGTCGACCTTGCCAGCGCCAACAAGATCACCCTGATTCCGCTGTCCGACGCCGACATCAAGGCGCTTCACGAGCAGAATCCGCCCTATGAACCCACCACCATTCCCGCGAACACCTATCCGGGTGCCGACAGCGATGTGCAGACCATCGGCACGGCTTCGCTCCTCATGGGGACCGAGAGCGCCCCGGACGACGCTGTCACCGAGGTCCTGCGTCAGATGTACACCCCTGAAGCGCTGGCCTATATCCGCAGCATCTACAAGGCCTGGGACCCCCATTCCGGCCAGAGCGTCTTCGACTCGATCGGTGTGCCGCTGCACCCGGCCGCGATCCGCTTCTACAAGGAAAACGGTGTGATCAAGTAGGGCCGGTCATACGGCACGGGCGGTCTGCTCCCTCTCCCCGCTAGGGGAGAGGGGTGGGGTGAGGGGGTTACCGCACTATCGAGGGAAGGGGGGCGCAGCGTCTTCGTGCACCGGCAGCCCGATTCAGCCGCGGCCGTATTGCCCTTGATCGCTGCGGGTTGCGATCACTGCGCGGCCTTGATCGCGTCGGCAAGCAGCGATCTCTCATCCGCAATCCGGGCGTTGAACGCGGCGGATGTGGTTCCCGCGGCCGCGATCCCCAGTTGGCCGAGAGCCTTGATGGCCTGCGGATCGTGCGCGGCCTCGATCGTCGCCTTCTCAAGCTTCTCCTGAACGTCTTGCGGTGTCTTGGCCGGCGCCATCAGTCCGTTCCACGCGCTGAACACGAATCCGGGAAGAAGCTCACTGACGGTCGGCACGTCCGGCAATTGCTCCATCCGCTTCGCCGAAGAGGTCGCGAGAATTCGGACGCGCGGGTCGGTCGCGATCGGGATCAGCTCGGAGGCGTTGCCGAAATAGGTCTGCACGTGATTTCCGAGCAGACTGGCGATTGCCGGTCCGCCCCCACGATACGGAACATGATAGAGGTTGACACCGGCCCTGCTGAAGAAAAGGGCTGCAACGAGATGGGCTCCCGAATAGGTGCCCCCCGACGCGTACGACATCTCGCCAGGCTTGCGCTTGGCATACGCGACGAACTCCTGCAGTGATTTCGCCGGAACGCTCTCATTGACGCCGAAGACAAACGGCCCTTCGCCGAAGATACTGATGTAAGCAAGGTCAGTCTTCGGATCGTAATTGACCTTTTCCGTGTAAGGCAGGACGGAGATCTGCTGGAGAGCCCCGAACATCAGCGTATATCCGTCAGGCGCAGCGCGCGTGACCATCGTCGTTCCGATCGAGCCCGAGGCCCCCATCCGGTTCTCGACGATGAAACCGTGGCCGAATTTCTCAGAGAGCTTTTGCGCAAGGAGACGCGCCATCGTGTCGGTGTTTCCCCCTGGAGGGAAGGGCACGATGATCGTGACGGTCCTGGTCGGCCAAGTCTCGCTGAGGGCCGGGCCGGGAGTGGCGAGCAGGCAGGCCAGGCTCAGGGCGGCCATTACGGAGCGGCGGCTTCCCAGGCAGACGCCCAGACTGCCGAAGGCGTACACGATGCGAGCTGCGATTGGCATGCTGCGCCTCCTTTCCGGTTTTGTCATGATTGAAGCGCTGCCAATCATGCACCTGCCCCCGGCCTATCCGGCTATTCGATCGTTTCCGACTTCTCCCACATTGAAATGAGCGAGGCTCGCTTTACGAAGTCGAGGTGACGCGCGGGATCAGCATTGATCTTGCGCAACTCGTCGAGCCGTTCAGCGCGAACCTTGGGGTCGATTTCCTCAAGCAACCTTTTGTTCGCGATCGATTGCGCCTGTACATATTCGATCGCGGTGAGACGGCGTTGACGATCATAGCGATCGAGAAGCGCGTCTGCATCGGCCCCCTTCGAAATCTCGATCAGCTTGCGGGCGAGCGTGATCCCGTCCTGGAATCCGCTGTTCATACCCATGCCGCCGATCGGATTGTTGACGTGCGCAGAATCGCCTGCAAGCAGGATGCGGCCCGCCCGGAAATTGCCCGCCACGCGCTGGTGGACGTTGTACATGTTACGGTGAACGATCGGATAAGGCCCCGCGTTCATGCATTCGAGGAAGCGAGCGTTGATCCACGCGTCACCCATGACCTCCTCGTCGCTTTCATCGGCTTTGGCCGGGAACACGCAGCGCCACAGGCCCTTCCCATCCTCGCCCGGCACCTGCATCAGGGAAACCCAGCGGTCCGGATGCGAGCAATAGTTGCGCAGGCGGAACCCATGAGCCTTGCCGAGGTCGGTAGGGGTAGAAACAATGTTGAATCGCTCGGACCAGGTGAATCCCTCGAAGGAGACGCCCGCCGCCTTGCGAACGATGCTGCGCCCGCCGTCGCAGCCGACGAGATAATCGCCGCGATGCGTGACGACCTCGCCGTTCTCGTGACGCACGTCGCACTCGGCCCAGTCCGCCCCCTGACGGACGGCAACGACTTCAACGGGCCTGTGCAAAATGAAATCGGCGTATTGCTTCGCAGCGTCGAGGGCGGTGTAGACCGTCTTGTGCTGCTCGAGCTGGATCACGTAGGGATGACCGGAAACATCCGAGAGCCGGCCGTAATCGAATTCGGCGACGATTTCGTTCTTGACGCGGTCGCGCCACTGAAAGAACTTCGATTTGAAGCCTTGTTCGAGGATTCTTTTCGTCAGGCCCAATTCCTCGAAGAGATCGAGCGTCGAGGGCTGCAGCGTCGCGGCCCTGTGATCCTCCGGCGGCCTGGGCGCCATATCGAACAGCGTGGCCTTGATGCCGTTTCGGGCCAGGTAAAGCCCGGTGATGGCTCCGACCGGACCCGCGCCGGCGATGAGGACATTCTTTATCTTGTCCACGTCAGATCTCCGCGAAATGCAGCTCTGCTGAGGGCTTTTTTGGAACGGATCAGTGATGTGCGGATTTGGCGAGCGCCCGCGCAACGCTCGGACGCGCCATCATGTCCGCCTGCCAGCGCTTGACGTTCGCCGCGCCTGTTTCCTCCAATGCGCCGGCCACGTGGGGCAACAGCACGAGCGGCAGCAGCGCGAAATCCGCCACGCTCAATTCGCCGCAGAGATACGTTCCCGTCGCGAGCTCCTTGTCGATGACGCCGATGAATGAACGCAGACGCTCCCGAAACAGATCGACGACCGATCTGCTGGACGATGTCTCGAGCTTCGACCCGAGAAAAATGGCGGTCGATGCCGCGGCAACGTCACTCAAGATCATCCACGTATATTGATCAACCTTGATGCGCGCCGCTTCGTCCTGCGGGATGAGACGGCCGGCCTTTCGCGCCAGGTAGAAGATGATTGCGCCGGACTGCGTGATGGTGATCGGTGCCCCGCCCGGGCCTTCCGAATCGACCAGTACCGGTACGTGACCGAGAGGGTTCAACCGGCGGAACTCGGGGAGATCCTGCTCCCGCCGAGCCAGATCGAGAATGTGGAGGCGATAAGGAAGCTCAAGCTCCTCCATGACCAGCAAGGCGCGCCGTCCATTGGGGGCCGCCGCAGTGTGGAGCTCCATCATCGCGCGGCCTCCCGAACGATGCAGCAGAGTGTGCCCCCGCCAAGGGGCGCCTGCTGAACCGGATCGAACGTGCTGAAGATGCGCGTCGTGTGAAGGGTCGCGCCGAGCACGCCCGAAAGCGCGGCCCGCACATGTTTCTCGGGCGGCGTCGCCGAATTGAAGATCGTCGTGGGCGCTCCGGAGACGTATCCCGATGGATGGACGCCGAGCTTCGCTATGGTCGCGACCAGACGGCTGGTGTCGAGTTCGCCGTCCTGATCGAGCGTCAACCCCATGCCGAGGAGCATTTTCTTCAGCGAGCGCGCGTCCAGAAGATCCTGAGTGATCACATTGCAGGCGACGAGATCACCGCCGGCGCCCGCCGCATTTCCAATCGCGATCACCTCGATATTACGGATCGCGGGCCCGGTGAATGTCTGTACGCGCTTGGTGTAGAGCCCGCCATCGGCAACGATCGATTCCTCTCGCACGAGCGCCTGCTTGATCTCGCCGAGCGCCAGTCCCGCGCCGAGCGCCGCCGCGGCCCTGCCAGCACGTCCCCGCGCTCCCACGTCGCCCTTGGTCGGCTGCGGAACATTGACGATGACGGTCTCCACGTTGCCCGGGTCGAAGCCGCCATCGAGGATCGCGGCTTCGACCGCCGCTTTGACCTCCAAGGCGTGGGCCACCGTGCCGATCGTCTCCTCGGCAGGCGCCTTCTTGCGAGCAAGACCGATCGCGAGGCGGCGCGGTCCGTCCTTGACCCTTACGCCGCCAAT
>Ga0153954_1001669_pt1 | contig 11082 bp, 9 predicted proteins | sample TSFL038MetaG_FD_102277 | JGI IMG/M metagenome (GOLD analysis project Ga0153954, IMG submission 102277) | Attine ant fungus gardens microbial communities from Florida, USA - TSFL038 MetaG | ecosystem: Host-associated > Fungi > Mycelium > Unclassified | place: USA: Florida, Wekiwa Springs State... | reverse complement strand
CGGCCGCCGGCGATGAGCTGCTGGGTCTGCACGAAGAACTCGATCTCGCGGATGCCGCCGCGGCCGAGCTTGATGTTGTGGCCTTCGACCGCAATTTCATCATGGCCACGATAGGCGTGGATCTGCCGCTTCATCGCGTGCACGTCGGCGACCGCAGCGAAGTCGAGATACTTGCGCCAGATGAAAGGTGACAGGCCGGCAAGCAGCGCCTCGCCTGCGGCGATGTCGCCGGCACAGGGGCGCGCCTTGATCATCGCGGCGCGCTCCCAATTCTGACCGCGGCTTTCGTAGTAATCGAGCGCCGCGGCGGTGGAGATGGCGATCTGGGTCGACGCGGGATCGGGACGCAGGCGCAGATCGGTGCGGAAGACATAGCCGTCGGGCGTGCGCTCCTGCAGCAGCTTCACCAGGCTGCGCGTCATGCGCACGAAGAACGGCGCCGGCTCCGTGCCGGGCGCGAGCGCCGCGGCGTCGTACAGCACGATGATGTCGATATCGCTGGAATAGTTGAGCTCGCCCGCCCCCATCTTGCCCATGGCAAGGACGATATAGCCGGAGCCATGCGCGCTGCGTGCGGCGTCGGCAGGCGGGGCGAGCCTGCCGCGGCGGCGCGCATCGGCGAGCAGGTAGTCGACCGCGGCGCCCACCGCGGCGTCGGCAAGGCTGGTCTCGCGCGCGATCACCTCGGTCACCGGCCACACCCCGCCGATGTCGCAAAGCGCGATCAACAGCGCCCCCTCCGCCTTCATGGTGCGCAACAGCCGCATCACGCAGGCTTCATCGGTGCTGGCGGCTATCGCCTGCATGGTGGCGGCGAGCATCTCGTCGAACCGCCGCTCGGGCGCGGCCGCGAGCAGTGATGCGAGCCGCTTCGGTGCGGCCTCCACCAGATCCCAGAGATAGGGCGAGCCCTCCGCGATGCCGGCGAGCAACGCGTCCAGCATCGGGTGATCCGCGACGCGGCGCGCCAGCGTCTTGCCGGCGGGGCTATCCGCGATCTCCGCCAGCCAGTCGGCGACGCGCGCATGCGCTTCGCGCGCCGCCGTCAGGCACGGGGCGGCGACCATGCGTTGCGCGAGGGTTGACTCCGGTGGCAGGTCCATGGCGATGGCATAGCCCGCCGTGCGCGATCCGTCACCCCGCCGCGGCAGGCCGCAACTGTAAGCCGGCCGCTATGCTTTACGACCCGCACCTTCGGCGCGCCGAATCCCAGGCCGGTCGGCTGCGCAGGTGCTGCCGTCAGACGCCCCCATACCAATCATAGCCTTGGTCCTCCCAGAAGCCGCCTTTGCCCAGACCGAAACGGGAGAAACTATCCACCGCCTCGATGGTGTGGACGTATTTCGGCTGCTTGTAGCCAAGCGCGCGCTCGATGCGCACGCGGACAGGCGCGCCATTGGCGACCGGAAGCGTTTGACCGTTGAGCCCGTAGGCGAGGATCGTCTGCGGATGGCGCGCATCGATGAGATCACAGCTCTCATAATAACGGATCGGCCCGGAGGGACCTTCGTCGAGGCTGTCGAAGCAATGGAAGACGAGATAGCGCGCAGCCGGCTTCAATTTGACTTCGTCAAGGACGACCGACAGCGGCGTGCCCGTCCATTTCGCGATGCAGCTCCATCCTTCGACGCAGTCGTGCCGCGTGATCTGGGTGCGCGACGGCATGTTGCGCAGCTCCGCAAGCGAATAGCTTTTCTCGCGTTCGACCAACCCCGTTATCGCGAGCCGATAGTCTTCGAAATGGTTGTCCCGCAACGCCAGGTACGCCGGAGATTGCGGATCGGTCGAGCCGTTCGGCCGCTGGCCCTGGCGGATCTCGGTCTCCGCATATTCCGGCGCCAGCGCCCCTTCGCGCATCAGCAGGCGCTGGACGCGATAGGTCACGTCATTCGCCGCCTCCAGGTAGCTGCGGACATCGCTGCCGCGCTCGCCGAGAAAATCGAGCCGATCGCAGCCGCCGAGCGTCAGCCCGGAAAGCGTTGCCGCGCCGAGGCCGAGAAGCCGCCTCCGGCTCAAGGTGATCCCGCTCATGACTTGATCTCCGGCTTCAGCCCCGGCTCGGGGTCGATCCGATACCAGCCGCTGATCATGGAGCGCAGCTCATTGATGGGCCCGGCGGCGAGCACCATCAGGATATGAACGATGAAGAACAGGACCAGCAGCGTCATGCCGAGAAAGTGGATGCTCCGCGCCGTCTGGCGGCCGCCGAAGACTTCGAGCAGCCACGGCCAAACGGCATCCATGCCAGGACTCATCGCGAGCCCCGTCAGCACCATGAGCGGCAGCAGCACGAACAAGACGGCGCCATAGGAAAGCTTCTGCAGCACGTTGTAACCACGGCCGTGGTGGAAGCGCAGGCGCGCGTGCGCCGCCACGTCACGTGGCAGATGGGCAAGGTCACGGCCGGTCGGCACGAGATCGCGACGGATGTGGCCGCTGATCAGGCCGGCACACAGCCAAACAAGCAGCGTGGCAACGAGCAGCCAGGCAAAGAAGAAGTGGATGACGCGGCCGGTCGCCAGATCCTGATAGGATGGGATGGTCAGCGCTGCCGGAAATCCGCGAACCCGCGGATGATCCGCCGGCCCGCTCAAGCCGAAGAGGCCGGTCGTGTCGAACGACCTGCCGAAGATCGTGGTCTGTCCACGCGGTCCATGCCTGTCGACCGCGTCCATTCGCAGCACGGCGTTGTCGTAGGCAAAACCGCTTTCCTGGCCGATGTACAAGGCGGGATGCGCATTGAAGATCTGCAATCCGGAAAGCAGCAGGAAGAACAGCCATATGGCCCAGGTCCAATGCGTCACGCGCGTCCAGATCGATTGGCGCCGGATCAGCGGCCCCTGCTGCCGTCCCGCCTTGACGATGATTTCATTCATCTTTGGCCTCATACGATCCGCAAACAGGTTCTTGCCCCCGGCTTCGCCCCGCCCCAGGCAGAGCGAAGCCGGGCACGAGATCACTTCGTCTTCGGTGCCATCGCATCGCCATGCATGGCATCGCTGCCCGTCGCGCCGGACTTCGTCGTGTCCGTCTTCTTCATTGCGTCAGTTCCCATCGCATCGTTCTTCATGGGGCCGCCCTTCATGGCGTCGCTCTGCGTGGCGCCACCTTTCATGCTGTCTTGTTTCATGGTGTCTTGTTTCATGGTGTCTTGTTTCATAGTGCCTTGCGCGAAGGCGGCACCCACCGCCGCAGGGGCGGTGGCGCAGATCAGGGCGAGGGCTACAATGCGGATGGAACGGCTGATCATCAGAGAGCTCCGGGTTGCGCGTGATCAGCCGAGCCCCATGCCCGAGCCGCACGCGATGACCTCAAGTTCGGGAAAACAGAGGACCGGTTACGCGCTCACCTTTTCGTGAAAGCAGGCGTCGAAAGAGGCGTGAGCCGTCGTGTAACGTCGGTGTCCGCGCCCGCGAATGAGATCACAGATGGCCGACTTGCCAGCGTTGGAAGAACGGTTACGCGCTCTGATGCTGGCGTCGCTTGCCGGTGATGCGGCGGCCTACCGGAACTTGATGTTGCAGCTGCGGGATCCCCTTCGCCGGTATTTCCGGCGTCGCCTGTCCGCTGATCTGGTCGATCAGGCCGAAGATCTGATTCAGGAAACGCTGTTGGCCATGCACACGCGCCGCGTGACCTATGACCCGCACCAGCCGTTCACCGCATGGATCTATGCCATCGCGCGCTACAAGCTCATCGACCTCCTGCGTCGGTCGCGCGGACGCGCGCATGTGCCGATCGACGACGTGGCGGATTTTCTGCAAGCCGACCGCGACGGGCTTGAGACTGCCGGCACGCGCCAGGATCTCGACCGGGTTCTCGACACTCTGCCGGAACGGGTGGGCACCCTCATCCGTCGCGTCAAACTCGAGGAGCAGTCGATCGCCGAGACGGCGGCGGAGAGCCGCATGTCGGAAGGGGCCGTCAAGGTCGCCGTGCATCGCGGCTTGAGGGCCCTCATGGCACGATTCGGAGGCCAGCCATGAGCGACGAGCTGATCAACCGTCTCGCTGTCGACCTGAAGCCCGTGCGTACGACTGCGCTGGTCGAACGGCTGGCCCTCGCGGTCGTTGCCGGCCTCGTCCTGTCCGCGGTCGCGATGTGGTTCTGGCTCGGCCCGCGCCCGGATATGGCCGAGGCCACCGGCACGGCCATCTTCTGGATCAAGATGGGCTACACGGCCATTCTCGGGCTCCTCGGCGTCTGGGCAGTCGAACGGTTGGGCCGGCCGGGAATGAGCGGCCGCGCTCCGCTGGCATGCGCCCTCGCCGTGTTTCTCTTGATCATGGCTGCCGCAATCATCGCTTACACGTCCGCTCCCGCAGCGGCGCGCGCGCCCATGCTGATGGGCTCGACCGCCGCCGTCTGTCCGCTCTATGTCGTCGCGCTGTCGCTGCCGCTCCTCGTCACGGTTCTCACCTTCATGCGCAAGATGGCGCCGAGCAACCCGGTCTGGGCCGGCGCCGGGACAGGGCTTGCGACGGGCGCACTCGGGGCCTGCGTCTACTCCTTTCATTGCACGGAGCAGGGCCTGCCGTTCCTGGCAAGCTGGTACAGCCTCGGCATTGTGGCCGTCGTGGCGCTCGGCGCGCTGCTCGGCAGGCTCTTGCTGCGCTGGTAGGCTCGTCCCGCCGCACGAATGACGCAGGATCAGGGAGCTAGAGCATGATCCGGAAAAGTGTGCAGCGGTTTTCCGAAAAGATCATGCTCAAACAAAAGGCTAAAGCGCGATGATGATTCGACCAAAAATCATCGCGCTTTAAGCCGCGGTGGGCGTGGCGCCGGCGCGCGGCAGCGAGATGACCGAGCGCAAGCCGGGGTGGTTGTCCTCGAGCTTGAGCTCGCCGCCGTGCAGGCGCGCGACCGCCGCGGCTAGGCTGAGCCCGAGGCCGGAGCCGGGCAGCGAACGGCTCTGCTCCAGGCGAACGAAACGCTCGACGGCGCGGCTGCGGTCGGCCTCGGGAATGCCCAGGCCGCCGTCGGCGACGGTGAGCAGGATGCGCTCGCCCTCGCCCTGCGCCTTGACCAGGATCTCGGGCGCGGCGCCGTTGACGCGCAGGCCGCTGGCGCCGCCGTACTTGATGGCATTGTCGACCAGATTGGCGAGCGCCTGGCTGATCAGCTCACGGTTACCGTGCACGGGTGCGGCCAGCGGCGCCTCGACCTTGAGCGTGATGCCCTTGTCGTCGGCGAGCGGCTCGTAGAGCTCGCCCACGCCGCGCGCGATCTCCGCCGCATCGACGTCGATCATGTTGTCGCGCGCCTGCCCGGATTCCGCACGCGCGATCATGAGCAGCGCGTTGAACGTGCGGATCAGCGCTTCCGATTCCTCGATCGTGGTTTCGAGCGCCGCGCGGTATTGCGATTCGTCCTCCGCCACGCGCAATGCTTCCTCGCAGCGGTTGCGCAGCCGCGTGAGCGGTGTCTTGAGATCGTGCGCGATGTTGTCCGACACCTCCTTGAGGCCGTGCATGAGCGCCTCGATGCGCTCGAGCATGGCGTTGAGATTGTCGGCAAGCCGGTCGAGCTCATCACCGGTGCCGGCGATCGGCAGCCGTCCGGTGAGGTCGCCGTCCATGATCTTGCGCGTGGTCTCGGTCATCGCGTCGACGCGCCTGAGCACCCGGCGGGTGACGAACAGGCCGCCCGCCACCCCGAGCACGATGACGATCGCCAGGGACCAGCGGCCGGCGGCCAGCACGATCCCGCGCAGGCGCTCGCGCTCCTCGAGGTCGCGGCCGACCAGCAGGCGGAAGCCCGACGGGAGCTGGAACACGCGCACCAGCGCGTGATGTTCGCCGCCGTCGAAATCGTCGAGGCGGCGATACGCGGTCTCGGTCCAGCCCGGGGTCTCGAGGATTCCGGTCGCGAGCGAGCCGACATTGCCCGCGAGCCCCTCCCCGGCCGGGGTCGTCACCAGGTAGAGGCTCGAGCCGGGGCGACGCGAGCGCGCGTCGACCACGAGCACCAGGCGGCGGATGCCGCCCTGGCGGTACTGCTCGGCGAGCCCGGTGATCTCGGCATCGACCGTCTGGGTGATCTGCTCGGTGATCAGACGGCGGGTGTTCCAGGCGAAATAGCCCAGCAGGAAGGCCGCAAACAGCACGAAGACGGTGAGATAGACGAGCGTCAGCTTGAACGTCGTCGTGCGCAGGATTTTGCCGAACGCCGTCATCCGCCACCCGTGGCCGTCATCCCCCCTCCCGTCCCTTCCGCGCAGGCGGGGCAGGGTCAGGGCAGGCGCAAGGGAGGACAAGATCATTTGGTGTCGCGGATCACATATCCTGCGCCGCGCACCGTATGCAGCAATGCCTGGGTGAAGCCTTTATCAATTTTCGAGCGTAACCGCGAGATGTGCACGTCGATGACATTGGTCTGGGGGTCGAAATGGTAGTCCCAGACGTTCTCAAGCAGCATGGTGCGCGTGACCACCTGGCCCGCATGCTTCATGAGATATTCCAGGAGGCGGAACTCCCGCGGCTGCAGCACGATCTCGCTGCCGGCGCGGGTCACCTGGTGCGACAGCCGGTCGAGCTCGAGATCGCCCACCCGATACACGGTCTCCTCGCGGCCGCCGCGCCGCCGCGCCAGCACCTCGGTCCGCGCCAGGAGCTCGGAGAATGAATAGGGCTTCGGCAGATAGTCGTCACCGCCCGCCCGCAGGCCTTTGACCCGGTCGTCCACCTGGCCGAGGGCGGAGAGAATCAGCGCCGGGGTCTCGACCCCCTTGCTGCGCAGGGTGCCGATCACGGTGAGCCCGTCGAGCTTGGGCAGCATGCGGTCGACGATCAGTACGTCGTACTGCCCGTCCAGCGCGTGCGCGAGGCCCTCCTCGCCGTCCGCAGCCAGGTCGGCCACATGCCCGACCTCCCGGAAGGCCTTGGCGAGATAATCGGCGGCATCTCGATCGTCTTCGATGATGAGCAGTCGCATGGCGAACTGGCGGTCTTTCGGATAGGCGACTTCCCGCGCGGCGGGAACGAAGTGGGTCGAGCTCATCATAATCGCAGACTCTTGCACTGTCCCGGCTCCCGGCTGCGAAGGGCGGGGACAACGGCACCGAGCACGCCCCTGCAGCACATGCCAAATATGCGAGGGGCGGCGGTGTGACCCGCCGCCCCTCACCCAACTCCACACCGGCGGGGGCGACGGATGCCGGTGGAGAGCTAGAGGGAGTTGGGGGACGGGCCTAAGCCCATCCCCCTGGTTCGAACCGCCGGCGGGGGCGACGGATGCCGGCGATGCGTCCCATTCGCGAAGCTCCTGCGCTAGGCCCGGCCGAGGCGAAGCGCGACAAACTTGGTGCCGTCGCCCGACTTGACCCGCATGAGAACCGTGTGCTTGCCGTCCTTGCGCGCCTCGCTCAGAGCCCGGCGCACATCGATCGGATTAAGAACCTTCTTGCCGCCCACCTCGAGAATGACATCGCCGGTCTGGAAGCCGTGATCCGCCGCGATCCCGTTAGGATCGACATTGGTGACCGCGACCCCTTCCGCGCCGCCGCCCGCGGGGGCGAGCGACAGACCGAGCCGCGGCAGATCGGCCGGTCCCGACTCGGCACCGTCAGGCGTCGTCAGGCGCGCCTCGCGCTCCTTGGGCAATTCGCCGAGCGTGAGCGAGATGGTCTTCTCCTCGCCCTTGCGCCAGACCGCGAGCTTGGCGGTCGCGCCGGGCGTCATGGTGCCGATCTGGCGGGCGAGATCCTTGGCGTCCTTGACGCGGGCGCCGTTGACGGCGGTGATCACGTCGCCGGCCGCGATCCCGGCCTTGGCCGCGGGGCCGTTCGCCTGCGGATCGGCGACGAGCGCGCCTTCCTGCGTCTTGAGGCCGAGGTTGTCGGCGATCTCAGCGGTGACCGGTTGGATCTGCACGCCGAGCCAGCCGCGGCTCACCGCGCCCTTCTCCTTGAGCTGGGTGACCACCGAGCTCACGGTCGACGACGGAATGGCGAACGCGATGCCGACCGAGCCGCCGGACGGCGAGAAGATCGCGGTGTTGACGCCGATCACGTTGCCGTCCACGTCGAAGGTCGGGCCGCCGGAATTGCCTTTGTTGACCGGCGCGTCGATCTGGATGAAGTCGTCGTAAGGGCCGGCGCCGATGTCGCGCCCGCGCGCCGACACGATGCCCGCAGTGACGGTGCCGCCCAGGCCGAACGGGTTGCCGACCGCGATCACCCAGTCGCCGATCCGCGGCGAGCGGTCGGCGAACTTCACGTACGGGAAGTCGTTGCGGCCCTCGACCTTGATCAGCGCCACATCGGTGCGCGGATCGGTGCCGATCACCTTGGCGTCGTAGGTCTTTCCGTCGTCGGCGGTGATCTGGACATTCTCCGCCTTGTCGACGACGTGGTTGTTGGTCACCGCATAGCCGTCAGGCGTGATGAAGAAGCCGGAGCCCTGCCCGGTGATGATGCGGTTGTGGTGCGGGGTGCGCGGCTCATCCGGGCTCATGCCTTCGGGCATGCCGAAGCGGCGGAAGAAGCGCTCCATCTGCGAGTCGGGCGAGAACGGCCGGTCGCCGTTGCCCTCGAAGCCCATCATGCGCGGACCGGCGTCCATCTTCACCCGCACCGAGATCACGGCGGGCTTCACCTTCTCGACGATGTCGGCGAACCCGACCGGCCGCTGCAGGTTCTGCGCATAGGCCACGCTGGTGAGCGTCGGGCCCGATTTGGGCGCAATGCTTGCGCCGCCGAACAGCACCGCCGCGCCGAGACCGGCCACACCGGCGATGAGGGAGAGCCGACGTGCGGACAGAGCGCGCACGTTTCGAGCGGGGCCGCTCGCGGTCATGAACATCACTCCGTCAGTGCAGGTGGGGCCGAAGCAGCGCCCCCATTTGCACAGCAGCATGGAGTGCGCTTCCTTACCGGGCGCGGTCGGGCAGATTAAAGTTTCGTAAGGTCGCCATTTCTCGAAATTTTGTTGTGTGCCAAGCGCTTATGCCGCAATCTGGACGCGATTGCGGAGATCGCAGCGAGGCACACGGCAGGCTTCAATGAGCGTCTTGGCGCATTTCAATGAGCGTCTTGGCGCAAATGAGCGTCTTGGTGCAGGATTTCGGAAAGCTTCGCCTGCTCCGCCGGCGAGAGCGCCGCGTCGCCACCGGACGCCGACTGCACCCGCAGCCGGTAGCGGCGGGCGCCGAGCCACAGGCCGAGCGCGCCGATGAGCAGGACTGCCGCCGGCCCGAGCCACAAGAGAGCGGTGTGCAACGAGAAACGCGGCTTGAGCAGCACGAACTCGCCATAGCGAGCGACCAGAAAGTCGATCACTTGCTGATCGCTGTCGCCCGCCTGCAGCCGCTCGCGCACCAGGACGCGCAGGTCGCGCGCCAGCGGCGCGTCCGAATCGTCGATGGTCTGGTTCTGGCAGACCATGCAGCGCAGCTCGCGCGAGAGCGCACGTGCGCGCGCTTCGAGCGTAGCGTCGGCAAGCACTTCGTCGGGCTGCACCGCCAAAGCGCGCAAAGGCGACACCAGCGCGACCAGCAAGAGCGCGAGAGCAAGCCAGCGCGAGCGGCGGGACGCCATCGCTATTCCGCGGGCGCCAGCGCGGTGCGCACGCGCGGCCGCGCCGGTTTTGGGGCCCCCACCCGCAGGCGGCGGTCCGAGAGCGAGAGCGCGCCACCGATCACCATCACCACCGCACCGAGCCAGATCAACAGCACCAGCGGCTTGTAGTACAGGCGCACCGCGAGCGAGCCGTCCGGATTGGGATCGCCGAGCGACAGGTAGAGCTGGGCGAAGCCTCGCGTCAGCAGCGCCTGCTGGGTGGTCGAGGTGCCGCGCGAGGGAAAGTTGCGCTTGGCAGGCTCCATCACGCCGATGAACTCGCCGTGCCGGCGCACGGTGAAATGGGCGGAGAGCTCGCGGTAGTTCGGTCCCTGATGGGTGGTGGTGCCGTCGAAATGGAGGTCGTAGCGGCGAATCGCGATCGACTGCCCGGGCTTGACCTCGGCGATGCGCTCGACGCTCCACTGGGTCTCTCCGATGATCCCGAGCAGCGTGACGCCGAGCCCGAAATGGGCGATCGCGGCGCCCCAGGCGGAACGCGGCATGCCTCTTGCCCGGCTTAACGCGGTCGGGAACGGCACCTTGAGCAGGCCAGTGCGCTCGACGATCTCGGTGAGCGCTCCGGCCATGACATAGGCCGCAAGCCCGATCGCGAACGGCACCAGGACGGGACCGCCGCCCTCCATGGCGAAGATCACCGCGACCGCGACCGCGCCAATGCCGGCGGCGCCGACGAGCCGTTGCGCGACGCCGAGCAGGTCGCCGCGCTTCCAGGCGAGCAGCGGCCCGAACGGGACCAGGATGAGCAGCGGAATGAACAATGGCGCGAAGGTGGCGTTGAAGAACGGCGCGCCGACCGAGATCTTTTCACCGGTGAGCGCTTCGAGCGCGAGCGGATAGAGCGTGCCGACGAACACCGCGGCACAGGCGCTCACCAGGAAGAGATTGTTGAGCACCAGGGCGCCCTCGCGCGAGACCGGCGCGAACAGCCCTCCCTGCTTGAGCAACGGCGCGCGCCACGCAAAGAGCGCGAGGCCACCGCCGATGAACAGGACCAGGATCGCTAGGATGAACACGCCGCGCATCGGATCGGTGGCGAAGGCGTGCACCGAGGTGAGCACGCCGGAGCGCACCAGGAAGGTGCCGATGAGCGAGAGCGAGAACGCGAGGATCGCGAGCAGGATCGTCCACACCTTGAGGGCGTCGCGCTTCTCCATCACCAGCGCGGAATGGAGCAGCGCGGTGGCGGCGAGCCACGGCATGAACGAGGCGTTCTCGACCGGGTCCCAGAACCACCAGCCGCCCCAGCCCAGCGTGTAATAGGCCCAGTACGAGCCCATTGCGATGCCGAGCGTGAGGAACATCCAGGCCAGCAGCGTCCACGGCCGCACCCAGCGTGCCCAGGCGGCATCGATGCGCCCTTCGATGAGCGCCGCCATCGCGAAGGAGAACGAGATCGAAAGCCCGACATAGCCGAGATAGAGGAGCGGCGGATGGATGGCGAGCCCGGGATCCTGCAGGATCGGGTTGAGGTCGCGTCCCTCTAACGGCGGCTGCGCGATGCG
>Ga0153954_1001668_pt1 | contig 11089 bp, 7 predicted proteins | sample TSFL038MetaG_FD_102277 | JGI IMG/M metagenome (GOLD analysis project Ga0153954, IMG submission 102277) | Attine ant fungus gardens microbial communities from Florida, USA - TSFL038 MetaG | ecosystem: Host-associated > Fungi > Mycelium > Unclassified | place: USA: Florida, Wekiwa Springs State... | reverse complement strand
GCGCCACAACGAAACGCAGGTCACCATGCGGCGCGACGGCAGCCGAACGACGCTGAAAGATCACCGCGTGAGGTGGCAATTCGGTGTCGAGACGAGCGAGAAAGCGCTGCAACGCAGGACCGGCGCCTTCCACCTCGATCGCCACGCCGTCGCCGGTATTGCGTACGAAGCCGCCCAACCGTTCCGCGCTGGCAAGGCGATGCACAAACGGACGAAAGCCGACGCCCTGCACCGCGCCGGTCACGTCGAGCCGCAGCCGTGTCACTGTGTCGCCAAATAGCCCGACCGTGGCGAGAGCCGGCATCGGCTCAGACTTTCACGCCAACAGATGACACGAACCCGCGCCAGGCTGGTTCGGCAACCTGACGCTCACCTGCCGCGTCCGCCGCGATCAGAGCCGACCGCCGGCTTGGCGATGATGCGACACACACACTCGCTGATGGTTCGGCCTCCGCCACACAGATCCCCGTCGCACGCATTCCGTCATATACAACTTATAATTGCAGTCCACCTATGGAATTCGTGAGCCAATTCCAGCGGCCGCACGGCGATGCCTACCATCGACCGACGCATCGCGCGTTGCGCTGGAACAACCCACCAGCGTGTGACGCCTGCCCCGCATCGGGGCTGCCCGGATCGTTGCACCATGCAAACCGCGCCGCCTTTGACACGGGACGCATGGCCCTGGGACTCGCGGACCGGACGGTGCCGCTTCGCTTGCACTACACTGGCGGCAGCCTTTCGGACGGTCGTCCCGGCAACAGGACGACCACGCAGCACTCGGATGGGGCCGGGTCGTGGAGGGGAAACGTGCGGAACGTTGGCACTTTGTTGGGGCTGCTGGGCGGTGCACTGCTGCTCCAGCCCGCGCGCGCACAGCAACCCACGGTCGAGGACCTCATGCGCAAAATCGACGCGTTACAGCATCGTGTCGATCAGCTGGAGGGCGCGCTGGCGGCATCGAAACGACCGCCTGCGCCGCACAAAGTCGCAGCCGCCGCGCCGCCGGTGGCCAGGCCGGCGGCCGGAACGCAAGCCGTGGTGCCTGCCGCCAGACCGGCAAACACAACGGTGGCAGCAACGACGCCAGCGCCGGCAGCAACGACTCCCACGCCTGCCACAACGCCCGCCGCCGCGCCGACCGACGAGGCGGCGTTGCAGAAAGCAATTGCCGCGACGCTCGACCCCAACATTCCGGGCCTGCTGCCGCCGGAGCCGATGGGCAGCCAGTTCGACGTCGAGGACGCGCTGCGGTCCGATCTGCCTGGCCTGGCGATCCGCATTCCGGGAACGCAGACCGAGGTGCGTATCTACGGATTTGCCAAGCTGTCGTCGTTTTATGATCTCAACGGACGCAACCAGACCGACGCGCCGCCGCCGCAGACGATTCCGCTGAACAACAGCGCGGCCGATCAGCAAGGCGGCGAATTCGGCATGACTGCGCGGTTCAGCCGTATCGGCGTCGATTCCCGGTCGCTCACCGGCTGGGGCACGCTGGAGACCCGCATCGAGGGCGATTTCGGTGGCGGCTCGCCGACCAGCAACAACGCCGTGTTCCGGCTGCGCCAGGCCTGGGCGGAGCTGGGTACCGCCGATTTCCGCGTGCTCGCCGGCCAGGCCAACAGCCTGTGGAACGAGGGCATCTTCGAGACGCTGATCGACGCCACCAACCTCAACCAATCATTCACCCGTCAGGCGCAGATCAGGGCGACCGCACGCCTCGGCGTCGGGCTGACCGGCATGGTCTCGCTGGAGGCGCCGGAGACGCAGTACACCTCGATCGCCGGCGTCTTCACCCCCGGCGGCAATTTCAACAGCGGCGCCAGCCCCGCCTTCAACACCGCCCCCGATCTGCTCGGACGACTGACCTATCGCGACGACGGGCTGGTGGCCGACATACGCGGCATGCTGCGGCGCCTGTCGGTGCGCACCGCCGGCACCGGAGCATCGCCGCCGAACCTGAACCTCAACGCCACGGGCTGGGGGCTCGCCGCCCATGTCACCGTGCCGATGCGCTGGATCTGGGAGGATTTCGGCGCCGATACGGCCAGCGCCATGGTCTATTACGGCCAGGGCATCGGACGTTATTTCGGTGGCAACACGTCCGGGCAGGACGCGCTGTCGACGATCGGCCTGCCCGGCGTCGTCGGCGGCAGCCTCGATACGGTGCCGAGCTACGGGGCGGTCGCGGCGTATCGGCGGTTCTGGACGACGACGCTGCGCAGCAACTTCTCCTATGCCTATTCGCGTGAGGACTATCCGTCCTACGCGCTGGAATTCATTCCGGGATCGGTGTCCGCGCTCGGCCTGAACCGCGACATGCAGCAGGTCTTCGTCAACCTGATCTGGAGTCCGTTCGCAACGATGCGCGACGGCGTGTTCGGCAGCGGCGCGGTCGATATCGGCCTGGAATATGTCTACACGCGCCGCGACCTGTTCGGCGGTTCGGCCGCCGCCGGATCGACCGGCGCGGGGCTCGGCATCGCGAACCGCATCGTCGGCGCGGTCGTCGGCCGCTTCTGATCAAGACAATAAAAGGGGAGAGCCGGCACATGAGCGCAGCAGCTGCGTCACACAAAACCTTTCTGCAGAAGCTGCTGGACGGCGTCGAGGTCGTCGGCAACAAAGTGCCCCACCCCGCCATCATTTTCCTGCTGATGTCGGCGATCGTCATCGTGCTGTCGCAGTTGTTCCATATGCTTGGCACCAGCGTCACCTATCAGGTGGTCGATCCGGTCAGCCACCAGGTGCAGACCGCGACCGCGACGGTGAACAGCCTGCTGACGCCGGACGGACTGCGCTTCATCATTACGTCGGTGATCCGGAATTTCCTGGGCTTCACCCCGGTCGGTGTCATCCTGGTGGCGATGGTCGGCGTTGGCCTGGCGGAGGAAGCCGGACTGGTGGCGGCCCTCATCCGCAAGATCGTTGCGGTCGCGCCACGGCGGCTGATCACCTTCATCATCGTTGCGATGGGCGTACTGTCATCCGTTGCCTCCGACGCCGGCTACCTCGTGCTCATTCCGCTCGGTGCCGCGGCGTTCCTGAGCCTGGGGCGACATCCGATCGCCGGTCTGGCGGCGGCGTTCTCCGGCGTCGCGGCGGTGTTCGGCGTCAACCTGATCATCACCCCCATCGACGGTGTGCTGACCGAGATCACCAACGACGCGATTCATCTCCTGAACCCGAATTATTCGCTGTATCTGACGGCGAATCTCTGGTTCTCGATCGTCTCAAGTGTGTTCCTGTGTATCGTCTGCACCATCGTCACCGAACGTGTCGTGGAGCCGCGGCTGGGGGTGTACACCGGAACCGCCACGGCCGACGCCGTGGTGACCGACCCGGCGAGTGAGGCGCGCGGATTGCGCAATGCCCTTTACGCGCTGATCGGCTGCGCGGTGGCGATCGCGCTGCTGGCACTGCCGCCGGGCGCACCGCTGCGCCATCCGCAGACCGATGCCCTGATCGGCGACTCGCCACTGATGAACAGCCTGATCGTGCTGATCGCGGTGATATTCTTCGCGACCGGCTACGCCTATGGGCGCGGTGCCGGCACCATCGGCAACATGACCCAGGCGATCGGCGCAATCACCAAGACCTTCTCCGGCCTGGGCGGATTACTGTTCCTGTTCCTGGTCATCAGCCAGTTCCTGGCGCATTTCAATTACAGCAACCTCGCAACGATTGCCGCGGTCAATCTGTCCGACGTGATCGAGCGGGCCAATATGGGCGCGCTGCCGTTGTTGATCGTGTTCGTCGTGGTGACCGCCGTGGTGAACCTGATCATCCCGGCGGCGATCGCGAAATGGGCCATTCTGGCGCCGATTTTTGTTCCGCTGTTCATGAAGCTGAGTGTTTCGCCGGCGTTGGTGCTGGCCGCCTATCGCGTCGGCGACTCGCCGGGCAATGTGCTGACGCCGTTGATGGCTTATTTCGGCATGATCGTGATTTTTGCCCAGAAATATGACAAAAATGCCGGCGTCGGCACTGTGGTGGCGATGATGCTGCCTTATACTGCTGTCCTGTATGTCGTATGGACTATCATGCTGGTTCTTTGGTACGTCCTCGGCGTCCCGCTGGGCATTTGAACGGAAGGCTTGTCTGACATGAGGCATTTCCAGGGCCGGCACGGACAGCAAACCGCATGAGCGATATCACGATCACCTTCGCGATCGTCGTCGGCATCGTCATCATGTTCATGCTGGATGTGGTACCGGTCGTGCTGGTGTCCCTGGGTACGGCATTGGCGCTGTATTTCACCGGGGTGACAACGTTACAGCAGTCGCTGGGCGGGCTCGGCGATCCGGCGGTGATCTTCATCGCCTCGCTGTTCGTGGTCAGCGCCGGGCTTGATTCGACAGGTGTCACCGCCTGGGCTGGACAACATCTGATCGCCCGCGCGGGAGAATCCCGAACGCGGCTGTTGGTTCTGATGATGGCGCTGTGCGCCGTGCTGACGGCACTGATCAGCGTCAATGGCGCGGTCGCGGCGCTGCTGCCTGTGGTGGTGGTGATGGCAGTGCGGCTGAAGCGTGCGCCATCGCAACTATTGATGCCGCTGGTCTTCGCCGCGCATGCGGGATCCCTACTGGCGCTGACCGGCACACCGGTAAACCTGCTGGTATCGGAAGCGGCACAGGAAGCCGGATTTCCGCCATTCAGCCTGTTCTCCTTCGCCCTCGCCGGCGTACCTGCGCTGATTGGCAGCATCGCGATCGTCGTGCTGTTCGGCGAGCGATTGCTGCCCAGTCGCGGCGGGAAGGCATTGCCAACCGACCTGAGTCGGCACGCGCACACGCTGGTGGAGCAATACCGGCTCAGCGACGGATTGATGCAGCTTCGTATCAGGGCCAGCTCGCCGCTGGTCGGCGCGGCATCCGAAACGGTCGACCTGTCGAAATATGACGGACTGACACTGGTTTCGATCCAGGCCGGCGACGTGAAGCGGCCTGTGCCGCAGCGCGTCTTGGCCGAAGGCGACGTACTGATCGTGCGCGGCACCGCCGATGCCGCGGGCGCGCTGGCCGGCGACATGCATCTGTCGATACGCGATCCGGACGGGCCCGACGATGTGACGCGTACGCTGTTCAATCGCGACTCTGGCCTGGCCGAAGTGATCATCCCCCCACGCTCGCCGCTGATCGGTGAGGCTGTATTCCCCGGCATGGTCACGCCGAGCGGCGACCTGATCGTGCTGGCAGTGCAACGGCGCGATCAGGATCAGGGGCCGGATGAGACGATCCTCTCGGCCGGCGACACGCTGCTGTTGCAGGGCACGTGGGAGGCGCTCGATCGCCACCTGAGCGACGCCGATGTGCTGGTTGTCGATTCGCCGGAACTTGTGCGCCGCCAGGCCGTGCCGATGGGACCGGGGGCGAAAATGGCGATCGCGGTCCTGTTGGGCATGGTGGCGTTGCTGGCCGCCAATGTCATGCCATCGGTGATCGTTGGCCTGCTGGCGGCGTTCGCCATGGTCCTGTTCCGCGTGATTTCGGTTGAGGAAGCGTATCGCTCCATCAACTGGACCACGGTGATCCTGGTTGGCGCGATGATCCCGCTGTCAACGGCGATGACGCAGAGCGGTGCCGCGAATATGCTGGCCGAAGGATTGGTCAGCATCGTCGGCGATCGCAGCCCGTACGCACTGCTGGCCGGCCTGTTTGTTCTGACGGCGATCCTGGGTCAGCTGATCAGCAATACCGCCACGGCGCTGATCATTATTCCAATCGGACTGGCGGCGGCGAAAGCGATGGGCGTCTCGCCGCAGCCGGTGCTCATGAGCATCACGGTTGCCTCGGCCGGTGCCTTCCTGACACCGGTTGCCACGCCGGTGAACCTGATGGTCATGGGGCCTGGGGGCTATCAGTTCGGCGACTACTGGAAGCTTGGCCTGCCGATGCTGATTCTGTTCTTTTTCGTTGCCACGTTCTGGGTGCCGCTGTTCTGGCGGTTCTGACCGGTGGCGGCCGGGGCGCTATTCCCCGGCCGCGAGCCGCCCCAACAGCCGCGCGTGGGAGCGTGTGCCTTTGTGGAAGCATTTCAGCTCATATTTTTCGTTCGGGCTGTGGATCTGATCGTCGTCGAGCCCGAAGCCCATCATCAGCGAGTCGATGCCAAGCACACGCTTGATCTGTTCCACCACGGGGATGGTACCGCCGCTGCCGATCATCACCGCCTTCCTGTCGTATTCCTGCTGGAGGGCAGCACTCGCGGCACGGGCCCATGGCGAATTTGTATCGATTTCGATGCCGGGCGCCATGCCGAACGCCTGGAACGAGACCTGCATGCCCGCCGGCAGGCGATCCCGCACGAAGCGCTGGAAACCCTCGAGCACGGCATGCGGATCCTGGTCCGGCACCAGCCGGAACGAAACTTTTGCCGATGCTTCCGAGGGAATGATCGTCTTGCTGCCGGGTCCGGTATAGCCGCCCCACATGCCATTGACGTCCGCCGTCGGCTGCGCCCACAGGCGCTGCAAGGCGGGGATGCCCTGCTCTCCACCCGGCGACGTCAGGCCGATGCCGCGCAGGAAAGCGGTTTCGTCAAAGCCGAGCGACTGCCACTCAGCGGCTTGCTGGGCGGAGACGGGGCGGACGTTGTCGTAGAATTCGGGCACCTGGATGCGGCCATTCTTGTCGTGCAGATCACCGAGAGTCCGCGCCAGCACATTGACCGGATTGAGCGCCGAACCGCCGAACAGGCCGGAGTGCAGGTCCTTGTTGGGACCCTTCAGCGTCAGCTCGCAATTGCACATGCCACGCAGTCTTGTGGTCAGGCCGGGCGTGTCGATGTCCCACATGTTGGTGTCGCTGATCAGCGCGAAATCGGCGTGCAGCGCATCCTTGTTGGCTTTCAGGAACGGCTCCAGATTCGGGCTACCGACTTCCTCCTCGCCCTCCATCAGCACGATGACCGGTGCCGGAATGCCGCCGCCCACGGTCTTCCAGGCGCGCAGGGCTTCGATGAACATCATCGACTGACCCTTGGCGTCGACCGCGCCGCGGCCGACGATCCGTGGACCGCGTGGACCGTCGACCAATTGGGGCTCGAACGGCGGGCTGTTCCACAGCGCCAGTGGGTCGGCCGGCTGCACATCGTAATGACCGTAGAACAGGATGCGCGGCGCCTTCGTGCCGGCCGGACCGGAATGCGTGCCCAACACGACAGGGTGCCCGGCGGTCGGCATGATCGAGACGGTCATCTCCAGCTCCTGCAGCTGATCGCGCAACCATTCGGCCGCGCGCTGCACGTCGGGTTTGTGTTTCGGATCCGTGCTGATGCTGGGGATACGCAGCAGTTCGAACAAGCGCTCACGCGCCCTGTCGAGGCCCGCATCAACCTGCGTGAGCACCTTCTGCACGACGCTGTCCTGAGCGACTGACATGGTGATCCTCCTGGTCGCGACCATTGAGCCGGATCGCTTCGTGCCGACTATTCTACGGCTGTTCTGGCGCGGCGATAAGACCTTCGAACGCAATACTGGGACGGTAAGCACAGTCTAGGGATGCCGTGCCCGGCATGATAATTCCGCGGCAGCAATTTGGTCACTGCCTTCGCACCGGAAGTCCGGCTATAACCACGCACAGCAGTTGCAGGAAGCAGCATGGCATCACCTCGGACACGGACCCGCACGCCGCCAACGGCAAAGCGCGAACCCGTTCTTGTCGATTTCGCGCTTCAAGGCGGTGGCTCGCACGGCGCCTTCACCTGGGGCGTGATCGATCGCCTGCTTGAAGAACCCTGGCTGCGGATCGATGGAATTTCCGGCACCTCGGCCGGGGCGATGAATGCCGCCGTGATGGCCGACGGCTATGCGGCTGGCGGAGCCGAGGGTGCACGGATGGCACTGCATCGCTTCTGGCGCACCGTGAGCGACGCCGCCACCATGAGTCCATTCCGCCGTTCGCCCATCGACGTGCTGCTCGGACGCTGGTCGCTCGATCACTCGCCCGCCTATCTGACGATGGATATGCTCGGGCGGATGTTTTCGCCGTACGATCTCAACCCCGGCGGCACCAATCCGCTCACGGCCATCCTTGCGGAGTGCATCGATTTCGACAGGCTGCGCAAGGCGCCGATCAAGCTGTTTGTCACCGCGACGAATGTCCATTCCGGCCGCGGACGGGTGTTCCGCAATGCCGAGATCACGCCTGATGTGCTGCTGGCTTCGGCCTGTCTGCCGACGATGTTTCCTGCCGTCGAGATCGACGGTGAGAGCTACTGGGATGGCGGCTTCTTCGGCAATCCGACGATGACGCCGCTGGTGCAGGAGTGTCAGTCGCAGGATACTATCCTGGTGCAGATCAATCCAATTGCCAGACCGGAAACGCCCAAGAGCGCGCGAGGCATCTTGAATCGCGTGAACGAAATCGCGTTCAATGCTGTGCTGTTGAAAGAGCTGCGCATGATGGCACTGATTCGGCAAATGCCGATCTCCGAGGTGCCTGAGCTGGCGATGCTGGCCGCCATGCGCATCCACCGCATTGCCAGCGAGACCCTGACCGAACTCGGCTCGTCATCCAAACTGAACGCCGAGTGGGATTTCCTGACCATGCTGCGCGACGATGGCCGCAAGGCCGCAGGCGCGTTCCTCGAGGCACATGGCGCTGACGTGGGCGTCAGGTCGACGTTCGATCTTCAGCCGCTGCTGGAGGGATTGTAACCACAAGCGTATCCGGTAGCGCCAATGCGGGCGTAGCGCTGTCTTGTAGCTACGCGGCGCGCAGCAAATCGTGCAGCGTATCGCCGCTGATGTCGGCCCGATCAGCAATCTTCAGCACGGGCCGGATCCCTGCACGTCCCGCTGCACGCAGGTCGCTCGGACTCAGATCGAACTCCTGGCGAAACGCGCGGCTGAATCCAGATGCGTCGGCGAAACAGAATTCCTCGGCAATCGCCGCGATGGATTTGTTGCTGGCCGGATCCGACAGGATCGCATAGGCAGCCAGCAATCGTTGCCGCTGGATATAGCGTGCCACGCCGCCCTCTGCCTCCAGCAAGCGATAGAGCTGCGAACGCGAGGTGCCGATCTGGCGGCACAGCACCCGTGGCCCCAGCAACGGCGAACGCAGGTGCTTGCGCACGGCGTGCCGCACTTTCTCCAGCCGGCTCAGATCGATCTGGTCCGACGCGACCGCAAGTTTGTCCGGCGTCGGCGCGACACAGGCCGCGACCATGGCGCCGATAGCATCCCGCAGCCGCGGCAGGTCCGCCGCATCGACGTCGGGCAGCCGACGCTCCAGCAGCAGCAGATAATCGGACAGCAGCGCGCCCATCGCCCCGTCCACGTTGGTGCCGCACGCGGCGTCGAGGATCGGCGCAATATGCGAAAAGTCATCGCGAAACAGATAGAGCTGCAGCCGCCCATCCGGGTCGCGCTGGCTGGTTAGTTCGCTGCCGAGCGAAACGATGAACGGTACGCCGGGGGGTGCATCGAAGTGCCGGCCACGCGCGGTCACCGCGGTGGTCACATTGCGGCCGATGGTAATGACCCATGGATCGATGGGATTGCGTCGGATCAGGGGCGTGTCACGCGTCACGCTGATCGCGGGCGCGTCGACGCGGCTCAACGCACAGCCGTCGAGTGCCCAAGTTTCGCTTCTGGCGACGAAGCCCTGCGCGTAAGGCATGGCGGGCTTCACGTCGAACACGCGATCGAACCAGCTCAGCCACGCCTCATATTGCTGAGCTGGCGGAAGCCGACCTGTGTCGAAGCGCTTTGGGTCCATGATCTGGATTTGTGCTACGGATGTTTGGCAGCTTGCCCCGTCACCGGATGCCACGCGCGACGGCGAGATCAAACTGTTGCGCGCAAGTGCCGACAACACGGCAGGCATGTCAAGCCTTGGTATCGCCCATCACGCAGGAGAAACGCATCGCGTGAGGCGCGCTTTGCGTTTCTCTGCGATTGGGTACTAGCGTTTTCCGAAGCTTGTCCGATATCCTTGAAACGCCGTCGGAATACGCTTGATCTCCTGAATCACGTCCGGCGGCACGTCGGTATCCGCGCTCTGCGAATCCGCCCGCAGATTGATTGCATCGCTCAGTCCACCGAAACGTTCCGCAATCTTCGCCGGCAGTTCTTTATGCGTCCCCACCGCGGCGAACAGATGCACGAGGTCGTCCGGCACGCGACTGGTCAGTTCGGCCCATTTGCCCGCCTTCGACATCGCGTTTAGCTCACGCCCGAGATCGCCGTAGCCGTGCAACTCGAACACCGGCCAATAGGCAGGTGTCGTGCCATAGAACGCGACGCGCCCGCGCACCACCTCGAACGCCTTGGCCACGGCACCGTTGTCCGCACCAGTGGCGATGAAGCCGCCGCCGGTGATCTCGAAGTGCTCGCGCGTCCGGCCAGTGCGCGCCATGCCCTCGGCGAGCCGCGGCATGATCTCTTCGTCCATGTAACGACGTGTGCAAAACCCGTGCAGGCGAATCCCATCGGCAACCTCACCGGCCAGACGCAACGTGTGAGGGCCGACGCCAGCGAGGGTAATCGGCACCATCTTCTGACCGGTCGACGGCGGCACGAAATATGGCGGCATCAGCGTGAAGGTGTAGTGCTGGCCGCGGAAGTCCAGCTTCTCGCCGGTCTCCCAGCTGGTCCAGATCGCCCGCAGCGCCTGCACGTATTCCCGCAGCCGCGGCGCCGGCGCCGTCCAGGGCACGCTGAAGCGCTTCTCGTTATGCGGCCGGATCTGCGGCCCGATCCCCAGCACGAAGCGGCCGCGCGAGGCAGTCTGCAGATCCCAGCTGGCATTCGCCACGACCATCGGGCTGCGCGGAAAGGCGATCGCGACCGAAGTGCCGAGCTCGACGCGTTCCGTGCTCACCGCGGCGATGGCGTGGGCCAGGAACGGGTCGTGCTTGTTCTCCATCGTCAGCAGGCCGTCATAACCCGCCTGCTCCGCCGCGATCGCAGCAGCGGCGGTCTGCCGTAGATCAGCCTGCGGCAGGTTGTTCAGGACACGCATCGATCAGCGTCCCTGGAAGACGCCCTTGCGCTTCTCCTTGAATGCCGCCACTGCTTCACGATGATCCTCGGTCTGCGAGCAGCGCGCCTGGTGCAGCGTCTCCAGTTCCAGGCAGT
>Ga0153954_1001667_pt1 | contig 11102 bp, 8 predicted proteins | sample TSFL038MetaG_FD_102277 | JGI IMG/M metagenome (GOLD analysis project Ga0153954, IMG submission 102277) | Attine ant fungus gardens microbial communities from Florida, USA - TSFL038 MetaG | ecosystem: Host-associated > Fungi > Mycelium > Unclassified | place: USA: Florida, Wekiwa Springs State... | reverse complement strand
TGGCGCGTATCCGCGGCAGCCGGCGCCGCAACCCCTTGTCCGGGATCGGCCAGATGAACTTCGCAACGCTGGTGAGCCCCTGCACCGTGCTCACGGCCTGCTCGACCGGATCGTTCGGGACGTTCGCAGGATCGGCCATTTCCGCCGACGCCTCGCCGCTCTTCCACAGGATCCGGTCGACGGTCGCATAGGGTCGTGCGAACAGGTCGGCGACCGGATGATCGTCGCGCCACAGGCCGAACGGCGAGATCAGGACCAGCCGCGCGACGCGCCGGGGCACGTGCGCCGCCAGCTCCGCCGCGATCATGGCGCCGAAGGAATGGCCGACGAGCGAGACGCCGTCGAGGCCGAGCGCTTCGAGCAGGTCGTCGTAGTGCAGCGCGAGGTCGTGCACGTCGCGGATCTCGTCGAGCTCGTCGACATCGTTGAAACCGGGCGCGACCGGCGCAATCACGCTGTGGCGCCTGGCAAGCTCGCGGATCACCGGATCGTTCTTGCGCACGCCATGCGGCCCGTGCAGCCACACGATCGTAGGGCCTTGCCCGGTGCGATGGATTTGAACCTTGCGGCCGCCGAACAGGTGGACGATTTCACTCTTGAACATGGTGGGCTCTGCGTTCTTGCTCTTCTATTCTTTTTCTATTCGGCGGCGACGCCGATCGGCGCCGGCTTGCGGATCTGCGGAAGCGTGTCCCTCGGCCACCACTTGTCCTCCCATTCGTTGAAGCGGTGGCGCAGTTTCGGCATCACCTCGCGCGCGAAGCGCGTGGTGTTGTAGAGCGTGGTTTCGTGCGGCATGTTGCCGAAGTGCATGAGCAGCATCAGGTGGCCGACCTTCATGCGGTCGGCCATGTCGTTGAGCCGGTCGACGATGGTTTGAGGGCTGCCGGCGATCACGCAGCCGCGGTCGACGATCTCCTTCCAGGAGAGCAGCTTGCCCTGCACCTGCGCGGCGGAGTCCCGCACCTGGCTACGCACGCCCTTGCGGATGGTGGCGATGCTGGCGTAGCCGGGCGGGCCGGCGTAGCCCGGATAGACGTGGAAGCAGCGGTTATAGAAGTACTGCGCCGGCTTGGCATAGAGCCGCTCCGCCTCGGCATCGTTCTCCGCCACGCCGACGAACTGCAGGAACGCCGCGCGATAGGGATTGGGCTCCGCGCCCAGCCGCTCGACCGTCTCCCAGTAGCCGTCGATGACCGCGGTGCCGGCCATATAGCCGAAATAGGTGAGATAGGCGTAGAGGAAATCGTTCTTGATGCACCATTCCCAGGTCTCGATGCTGCCGCCGCCGGGGATCCACACCGGCGGCCGCGGCGTCTGGATCGGCGTCGGCCACGGATTGACGTAGCGCAGCTGCGTGTACTTGCCGTTGAACGCGAACGGCCGGCGCTCCTTCCAGGCGCGCACGATCAGCTCGACGCCTTCGCGATATTTGTCGCGCAACGTCGCCGGATTGGCGCCGTAGCAAAAGGTGGTGTCCATGGGCGTGCCGACCGGGAAACCGGCGACCAGCCGTCCGCCCGACATCACGTCGAGCATCGCCATTTCCTCCGCCACCCGCGTCGGCGGATCGTAGAGCGCGACCGAATTGCCGAGCACGACGAGCTTGGCCCGCGACGTGCGCCGTGCCAGCGCCGCCGCCATCAGGTTGGGCGACGGCATCAGGCCATAGCCGTTCTGATGGTGCTCGTTCACGCAGATGCCGTCGAAGCCGGCCTGCTCGGCGAACTCGAGCTGGTCGAGATAGTCGTTGTAGACCTGATGTCCCTTGACCGGGTCGTAGAGCTCGGCTGCCGGCGGATCGACCCAGACGGAGCGATAGCGCTCCTTGAAATCGTCCGGCAGATACGGATAAGGCATCAGGTGGAACCAGTGGAATTTCATGCGCTTCTCCTGACGCCGGATCGTAGATCGTAGGATGGGTTGAGCGAAGCGAAACCCATCACCTTTGTGCCTTGTGGCAAGATGATGGGTTTCGCTTCGCTCGACCCATCCTACGGCGTGATGCCCCATTCCTCGATCACGATGATAGACTGCGTCCTCATGTGCAGAGGGTCAATACCGGTGCAGCAATGGCAGGCATGAGCGACATCACGCGGCGCGACTTTCTGAATGGCGTGGCCCTCACCGTCGCGGCCGGGCTGACACCCGCGGCGCAGCTTCGCGCCGAGCCCGCGCGCTATCCGCCGGCGCTGATGGGCATGCGCGGCCAGCACGACGGCGCGTTCGATGTTGCCCATGACCTGCGCGACGGCAGGTCCTTCTCCCCCCTTGGGGTCGTGCCGATCGAGGAGAGCTACGATCTCGTGGTGGTGGGCGGCGGCATCAGCGGCCTCGCGGCGGCCTGGTTCTACCGCCGTGCCAAGCCCGATGCGCGCATCCTCATTCTCGAGAACCTCGACGACTTCGGCGGGCATGCCAAGCGCAACGAGTTCAAGATCGATGGGCGCCTGATCCTTGGCTATGGCGGCAGCGAGTCGCTGCAATCACCCAAGGCGCTCTATAGCGACGTGGCCAAGGGCCTGTTGCGGGATCTCGGCGTCGATATCGGTCGCTTCGACAGCGCGTTCGAGCGCGCGTTCTATCCTTCGCTCGGCCTGTCGCGCGGGCTGTTCTTCGCGCGCGAGACGTTCGGCCGCGACGCGCTGGTGACCGGCGATCCGATGGGCGTCGTCGACGACGACCTCGCCCGTGCACAGCTCAACGGCCGCTCGCTCGATGCCTTCGTCGCGGATTTCCCGCTCTCGGATGAGGGCAAGGCGCAGGTGCTCGGGCTCTACCGGCAGGACAAGGACCCGCTCGCCGGCAAGAGCCGCGACGAGAAGATCGCGCTCCTGAAAAAGACCAGCTATCGCGATTATCTGACCAAGGTCTGCGGCTGCAGCGAGGAGGTGGCGAACTGCTTCCAGGGCCGCACGCTCGACTTCTTCGCGGTCGGCTGCGACGCGGTCGCGGCCGAGGATCTGCGCGCCTTCAGCTATCCCGGATTTGGCGGGCTCGGGCTGCCGGCGGCGGTGAGCCCGGAGCGGACCGAGCCCTACATCTATCATTTCCCCGACGGCAACGCGTCCTTGGCGCGCCTCCTCGTGCGCGCACTGATCCCCGCCGCGGTGCCCGGCAGCGCCGCGTGGAAGTCGCCGATGGATGACGTGGTGCTGGCGTCCTTCGACTACGGCAAGCTCGACGGCGATGGATCGCGCGTGCGCATCCGGCTCGACAGCACCTGCGTCAACGTGCGCAACACCGGCGTCGGCGTCGAGCTCGCCTATATGCGCGCGGGCAAGCTCCATCGTGTCGCCGCCAGGCACGCGGTGCTCGCCTGCTTCCACATGATGATCCCCTATATCATGCCGGAACTGTCAGGCGCGCAACGCGAAGCGCTGGCGAAGAACATCAAGGCGCCGCTCGTCTACAGCAACGTGCTGGTGCGCAACTGGCAACCCTGGGTGAAGCTCGGCGTGCACGAGATCTCGGCGCCGATGTCGATCCATTCACGCGTCAAGCTCGACTATCCCGTCAACCTCGGCGGCTACCGCCATTCGCCCGATCCGTCCGAGCCGATGCTGATCCACATGAGCTACGTCCCGGTCGAGCCCGGCTACGACGCGCGCACGCAATTCAAGTTCGGGCGCGCCAAGCTCTACGCGATGGAGTTCGCCGATTTCGAGAAGGTCATCCGCGACGAGCTCGACCGCATGCTCGGCCCCGGCGGCTTTGCCAGCGATCGCGACATCGCGGCGATCACGGTCAATCGCTGGGCCCATGGCTACAGCTACGTCGCCAGCACCTTGTTCGACGGCGACGACTACGAGCCGGTGCTGGAGCGTGCGCGCAAGACCGTGGGCCGCGTCGCGATCGCCAACACCGACGCCGGCGGCGACGCCTATGTCCATCTCGCCATCGACCAGGCCGCCCGCGCCGTGCGCGACCTGGTGGGGTGAACGGCCGACGCTCCAGGTTATGCACTTCTTCATCTTTTTGGTGTCGAAATGAACACCAGACAATTGTTGAAATAGGCGCAAGCGCTCGATCTTGCGCCGAGGGCGTGCCGGTTTCATCAGATGAAGAGTCGCGCGCCGGTCGATCCGTCCGTCATCCTGTTCAAGGGCGTCGGCACCTGGGATGCCATCGCCGTTGCCGTCGCCGGGATGGCCCCGACCATGGCCATGAATTTGAACCCGCAGGAGCCGGCCGAGCATGTCGGCCGCGTTGTTCCACTCGTTTTCGCGCTGTCCACCATTATCGTCCTGATGGTGGCATGGTGCTTTGCACGATTGGCCCGCGATCATCCCAATGCGGGCTCCGCCTATGGGTTCGTGGGGGCCGTTCTGGGTCCCCGGGCGGGATTGGTCGCCGGATGGACGCTGTTCGGGACTTATCTTTCTTTTTCGGCAGTCGGTCTCGGGGCCTGCGGCCTGTTCGGGGCCAATCTTCTGCAGCGCTTCGGCCTCTGGCATGGTGTTTCCGATTTCACCTTGGCGGTGCTCGCTACCGCCGTGGTCGGGCCGCTGAGCATCATTCCGGCGCGGCGCGCCGGACTGGTGTTGATCGTGCTTGAAGGAATTGCTGTCGCGGCCATGCTGCTGATGGCCGGTGCCGTGCTGCTGCTGGTTCTCCAGGGCCACGGTCCGCAAGGGGACCCGCCGTTGCGGGACCTCTTCATTCCGACAGCAGGCGTCGGCGCATCGTCTGTCGCCATCGCGCTGTCATTCGGTCTTCTCTCCTTCGCGGGCTTCGAGCAGGTCGCGACCCTGGGCGAGGAGGTCAAGAAATCCAGGTTCACCATTCCGCGCGTCCTGATCGGCACCGTGCTCGGGGCCGGAATGGTGTTCACGATCGTAACCGCGGCCGAGACGCTCGGATTTGGGACCGATCCGTCCGGGGTCGCCCGCTTCACCAAATCCACGTCGCTCCTGGCGGATCTTTCGGCGAGCTATTTCGGCGGCTGGTCGGCGGACCTGTTCGACGGGCTCGCCATTTGCTCCGCGCTCGGGGGCACACTGGCGGCGATCGTGGCGTCGTCACGCATCCTCTTCGCCCTGTGCCGGGACCTTGCGCCGGGAAGCGCGCCGGCGCGGCTTTCCGAGGTGAGCGGCACCCCGCGCAACGCCGCCCTCTGTGTTCTGGTTGCGGCCATGGCGGGATATGTCGCCATGCGCGTCGTCTTTCATGCGTCGGGCTCGGATGCCTTTTTCTGGGCCTCCACGCTCGGAGCTTTGGCGCTCCTGATCGCTTATTTGCTCGTGGTCGCCGGCGCGGCCGCCGCGCTCATCCGCTCTCCGTCCCGGGAAGCGCCGTGGCTCCTCGTCATTCCCGCGCTCGCGGCCTTGGCGATCGCCTACACTTTCTGGGTCAACGTCTATCCACCACAGCCCGGGGCCTATCAGGTGATCCCGTGGATCGTCCTCGCCTGGTGTTGCGCGCCCGTCATGGCGATGCTGGTCAATCCCAGGATTGTCGATCTCATCAAGTGCGGTTTCCTGGCCAAAGGTTTTCGCACAGAGCAATGTTGACGACTGCGCAGCACAAGGCTGGCCATCATGCCCGTTGTATCGACCTTTGCGTCGGTATCAGACGCGCTCCTTCCTGCTGAGATCAGCAAAGTTCTTGATCTTGACCGCATGATCGGGAAATCGTGCGACGATCTCCAGTTCGCCGCCCATCGCCTCGATGAATCGCCGCAACGTGCTGACATACATGTCGGCGCGCTTCTCGATTTTGGCGACGGAGCCTTGTCCGACCTGAAGTATCTGCGCAATTTCGTCCTGCGACAGCTTCAAGGCCCGCCGTACCTCGGCAAGGTTCATCTCTTCCTCGAGCAGCCGCGCCTCGGCTTCGGCCTTGGCCTGCGCCTTCGGCGTCATGCGGGCGCGCAACTCAGCGAATGAATGCCTACCGGCCATGCTTCTTCTCCTTTTCCAGCTCGGCCAGATGCTCGTCGTAGAGCCGATCGGCCAGCGGAATCATGCGATCGTAAAACCGCTTGTCGCCGGTCTTGTCGCCGCCGATCAGCAGGATGGCCATGCGCCGCGGATCGAACGCGTAGAACACCCACAAGGGCTTGCCGCCACTCTGCACGCGCAACTCTCGCATATGCGCATGCCGCGATCCGCTGATGCCGCTCGAATAAGGAAACGGCAGGTTGGGGCCTCGCTGCTCTAGTTTGCGGACGTGTGCGTCGACGCTGATCTGCTCGGACTCGGTGAGGATATCCCACCATTCACCGAACTCGTCGGTGTATTCGACAGACCACTCCATCGAAGGAATAATATTCCGTATTAGGAATAAATCAAGAGCCTAGACCTGCACGCCTGCCGCCGCCAACAACGCGCGCGCCTTCTCGCGCTGCGGGTCGGGGATGACCAGGCGCTCCGCGAACTCCCGGCCTGCCGGCTTGGTGGCGTCGATGCCCATCTTGGTGACGGTGAAGTTTTCCGGATCCGAAGTCGGGTCGAGGATCGCGCCTTTTGCGCCCGGGATGAAGAAGATGTCCTTGTCCGGGCGCACGCGCGTCGCCACCGCCCACATCACGTCGTTGGTGTCGAAGATGTCGACGTCGTCGTCCACCACGATCACATGCTTGGTGTAGAACTCGGTGCCGAGCGCCGCCATGATCGCGATCTGCGGCTCGCCGTCGGCGATCTTCTTCATTGATACATAGGCGGTGAAGGCGCCGCAGCTGGTATGCGGGACGTGCACCGCGCGCACGTTCGGCAGGTTGCGCCTGAGCGTGTTGAGCATCTCGCCCTCGCGCGTGATGCACGACACCAGGATATGGTCCTTCGACATGCCGGCGGTGACGCTCTGGAACATCGCATCCCGCCGCATGCGCACGCGGTGCGCCACGAACACGTGCTGCGTGCTGCGGTAGGACGCATAGCCCGTGAACTCGCCGAACGGGCCCTCGGGCTCGCGCGTCTGCGCCAGGATCTCGCCTTCGATCACGATCTCGGCGCCCGCGGGCACCTCGAGCTCGCCGACGCCGCAGCGCGCCACCCGATACGGCTCGCCGAACAGGCCGCCGATGATCTCGAGCTTCCGCACCTGCGGCGGATAGGCGTAGACCATCGAGCCCATATAGTGCAGCGGATGCGTGCCGATGGTGATGGCCGCGGGCAGCGCCTCCCCGCGCTCCTCGGCGCGGCGCTGGAACTCGTACATGCGCCGGCGTGAATGCAGCGAGAGGCCAAACCGGTTCTTGCCTTTGAGCATCAGCCGGTGAAAGCCCGTGGTATCGACGCCGGTCACGGGATCGCGCGCCGAGATCTGTCCGGCGGTGACATAGGGACCGCCGTCGACCTTGAACTGGAGCGGGATCGGCAGCCGCGTGAGATCGACCGCGTCGCCCTCGATCACCACCTCGTTCCAGGCCGCTTCCGCGATCCGTTCGCAGGGAATGTATGTCTGGCAGCGCTCGCGGAATGCGGTCGGCAACTCCTGCGGCGTAACGCCAAGGCACGCCGCCAGGAGCTTGCGGTTCGCCGCCACATTGGTGACGACGGGCATGGCGTTCGCACTGCCGTTGCCGGATGGATGCTCGAAGATGATGATGGGGCTCTTGCCCGCCCGCTCCAGCTCGTACGCGATCGCGGTCATGTCGAATGTGGTGTCGACCGGCTGTTTGATCCGCAGCAGCTCTTCGGGATGCTCAGCCTCCACCATGGCGAGGAAGCTGCGCAGGCTCTGCTTGTCGATATTGGATGCGCTTGCGGGCATGGGCTACTCGATCTCTCGCGGGTGATGTTCGATCACGATCTCGAGCGCGATGTGAGCATAGCGCGCGTATCGTGCCAATCCCCAAGGCCCAGGCAACCTCGCGACCTGTTGGTCGGCGCTCCGCGCCAACCCCGACCGCATCCGCGGGTTTGGCTCATTGCTGGCGGAGCATGAGCCGTAGGCTATTCGTTCCTGAAAGACCCCGGCATTCCGGAGGGATCGCGAGCCCCATGTCGGATGGCGTGAATGATGATCTCGTCGTCAGCCGCTGCGTAGAAGATGAGATACGGGTACGGCGCCGTCGTTAAGCGGCGGATGTCTGGATCATCGGTGCGAACCCCGATGTGAGGATGAACCAGGAGAAGGTTGATGGCAGCCTGAATCCGCGCCTGGATGCGTGCTGCGCCTTGTGGCGAATGAGCATCGATATATTCAAGGATGGAATCGAGGTCGGCAAGAGCCGGAAGAGTATAACGGAGCCTCACAGGCCGCGCTTAGCCCACACGGACCGTACCTGCTCGTCGGTCGCAAACTCGCCGCGTTTGGCGGCGTCCTTCGAAGCAGAAATGGCAGCCTTCTCTTCTGGAGCGAGGGGCACTTTCGCGGCGTCGCTGCCCGCAAGTTGCAGCACGATGCGGGCGATATCATCCTGCGCCTCCGGCGGAAGCTCGCGTATGGCCTCAAGGGCTTGATCCAGAAGTTTGGTCATGCACGAAACCTATCACGCGCCGGAATGGTCTGCCACTATCATATCCCCAAATACGCCTGCTGGACGCCGGATCGTCGGCGAACATCGCGCCCGCGCCTTGCAGCTGCACGCGGGTGGCGCCTATCGCACCTCGATAGGCGGCGCAGGTGAAATTGAATAAGCTTTTGTGCAGGTGAGTGGAAAATTGGCTTAGGAAAAAGCGGTACGCGGGCGCGATTTGCTGATTAGAGTTGCGTCTGCCGCCGCAATGGCGGCGCGGCACGTCTCGTCCAACAACAGGAGCCCTCGATCTTGACCGAAACCGGCAGCAAGAGCGGCACCAGGACCGGAGTGGGCGCGCGGTTGCGCCGCAAGGAAGACGACCGCTTCCTGCACGGCCGCGGCCGCTACATCGGGGACCTGCGCTTCCCGCGGATGCGAGAGGTGGCCTTCGTGCGCAGTCCGGTCGCGCACGCGAAGCTCACCGGCATTCGCATTCCCGCGCACTTGCGCGCCAGCGTCTTCGCGGCGGCCGATCTCGCGGACGTGCGGCCAATCCGTGCGGTCTCGCCGCTGCCGGGCTTCCAGGTCTCGGAGCAGTATCCGCTCGCCACCGACAAGCTGCGCCATGTGGGCGAGCTGGTCGCCATGTGCATCGCCGACACGCGCGCGCAGGCAGAGGACATCGCCGCGGAGATTATGGTCGAATACGATGAGCTGCCGGCGGTCATCGACATGCTTGCGGCGCAGCAGCCCGGCAGCGTGCTGGTGCACGACCAGGTCAAGCGCAACGTCTTTCTCGAGGTCGGCTTCGACGGTCCGGTCGAGCAGGCGGCGCAGGCGGCACCGGTCACGATCACACGCGAGCTGCGCACCGCGCGCCAGGTGATGTCGCCGATCGAATGCCGCGGCTTCATCGCGGAATGGGACACCAGGCTCAGCCAGCTCATCCTGCATGGCGCGACCCAGTTTCCCCATGTGGTGCGCACCGGGCTCTCCCAGGTGTTGGGCCTGCCGGAGCTTCAGATCCGCGTGGTCTCGCCGGATGTGGGCGGCGGCTTCGGCTACAAGGCGATCCTGGCGGCGGAAGAGATCTGCCTGTGCTGGCTCGCCAGGCGCTGCGGCCATCCGGTGCGCTGGCTCGAGGACCGGCGCGAGCAGCTCACCGCCAATGCGAACTGCCGCGAGCACCACTACGTGATCTCGGCGCATACCGATACGGACGGCCGGTTCCTCGCATTCGAGGCCAAGGCGGCGGTCGATTCCGGCGCTTATTCGGCCTATCCGTTCACCGCCGCGATCGAGCCCTCGCAAGTGAGCGCGATCCTGCCGGGCCCCTATGTCATCCCCGTCTATCGCTGCAAGACTGCGGCCGTGGTGACCAACAAATGCCCGCAGCTTCCCTATCGCGGCGTCGCCCGGCCGAATGTCTGCTACGCGATGGAGGTCGTGATCGACGCGATCGCGCGCAAGATCGGCAAGGAGCCCTACGAGGTGCGCCTCGTCAATCTCGTGCGGCCGGAGCAGATGCCCTACGACAATGTCACCGACAAGCATTTCGACAGCGGAGACTATCCGGAGCTGTTGCGGAAGGCGGTCGATGCCATCGGCCTCAAGGCGGTACGCGAGCGCCAGAAGCGCGGCGAGCCGGATGGGCGGCTGATCGGGCTCGGCATCGCAGTGTTCTCCGAGCAGACCGCGCACGGCACCACCGCCGACGGCAAACGCCGCGCGCTCTACGAGCAGGCCTTCGCCCGCATCACGCCGGACGGAGGACTCGAGGTCCGGGTCGGCATCCAGAATATAGGGCAGGGGCTCGAGACCACCTTGGCGCAGATCGCGAGCCAGTATCTCGGCGTCGATGCGGCGGATGTGCACGTCAAGCTCGGTGATACCGAGATTTCGCCCTATTCGAGCGGCGCCTGGGGCTCGCGCGGCATCGTGTGGGCGGGCGGCGCCACTGCGCGTGTCGCCAGGGAACTGGCCGAGCGGGTGGCGAAGATCGGCGCCGCCATGCTGCAGGCCATGCCCGATGAGGTGACGGTGCGCGACGGCGGCGTGTTTGGTCCGCACGGTAGCGTGACCTTGGCCGACATCGCGCGCGCCTTCTATCTGATGCCCGCCGATCTCCCCGGCGACATTGATCCGCATGGGCTCGAGGTCACCGGCGGCTATGCGCCGACCCGCCTCACCGGCGTTCATACGGGTTCCGCGCACGCCGCCGTGGTGGCGGTCGATCCCGGCACCGGCGGGGTCGAGATCCTCGACTATGTCGTCGTCGAGGATGCCGGCGTGCTGGTCAATCCCATGATCGTCGACGGGCAGGTGCAGGGCGGCGTCGCGCAGGGCATCGGCTCGGCGTTGTTCGAGGAGATGCCGTTCGACGCCCAGGGCCAGCCGCTCGCCTCGACGCTCGCCGACTATCTCTTGCCGGGCTCGTCCGACGTGCCGAGCGTGCGCATTCTGCATATGGAGACGCAGTCGCCCTATACCGAGTTCGGGCAGAAGGGCGTGGGCGAGGGCGGTGCGATCGGTCCGGCCGCCGCCATCGCGAATGCGGTCAACGACGCGCTGGCGAAGTTCGGCGTCGAGATCTGCGAGATTCCGCTCACGCCGCGGCGCATCGTCGAGGCGCTGTCCAAGCGGCAAGCGGCGTGAGGCGGCGGATGAGATGGCACCCTCCCGCGCCACCCGGGCA
>Ga0153954_1001666_pt1 | contig 11104 bp, 10 predicted proteins | sample TSFL038MetaG_FD_102277 | JGI IMG/M metagenome (GOLD analysis project Ga0153954, IMG submission 102277) | Attine ant fungus gardens microbial communities from Florida, USA - TSFL038 MetaG | ecosystem: Host-associated > Fungi > Mycelium > Unclassified | place: USA: Florida, Wekiwa Springs State... | reverse complement strand
CGCCGACCTCGACGACTTCCCCGACGCCGGCGACCTCGGCGCCCGGCGGCGCTTCCTCGGCGGGGCGAAGGCGGCGCTCTGCGACCTGGCCGAGCTGCCGAAGCCGACCGTCGCCGCCGTCCACGGCCACTGCATCGGCGGCGGGCTCGAGCTGACCCTCGCCTGCGATCTCGTCGTCGCCGACGCGACGGCGCGCTTCTCGGCTCCCGAGGCGCGCGTCGGCCTGGTCCCCGCCGTGCTCCTCGCCTGGGGCCGGGAGCGGATCGGCGACCACTGGCTGCGTTACCTGGCGCTGAGCGGCGAGCCGCTCGACGCCGAGGAGGCGCGCCTCGCGGGCCTGGTCAACTTCCTCACGCCGGAGGGCGGGCACCTCGAGCGGGCGGCGGCGCTCGCCGGGCGCCTCGCGGCCGGGGCGCCGCTGGCCCACGCGGTGGTCAAGTCGACCCTCGCCCGGCCGCGGCTCGAGCCGACGATCGAGGCGAGCGCGCTGCTGCAGGGGAGCGCCGACTTCGCCGAGGGTGCCGCCGCCTTCCGCGAGCGCCGCCCGCCGCGCTTCAGCGGTCGCTGAGCGCCGGGGCGAGCTCCCCGGCCAGGAGCTCGACGTGGCGGTCGACGAGGTCGTCGTCCATCCCCGCGATCGAGCCCCAGAAGTAGACGTGGCGGGTCGGCATCTGCGCCAGCCACGGCCGCAGCCGCTCCAGCGCCCGCGCCGGGGTGACGACGTCGAAGCGGGGGAGGAGCGGCGGCCCCTCGGTGAGACGGAGGCGGTCCGGGTCGGCCTTCGCGGGCGGCGCGGCGCCCGGCACGCCCTCGACCGCGTAGTCGAAGTAGGTCTGCCACTGGAACTCGAGGTGGGGACGGATGCGCGCCCAGGCCGCCTCCGGGTCGTCGGCGAGGATCAGGTTCGCGCAGCCGCCCATCGCCGCCGCGCCGGGGTCGTGGCCGTGTGCGGCCAGCGCCTCGCGGTAGGCCGGCAGCAGCTCCGGCTTCAGCGCCAGGAGGCCCTCGCCGAGGCGGCCGGCGATCCGCGCCCCGCGCGGGCCCTCGCCGCCGATCCAGATCGGCACGCGGTCCTGGACCGGGCCCGGCGTGGCGCTGTCGTCCTCCCAGAGCCGCCGCACCTCCGCCGCCCGCTGCTCGAGCAGCGCGTAGCGCCGGGCGCCGTCGACGCCGAAGGCCTCCCACTCGGGCACCCGGTAGCCGGCGCCGAGCCCGAGCTCGAAGCGCCCGCCGCTGACGATGTCGACCAGGGCGCCCTGCTCGGCCAGGTCGATCGCCGGGCGCAGCGGCGCCTGCACGATCGCGGTGCCGATCCGCAGCCGCTCGGTCCGCGCCGCGATCGCCGCCGCGAAGGCCAGCGGCTGGGCCAGGTAGCCGTCGGCGAAGAGGTGGTGCTCGGAGAGCCAGACCGACTCGATCCCGAGCCGCTCCGCCCAGCCGAGCCGCTCCAGCCAGCCCTCGTAGAGCTCCGTCGGGCCGCGGCGCCAACGACCCGGGTTGCGCATGTCGAGAAAGAGCCCGACCTTCACGTCGCCAACCTAGGCCCCCCAACCGCGCCCGCCACCCACTTTCTCCCCAGAAAAACCCCAGGCCCCGCACCACCGCCGCTCCTCGGCTTCTGTCGAGAGAAATCGCTCGCGAGGGGGGCGGTCGCGGGTGACGCTGCGGGGGTGGGACCTGACGTCGACGCCGACCTTCGCGCCGCCGACCGGGAGGCGATCCGGACGCTCCTCTTCGCCTACTGCCGTGCCTGTGATGCCAACGATCCGGACGCCGTCGGTGCCTGTTTCACCGCCGACTGTCGTGCCGACTACGGGCCGGACGCGCGAGAGCCGGGAGCCGCCGTCCGCCGGGCGCAGGCGGAGCGGGATCTGGCCCTCTTCGAGGCGACCAGCCACCTGCTCGGCAACGTCGCGATCGAGTTCGAGGGCGAGGACCGGGCGCGGGCGACGAGCGTCGTCCACGCCTGGCATCGCCCCCGCCGGGGCGAGCCGTGGACGCTCTACGCCCGCTACGAGGACGTCGTCGTGCGGGCCGCCGGCGGCTGGCTGATCGCGGAGCGCCGGCTGCTCGTCGCCGGAACCGAGCCGCAACAGGACGGCTGGCGCTTCAACCCCCTACCCCGCGCGAGCTGAGACGTTGATGGGGAGGGTCAGGCGGCGCGGCCGATCTGGACTTCGGGGACGCGGCAGGCGGGGGAGAGGCGGAGGAGCATCCGCACCACCTCGGCGACGTCGGTCGGGCGCAACATCTTCGCCGCCCCGATCTCCTTCTGCGCGTAGCCGGTCATCTCGGTCTCCACCGTCGAGGGCGAGACCGAGGTCACCTGGATCCCCTTGCCTTCCAGCTCGATCTGGGCGGAGCGGGCGAAGCCGTCGAGTGCCGCCTTGGTCGCCCCGTAGACCGAGAGCCAGGCGGGCGAGTGGACGGCGGCCCAGGAGGAGACGAGGCAGACGAGCGCCTTGCCGTGCTCGGCGCCCGCGGCCTCCAGCAGCGGCCGGGCCTCGCGCAGCGCCAGCACCGCGGCACGGAAGTTGACCGCCGTTTGCAGGTCGAGGTGACGGGCCTCGATCTTGGTGAGGCTCTGGCCGATCCCGAGCCCGGCACTGTCGACCAGCACGTCGAGGCGGCCGTGGCGCTCGGCGTGCGCGGCGACGACGCGGGCGATCTCGCTCTCCTCGGCGAGGTCGGCGACCGCGCCCGCGACGATGCCCCCGGCGGGCCCGAGCCCGGCCACCGCCGCCTCGACCCGCTCGGCGCGCCGCCCCTGGACGGTCAGCGCGTAGCCCTCCTCCGCCAGCATCGTCGCGATCGCCAGGCCGATCCCGCCCGAACCGCCGAGGACCAGCGCCGCGCGCGGCTCCGCGGCCGTCGGCACTAGAGCTCCAGCGAGGCGATGTCGATCAGCTCGGCGAACTTCTCCGCCGCGGCGCGGCGTCGCGCGGGCACGTCCTCCGTCGGCACCTCGTGGGCCTGGTAGCCGGCGAGGATGCGGCGGGCGACGTTGTCGCGGTGGACCTCGTCGGCGCCGTCGTAGATCCGCGCCGCGCGGGCGTTGCGGTACATCGACTCCAGCGGCAGGTCGGTCGAGTAGCCGAGGCCGCCGTGCACCTGGATGGCGCGGTCGATCACCCGGTAGAGCACCCCGGCGCCGAAGTACTTGATCATCCCGATCTCCTGGCGGGCCTCTTTGGCGCCGACCCGGTCGATCTTCCAGGCGGCGTGGAGCGTCATCAGCCGGGCCGCGTCGATTTCCGCCGCCGAGTCGGCGATCCACTCGCGGACGACGCCCTTCTCGCCGAGGGTCGAGCCGAAGGCGTGGCGCGAGACCGCCCGCTCGCAGAGCATCTCGAACGCCCGCCGGCTCTGGCCGAGCCAGCGCATGCAGTGCTGGATGCGCCCCGGGCCGAGCCGCCGCTGGGCCATCGCGAAGCCCTGCCCGATCGGCCCGAGCACGTCCTCGTCGGGGACGAAGACGCCTTCGTAGGCGATTTCGGCGTGGCCGAAGCCGCCGGCGCGGAAGCGCCCGGGCTCGCCGACGGGGTCCTCCATCGTCGGCACGTCGCGGACGATCCGCAGCCCCTCGGCGTCGGTCGGGACGAGCAGCATTGAGGCCCGGGCCCGCGGCGGTCCCTCCGGGTCGGTGACCGCCATGACGATGAGGAAGTCGGCGGCCGACCCGCTCGAGGTGAACCACTTGAGGCCGTCGATCCGCCAACCGCCGTCGACCCGCTCGGCACGCGTGCGCAGCAGGGTCGGGTCGGAACCGGCGGAGTTCGGCTCGGTCATCGAGAAGGCGCTCTTCAGCCGGCCGGCGAGCAGCGGCTCGAGCCAGCGCTCCTTCTGGTCGTCGGTCCCGGCGGCGGCGAGCAGCTCGGCGTTACCGGCGTCGGGCGCCTGCGAGCCGAAGACGATCGGGCCGAAGACCGAGGCGCCGGTGATCTCGTTCATCAGCCCCAGCTCGAGCGCGCCGAAGCCCTGGCCGCCGTGCTCGGGCGGCAGGTGGGCGGCCCACAGGCCCTGGTCCTTCACCTGCTCACGCAGGGGGGCGACGACGCGGTCGAAGTCCTCCTCGCCGATCCCCTCGAGCGCCTCCAGCGGATAGACCTCGGCGACCATGAAGTCGCGCATCCAGGCCAGCTTCGCCTCGAACTCAGGCTCGGTCGAGAAATCCCACATCTCAGGTCCTTTCGAAGATCGTCGCCATCCCCTGGCCGCCGGCGACGCACATCGTCACCATGCCGATCTCGGCGTCGGCGGCCTCGAGGCCGTTCAGCAGCGTGCCGAGCATGCGCACGCCGGTCATTCCGAAGGGGTGGCCGAGCGCGATCGCCCCGCCGTGCGGGTTCAGCTGCGCCTCGACGTCGATCCCGACCTCGTTGCAGATCGGCAGCACCTGCGCGGCGAAGGCCTCGTTCAGCTCGACGATGTCGAGGTCGGCGACGGTCATCCCGGCGCGCCGCAGGGCGGTGCGGATCGCCTCGATCGGGCCGACGCCCATGATCTCCGGAGCGACGCCGCCGAGCCCGGTGGCGAGCACGCGCGCGCGGATCGGCAGCCCCAGCTCGCGGGCCCGGTCCTCGGACATCAGCAGCGCCGCCGCGGCGCCGTCGTTCAGGGGGCACGAGTTGCCGGCGGTCACCCGGCCGTCGGGCTTGAAGACCGGCTTCAGCGCGGCGAGCACCGCGGGGGTGGTGCCGGGCCGGATCCCGTCGTCGGTGTCGGCGACGGTGCCCTCGGCGGTCTCGACCGGGACGATCTCGCGGGCGAAGAAGCCGCCTTCGCGGGCCGCCAGGGCGCGGCCCTGGGACAGCGCCGCGAACTCGTCCATCGCCTCGCGCGAGACGTTCCAGCGCTCGGCGACGTTCTCCGCCGTCATCCCCATCGGGATGTACATGTCGTTGACGTAGTCGGCGCGACCCCGGTCGACGAAGCGCGGGTTGGCGTCGGTCTCGGGGTCGAAGGCCCGCCCGTTGACCTGGCTCACGGACTCGACCCCGACCGCGAGGTAGGCGTCGCCCTCGCCCGCCGCGATCGCGTTGGCGGCGACCCGCACCGCCTGCAGCGAGGAGGCGCAGAAGCGGTTGACGGTGCTGCCGGGGACGGTCTCCGGAAAGCCCGCCAGGGCGCTGACGATCCGGCCCAGGTTCATGCTCTGCGGGCCGGCCTGGATCGCCGAGCCGACGATCACGTCCTCGAGCTCGGCCGGGTCGAAGCCCTCCACCTCGTCGACCACGGTACGGGCGACGAACGCCGCCAGGTCGTCGGGCCGCTGTCCCGCCAGGGACCCCTTGAAGGCACGCCCGATGGCGGTGCGACGGGTGGCGATGACGACCGGCGTGGGCACCGCACCGAGCTTGCTGCGACCCACCCGGCCCGCCAAGCCGATTCTGCTGAGAGAACCTTGAGCGCTCGAGGGGTTGCGGGGAGGAGGGAAGGAGGGCGGTCAAGGGTCCGGGCGCCCGCGGTGTTCGAAAGTTGGCCATGGCGCAGGTTTCGAACACCCGCAGGGGGAGAACCCGCGTGGAGATTCATGACCGTGCGAGGACGACCATCGGGCACCCGTCGAGACGGATCCGTGGGACTCCCGTGATCCATCCGTGGCGCTCCCGTGACCCTCCCGCGACGATCCCTCCACGCCCCCCACGTACCCGGCCGTCTCGGCCACGGCCACAGCCTGCCAGGGCCGTGGACGAGACGGCCCGGGCCTTCCTCTTGGGCTCCTCGCCCCGGGTGCGTTCGCAGAAATCTGCGCTATCCGCGGATTTCTGCGAACGCACCGGGAGGGGGGCGGCCTGGAGAGGTCCCGTCCTTTTCCGGGCCTCCATGAGCTCCCCGAGCCACCCGTTCGGCTGCGGCCCCCTTGCTCGCCGTCGATTCTCTCGGCAGAATCGTCTTCGGGGGGGCCAGGCGCATTGGGAACATCGCCGCGCGGTCCGATGGGAGCGGGCCGGGCAGAACGAGGAGGAGCAACACCCGGATGAAAACCCCGACCGACCAGATCTTCCCGCCGCCACTGAAGACGGAGGCGGCGGCCGCCAAGGGTGGCGTGCCCGCGATCCTGCACGCGGTCGACATCTTCAACTTCCTGAAGGAGCGCGGCAACGAGCCCGCGACGATGACCGAGATCGCCGCGGCGCTCGCGATGAACCCGAGCACCTGCTTCAACATCCTGCGCACGCTGGAGGCCGCCTCGCTGCTGGCGCGCGACGACGACAGCAAGCGCTATCGGCTGGGCATCGGCCTGCGCGAGCTGGGGGTCGCGGTCGGCGGTGACGACGCGGTGCTGCTGGCGGCGCGCAACCGGGGGGCGGAATTCGTCCGTGCCTACAAGCTGATCATGCTTCTCTGCCACCAGGCCGAGGACGGCTCCTTCGTCGTCGTCGACAAGCTGCGCGGCCGGCCCGACCCGCGCGGCACGGTGCCGCTCGGCGGACGCGTGCCGCCCAACGGCGCCGTCCTCTCGAAGGCCTTCTACGCGCACCGCTCGGAGGAGGACGTCGACGAGATGCTCAAGGTCCACGGCCTGCCGGCGCGGACGAAGACATCGATCACCGAGGTCGCCGACTTCAAGGCCCAGCTCGCCGAGGTGCGCGAGCGCGGCTACTCGATCAGCCTCGGCGAGTATGAGCCCGACTACAACGCGGTCGGGGCCGCGGTGCTCAAGCCCGACGGCTCGCCGGTGATGCTGATGATCGTCACCGGCCACTCCTCCTTCATGCCGCCGCGGCTGATCCCGGCGATCGGCGAGCGCCTGCGGCAGGCGGCCGACGACGTGACCACCTCCGCCTACCACCTCACCGACGCCGCCGCCACCGAGCCCGGCGGCGGCGCGTCGAGCAAGGCGGACCGCATCCGCAAGCACCAATCGAGGTCGCGCAGGCGGGCCGCCCGCGCCGACGAAGGGAGAGCCAGGGCACTGTGAGCCGTTACGCCGACTACACGTTCCTCAGGACCGAGGTGCGGGACTCGATCGCTTTCGTGACGATCGACAACCCGGAGAAGATGAACGCCTGCAGCCACGAGGACCACGCCGAGTTCGCGACGATCCTGCGTGACGTGGCCGCCGACGACGAGGTCAAGGCGGTCGTCCTGACCGGTGCGGGCCGGGCGTTCTCGGTCGGCGCCACCTACGACTACATGAAGCAGCTGACCGAGGACCGGCAGGCCCTGGCCGAACTGCAGACCCAGGTGCGCGAGCTGGTCCGCTCGCACATCGACCTGGAGAAGCCGGTCGTCGCCGCGATCAACGGGGTCGCCACCGGCTCGGGGCTGATGCTGGCGCTGCTCTCCGACTACTCGATCGTCGAGGAGAACGTGAAGATGGCCGACGGCCACATCAAGGCGGCACTCGCGGCCGGCGACGGCGGCGTGCTGATCTGGCCGATGGCGGTCGGGATCACGCGGGCGAAGCGCTACCTGATGACCGGCGACTGGATCGACGCCGCCGAGGCCGAGCGGATCGGCCTGGTGACCGAGCTGGTGCCGAAGGGGACGGCCCTGGAGCGCGCCACCGCGGTCGCCGAAGAGTTCGCCGCGATGCCCGAGCAGGCGGTGCGGTTCACCAAGCGGGCGATCAACCAGTGGCTGTCCTTCGGGGCGAGCGTCGGCTTCGAGCTCTCCGCCTCGCTGGAGATGCAGACCTTCGGCTTCCACGGCGACCAGGTGCGCGCGGCGGTCGACGAGCTCGACGAGATGGCGCAGGCCGCGGCGGCCCGGCGCCGCGCCGCCAAGCCGGTCGATGCGTAGGTTCGAGGGCAAGGTCGCGCTGGTCACCGGCGCCGCCCGCGGGCAGGGGCGCTCGCACGCCGTGCGCCTCGCCGAGGAGGGGGCCGACCTCGTCCTCTGCGATCTCTGCGAGGACCTCGCCACGGTTCCCTACGGGCTCGGCTCGGAGGCGGAGCTGGAGGAGACGGTCGCCGCGGTCGAAGGCGCCGGTGCCGGCGCCCTGGCAATGCCGGCCGACGTCCGCGACGGTGACGCCCTCGCCGCCGTGGTCGCGGCCGGGATCGAGCGCTTCGGGGCGATCGACGTCGCCGTCGCCAACGCCGGGATCGCCGGGGTCGTGCCGGTCGTCGAGATGACCGACGCCGAGTGGCAGAACATGATCGACGTCAACCTCGGCGGCGTCTTCAAGACGCTGCGCGCCGTGGCCGGCCACATGGCGGAGCGCGGCAGCGGCCGGATCGTCGCCACCTCCTCGGTCGTCGGCCGCCTCGGTGCCCCCAACATCGCCCACTACGTCGCCGCCAAGTGGGGCGTGATCGGCCTGGTCAAGAGCCTCGCGCTCGAGCTCGCCGACCGCGGCGTGACCGTGAACGCCGTCTGCCCGACCTCGGTCGACACGGCGATGATCCAGAACGACGCCTTCCACGACCTCTTCCTGCCCAACCAGCCCGACCACACCGTGGCCGACGTCGAACGGGCCTACACCGAGCTGAACCCGATCCCGATCCCCTGGGTGCAGCCGGGCGACATCTCCGACGCGGTCCTCTTCCTCGCCTCCGACGAAGCCCGGATGATCACCGGCGAGGCGCTGCCGGTGGCGCTCGGCTGGAACGCGAGGACGGCGGCATGAGCGGGCGCTTCGAGGGCCGGCGGGTCCTGGTCACCGGCGGCGCCCGCGGCCAGGGCCGCAGCCACGCGCTGCGCTTCGCCCGCGAGGGCGCCGACGTCGCCGTGCTCGACATCGCCGCCGGGGAGATGGAGACGGTCCCCTACCCGCTCGCCGGGCGGGAGGAGCTGGAGGAGACCGCGGCGCTGGTCGAGGCGGAGGGCGGGCGCTCGCTGACCCTGGTCGCCGACATCCGCTCGCTCGCGCAGATGGAGGACGCCGCCCGACGCACGGTCGAGGCCTTCGGCGGCATCGACGTGCTGGTCGTCAACGCCGGCATCTGCACCTTCGGCGAGCTCGCCTCGATGAGCGCCGAGACCTGGGGGACGATGATCGACGTCAACCTCACCGGCGCCTTCAACACGGTCCGCGCCGCGGTGCCCCACATGTACGGGTCGGAGGCGGGCCGGGTGGTCGCCACCGCCTCGATGGCGGGGCGCGCCGGCTGGGAGAACATCGGCCACTACGCGGCGGCCAAGTGGGGGCTGATCGGGATGATCAAGAGCCTGGCCCTGGAGCTGGCGCCGCGCGGAATCACCGCGAACGTGGTCTGCCCCAGCTCGGTCGACACGACGATGATGAAAAACGACGCGTCCTACCGCCTCTTCCGGCCCGACCTCGAGAACCCGACGCTGGAGGACGCCCTGCCCGCCTTCCAGAGCGTCAACGTGATCCCGGTCCCCTACGCGGAGCCCGACGACATCTCCGACGCGGTCCTCTTCCTCGCCTCCGAGGCGGCGCGCTACGTCACCGGCGCCACCCTCTCGGCGGCGGTCGGCGTCAACGCGAAGAACGTCTAGTTGGGGGTGGGGACGATGGCCGAGCAAGCCGTGCCGGGTCTCGACGTGGAGCGCCTCGCGGCGGTCCTGCGCGAGCCGCTCGACCTTGACCCGGGGCTGCCGCTGGAGGCCGAGCTGATCTCCGGCGGGCGCTCCAACATCACCGTCGGGCTGCGCCAGGGCGACCGCGACTGGGTGCTGCGCCGGCCGCCGCGCGGCCGCCGCCTGCCCACCGCCCACAGCATGGGGCGCGAGTTCACCGTCCTCGGCGGCCTCGAGGGGAGCGCGGTGCCGGCGCCGCAGCCGCTCTTCCACTGCGAGGACGAGGCCGTGATCGGCGCCGAGTTCTACGTCATGGAGCGGGTCGACGGGCGCATCCTGCGGGCGCCCCGGGACGTCGACCTCGACCCCGCCGAGGCGCGCCGCTGCTCCTTCGCCCTGGTCGAGACGTTGGCCGCGATCCACCTCCTCGACGTGGAGCGCGCCGGGCTGGCGGAGCTCGGCCGGCCGGCCGGGTACGCGGAGCGCCAGGTGCGCCGCTGGATCGGGCAGCTCGACAGCGGCATCCGGGTGACGCCGGGGCTGCGGGAGCTGGGCCGCCGGCTCGAGCGCGCCGTCCCCGCCTCCTCCCGCGCCGCCCTCGTCCACGGCGACTACCGGATCGACAACGTGGTCTTCGACGCCGCCGACCCGGGCCGGGTCGTCGCGGTCCTCGACTGGGAGATGGCGACGATCGGCGACCCGCTCGCCGACCTCGGCATGTTGCTGATGTACTGGCGCCGCCCGGGCGAGCGCTGCGCGTCCGAAGTGCACGAGATCACCACCGCGCCCGGCTTCGTCGAGCGCGACGAGCTGACCGCCGCCTACGCCGCCGCCACCGGCTTCGACCTCGACGGGCTCGACTTCTTCGTCGCCCTCGCGCACTTCAAGCTGGCCGTGATCGTCGCCGGCATCGCCGCCCGGATGGAGGCCGGCGACACGCTCGGCGAGGGGTTCGGGCAGATCGCCCAGATCCCCGACCTGCTCGTCGCCGAGGGCCTCGAGGTGGCGCTGTGAGTGCGTCGCCCGCGGTCGAGACGCTGCGCTTCCGTCCCGAGGACGAAGGGCTCCGCGCGCGCATCCGCACCTGGATGGCCGCCAACGATCCCGGCCCGCCGCCGAGCGACTTCGGCGAGCGGCTGGCGGCGCTGGTGCGCTGGCAGGCGCGGCTGCACGAGGCCGGCTTCGTCGGGCTCTCCTGGCCCGAGCGCTTCGGCGGCCACGGGCTCGACCTGCGCGCCGAGGCGGTCTTCTCCGAGGAGCTCGCGGCGAGCTCGATGCCGGAGCTGATCAACCGCATCGGCGTTTACATGTGCGGGCCGACGATCATGGACTTCGGCGACGAGGAACAGGCGGAGCGGTACCTGCCGCCGATGCTCGACGCGACCGAGTCCTGGTGCCAGGGCTTCTCCGAGCCCGAGGCCGGCTCCGACCTGGCGGCGATCCGCACCCGCGGCCGGGTCGACGGCGAGCGCATCCTGATCAGCGGCCAGAAGGTGTGGACCTCGCGCGCCCACATCGCCCGCCGGTGCGCCTGCCTGGTCCGCACCGAGCCCGGCTCGGAGCGTCACCGCGGCCTCTCGCTGGTGATCGTCGACATGGAGGACCCGGGGGTGAACGTCGTCGCGCTGCCGCAGATGCTCGGCGAGCGCCACTTCAACGAGGTCTTCCT
>Ga0153954_1001665_pt1 | contig 11115 bp, 11 predicted proteins | sample TSFL038MetaG_FD_102277 | JGI IMG/M metagenome (GOLD analysis project Ga0153954, IMG submission 102277) | Attine ant fungus gardens microbial communities from Florida, USA - TSFL038 MetaG | ecosystem: Host-associated > Fungi > Mycelium > Unclassified | place: USA: Florida, Wekiwa Springs State... | reverse complement strand
GGACATGCTGGAGACGGCCAAGCGCTATCACAACGTCCCGTTCGACCGCGTCATCTCGGTCGCCGAGGCCGGCTCCTTCAAGCCGCATGTCGCGACCTACACCAAGGCCGCCGAAATCACGGGGCTGCCGATGGACCAGATCCTGTTCGTCGCCAACCACGCCTTCGATTGCATCGGCGCGAAATCGGCGGGCATGCGCACTGCTTTCATCGACCGCCGCTCGCGACCCTTCGGCGAGACGCCGCATCAGCCGGATATCCTGGTGCCGACCATGAAGGATCTCGCGGACGCGATTGTTTAAGGAGGGCTATCGTAGCCCGCATGAGCGTAGCGATATGCGGGGCCATATTCCCGGGTGTCGCTTCGCTCACCCAGGCTACAAAGCTCCGGCATCAACCCGCGCCCTGCGGCCCATAGATTTTGTCGCGCAGGCGGCGCATGCCCGAAAGCCAGCGATCGCGGTTGGCGGCCTTCCGTTCCATGTATTCCTGCACCGTCGGGTGCGACAAAATCATAAAGCGCTCTTTCTCCATCGCCTCGATCACGATGCGCGCGACCTCGGCCGGTTGCAGGACGCCGTCGACCCGCGCCGCGCTCGGCCCCGGCGTGGTCATGCCGGTCTGCACCGATTGCGGACACAGCACCGAGACGCGGATGCCGCGGTCGCCATATTGGATGGCGAGATGCTCGGCGAGCGCGACCGCGGCATTCTTCGTGACGCCATAGGGCATCGAATTGAGCGAAGCCAGCAAGCCCGCGGCGGAGGCGGTGTTGATGAGATAGCCGGAGCCGCGCGCCAGCATCTTCGGCACCAGGATTCGCGCCGCGAACACATGGCTCATGACGTGCACGCGCCAGCTGACATCCCAGTCGGCATCGGACGCACCCTCCTGTCCCTTGCGCGACAGGCCGGCGTTGGAGAAGAACACGTCGACCGCGCCGTATTTGGCTTCGGCCGCCGCGATCAGGGCCTTGATATCCTCTTCCGCTCCGACATCGGCGGTGACGGCGAGGCCGTCGATGTCGCCGGCGACCTGCGCGAGACGATCGCGCGAGGTCTTGAGATCGGCCACCACGACGCCGCGCGCTCCGGCCTCCGCAAAGGCGCGGGCGGTGGCTTCGCCGATGCCGCTTGCGCCGCCGGTCACCACACAGACCTTGTCCCTGATGTCCATCTTCCCGCCTCCACCTATCCGGCCTTGTACAGCCCCTTGTCGCGCGCCCGCTGGATCGCGAGCCCCGCGATCAGATCGAGCATGGGCGTCGACAATTCGGCGGCGCGCGCGAACGCGGCCGGGGCGCGCACCAGCGCATCGATCTCCATGGCGCGGCCGAGCTCATAGTCCTGCAGGATCGACGGCTTGTGCTGAGGCGCCGGGCCCGAACGTGTCACGCGCTTCACATTGGGGATGCAGCTTTGTGCGACGGCGTTGGCTTCATCGAGCAGGCGCGGGATCACATGCTGCAGCGCCGGCTCGTCGCGGACGGCGCGCGCGGTCTGTCCGGTCAAAAGGCACAGCACCGACATCGACATGTTCGTGAGCAGCTTTGACCAGATCGTTTCGCGGATTTCCGCGGTTGGCGCGGAGGCGATTTTCGCCTCCTCCAGCAGCGCGCGCAGCTTCGCGATGCGGTCGCTGGCGCGGTCGTCGCATTCTCCGATCAAGAGCATGTTCCGGTCCGGCGAAAGGTTGGCGACCACGCCGGGCTCGATCACCTCGTTCGAGGAATAGATCACGCCGCCGATGATGCGTTCTTTCGGGATCGCGGCACGCAGTGCGCCGCCGGGATCGAGAAAGGAAAGATCGGGCGGGGCGGGATGATCGGCCGGCAGGCCGATATCGTACCACCAGGGGATGCCGTTCTGCGCGAAGATCACCGGGGTGTCGCTGCCGAGCAGCGGCTTCAAGCCGGTTGCGAGGCTTGCGATGCCGGTCGCTTTCAGCGTCGAGATCACGAGGTCCTGTGGTCCCAGTTTTGCCGGATCGTCCGAAGCGTTGACCTTGGCATTGAATTTGGCGTCGCCGACGCGGAGTGTCAGCCCGTTGGTCTTCACAGCGGCCAGATGCGGTCCGCGCATCACGCAGGAAACCTCATGGCCCGCGAGCGCCAGCCGCACCGCAAAATGGCTGCCGACCGCGCCTGCGCCGAAAATGCATAGCCGCATCGTATGGATGTCCTGTCAGACGTGGTAGGATGGCGATAGTTTCCGATAGACTTGCGCGAGGCGCAACCGGTGGTGTCGCGCGCATGCCAAGGAGAAGCCAAGGGAGGACCAGCCATGATCACCGCCATCGTCCGCTTCAGGCTGCCCACGACCATGGATGCCGCCAAGGCGGCCGAACTGTTCAAGGGCTCGGCGCCGAAATATCAGCGCCTCAGCGGGCTGGTGCGCAAATATTATCTGTTCGATGCCGAAAGCCATACCGGCGGCGGCTGCTATCTCTGGGAGACCCGCGAGGCGGCCGAGCGTGTCTATAATGCCGAATGGCGCAAGATGATCACCGATCGCTACGGCAGCCCGCCCGAGATCAGCTTTTTCGAGACGCCTGTCATCGTCGACAACGCGCTCGGCAAAACGACGCTGGATGCCGCGGAATAGAGCGGTCGCGTCAAGAGGAAAATCAATGACTGCCAATCCTGTTTTGTGGGACCTCGATGCGCGCGGGGTCGCAACCGTCACCTTGAACCGTCCGGAGGTCAACAACGCCTATGACGCCGGTCTGATCCATGGCGTGCTTTCAGCCATGGATGAGCTGTCCAAAAAGCCGTCGCTGCGTGTCGTGGTGCTGAAAGGCAATGGCAGGCATTTTCAGGCCGGCGCCGATCTGAAATGGATCAATTCGGTGCGGCCGAAATCGGCCGAGGAGAACGAGACGGTGTCGCGCGCCACCTTCGAGGCGGTGCAGCGGCTCAACTGCCTGTCCATTCCGACGGTGGCGTTGGTGCAGGGCGGCTGTTTCGGCGGCGGCACCGGCATCGTTTCCGCCTGCGATGTGGTGTTGGCCGCCGACAATGCGCTGTTCTCGATCACCGAAGTGCGTTGGGGGCTGACGGCGGCGATCATCATCCCGCAGCTCTGCGATGCCATCGGCGTGCGCCAGGTCCGCCGCTACGCGCTGACCGGCGAGCGCTTTGGCGCCGAGGAGGCGCGGCGCATCGGCCTGGTGCATGAGGTGGTGCCGCTCGCCGAGCTGGAGAGCGCCGGTGCAAAAGTGGTCGAGCAGTTGCTCGCCAACGGCCCCGAGGCGCTGGCCGAAACCAAGCGGCTCGCCATGGAAAGCTCGTTCGGAGGCATGGCCGTCGACGATGCCGCCTATGCGCGGCTCGTCAAACTGCATTCGGAGAAGCGGCAGACCAGTGAGGCGTCGGAAGGGCTTGCTTCCTTCGCAGAGAAGCGCGCGGCGAATTGGGGAAGCGGTAAGGCCTGACGCTCGCCCTTGCGGTGCCTCGCAAAATTCCCTAACCCGGGCAAAACACGCTGCCAAACAGGGTTAGGGAACTTGTCCGACAAGACCATCGAAGAACCCGCGCGCCAGATTCCGCTCTACGGCGAATATGAAGTCGTCGTCCTCGGCGGCGGCCCGGCCGGCATCACGGCGGCGGTCGCGGCCGCGCGTGCCGGGCGGCGCACGCTCCTGATCGAGCGCTATGGTTTTCTTGGCGGCATGGGCACGGCCGCTGGCGTCACCAATTTCTGCGGGCTGCATGCCAATGTTCATGGCGAGATGCACCGCGTGGTGCAGGGCATCGCTTCCGATCTGCTAGCACGCATCGATCGGCTCGATGGGCTGAACCAGCCGCATCTGATCCTCGGCAAGATTTTTGCGCAGGCCTATGACACTGCGGCCTACAAGATCGCGGCCGATGATCTCCTGGCCGCGCACAAGGTCGACATCCTGTTTCACGCGCTCGGCGCGGGTGTAGCGATGCACGATGAAAAGCGGATCAACGCGGTGTTCGTGGAGACCAAGGCCGGGCGGCAGGCGATCCGCGCCGACATCTTCATCGACTGCTCCGGCGATGGCGATCTCGCGGCGTGGGCCGGCGCGCCGTTCGAGGTCGGCGACGCGCGCGGCCACATGCTCTATCCCTCCATGATGTTCCGCCTCAATGGTATCGATCCCGAGAAAGCCGGCGATGCCTGGCGCACCATTCCTCAATTGATGGAGCAGGCTGAAGCCAAGGGTACGCACAAATTCCCGCGCAAGGCGGCGATCGTGCGACCGCAGCGTTCGCAGATCGAATGGCGGGTCAATTTCACGCAATTGAAACGCAGTGACGGCAGTGCCATCAACGGGCTCGAGCCCGACGATCTCACCCGCGGCGAGATCGACGGCCGCCGTCAGGCGGTCGAGGCGTTCCAGTTCCTGCGTACCGTGCCGGGTTTCGAGAAGTCCTACATCGTCGACCTGCCGCCGCAACTCGGCATCCGCGAGACGCGGCGTGTCGTCGGCGGATATCAACTCTCCGGCGAGGACGTGCTCGGTTGCGCCTCGTTCGAGGATTCCATCGGCGTCAATGGCTGGCCGATGGAGGAGCATGTCGCCGGCGATGTGATCTTCAAGTTTCCGCCGATCCCGGAATCGCGCGGTTACAACGAATTGCCCTATCGCATGCTGGTGCCCGAAGGTGTCGACAACCTCCTGGTCGCCGGGCGCTGCGCCTCGATGACGCATGAGGGGCAATCGGCCGCGCGCGTCTCTGGCGCCTGTTTTGCGATGGGGGAGGCGGCGGGCACCGCCGCCGCGCTTGCGCTTTCGGGTAATACTCCGCCGCGCGACATTGCGATAGAAAAGCTGCAACAGGTTCTGAAAGGGCAGGGCGCCTTCATCGGGCGCGACCAGGCGGTCCCGGAAGGCCTTTAGATTGCGCATGATCTTTTCGGAAAACCGGTTTCCACTTTTTCGGATCATGCTCTAGAACGGAGGACATGCGGATGAAGGGTTGGGTGCGCGCGGCGCTGGTGGGTTTGCTTGCATTGACGGCGGGCGCCATGGCGCGCGCGGAGGAGCCGCTGAAGGCCAAGGTCGGCGTGCTCAGGCTGTCGTCGTCGGCGCCGGTCTTCATCGCGCAGGACAAGGGCTATTTCCGCGAGGCCGGCCTCGATATCGAGCTGAAATTCTTCGATGCAGCGCAGCCGATCGCGGTGGCGACCACCTCGGGCGATGTCGATTTCGGCGTCACCGCGTTCACCGCGGGGCTCTATAACCTCGCCGGCAAGGGCACGCTGAAGGTGATCGGCGGCATGAGCCGCGAGAAGGCCGGTTATCCCCTGATCGGCTATTTCGCCAGCAAAAACGCTTATGCCGCGGGGCTCAAGACGCCGAAGGATCTCGCCGGCAAGCGCATCGCCGTAACGCAGGTCGGCTCGAGCTTCCATTATTCCCTCGGCCTGCTCGCCGACAAATACGGGTTTAAACTCTCCGACGTGAAGATCGTGCCGCTGCAATCGCTGTCGAATGCCGCAGCCGCACTCAAGGGTGAAACCGTCGATGCCGCGCTGCTGCCGGTCTCGACGGCGCGCAAATTGATGGATGATGGCGGTGCCAAGCTGCTCGGCTGGGTCGGCGACGAGACGCCGTGGCAGTTGGGCGCGGTGTTTGCGTCGCCGAAGACGCTCGCCAACAAGGCGCTGGTGACAAAATTCCTCGCCGCGCTGGAGCGCGCCGATCGCGAATATCACGATGTGGTCCTGGCATCGGTGAAGGACGGCAATGCCGTCGTCAACGACAAGACCAGACCCTTGCTCGAGATCATTGCGAAATACACCAATCTTCCGGTCGAGCAGGTGGTCGGCAATTGCGCCTATATCGATCCCGACGGCAAGCTCGATGTCAAGAATGTCGACAACCAGATCAAATGGCTGCAGGACCAGGGCTTCGTCGACAAGGGCTTTGGCGCGGATGCGATCATCGACAAGGATGTCGTGAAGGCGGATTGATCGTATGCAGTTGAGGCCTCATGGTTCGAGACGCGCGGGCAGGCCGCGCTCCTCACCATGAGGGGATAGACGTGTACCCTGGGTGAAATGTATCTCCTCATGGTGAGGAGCCGCGAAGCGGCGTCTCGAACCATGAGTCCCCGAGGGACCGGGAGAACCGAAACTTCAGATGGACCTGATCGCCGACCATATCCGTCATCGCTTCGGTTCGCTCGACGTGCTCGACGATGTGTCGTTCACGGTGAGATCGGGCGAGGTGGTGGCGATTGTCGGTCCGTCCGGTTGCGGCAAGAGCACGCTGCTTTCGATTCTTGGCGGCCTGTTGCAGCCGACATCGGGCGCGGCCCGATCGCGCGGCGTGCCGCCGGCTGACAGCCTCAACCCGCTGACCTTCGTGTTCCAGGATTTTGCCCTGCTGCCGTGGTCCACGGTCGAGGCCAATGTCGAATTTCCGCTGCTGCATACCGATCTCACGCCGGCCGGCCGTCGCGCGCTGGTCGACGACGCGTTGCGTCGCACGGGTCTATTGGATTTTCGCGGCACCTATCCGAAGCAGCTTTCGGGCGGCATGCGCCAGCGTGTCGGCATCGCCCGCGCGCTCGCGGTCAGGCCTGCGATCCTCCTGATGGATGAGCCGCTGTCGGCGCTGGATTCGCAGACCCGCGAATTGCTGCTGGAGGACTTCATCCGCCTGCTCGCGGATGGCGCGATGGGCGCGGCCTATGTCACGCACAATCTGGAGGAGGCGGTCCGTATCGCCGACCGCATCGTGGTGCTGTCGCGCCGGCCCGGCCGTATCCGCCAGATCGTGCCTGTCACGATGACGCGCGCGGAGCGGGGCGCGGCCGACGCCCGCGGCAAGCTGCTCGCCTTGCAGGATGAGCTGTGGTCGCTGATCCGGAACGAGGCGATCGATGCCGAACGCGAGGTCCAGCATGCTTGACCGCGCGCCTCAGCCACCGCAGCAGGCCGAAGCGCGGTCCGTGGCGTTTCGCGGCGCTGGCTTTGCGCCGCGCGCCAGCCGCTATGCCGGCTGGATCGCGATGCTGATCGTGATCGCGGTCTGGCAGGCGGCGGGCAGCGCTGGCCTCGTCAACTCGCTGTTCCTGCCGACGCCGCTGGCGATCGTCAAAGCAATCTGGCAGCTCGCGGTCTCCGGCGCGCTGTGGCAGCACGTCTCCGCTTCGCTGATGCGGATCGGTACGGGATGGATTCTCGGCACGATTGCGGGCGTCGCGGTCGGCTTTGCCATCGGCCTGTTCAATCATGCGCGGGCAATCGGCATCACCTTTATCTCGGCGCTGTTCCCGATTCCGAAGATCGCGCTGCTGCCGCTGTTGATCCTCTGGCTCGGGATCGGCGAAGAGCCGAAGATCGCGACCATCGCGCTCGGGGTGTTCTTCTCCACCGCGATATCCGTCTATAGCGGCGTCGATGCGGTGCCGCGCAACCTGATCCGGATGGCGCAGAGCTTCAACGTGCCGTTCTCGACCATCGTGCGCCGGGTGATCTGGCCGGGCGCGCTGCCCTCGATCCTCGCGGGCTTCCGCATCAGCGCTTCCGTCGCGCTCCTGCTCGTCGTCAGTGCGGAGATGATCGGCGCCGATCGCGGCATCGGCGCCTTCGTGCTGCAGGCCGGCAATCTCATGCAGACCGATCAGCTGCTTGCCGGTGTCGTGATCCTGTCGGTGTTTGGCTTGGCGGTGGGGAAGCTGATCAACTGGCTGGAGACGCGGCTGCTGCACTGGCGATAGCCGTCATTCCGGGGCGGTGCGAAGCATCGAACCCGGAATCTCGAGATTCCGGGTCTGGTCCTTCGGACCATCCCGGAATGACGGCTTCTCCGTCACTTCTTCTCCGCCGCCGGCGCAGCCTTCGCAGCCCCTTGCTTCCCGGGCTGGCCGGCTTCGACATAGGCCTTGGTCGCGAGCGCGCATTCGCCGAGCACGGTGAGGAAGCGATCGATCGTGTCTTCGCCGACCACGAAGGGGTTGGGCTCGTTCGGCTTGCGCTCTTTCAAAGTTCCCATCTTGGCGACGGCGTTGTCGTAGCTGACGTGGTTCGACAGCAGCACGTCGGCATCTTCCTTCTTCATGATGTCGCGATACCGCGCCGTGGTATCGGCATAGATCTGCAGCCGGTCCGGCAGCGGCCCGAAATTATAGGCCGTGCCGCCCCAGGCGACCGCACGATGCGGTTTGCCCTTGTCGTGCACGGTGAAGACGGTGGCCAGCGTGCCGAGCGTATGGCCGGGAATGAGATAAAGCTTGAACGTGGTGTCGCCGAGCGTGATGGTGTCGCCGTCGTTCACGGCCATGTCGCGTTTCGGTGGAGCGTCGAACAGCGGGATGCGCTTGGGATCGAATTTCGGATCGTCGAACACCTTCCAGTCGATGTCGCTCATCACGATCGTCGGGTTGAATTTCTTCTTCAGATAATTGGCGCCGCCGTAATGGTCGCCATGGGCATGGCTGACGATGACATATTTGATGTCGGATGGATCGAGCTTGAGCTTCTTCAACCCGTCTTCGATGTAGTGCTGGGCCTCGTCGGCATTGTCGAGCGCATCGATGATGACGATGCCCTTGGACGTCTTCACCGCCCAGGCGCTGGTCCAGTAATTGCCGAGGAAATAGAGTTCGTCCATCACCTGCATCGGTTCGAGCGGCGGCGCCGCCTTCATCTTCTTGTAATTGTCCATGAAGCCGATCACGGGCTCCGCCGTCGCGGTCTTGCAAAGGCCGAGCGGGCCGAGCAGGTCGGTCTTCGCCGCGCGCGTCGCGGCCGCCATGTGCCGCTCGATCACGGCGTTATCCTCTGCGCAAACCGCAGACGCGGCGAAGGTCAGGGCGGCGGCAAGCGAAATTCCAAAATGCTTCGTCATGAAGATTTCCCCCCATCCAAGGCTGCGATTTCAACTAGGCGTTACCGCGGTCCTCGCGGAACAAATCAAGCTTCTGCTGCACCGGGCGATCGGAGAAGCTGAACAGCACGGAATCCGCTTCGGCCTCGTGGGTGACCCAGTGCCAGCTCGGCACCACGAACAGGTCAAGCGGTCCCCATTCGAAGGTCTGGTCGCCGATCCTGGTGCGGCCCCTGCCTTCGATCGCCGCGAATACGGTGGCATCGGTCGAGCGGTAGCGGGCGGTCTTGAAGCCCTTGGGCAACAGCTGGATGAAGGTGCCGATGGTCGGCATGGCGAAATCGCCGGTCTCCGGGTTGGAGAATTTCAGCTTCAGGCCGTGGCAGGCGTCCCACTCGTCCCGCATGCGGGCCTGTTCCAGCGCCTCGCGGGTGTAGTGATAGGGATAGTTGAAGATCGGCGAGGTCTTTGAATTGCGTTTCTCGTCGACCGGCAGCAGGTTGCGGCCGTAGCGCGCAAAGCTGTCGCCGGCGGGCTTGGTGAGCTTCTGCTGATCCTCCTTCAGGCCCTCGGCGAAGGAGGCGTCGAAGAATTGCACGATCGGGATGTCGAGCCCGTCGAGCCAGAACATCGGCTGGTCGGTCTCGTTGGAATGGTCGTGCCAGGTCATCGACGGCGTGATGACGAAATCGCCGGGCTCCATGGCGGTGCGTTCGCCGTCGACGCAGGTGTAGGCGCCCTTGCCTTCGAGGATGAAGCGGAGCGCGGACTGGCTGTGCCGGTGTGCGGGCGCGACGTCGCCGGGAATCACCATCTGGATGCCGGCATACAGGGAGGTGGTGATCTTCGACTGGCCGCGCAGGCCCGGATTTTCCAGGATCAGCACCCGCCGCTCGGCTTCCTTGGCGGTGATCAGCTTGCCCGCTTCGGTCATGTAGTCGCGGACCATGTCGAACTTCCAGAGATGCGGCCGGCACGCGCTCCTGGGCTCAGGCGTGATGATGTCGCCCATCACGTTCCAAAGGGCGGAGAGGTTTTCGCCGTCGATCTTCTTGTAGAACGCCTCGCGCTCCGGCGTCTTCAGCACGGCTTCCATGGGCTGTCTCCCCTGTGTTCTTTTCGATAGATTGACAGCATACTGACAATATGGATAGCGTCAACCGACCGCTTTAATGTGGTCATTCCGTGATGGTGCGTCAGCACCAGACCCGGCATCTCGAGATTCCGGGTTCGCACGTCGTGCGCCCCGGAATGACGGGCAGAACGAAAAACATGCGAGGGAGGTTCCGATGAAGCTGCATGGCTATTTCCGCAGCAGCGCGTCTTATCGGGTCAGGATCGCCTTGAATCTGAAGGGACTGCCCGCCGAGCATCTGCCGCACCATCTGCGCAAGGGCGAACAATGCACGCCAGCCTTCCTCGCCATCAACCCGCAAGGCCTGGTGCCGGCGCTGGAAAGCGATACCGGCGCGGTGCTGACCCAGTCGCTCGCCATCATCGAATGGCTGGACGAGACCCATCCCGAGCCGCCGCTCCTGCCCGATGATCCGTTGCAGCGCGCCAAGGTCCGCGCCTTCGCCCAGGCGCTGGCCTGCGATACCCACCCTGTGCAGAATTTGAAGGTGCTCGCGCGGCTACGCGAGCTCGGTTTGCCCGAGGACAAGGTGACGGCCTGGGCCGGCTGGGCCAATCGCGAAGGGCTTGCGGCCTGCGAGAAGCTGATCGCGCACGAGCCCGGTCCATTCTGCTTCGGCGACGCGCCGACGCTGGCCGATCTCTGTCTCGTGCCGCAGCTCGGCAACGCACGGCGCTTTGGCGTCGATGTTTCGGCGTTCCCGCGCCTTCTGCAGGCGGAGACTGCCGCGAAGGCGATGAAGGCATTTGCCGACGCCGCTCCGGACAGGCAGCCCGATGCCGAGTAAGCCTGTCCCGATCACCATGGACGCGGTCTATACCGCGCCCGGCTATCTGTTCCGCCGCATGCAGCAGATCGCGGTCGCGATCTTTATGGAGGAGTGCCGGGCGTTCGACCTGACGCCGGTGCAATATGCCGCGCTGATTGCGATCCACACCCATCCCGGCATCGATGCAACGCGGCTTTCCGCGGTGATCGCCTTCGACCGCTCGACGCTCGGCAATGTCATCGAACGGCTGGAAACCAAGAAGCTGATCGAGCGGAAGCCGTCGGCGGAGGACAAGCGCGTCAAGCTGCTTTATCTCACCAAATCGGGCTCCGCGCTGCTCCGCGACATCACGCCTTCGGCGGATTGTGCCCAGGTGCGGATGCTGCAGCCACTCAAGCCCGCCG
>Ga0153954_1001664_pt1 | contig 11115 bp, 11 predicted proteins | sample TSFL038MetaG_FD_102277 | JGI IMG/M metagenome (GOLD analysis project Ga0153954, IMG submission 102277) | Attine ant fungus gardens microbial communities from Florida, USA - TSFL038 MetaG | ecosystem: Host-associated > Fungi > Mycelium > Unclassified | place: USA: Florida, Wekiwa Springs State... | reverse complement strand
GCTGGCGCCGAGTATGTGCTGCGCTGGCTGCCGCGCGGCACGCATGACTGGCGCAAATTCCTGAAGCCGTCGGAGGTCGTGCGCGGCCTCGACGCGGGCGGGATCGCCGCCCAGGAGGTCGTGGGCGTGGTGTACAGTCCCCTCAGCCGCGACTGGTCGCTCAGCAAGGGCGATCTCGACGTGAACTACATGCTGTACGGAACGAAGGCTCGTTAAGAAGCTCCGCCCGTGTTCTCTCCCATCGTCTACGCCGCCTTCTGGATGGCCGGCTGGCTCGCCTGCCTTCTCGTCATGGCGGTCGCCGGCCGCGAGGCGCAGCACGAGCTGAACGTCTTTCAGGTCATGATGATGCGCTCGGTGATCGGGCTCTTCATGCTCTCGCCGCTGATCTATCGGACCGGCGGCCTTCGCGCGATGCGCACGTCGCATCTATGGCGCCACCTCTTCCGCAACATCGCCCATTACGGCGCGCAGTTCAGCTGGCTGATGGCACTGACTCTCATTCCGATCGCGCAGGTGATCTCGCTCGAATTCACCATGCCGATCTGGACAGCCTTGCTGGCGGCGACGTTCCTGGGCGAACGCGTGGGACTCTGGAAGAGCGCTGCCATCGCGCTCGGCCTCATCGGTGTCCTGATCATCGTGCGGCCCTTCACCGGCGTGGTGAGCTCAGGCCAGCTCATCGCCGTGATCGCCGCGGTCGGCTTCGCGGTGTCGGTGATCATGGTGAAGATGCTGACGCGCACCGACAGCGTCACCGCCATCATCTTCTGGATGATGGCCATTCAGTCGGTGATGGGCCTGATCCCCGCGATCTATGTCTGGCAATGGCCGTCGGGCGTGACCTGGATGTGGGTGATCGTGATCGCCTTCGTCGGCACCTACTCGCACTACTGCATGACACGCGCGTTGCTGCATGCCGATGCCACGACTGTCGTGCCGATGGACTTCCTGCGCGTGCCGCTCGCCGCCGTGGTGGGCTGGCTGGTCTACGCCGAACGCATCGATCTTCTCACCGCGGTGGGCGCGGCGCTGATCCTGGTCGGCAATCTGCTCAATCTGAAAGAAGCGCAGACGAAGCGTTAATTCCCTCGGGGAACCCAGGGCAGGCGCCCGAACTCGATGCCTTCCTCGGCCAGCGCCTCGGCTTCCTCATCGGTCGTCTCGCCATAGATGCCGTGCTTGTCGCTTTCGCCGTAATGAATCTTGCGCGCTTCCTCGGCGAACTTGTCGCCCACATGCTCGCAGTTCTTCTCGACCTCGGCGCGGACCTTGAGCAGCGCCTCACGCAGCTCCTTGGGCAGGTGCTGGGCGAGAGCCGCCATCTTCTGCTCGGCCTGCTGCTGCGCCTGTTGCTGCTCCGGCGAGGGGATGGGAGCCGGCACGGTCGCCGGGACCTGGGTCGCGACCTCGGTCTTCTTGTTGCCCTTGGTGCCGAGCCGCGGGCTCATCAGGGCACGCGCCACCTTGGCGTCGCCGCACACGGCGCAGCCGATCAGGGACTTCTTTTCCTGGCGTTCGTAGGTCTTGCTGTCCTTGAACCAGCTCTCGAACTCGTGGCCTTTGGAGCAGCGCAGTCGGTATAGGATCATGAAATGACGAGTAAATCCGGCTGTTTGGCACTCCCGAATAAGGAGTGCCAAGATGATGGGGTGTCATCGTGACTGATGCAAGAGGGGCCACACCTTCCGCGTGGATCGTGCAATGGGCAGGATTGGTTCCACCGGGCGTGCCCGTGCTCGATCTCGCCACCGGCAGCGGCCGGAACGCCCTCTTCTTCGCCAGCCGCGGCCATAAGGTGACGGCCATCGATATCGATCTCAGCCGCCTGCCCGAAGCAGCGAATGTCGAGCCCCTGCAAGCCGATCTCGAGAACGGCAGTTCCTGGCCCGTGGCCGGCCGCATGTTTGGCGCAACCGTCGTCACCGAGTATCTGCATCGCCCGCTGATGCCCGACTTGCTGGCGTCGATCCAGCCGGGCGGCGTGCTGCTCTATGAGACCTTCATGGAAGGCAACGAGCGCTTCGGCCGGCCTAGCCGGCCCGACCATCTCTTGAAGGACGGCGAGTTGCTCGAACTCGTGCGCGGCGCCTTCTCGGTGACCGCCTACGAAGCCCGCCTGATCAGTGAGCCCGGCATGGCGATGGTCCAGCGGATCGCGGCGAGGAAGCTCTAGCTATTCAGCGGCCTTGGCGACGGTCGGCTTGTGCAGAGTCGGCGCCGCATACTTACGGTCATGCTGCAGCGACGGCACCATCTTACGGGCTTCGGCCACCTTGGCGAGATCGATGTCGGCGAGCACTACGCCCGCCTTCTCAGCCCCGGCATCGGCCAACACCTCGCCCCACGGCGCAACGACGATCGAATGGCCATAGGTCTTGCGATTGGAGCCCTTGTGCGTACCGACCTGCGCCGGCGCGAAGACGAAGCAGCCGGTCTCGATGGCGCGGGCACGCATCAAGGTATGCCAGTGCGCCTGGCCCGTCGGCACGGTGAATGAGGACGGGATCGACAGCATCGTGGCACCGGCATGCGCCAGATCGCGATAGAGATAGGGGAAGCGCAGGTCGTAGCAGATGGTCATGCCCAGCACGCCCCACGGCGTCTCGGCCAGCACGGTCTTCTCGCCCGGCTTGAAGGTCGACGACTCGCGATAGCTTTCGCCGCCGGCAAGCTGGACGTCGAACATGTGAATCTTGTCGTAGCTCGCGACGATGCTTCCCGTCGCATCGATCAGGTAGGAGCGATTGCGGATCTGCTCCTCACCCGGCACGCGCACATGGATCGAGCCCAGCAAGAACCACGCGCCGGTCTCATGCGCGGCGGCGCGACAGGCGGCCAACATGCCGTGCGTCTCTTCCGTCTGCGCCTTCTCCAGGGTCTCCGTGCGGTTGGCACCGATCAGACCGGTATTTTCCGGCGTCATCACGAAGTCGGCGCCAGCGTCGCGCGCGGCGCGCGCCTGCTCGCGCACGAAGGCCACGTTCTCGACCATGTCATTGCTGACGTTGGTCTGGATCAGACCGGCTTTGAAGGACGTCATGACGGTCAGCCCGGCTGGGCGAGCAGCGGATCGAGCTTGCCGGCGCTCTCGAGGGCATGCAGCTCGTCGGAACCGCCGATATGCTGGCCGTTGATGAAGATCTGCGGCACGCTCGTGCGATTGGACCGCGTGCGCATCTCGCCGCGCTTGGCCGCGTCCTCCATCACATCCACCTCCTCGTAGATGGCGCCCTTCTTGTCGAGCAACGCCTTGGCGCGGGCGCAGTAGCCGCACCAGGGTGAGGTGTAGATTTCGATCTTGGCCATGGAAACTCCTTGTGCCGACTATAGCGCCGGCCGAATGACCCGCGCCAGCGTCAGGACATCGACATGGGCAGCGCCGACCCGCAGTAAAGCCTCAGTGCAGGCCTCGACCGTGGCGCCGGTGGTGAGCACGTCGTCAACCAGCAGCACGGCCTTGTCCCGCACCGCGGTCGCCCAGCGCGGATGGATCTCGAAGGCTCGCCGCACATTGCCCTGCCGCTCCTTGGCCTTGAGGCCGGCCTGCGAACCCGTCCAGCGTCGGCGCAGCAGCAGATCGGGCGCCAGCCGGCCCCGCGAATTTCGGGCCGCCGCACGAGCCAGCAACAGGGCCTGGTTGTAGCGGCGCATCAGCAGACGCCGCCAATGCAGCGGTACGGGCGCGATCAGGTCGGCGTCGGCCAGCAGCTCGGCACCGGCCCGCGCCATCCAGGTGCCGCAGGTGCGGCCAAGATCGGTGCGATCGCCATGCTTGAAGGGGAGCACGAGACGCCGGCTGCGCGCGTCGTAAGCGAGCGCCGCCCGCGCCCGGCGAAAGCGCGGACGCTTCGACAGGCAGGCGACGCAGAGCGCGTCGGCGCCGAGATCGGCGGCGAAGGGCGTGCCGCAACAGGCGCAGTGCGGCTCGGCGATGAAGGTGTACTCGGGCCAACAGGCGGCGCAGAGCGTACCTGGCGTGCCGACGATTTCGCCGCAGCCCACGCAAAGCGGCGGCAGAACCATATCGATCAGTCGGCGGCTGGCCGCCGCGCAGGCCTCGACCAGCGGCATGCCCGGATTGGGCCGGGCAATTGCGCCGCTATCAGGGCAGGTGTTCCGCGAACGATCCCTACCCGCCGTCATCCTTTCGCCCTACATAGGCGGCGTGAGCCTGCCCGGTCCCCTGCCCGATCCGTTACTCGTCTTCGATCGCGCCGTGCTGCGCCAGCGCCGGGCGCGGGCGGCGCTCGGCTGGAACGATCGCGCTTTCCTGAAGCGCGAGATCGCCGTTCGTTTGGCCGAACGACTGGGCGATGTGCGCCGCCGCTTTCCCCTGGCGCTCGATCTCGGCTGTCATGGCGACGAAGTGGCGACGGCGCTGGGCGAGACCGGCCCCATCGATCTTCTCGTCCGCAGCGATCTCAGCCCCGCCTTCGCCCGCATTGCCCAAGGCCCGGCGGTCGTGGCCGACGAAGAGGCCCTGCCCTTCGCCGTGCAGAGCTTCGATCTGGTGCTGAGCGCCATGGACCTGCATTGGGTCAACGATCTACCGGGCACGCTGATCCAGATCGCCCGTATCCTCAAACCCGACGGCCTCTTCCTGGGCGCCCTGCTGGGCGGCGCCACCCTGTGGCAACTGCGCCAGTCGCTGGGCGCCGCGGAAAGCGAGATCGAAGGCGGCTTGAGCCCGCGTGTCTCGCCCTTCGCCGACCTGCGCGACGCGGCGGGCCTGCTGCAACGCGCGGGCTTCGCGCTGCCCGTGGCGGACAGCGAGACGATCGAGGTCGAATACAGTGATGCCCTGTCATTGATGCGCGAGCTCGGCGCGATGGGCGAAGGCAATCTCGTGGCCGAGCGCCGACGCTCCATCAGCAGGCGCGCGACCTTGCTGCGCGCGGCCGAGATATACGCCGAACGCTTCGCTCGCCCATCCGGCCGCATCGCCGCGAGCTTCGAGGTGCTGTTCCTGCACGGCTGGGCGCCACACGCCTCGCAGCCCAAGCCGCTCAAGCCTGGCACCGCAAGCCGCCGGCTTGCCGACGCGCTCGGCACGAAAGAGATGAACGCAGGCGACAAGGCGGGACGGAGTTGATCGTGCCGGCGGGTAAAGTGTCCTTCGCCGAAGTGCTGACCCGAAGCTTCAGCTTCGTATTCGGCAACTTCCGACTCTTCTTCCACGTCGTCACCGTGCCGTGGATCCTCTCGCTGCTGATCCGCGTCGCCGGCGCGGCGCTGGTCGATGAATCGCCTCTATCGGCGCTGATCGAGAAAGCGCTCGACGTGCTGCCGACGATCATGTTCATGGTCGCGTGGATGCGCGTCGTGCTGCTCGGTCCGAACGCACCGGGCACGGTGCCGACGTTCGGCTGGTCGGCACGCGACACGGCGTTTCTCGGCCATTTCCTGCGTATCGGCGGCATCACCTTCCTGCTGGTCGCGGCCTTCACTCTGGTCGTGGGTGAGCTCCACCCGGCACAGTTCGGCACGCTGTCCACCGATCCCGACATTGCCCGGCGCGAGGCAATGGCCGCGCCACTCGGTACCGGCTTCGTGGTCTCGGCATTGCTGGCGCTGCGCGTGAGCTTCGGGCTTGCGGCGACCGCGGTTGACGTGCCTTTTTCGCCGCGCCAGTCCTGGGCCTACAGCCGCGGCAATGGCTGGGCGATCATCGGCGCGCTGTTCGTGATCTTCTTCGCCTCGGGCATTGCCACGCTGGTCATGATGACGCTCGCACAGACCCTGGTGCTGAACCTGTTCGGCGCCGAGGTCGCTGCCGCGATCGTGGCGTGGACCGTGGCGATTTTCCTGTCCTATCTCGGCGCCGGACTTGCCGCGACCGCGCAGGCAATCGTCTTCCGTCGCCTCACCGGCTGGCGAGATGGCGCACCGCTGCCTGCGCCCTAGGTATTTCCGCCTCGGTTGGAAGTTTCGGGCCGTCCGGAAAAGCCTCCCCGCGATCCATTGATCAGAATATCGATTACAGGCCTGTGCGATTACGCTCCGCATCGGGAGACCCGGATCCCAGGCCGGTGTACGAGTTTAGGGCCGAAGCGCGGGGGCCGCGGGAGACGCTGCACGGTGGGGCAGATCGAGTGCGGCAGCCGGGGGCGACACTACTAGAGCCCCATTATTTTAGGTACGTTTAAAACAACTAAAGGTAACACTTACTATATATAGTAGGCGCCGAGTTCACCTGTGAGTGCCCATCGCCGCTACAGCAGGTCGCGCAGCAGCCCAATCAACGGCAGGTCCGCGGGCGGCATCGGATAGCGGGCGAGGTCGTTGGGTTCGACCCACTTGAGCACCTGCCCCTCGCGCGGCTGCGGCGTGCCGAGCCATTTGCGGCAGGCGAAGACCGGCATCAGAAGATGGAACTTCTCGTAACCGTGGCTCGCGAAGGCGATGGGCGCGAGACAGCTCGTCGCCGTTTCGATCCCGAGCTCTTCGTGAAGCTCGCGCACCAGCGCCTGCTCGGGCGTCTCGTCCGCATCGACCTTGCCGCCGGGAAACTCCCACAGGCCCGCCATCGATTTGCCGGGCGGCCGTTGCGCGATCAGTACTCGACCATCCGTGTCGACCAGCGCCACCGCCGCCACCAGCACGAGCGGGCGGTCGCCGAGCGGCGGCGGGCCGCCCGGGCAATCGTCCTCGAAGGTTCCGCTCAAGAGCGGTAGCTGCCGTTGATGTCGATGTAGCCGTGTGTCAGATCGCAGGTCCACACGGTGGCGCGGCCTCGGCCGATGCCAAGGTCGATGTCGATCACGATGTCCTGGCCCTTGATGTGCCTGGCGACGGGCGTCTCGTCGTAGCCCGGCACGACCTGACCCTGATCGGTGATCCTCACACCGCCAATGGAGATCCTGAGCTTGTCGCGGTCGGCGCGCTCGCCCGACTTGCCAACGGCCATGACGATGCGGCCCCAGTTGGCGTCCTCGCCGGCGATGGCGGTCTTGACCAGCGGCGAGTTGGCGACCGCGAGCCCGATCTTGCGTGCGGCGCCATTCGAGGAGGCACCGCCGACATTGATGGTGACGAACTTCGTGGCGCCCTCGCCGTCGCGCGCCAGAAGCTGCGCCAGCTCGATCAGGAGTTCGTCGAGCGCGCGCTTGAAATCGACCAGGACCGGATCGTCGGCCTCCTCGATCGGCGCGTGACGCGCCGAACCGGTGGCGGCGAGCAGCAGCGTGTCGCTGGTCGATGTATCGCCGTCGACCGTGACGCAGTTCAACGACTTGTCCGCCGCATCCGACAGGAGCTTCTGCAACACCGAGCCCGGGACCTTCGCATCGGTGAAAACGAAGCCCAGCATGGTCGCCATGTCGGGCGCGATCATACCCGAGCCCTTGAGGAAACCGTTCAGAGTCACCGTGCGCTCGCCGATCTTGGCCTGACGGGTGGCGAGCTTGGGAAAGGTGTCGGTGGTCATGATCGCCGAGGACGCGGCGGCCCAGCTATCCTCGCGCGCGGCCTTGATCATGGCCGGCACCACGGCTGCGATCTTCTCCCACTCGAGCGGCTGGCCGATCACGCCCGTCGAGGCCATGAAGACCTCGTTGCGCGGACAGCCGAGCGCCTGGGCGACGGCGCGCGTGCTTTCCTCGACCGCCTTGTCGCCCAGCTTGCCGGTGAAGGCGTTGGCATTACCCGCATTGACGATGATTGCCCGCGCTTTGCCGCGCGGCAGGTTCTTCTTGCACCAGTCGACCGGCGCCGAGCAGGTCTTGGAGCGCGTCAGGACGCCTGCGATCGTGGCGCCTGCCGGCAGCACCGCCAGCATGACATCGTCGCGTCCCTGGTAACGAACACCCGAGGCGGCGGCGGCGAGCTTCACGCCCGCGATTCGCGGCAGCGTAGGCGTCGTTTTGGGCGCAAGCGGCGATACGGCGTGCATTTCAGCCATGGAACTCCCCTCCGGCCGGCGGTTTGCCGCGCGGCCGATGGGATAAGCCTACACCAGAACTACCGGAAAACGTGAGTTTTACTTGGTGGGCTTGTCTGGACTGGCGGGCTTGCCGGGATCGGCAGGCTTGGCCGGCGCTGCTGCCGGAATCTCTATCTTGCTGCCGTCCATGTTGAACTTCTCGATCTTGGCGTTGGCGCGCAGCTGATCGAGCATCGAGGTCACGGCCTCGCGCGCCAGGTCCTCGCGGATCTGGGGAGAGAGCTCCTCGAAGGTAGGCGGCGGCGCCTGCCGACGATCCTCCAGGAGGATCACGTGGTAGCCGAACTGCGTCTTGACCGGCGTGGGGCTGAGCTCGCCCTTCTTCAGCGCGAAGGCGGCATTGGCAAATTCCGGCACCATGTCGGACTTCTTGAACCAGCCGAGATCTCCGCCCTCGGCACCCGACGCCTTGTCGGTCGACTTCTCCTTGGCGACCTTGTCGAAGGTGACCCCGGGCTTCTTGAGTTCATCGATCACTGCCTTGGCCTCGTCCTCTGTCGACACGAGGATATGGCGCGCATGCACTTCCTCCTCCGCCGGCATCGACTTGAGTCGCTCCTCGTAGCGCTCCTTCATCTTTTCCGGCGTCACGAGGCGGGCGATCTCCTTCTGGATCCAGGAATCCTGGATCACCTGATCCTCGACGAAGGCCATGCGCTTCTTGAAGGCCGGGTCGTCGGTGATGTGGTTCTTGCGCCCTTCCTGGACCAAGAGCTTGCTGTCGACGATGCGGTCAAGCAGAGCCGGAAAGACCGCCTTCATCGGCATGTTGCGGTATTGTTGCGGCAGGGCCTGCTGGGCGATCTCGAGTTCCGAGAGGCGCAGTGGCTGGCCATTGATCGTGGCGACGACCGGGTCCTTGAGCGTCGCTGTCTGACCCTGGGGCTGTGACGTAACCGGCGGCTGCGCGGGCTTTGCAGGAGTGGCCGGCTTCGGACCGGGAGCCGTCCCTTGCCCCAGACCGGGCGGAAGGGCCGGCGACGGTCCCGACTGTTGGGCGGCGGCAACTTCACAGAAGGCCACGACCGCGCCTCCAATCAGAGCGAGGCGCAGCAGGCGCGAGTGAAGGCTCATGAATGACTCCGGAAAGAACGATAAATGACGGCCGCGCCTTCGTTTACACATGGCCGCTAGCGCCAAGCAAGCGCGACGGAACGTCTATTGCCGGGGGAATACGGCACTTTTCCGTGTGTGCGGCGTTGAGGGCCATCCCATGCGCGGGCAGTTGCGTTGACACTCCTCGGACCGCTCTCTATCTGTGATGGGCACGGCGGGCCGCGGGCCCGCCTAAGTCTTTAGAATATCGAGGTTTTCATGCTGGGAGCGCTTGCCCGGAACCTGTTCGGGACGGCCAATGACCGCATCGTAAAAGGCTTCGAGAAGCCGGTGGCCCGCATCAATGCGCTCGAGCCGGAATTCGCCAAGCTCTCCGACGCTGAACTGACCGCCAAGACCACCGAATTCCGCGACCGCCTCGCCAAGGGCGAAACCCTGGATGACCTGTTGGTCGAGGCTTTCGCCACGGTGCGCGAGGCCGCCAAGCGCGCGCTCGGCCAGCGACCGTTCGACGTCCAGCTCAAGGGCGGCATGGTGCTGCACTCCGGCAAGATCGCGGAGATGAAGACCGGCGAAGGCAAGACGCTGGTCGCCACGCTCCCCGTCTATCTCAACGCCCTCGAAGGCAAGGGCGTGCATGTCGTGACGGTGAACGACTACCTTGCCCGCCGCGACTCCGAATGGATGGGCCGCGTCTACAACTTCCTCGGCCTCAGCGTCGGCGTGATCGTGCACGATCTCACCGACGAGCAGCGCAAGGCGGCCTATGCCTGCGACGTCACCTACGGCACCAACAACGAAATCGGCTTCGACTATCTGCGCGACAACATGAAGTACCGGGTCGATGCCATGGTGCAGCGGCCGTTCAACTTCGCGATCGTCGACGAGGTGGATTCGATCCTGATCGACGAGGCGCGCACACCGCTGATCATCTCGGGTCCAGCCGAGGATTCCTCGGAACTTTATCGCAAGGTCGACGCTGTCATCCCCCGACTCGCGGCAAGTGATTACGAGAAGGACGAGAAGACCCGCCAGGTCGTGTTCACCGAGGCGGGCGTTGAATCGGTCGAGGAGATCCTGCGCGCCGACGGGCTGCTGCCAGAGGGGCAGAGCCTCTATGCGCCGACACAAATCACCCTGCTCCACCATGTCACGCAGGCGCTGCGCGCCCACAAGCTCTTTGCCCGCGACGTCGACTACATGGTGCGCGCCGACCAGGTCGTCATCATCGACGAGTTCACCGGCCGTGCCATGACCGGCCGGCGCTATTCGGAGGGCCTGCACCAGGCGCTCGAAGCCAAGGAGAAGGTCGAGATCCAGCGCGAGAACCAGACGCTGGCCTCGATCACCTTCCAGAACCTGTTCCGCATGTATCCCAAGCTCGCGGGCATGACCGGCACGGCGATGACCGAGGCCTCCGAGTTCGGCGAGATCTACAAGCTCGAGGTCGTGGAAATCCCGACCAACGTGCCCGTGGCGCGCAAGGATCACGACGACGAGATCTATCGCACGATGGACGACAAGACGCGCGCCATCGTCAAGCTCATCAAGGAGTGCCTCGACCGCCAGCAGCCGATGCTGGTCGGCACCGTCTCCATCGAGAAATCGGAGGCGCTGTCGGAGGAGCTGAAGAAGGCCGGCATCCCGCACAACGTGCTCAACGCGCGCTACCACGAGCAGGAGGCCTTCATCGTCGCCCAGGCCGGTCGGCCGGGCGCGGTGACGATCGCCACCAACATGGCCGGCCGTGGCACCGACATCCAGCTCGGCGGCAACGTCGACATGCTGGTCCGCCAGAGTGAACCCGAGATCGTCGCGAAATTTCCCGACGAGGAGGCGCGCAAGGCCGAACTCGCACGAGTCGCCGCCGAAATCCGCGCCGGCGTCGAGCGCGACCGCGAGATCGTGCGCAACGCCGGTGGCCTCTACGTGGTCGGCACCGAACGGCACGAAAGCCGGCGCATCGACAACCAGCTGCGCGGCCGCTCGGGCCGCCAGGGCGATCCGGGTGCGTCGAAGTTCTTCCTGTCGCTGGAAGACGACCTGATGCGCATCTTCGGCAACAACAAGGTGCTCGACTGGGTGCAGAAGAAGGGCATGGCCGACGACGAGGC
>Ga0153954_1001663_pt1 | contig 11124 bp, 10 predicted proteins | sample TSFL038MetaG_FD_102277 | JGI IMG/M metagenome (GOLD analysis project Ga0153954, IMG submission 102277) | Attine ant fungus gardens microbial communities from Florida, USA - TSFL038 MetaG | ecosystem: Host-associated > Fungi > Mycelium > Unclassified | place: USA: Florida, Wekiwa Springs State... | reverse complement strand
TAGCTTTAGCGATGGCACCCTCTAACAAAACATCCGCTAATTCAAAAACCTTCGCAGCAGGGTTGTTGGCAATCTCTTCTTTCTCTGGAACTTTCCTCTTTGAAGAGGCCATCCACTCTTTTTCCTTCAAAGCCCCCTCTACGTTGCCTTGAGCGGCTAGAGCCATGCCTCGACTAAAATGCCAGTAGGTTTGGCATATAGGCGCTTGAGAAAGGGGTTGAAAATTGAGGATTTCTTCCCATTTATTGAAGTAAAGCATGATCTCTAGGGGAATATAAGCGTACCGTCCTATCTCCGCATTCGTAGCGAAATAAGGTTTTAAGAATTGATTGACCTGGTTTGCCGCCTGCAACGCTTTCTGGTAATCTCCCATTAACATGTAAGTGCGTGCCAAGACATACATGTTATGTCTCAAGTAATGGATAGGGTATTCGCCTCCCATTCCATATTGCTGGATATATTTCCAATCCGCTTGTATTGCCTTGGTATTGGTTTGGACTGCTTTGTCATAATTACCGGTCAATAAATAGATATGGCAAGGCATATGCAGCAGGTGCCCTGATTCCGGTAAGAGAAAGGTCAAACGGTCGGCAGAAAGCAGCGCCTTTTGCGGTTGGTCCGATTCTTCATAAGCATGCACATAATAATGGTTAGCGCCAATGTGAAGAGGATCCCTTTCCAAGACCGATTCGAGAACGCCGACCGCATCCATTGTCCCCTCTACAGGCTTCCCATCCAAATCCCACCATTTCCAGGGATGAATATCCAAAATACTTTCTGCATACATTGTGGCGGCATCTAGGTCATCCGGGTAGTCTTTAACCAAATTTCCCATCGCTTCTTTATACGGAATTCTTAAGGCTTTTAAATCCGCCTGGGAATTGTTGGTATAGCGGGTCGCCAACGCAGCGATGTATCGTCGCTCCACTTCGCTTGGAGAGGAAATTTGAAGCGCTTTTTGGACATACTCATAGCAGCGCATTTCCCTTTCAGGAGTGACGTCGGTATTAATGTTTTGCCCAAGAGCAAGCGCCATTCCCCAGTAGGCCATCGCTAAATTAGGATCAAGCCTGGAGGCATTCTCAAATTCGCGGAAAGCCAAATCGTGATTGAAGGCAAAGATGTAGGTCAAACCTGTATTGAAAGATCTTTGCGCCTCAGGATTAGACGTAGAGACGGGGTGGTCAATCGGAAGAGCCGCAAACAAATGCAACGGAGCTACACACAGCCACGTAAAAGAACATACAATCAAACGGATCATCATCGCCAAAACTCCGTAAAATGAAGCATGGCCTTGATCTAATGGATTTTTTCCAGTAAATCAAGATTAAAACCCAAACTAATTAATTAAGTTATGGATGCTCATTGGATTGAACACTAAGCGTTCAAGCGTATTTTTCTGGTCTTGAGTCAATCGCGATTCGTGTAGAAGATAGATAAATGAGTTAAACACTGAGTCCTTCAGATAACCCTTGCTCTTCAAAATCTTTAAGTTCTCCAAAATGATCTTTAATTTTTCAAAATCGAGCTCATGAATTTTTTGCTTCAGGCTGTCCACAAATTCTGCCATCACCTTTTCATTCAATTCGCCTACAAGAAAATGGACCAGGCCGGGGAATAGGTGTAATGAGGCTTTAGGAATAATGTTCAGAAGCTTGTTCGTTAAAAGACGGCGCGCCACAGCGCTTAAGCGAAGCTCAGGATGTAAAGTGGCCACTGCATTCAAACACTGAAAAAATGGGGCGCTAGCTTGATTCTGGCAATACTGCTCTATGAATGTTGTAATCCGAGGCCAAAACTGGGCAAATTCTTTTCTTTGAGCCATTCTTTCGATTACATCCCAAAACTGTCTGTCATCATGATCGGCTCTCAAATCTTCTGGAGTTACTCTCTTTAACATGGCGGCGATACCGTCCGCAAATAAATTGGAAGGGAATACCGCCCAAGCATCCAGAAGAGGCGCCGTTAAGGTATAGAAGGGAACTTTAAGTTGTCCTTTTAAATTGGCAAGCTCCAAAAGCAGCTGTCGAAATTTGTCTCCCTTCCAATGAATAGGGATCTTACCTTTATAGGTTGTAAAAATGACCGGGATGAGAGTGTAAAATAGAATAAAAAAGGCGCTTTTATTTTTCAACGAACTTAATAAATCGAAATACCAATTTAATAAAGCATTCCAATCTTTCAATGGAAATTTAGGGATTTCAGACATCATATAGGCACTGATAAATTGCCCATAAAAAGGGTCTTCCAGTGTAGTAATATGAAGAGAAGCATCTTTTAAATACAAGAGGCCACTTGTATGTAATCCCAATTGTAAACACGTCAAGGCCCGTAGAAGGATTCCTTGAGGAGTTCCTGGTGTAGCCATATGTAAATTTGGAATCTTTTTTAGATAGGGTAATATTTCCTTTGTGGAAGATGAATCAAATAAAATTAAAACATTATCCATACCAACTTTCCTAAGGTAGAACCCGTAGAAATCGAAAATAGGGAAGCTCCCTTTGGTAAATGAGAAATTTCCCCTAGCAGCCCAAATTATAGCCAAGACATGCAACCGACGCTGAAGTGGGGATGGTTTTACAAGCTCGCTGACAATTGCGTTCCAGATGTCTGAACTCATGATAGCTCCATCTGGAATGAGTGTGTGGAGGTAGTCTAGGTAGGGGATTGAATCCCATATTGCCATCTTGGCTTTGTCATTAGCCACTGCATTTAAATATTCACGCAAAAGAACTTCAGTTTCACGAATGTTTGGAGTTCCTCTTTTGGGAAGCAACGGGACAACTGCTTTCAAAAATAAACAACATTGTTCCTCTCGACTGACAAAAGGACGCTCCATATCTACAAAAGTGATTCGACTAAGGTAAGGATTTCCTATTGCAGAAAAACTTTTCAAACCATTCAGGGGTAACTCATGCTTGATTGCTAGTGCCCGCAATATTTTCAAGATCACATGATGGAATAGAGTAGTCTCTGGATGATTAATCTTAATCAACAGCGCGATCCACTGGATCAGTCGCTCCAATCGATTTTGGTTAAAGACAGGCTGTAGGAAAAGAGCTTTAAGTGCTAACGCCATCACAAAAAAGGGATTGTTAAGCTGCAGGTCTTCAAAAGAAAATCGACTGGACAAAGTGGCCAAACTGACCCCTTCCTCATCCAAAAAACTTAAAAATCTTTCGAGTTCGGTCGGCTGATATAAACTGGGGTCCGTTCGAGGAATAAAAACGCGCTCAATCCTATTTTCATCGCTGTGGATTATTTCAACCTCAACAGGAGGTTCTTTAGGGGGTTCTTTTCTTTTTTTTGGATTCACTCGACTGATGAGAAGGGGGGAGTCTGTTTGGGGTGCAGGATTAGGCGCAACGTGATTTGAGAAAAAAGAGGGTAATAAAGGTTCAGGTCCTGACTGGCGACGCTTCCCTGACTCTTGCCTTGGAGGAGTTGGGTGGACAGGAGGGGTTGGGCTTCTTAAGGGTTCCATAAAAGAAGAAAGATAAATCCTTTATCTATTGTCGTGAAAATAAACTTTTTTTAGTGCCACGCTAACCAAGCATTGGCTTTGGTAAGATTGTAATCCCTAGTCACCAGAGATTACGTAATCGTCTTTTTTAGGCTGTGGGGGCGTAACACATTCGGAAAACCCTATAAAGAGTTCGCTATCAGTTGGCTCAGTTTCCTGCTCGGATGAAGGTGTCGAAGGATGACCGTACGATATTTCCGCCAAAAGAGGAAGCGACGAATCGCTATGCGGCTTAAATAATAGGCGCAAGGCGATAAAGCCTACAGCGACGATAAGCGCGGCCAACACTCCAATTGCCGTCCCGCGTGGGGTGGACGCGAATTTAGAACATAGATCTGTCGCTACAGTTTTCAAATCAATAAACATAACAAAATTATATCAACAATGCAAAAAGGAAGCAACAAAAATTCAATTAAAAATCTTTATTAACAAACTGCTTTTTAACGATTCGGTTGCCAAAAAGCAATGTGGGCTCCAGTTGGATCTACAATGATCCCAAAACGGCCCATTTCCCCGGCTTGTGTAGCTCCTTTAATCACTTTTGCCCCATGTTTTTGCGCTTTAACCAATGCCTTATCCAAATCATCTACCAAAATATAAGTCATCCAGTGGGGAGGGATCTGATTTTGCTGTTCCTTGGGAATGCTCCAAATGCCTCCAAAATCTTTATTTCCTTTGCGGATCATGGTATAAGTAGTGTTTCCCATTTCATGATCGCTAAATTCCCAGCCAAACATTTTGCCATAAAAATCTTTGGCAGCTTTCAAATTTGGTGTGGCCAGCTCATTCCAACAAAATTCACCCACAGTGGGCATTGTGCTACTCATCGCCAATCTCCTTAATTCGTCTTAAAAAATCCTTATATCCTCCGCGCATTTATTCAAAAAGGGATAATGGGCGTTTTTAGCCATGCGTAGCTCTTACGAACCCTTGCCTGAATAAGCTTTTCCCTGTTATACTAAGAACATCACAATTATGGGGGTGTCACGGTTTCGACTTGGGAATGAAGTATTGATTGCATGCAGAGGATATCGGTTGGCCTCTTTAAAAAACCGGTGAACAATTAAATGCCAACTCTAAAGTGGCAGGATCTATCGGTCAAGCACCAGCTATGGCGCTTGCTGCCTAGATCTTAGTTAGAAGTTCCTAGCGGAGCTTCCTAACGCAGTAGCCTACTCTTGGACCAAGGGGGGTAGGGTCTACTGTAATTGACTTGGTATGGGATAGGAACCGCCGCTTCTAGGGTCCTACGCCCGAGATTAAACGAAGTAAGCAGTTTTCAATGGTGTGCTCTGCATAGAAAACTGCGTTAAGGCAGAGCACTAAGCATGTAGTGGTCACTATGGAGTTTGCTAAGGACGGGAGTTCAATTCTCCCCACCTCCAATTGGTTGGATGGTCCTTATATCCAATCATCGTACTAAATGGCTCACGGACATCCGTGAGCATTTTTTTACCCTCTAATTTCAAGTTCTGAAACACCAAATTCACAAGTTTCCGTTTTTCATCCACTTCAGAACTTTCGAAGATTTCCCTAGCACGAGCTGCCAGATTCATGACCATGTTCGCCGTGATATAGAAGTTTTGATCGGCTTTCTCGTGATTCTTCATTTCTTCAGTAATCTCGATCTGACGTTTTTTATAATCTCGAACTTTTTCAAGATAGAGCTTTTCATCAATCAAACCATCGAGTTTATCGTCATAAATTTGACTCAACCTCTTTTGAATCTTGTCTCGTTCTTTTTGAAGAACACTTAAGCTTTCATCGTGAAATTGACTCTCAGATTCATGGATTTCTTTCAAATATTTGGTTACACTTGTTATTTGCTCTTCACTCAAAGCAATTTGATCCAGGTATTCTGATAAAGTTTTAACCAGCTCCTCTTCTTTGACATAGACTCGCTTGCAAATCTTCTTTGCATTGGTACAGCTATAGTAAACATAGCGTCCCTTATGAATTTCAGGGGTAACCACACATCCGCAAGTAGAACAAGAGATCAAACCTTTGAATATAAATGGCTTTATCGCCGTCTTATGAGGCTTTTTATGAAAACCATTGATCATATCTTGAACTTGCTGGAATAAAGCTTGCGAAATGAGAGGTTCATAGCAATGTTCAATGATCCCATACTTGGTATCCATCATTCCACAGTAAAAGGGCTTCTTTAAAATCTTATTGATTTGCGAGATGGCGAGGGGCTCACCTTTTTTAGTCCTCAAACCCATTTCAATTGCTGCTGTCTTCAATGTTTGCAAAGAGTGATTTCCTGTTGCATACATTTCAAACAGTTTTCTAATAAAAGGTGCTCGGTCAGGGTCGAGAAGAATTGTCTTTTCTCCTGTATCATTCGTGACATGCATATAGCCTGTAGGAGCTAAACCCATCCATACACCTCGTTTTGCGGCTTGCTCCTTGCTACGTTTAATGTTATCGCTTAACTGGAGAACATAACTGCGAGCAAACATCACACCCATATCCCAGCGCAGAATATCGGAGCTATTTGACCTAAGATTGAGAATCAATCCTTCACGCATAAAATGGATTTCTACTTTTCCATCTTTTCTGAGGTTGTCAAGGACCACTGATTCCTTAAAACTGCGCTGGACTCTATCAATTGTATCAGCGACTAATGCAACGGTTTCCTTTGACTTGCGGATACGCTCTAAAATTTTTTCAAATTCTTTGCGAGTATCTTTAGTCGAGGACTCTGTAATTTTAAAAACTTCCTCAACAATCAGACCTTTTCTTTCGGCATATTCCCTTAAACGACGTTCTTGAGCAGGGATGGATTGTCCTTCCTCTTGCTCTTTGCTTGAAACTCTGGCTAATAGGATCGCTTTCATAATCTTTTTGTTCTGTAAGCTTGTTGAGGATGATTTGGATCGCTGAAAGCGTGCGCAAGCTCTTGATTCTTGACCATATCGTTAAGATACTTTTCACGAACATACTTAGGATCTCTATTCAGAACAGCAGCAATATCACTTAATTTGAGTGGGCGAAAATCACATAGTTCTTTAATCAAATTCTTAATGTCTTGTGGTGAAGTTCGCTTTTTTAAATTTTTGATTTTATTTTTTAATTCCTCTGTTAACCCTTCTGTTAACCCTTCAGGTAAAGTAAGTAGCTCCCCATTTAGTGAGCTTATATGGGGAGTTAGCTCCCCATTTAGTGAGCTTATATGGGGAGTTAATGCCTTTATGCCCCCAGTTATCAGCTTAGAACTTGGAACATAATAAGTCGCATTTCCTCTTCCTCTTTGCTCTAATAACTCCAAATCTCGAAGGCGTCGTAAATGTGCACTTGCCGTTAAAGTATCCACTCCATTTATTGTTCGATATTCAGCATTAGAAATAGAACCCTTTTCACGAATAATAATGAGAGTACGCGCTTCTTCATCACTTAAGTTATGAGCTTTGAAAGACTTTAACCATTCAATATCCTGTTGATCAAAGAGGTGGTGAGGTAAGAGCGTTAAGACAAATAAATTGCTTGCTCGATCAGATTCGATTAAAGGAACCGATAGATTAGCTTTTTTCATTTCTTCTCGCATTGTGCTAATTCCAGTCCCTTTGGCTTCGGCATAGTGAATATCTTGAAATACTTGAGCCAGAATTTCATTTCTAGGAACTGACCCAGGAAGTCCCAACTGCTCCTGCGGTTTTAAAGAATAGCCGACATTCCGAAACTCAGTGCGGTTGCTGTATTTGATAATTTGTACCGAGCTTGTTACTCGATAATCTTTATGCATAAGCGAATTGACAATGCTCTCTCGAATGACTTTTCTTGGAATAATCGGATTATCCTTTCTTCTTATTTCATCTTCTTCTAAAGTCAAAAACTTGAGGAATATCTGTCATGACTTGACTGATGAGTCGAGGAATACCTGTGGGATTTTTGTTAGCGCCAAAGCAGGTCCTCCTAACGTAGGAGATCCACCGAGTAAATTCACCGTCCAATATTTCGATGAACAAGGCAATATGACTATCCGAAGTGGGGGTACGCGTGCATGGAGATGTAATAATCCAGGCAATTTGCATAGAAGCTCATATAGCATGAGCAAGCAAAGAAGAGTTATTGGTTTTGCAGGGGACTCTCAGGATGAATATGCTGTTTATCCAGATAAAGAAACAGGCCGTGAAGCCTTGTTGGTAATGCTAAAAGGGTCTGTCTATTCACCTAAAACTCTTCGGGCTGCTATGGAATACTATGAGAAGAAGAAAAAAGATTATATCGATATCATCGTTGCTAGAACAGGATTGAATCCAGAGAGAACAATTAAGTCTTTAAACGACAAAGAGTTTGAAAGTGTTTGGAAAGCGATTGAATTTGTAGAAGACTGGTCCGAAGGTGAATCAGACTTCATTCCAAAATGGATCATTTCAGGAGTGCATAAAAAAAGAGGAGTGATCACGGAGTACTTGGTTTGCATCAATAAAGAGTCAAAATGGCTACCAAAACAAGAGGCTATTCAGTGGACTATGGAAGGAAAGTTGCATGCCACTCTCGTGCACATGAAAAATGGAAATCACTATCTACGTCCCGAACACGGCCAACATAGCTTTGTTATTATCACCTAAAATTGTGTTTTTTATGAGAATAAGTTACCTTTTTTTACTTCTTATCTTTACAGGCTGCTCCTCAGACTCGAATAAAGGATTCGATAATATTGAAGAAATCAAAAGGGATTTCATCACCAACATTTTGACTGAAAGTACTTTAGATGAAGGACCCTTTCAAATGAATTATCATTTGCGAGCCATCTTATTTTCAGATAATGTCGTGAGTCTTATGGGGGACGTTTTTGTATATGACCACCTCCCTCATGGGTGGATACGATATGAAGGAAAAACATACATCAGAACAAATGGTTTTTTCAAGGAAATTGCACTCAATGACCTGTTTCCTCAACCCAGTCAAAAGGAGTTTTTAAGGAGCTATTGCGAAAACTTTCTCAAATGCAATGGTGATTGTAATTATTTTCAACCGCCTGATCCATTGCGTGATCACCTAGATCAAGGACTAATCAAAGTATTTGTAGTGGATCACGAGTCTCTGATTTTAGTTTTTCAACCCTATGCAGTTGGTGGATTTGCAGACGGGCCATTCACAGTCAAAATTCCGTTCACTACACTAATCGGAAAATGGCAAGAAGGAAATCCTTTGGAAAAGCATCTACCAATTACTAAAAATTTTCTTTCCTCATGGGATAGTGAAAACTGGATAAGCGATGTCCAAGATGATCATTCGATTGCCTATCAAAAGGATGCCGCCAAATAAACACTACACAATTGGCCAGGTGCTTAAATTCATTTTCTTAATTTGAGGTAATTCCTTTTTACTTTTAAGAGCGTACCACCCTTTTTCTAAAAAAGGGAATGATCATCGAATCACTTATTTTTTTATTTTCTCCTGTGGCTACATAGCCCATTTTCTCATAAAGGTGAACATTGCCTTTTTCTTGAGCTATTGTGGCTAATTCAAAGAAATTTATAGTTGGAAACATATCTTCGATAAGCTTTAAAGCCTTTTGAGCAATCTTTTGATTTTGAAATTCAGGGTCAATAAAAATAGGCCCTAAAAATAGAGTTCCAGGATTTGTATGCTTGATAACAATACCCCCAACCAAAATAATATCTTTTAAAATCTTATAAAAACCTTTTAACGGATCAGTTATTCTTGTGAGAGTTTTGTCTATAGGCTCGCAGACAGGATTAGTGCCTTGATCTTTGTATTTCTCCAAAAGAGGTAAAAAACATTTAATTTGCATAGCATGTAGCGCTTCAGCATCTTCTGACGTAGCTTTTTCTAAGGTAATGGTCATAAATCATACATAGTTTAAAAACCTTGTAGGATAGCATAATTTGATAGGGGTTGAAAAGGTCCAATTTAGCTGTAATTTAGCTGATTTAACGGAATCCACCCGATATGACCAGGGTTTCACCAGTGATCCATGCCGAATCTTCGGAGGCAAAAAATACGGCAACTTTTGTTATATCTCGAGGTAAACCAATTCTTTTAAGAGGAGTTCTTGCTTCAACTTTTTGGCGAAGCTCACTGTCAATAATTCCTGTGGATTGCGTTCCTTCGGTTTGTACGATCCCTGGATTAATAGCATTGACCCGAATATTTTTTGAACCTAGCTCACAGCCTAAAGATTTTGTAATCGAATCAACCGCTGCTTTCGTAGCACTATAGACAGTTGCATAAGGTGCCCAAGACTTACTCGCAAGAGAACTTATATTGACAATGCTTCCTCCTGCTGAATTAAAATGCTTAACAGCTGCCTGACAAGCAAGTAGCAGCCCCAATACATTCAAGTCAAAATGCTTATGAAAATTCTCGGCCGTGATTTTTTCTAAAGGAGCAAATTCGTAGAAGCCCGCATTATTAATAAGAATATCAAGTTTTCCAAAAACCTTCTCTGTTTCTGAGAAAAGATGGTCGATATCTTTTTGACTTGTCATGTTAGCTTGGATAGCTATTGATTTGCCACCTTTGCGTTTAATGGATTGCACAACAAGATCCGCTTCTTCTTTACTTGTAGAATAATTCACTACTACAGCTGCGCCTTCCTCGGCCAATTCCTCTGCAATAGAGGCACCAATTCCTTTCGATCCTCCCGTCACTATCGATACTTTACCTATTAATTTTTTTGACATAATTATACCCTCAATTAATTTCTTTTTTTAACCATTGAACTTCCAACTCAAGTTGACAAATTCCATATTTTAGAGCTTTAAGACGAATCAATTTCTTTGGCGAATCGGTTAACCCTTCTAATCTTTCTTCTATTTTTTTGTACTCATCATGAATCCTTTCGATTTTCTCTAATCTTTCCCGAAACAATCGAATGGCTTCCGTTTGATCAGTAGCAAAAAATAGTTTGAGAAGAAACTCATTACGTGGAGTTTCTAATGCCGTCGGATTTTCAAACCACGTCTTGAACTCCTCTCGTCCTAAATCGGTGATCGAAAAAACCTCTTTCTTTTTCTTTCCAATATAAATAATCTCGGATAGAGCTTTTCCTTCCTTTGCTAGAAGTTTTAGCATTGGATAAATTGTCGAATCATATTCACGCCAAAAATACGCTGTGGATCTTCCCATAAGAGACTTGATCTCGTATCCTGAGCACGGTCCATCAAGGAGCATCCCCAAAATTGCATATCTTGTTTTATTGACTGATTTCATATAAAATACCTAGTTACTGGGTATTTTATAACATGCGATGCTTTTTGTAAAAGGGATTCATTGAGCTTGCCGAATTATGGTCTGATGGCAGTAGATTTTTGCATGAACGTTTTTAAAACCGAAAGATTGAATAACCTTGATTGATCAAAAGTTCTGAATGCGTCTCTCCACCTCCAATCAAACAAAAGGCTTCAGTTTCACGACTGAAGCCTTTTGTTTTTAGTGACATACAACACAAAATTCACAGCGAAAAATTTAGCTGCGTAAAGCTCATTTACGCAGTATTTACGCACTAGACTGGATGAAACTGCAGTAAAAACTATTTAGTTTTTATCTCTTTCCTGCTACACTTATCAGCATCGAAACGCTTGAGCAGGAACTCGAGGACAAAAGCTACTGAAAGGATCTTATGT
>Ga0153954_1001662_pt1 | contig 11133 bp, 10 predicted proteins | sample TSFL038MetaG_FD_102277 | JGI IMG/M metagenome (GOLD analysis project Ga0153954, IMG submission 102277) | Attine ant fungus gardens microbial communities from Florida, USA - TSFL038 MetaG | ecosystem: Host-associated > Fungi > Mycelium > Unclassified | place: USA: Florida, Wekiwa Springs State... | reverse complement strand
TTTTCGGAAGGCCGCAACGTTCCCGATCGAAATCGGACGGTGCGTGCAGGTCGCCTCGGGCCTTCGTTCTATCAATCTTACGATTGCTGTTTTATGACGGCCCGATGTTCAGCGTTTACGTTGGATCGCGGCTCGATCACGCTTTAGTTAAGCGTCGTCCGGGCAAACAACTACGGGAAAGGTCAGACCCGGAAATGCTTGGAGAGCTTCAGGCCCTGCGCCTGGTAGTTCGAGCCGATGCGCTGGCCATACAGCGCATCCGGCCGCGACAGCATCTTCTCGTAGACGAGGCGGCCGACGATCTGGCCATGCTCGAGGATGAACGGCACCTCGCGCGAACGCACTTCGAGCACCGCGCGCGCACCTGCCCCGCCGGCACCGGCATAGCCGAAGCCGGGATCGAAGAAGCCGGCATAGTGCACGCGGAACTCTCCGACCAGCGGATCGAACGGCACCATTTCGGCGGCATAGTCCGGCGGTACCTGCACCGCCTCTTTCGAGGCGAGAATGTAGAACTCGCCGGGATCGAGGATGAGGCTGCCGTCATCGCGCGCGTTGATCGGCTCCCAGAAGTCATCGACCGCATAACCACCGCGGCGATCGACATCGACCACGCCGGTATGGCGCTTGGCGCGATAGCCGACAAAGCCGTTCGAGCTCTCGCCGGAGAGATCGACCGAGAGCGCGACGCCGCCGGCAAGATCCGCATCGTCGCTGTCGACCAGACGCTCCGCGGCATGCAGCGCGTCGAGCTCGTCGGCATCGAGCACGGCTTCACCGGTACGGAAACGCACCTGCGACAATCGAGAACCTTCGCGCAACAGCACAGGGAATGTCTTCGGGCTGATCTCGGCATAGAGCGGACCGTGATAGCCGGCGCCGATCATGTCGAAGCGGCGGGTGCCGTCGGCGATGACGCGCGTGAAGACGTCGAGCCGACCGGTCGAGCTCTTCGGATTGGCCGCCGCCACGATCTCCTTTGGCAGCGCGAGGCTCTCGATCAGCGGCACGATATACACGCAGTTGGTCTCGAGCACCGCGCCATCGGCGAGGCTGATCTCGTGCAGCTTCAATTCGTCGATGCGCTCGGCGACGGTCGCGCCGGGTCCAGGCAGGAAACTGGCACGCACGCGATAGGCGATGTCGCCGAGCCGCAGATCGAGGCTCGCCGGCTGGATCTGGCTTTCGACGAAAGGATAGGCCGGCAGGATCAGCCCGGAATCCGCCATCGCCGCGATCATCCGATCCGGCAGAATGCCGTTGGCGTGGATGGGTAGCGAAAACGGCACGGTGCGGTCCTTGGGCGATGGCCCTGATGTCATCCAAACCCCGAAAATAAGCGTTTTACGGGTTATCCGATGGCCGCCTTGACGGAAAGGCCGCCGGCGAATAAGAGCATCACTTATCCCGTGGTGATTTGAGCCGGCCGGCTTGCAGCCACGTTAAATAAGTCGCTAAACAGGCCGGGGACCTCTGTGATCCCGGCCCGTGGATATTCAAGGCCGGTTTTTTTATGGCCGCCAGCCAGCGCGCCATGTCGGAGGTCACATGTCAAGTTCTGCCCTGTCCACCCCTCGCTATCGCCCCGAAACCCGACTGGTGCATTCCGGCACCCTACGTTCACAATTTGGCGAGACGTCGGAGGCGTTGTTCCTCACCCAGGGTTACGTCTACGACACTGCGGAACAGTGCGAGGCGCGCTTCAAGGGCGAGGATCCCGGCTACATCTATTCGCGCTACTCGAACCCAACCATTGGGATGTTCGAGCAGCGCATGATCGATCTCGAAGGCGCCGAGGCCGGACGGTCGACTGCCACCGGCATGGCTGCGGTGACGACCGCGATCCTGGCGCCGCTGCGGGCCGGCGATCACGTGGTGGCCGCCAAGGCGCTGTTCGGTTCCTGCCGTTATGTGGTGGAAGATTTGCTGCCGCGCTACGGCATCGAGTCGACGCTGGTCGACGGCCTCGACCTCGACCAGTGGCAGCGCGCGATGCGGCCCAACACCAAAAGCTGCTTCCTGGAAAGCCCGACCAATCCGACGCTCGATGTGCTCGACATCCCCGCAATCGCGGAGATCGCTCATCAGCATGGCGCGCGGCTGATCGTCGACAATGTGTTTGCGACCCCGATCTGGCAAAGCCCGTTGTCGCTCGGCGCCGATGTCGTGGTCTATTCCGCGACCAAGCATATCGACGGCCAGGGCCGTTGCCTCGGCGGCATGATCCTGGGCTCATCCGCCTTCATCACCGAGCACCTTCACAATTTCATGCGCCAGACCGGCCCGTCGCTGTCGCCGTTCAATGCGTGGACGCTGTTGAAGGGGCTGGAGACGCTCGGCGTCCGCGTGCGTGCGCAGACCGACACCGCCGCCAAGGTCGCTGACGCGCTTGCGAAACATCCGAAGATTTCGCGCCTAGTCTATCCGGGCCGTGATGACCATCCGCAGGCTGCAACCGTGAAGAAGCAGATGCGCGCGGGCTCGACGCTTGTGGGCTTTGAGGTCAAGGGCGGCAAGCCAGCCGCATTCCGCTGCCTCAACGGACTGAAGCTTGCAAAGATCTCCAACAATCTCGGCGACGCCAAGAGCCTGGTGACGCATCCGGCGACCACCACGCATCAGCGACTGGCGCCCGAAGCGCGCGCCGAGCTTGGCATCGGCGAAGGCTTCATCCGCTTCTCCGCCGGCCTCGAACATGCCGACGACCTGATCGAGGATTTCTGCGCCGCGCTCGAAAGGGTGTGATGAGAATGGCGAGTAGCGAAGAGTGAATAACGCTTTATTCTTCTCGACTGTTCGCTATTCGCTACTCCCTATTCGCTTGAACACATCGAGATCCCGGGTTCGCGCGCTCCACGCGCGCCCCGGGATGACGCCAAGAGAGCGTCACATCGGCCGATAGGCTTGCACCGCCGCGGGCACGTTGACGCCAATCCTGATCTGGCCAACCGAGCGGATGATGTCGTCGCCGAGCAACTGGGCGAAGCAGGCATAGCCCCAGTCGTTCATGTGCAATCCGTCAGCGATGACGAAACTGTCGACCGGAAGCGCCTGCTTTTCATGCCAGTCGCGCATCACCTGGAAGCGCGGAAACAATCCGATGTGATGCAGCTCGGCCACCTTGCCGAGTAGCCGCACGATCCTGCTCACGCTCTCGGCACGCTCGGTGACCCGCGGCGAGTACTGGGGATCGACGAGCACGATATCGCTGCCCGCAGCCTGAATGCGCGAGACACCATCATCGACCAGCTTGCCGGTCTCGACGGGATCGAGATCCCGCAGCACCGCATTGGTGCCGACCTGCCAGATCACCAGATCCGGATGCGTGTCGATGACCTCGCGTTGCAGCCGCTTCATCATCTCCGGCGCATCCTCGCCGCCGACGCCGCGGTTCAGCACGGTGATATCAGCACTCGGATATTGCCGCTTCAGCTGCGCCGCGAGCCGGTACGGGTAAGCGAACTCCGGCGCGCTCGATCCGTAGCCCTGCGTCGAGGAAGAGCCGAAGGCAATGATCAGCACCGGCCGGCCGGAGATCAACTTGTTGGCGACATGCGGCAGCGTGCCCATCGCCTTGTTGACGCCCTTGGGCGACATGCACGGCACACGACTGAAAATGTCGGCAGCCGATTTTGCCACCTGCTTCACCTTGTCGACGGCCTTTGCCGTCAGCGTCTTCGGCTGGCTCGTCGGCTCGGATACGGTCGCACTGCCGGTGTTGGCGCCGCCGCTCGTCGGCGCTCCCTGTGGTTTGGCATTATCGATCGGCGCGGGGGCATGAGTGGCCAAGGCTGCCGCCACCAGCGTATCGGCGCGGACCGGCGAAAGCGAGGCTTGTGTCAACAGCAGCAACGCCGCGCCGGCGGCGACAATCAACGATGTAGGCACATGAAAAGGGCGATGACGGAATGAAGACGTCATTAACGATAAATCCTAATTCTGCTGCGCGGGGGGCGGATGCGCCGCATCAATGACGAATTTCGACAGCGCGCGGGCGAGGCAGTCGTGGACGCGGCGCGCGAGGTCGATGCCGTGCGCGGTGCTGAAAAGGTCGAAATCTCCCTGGTCATTCCACTGCTGCATGATGGCGAAGCGGTCGAACAGCGGCACGTCGTGCTGCTGCGCCACCACGCGCATATTGTCGAGATAGGGCGGCGCGGAAATCATCGATTCCGTGCGCGGACTGTATTGCAGGTTCATCAAGACCACGTCCGTACCCGTCCCTTTCAAGGCAACAACGCCTTCATCGACGGCGTTGCGAAAGTCATCCGGATCGATCGATCGCATGGCATCGACAGTTCCGGTCTGCCAGACTACCAAGGTAGGCTTTTTTGCTTCCACCAGCTTAACGAGACCGCCGGCGACTTCCTCCGCGGTCTTCTTTCCCTGTAGTTCTACGGAGACGCTGACCGGGACTTGCGGCAACGACTCCTTGAGCAGGTCCGCCAGCCTCGACGGATAGGCGCCGGCCTCGGAGCCGCCGATAGTCGAGGAGCGGCTGCCGACCACGAGGATGTCCAGCGGGCGGCTATTCTTGATCGCCTCGGCGACCTTTGGAAGCACGCTCTCGGTCGTTAGCAGGTAGGCAGGTACTTCGCAATTCCGGGGCGCCGGGTCCTCAGCGCGCGCGGGCGCGGAGGTAATACCAACCAGCAATAGCAGGCCCAGGATTGCTCCCGACCTCATCAGCCCCCTCCCGCCAGATCAGCGTTGCCGCGGACACCTTTGCGCGAGGCGCTCTTGTCGGCAACGTTTTTGTACCACGAAATCACCCAGGCCATCGCCCACATGATCAGGATCCCGCAAATGCTGACAAGCGCGTGCATTGCAGCACCGCCCGCGACCTCCGCCAGGACAAAGTGTCCGGCGAAAGCCAGGAACACACCAAGGCAGAATATCTCCAATGAATGCTGTCCGCACAGGATCAAAGGTCGCAGCCAGGGCGATTTCAGCCCCGGCCAGTCCTTTGGCAGGAAGCGCACCGTGATCGCGGCCAGCGCCAGGAAGTGCGCGAACCGCAGCACGTCAAGATCGGTCTTGTCGATCGGATACATCCACTGCTCGAGCCGGCGCGGCATCAGATGGCTGAGCTGGGGTACGTACCAGGTCAGGGTCACGAAGAAGGCTGCAAGCAGGTAGACCGCGCAGATCCACAACGTGATCGGCGAAGACAGGATGCGCGACATGCGCGCAGCGCCGCCGAGCGCGCACCAGGCGCCGAACACGAACAGCAATTGCCAGGCCAGCGGATTGAATGCCCAGACACCGTTCGGATAGGCCGACAGATACAGGTCGTACTCCCAGGTGACGACGTAGAGCAGCACCGAGAGCGCCAGCGCGACATCGGCCTTCCATCGCATCAAGGCGAGGATCATCGGCAGGAACAGCATCAGCACGATGTAGAGCGGCAGCACGTCCATGTTGACCGGACGGAAGCGCAGCAGCAGCGCCTGCACGATCGTGACATCCGGCTGCTTGAGGAAATCCATGATCCCCATTTCTTCGGAATAGAGCGGGTTCTCGAAGCTGGTGGCGACATAGGAGATCTCGGCCAGGAAGATCGTGAACAGGAACACATGCGCGACATAGATCTGCCAGACCCGCCGCAGGATACGCGCGGTCGCGACCACGAAGCCGGATTCGAGCATCGCGCGGCCATAGACGAAGGCCGCGGTATAACCCGAGATGAAAATGAAGATTTCGGTGGCGTCGGAAAATCCGTAGTTGCGGATCGTGAGCCAGGTCAGGATGCTGGCCGGCAAGTGGTCGATATAGATCAGCCACAGCGCGAGCCCGCGGAACAGGTCGAGCCGCAGCTCACGCTCGCCAATAGCCGGCAGCACGATCGCTGATGCGGAGGCCGCCTCGCGCGCATCCGTGGCTCCGGCCATTCTCGGTCCGGCGACTTGATCGGCAATGGACGTCATCGGGCACCGTTGAGGGCCGGGTGAAACACCGGCGCAAGCAACTTCGAGGGATAGTATCGACCCGCAACCTGGGCGCAAGTTACGAGGGATTGAAAGCCGGAGCCGATAGCGGGGAACTGTGTTAAAAGCGCGATGGACATCGAAAAAGATGAGAGTCCGTCGGGTCCATCTGCCAGCTTTTCCCGTCCGGCGTTTGGTTCCGGACAGAGTTTTCGGGTATGGTGACGACATGTATCGCGCCATCACCCGTCAGATCGAAGTCACCGTCGAACCGAACTTCATGCCGGAACGTTCGTCGGCAGAGAATGGCCAGTATTTCTGGTCCTACACGATCGTCATCACCAATTCCGGCGACGAGACCGTGCAGCTTCAGACGCGGCACTGGATCATCACCGATGCCTCCGGCAAGCAGCAGGAAGTCCGTGGCGAGGGCGTGGTCGGCGAGCAGCCGGTGCTCGCGCCCGGCGAGCGCTTCGAATACACCTCAGGGGTGCCGCTTTCGACCGCCTCCGGCTTCATGACCGGGCGCTATCAGATGGTCAGCGAAAGCGGCGAGCGCTTCGAGATCGACGTGCCGACATTCTCGCTCGACAGTCCCGACAACAAACGCGTGCTGAACTGACGAGCCTGCTCGTCGTCGCCGGGCGTGCCCCGCCTGCGGGGCCGAAGCCCCTTCGGCGCGGCGATGGCCCGGCGATCCATCGTCCAACAATTTCAGAACGTTGATGGATGGCCGGATCACGTCCGGCCATGACGCGAAATCTACGCGGCGCCTTGCTCGACGCCCGCCTCGTCCGGCGTGAACTCGTAGACCGAGCTGCAGAACTCGCAGGTGACGACCACCTTGCCGTCCTGCACCATCTCGGCGCGGTCTGACGGCGCGAAGCTTTTCAGCATCGACGACACCGCCTCACGCGAGCACGAGCATTGCGCCGACAGATGCAGCGGCGAAAACACCCGTACGCCCCGCTCGTGAAACAACCGGTACAGCAATCGCTCACCGGAAAGATCCGGATCGATCAGCTCGACGTCTTCAACGGTAGACGTCAACGACTGGCCTTCGACCCAGGCATCGTCTTCCGGCAGGGTGTGAACCACGGTCCCCTCCGGGGCATCGCCGGGGTGAAGATCGGCCTGCCGCGCCCGCTCCGGCGCCTTGGGCAGGAACTGCACCAGCAGTCCGCCGCCACGCCAACGGTGCCTCGGCCCGTCGCCGCCGCGCCATTCCTCTCCGACGGCGATCCGCACCCGCGTCGGAATCTGCTCCGAGCGCAGGAAATATTCATGGGCCGCGTCTTCGAGGCTGCCACCGTCAAGCGCGACCAGGCCCTGGTAGCGGCTCATGTCGGGACCCTGGTCGATGGTCATGGCAAGATGACCCTTGCCGAGCAGTTCGCCCGAACTCTGGCCATCCCTGAGCCGCGTCGCATCATAGCGCGCATAGGCGCGCAACCGATCCGGCGCCTGGAAGTCCACGATCAGGAACGATACCGGACCGTCGGTCTGGGTCTGCAGGATAAAGCGGCCTTCGAACTTCAGCGACGAGCCGAGCAGCGTCGTCAGCACGATGGCTTCGCCGAGCAGCTTACCGACGGCGGGCGGATAATCGTGCTTGCCGAGGATGGTGTCGAGCGTAGGCCCGAGACGCGTCAGGCGGCCGCGCAAATCGAGCGCATTCACCTCGAACGGCAGCACGGCGTCGTCGAGCGGAACAGCCGACGGCGCGCGGATCGGGCTTTTAAAGGTGATTTTGGTGTCGGGGGAGGGTTCAGACGTCATGGCGCTTATCTGGGGTGCCGGAGAGAAAATCGAAACCCCTCGATCCCTGTGTTTCGTCATTGCCGGACATAGCCGTCCGAAGGATGGCTATGCCCGGGCATGACGACTGAAAATCCACCCGTCGAACTGACCGACGATGAGCTTATCCCACCGCGTCAAAGCACCAGGCCAGAATCCCCTTTTGCGCATGCAGGCGATTTTCGGCCTCGTCGAATACCACCGATTGCGGGCCGTCCATCACCTCGTCGGTGACTTCCTCGCCGCGATGGGCCGGCAAGCAATGCATGAACAGCGCATCCGGTTTGGCCAGTGACATCAGCTTTGCGTTGACCTGATAGGACCGCAGCAAATTGTGACGATGCTCTCCGTCCTTGTCGCCCATCGACACCCAGGTGTCAGTGACGACACAATCGGCGCCGCGCACGGCCTGTTCCGGATCGCTGCCGAGCACGATCGGCGCCTGCGTCGTCTTGATCCAGTCCCGCATCGCTTTCTTGGGCGCGAGTTCCGGCGGCGTCGCGACATTCAGGTTGAATTTGAAACGCTCCGCCGCATGCGCCCAGGACGCTAGCACGTTGTTGTCATCGCCGGTCCAGGCAACGGTGCGTCCCTCGATCGAACCGCGACGTTCCTCGAACGTCATCAGGTCCGCCATCACCTGGCAGGGATGCGAGCGCCGCGTCAGCCCGTTGATCACGGGGACGGTGGCATGTGCGGCCAACTCGAGCAGCGCGTCGTGGTTGAGGATGCGGATCATGATCGCGTCGACATAGCGCGACAGCACGCGCGCAGTGTCCGCGATGGTCTCGCCGCGGCCAAGCTGCATCTCGGCGCCCGTGAGCATGATCGATTCACCGCCGAGCTGGCGCATGCCGACATCGAACGATACGCGGGTACGGGTCGAGGGGCGTTCGAAGATCATCGCCAGCGTCTTGCCTGCAAGCGGCCTGTCGCCTCTCTCATGCGACTTCAGCTTCGCCTTCATCGCGGAGCCGGCCGCCAGCATGCTGCGCAATTCGTGCAGCGGAACCGCGTTGATATCGAGGAAGTGGCGCGGCTTGCTCATTGCCCCGCCGCCTGCTTTGACGGACCACCGGCTAACGCACCACAGGCTCGCTCCAGGCTTGCCACCGCGTAGTCTAGTTCGTCCTCGGTTACGATCAGCGGCGCCAGGAACCGCACGACATTGTCGCCCGCTCCGACCGTGAGCAGTTTTTGCGCGCGCAGCGCTGTGACCAGATCACCGGACGGCACCACCGCTTTCACGCCGACCAGCAAGCCCTCGCCGCGCACTTCGGAGAGAATCGAGGGATAACGGTCGACTACGGACGCGAGCTTCTGTTTGAGCAGCAGTGACATCTTCTGCACATGCTCGAAGAAGCCGGGCTCGAGCATGACATCCAGCACGGCGTTCGCAGCCGCCACCGCGAGCGGATTGCCGCCGAAGGTCGAGCCATGCGAGCCCGGCGCCATGCCCGAAGCGGCTTCCGCGCTCGCGAGCACCGCCCCGATCGGGAAACCGCCGCCGAGCGCTTTCGCGAGCGACATCACGTCGGGCGTGACGCCGACACGCTTGTAGGCAAACAGATCGCCGGTGCGGCCCATGCCGGTCTGCACCTCGTCGAAGGCGAGCAGAAGGCCGCGCTCGTCGCAGAGCTGACGCAGCGCCTTGAAGAAGGACTGCGGCGCCGAGCGCACGCCGCCCTCGCCCTGCACCGGCTCGATCAGGATGCCGGCAGTGTGAGGTCCAATCGCCTTCTTCACGGCATCGAGGTCGCCATGCGGCACCTGATCAAAGCCGTCCATCGGCGGGCCAAAACCTTCGAGATATTTGGCGGCGCCCGTCGCGGCGAGCGTCGCCAGCGTGCGACCGTGGAAGGCGCCTTCGAAGGTGATGATGCGATAGCGCTCAGAATTGCCCTTCGAGAAATGATAGTGGCGCACGAGCTTGATCACGCCTTCCATCGCTTCCGCGCCGGAATTGCAGAAGAACACGAAGTCGGCAAAGCTCTGTTCGCACAGCCGCGCGGCGAGCCGCTCGCCGTCCGGGCTCTTGAACAGGTTCGACATGTGCCAGAGCTTCGTCGCCTGCTCCTGCAGCGCCTTGACGAGATGCGGATGTGCGTGGCCGAGCGCATTGACTGCAACACCGGAAGTGAAGTCGAGATATCGCTCGCCGTTGGTCGCATGGAGCCAGGCGCCTTCACCGCGCTCAAAGGCGAGATCGACTCTGGCGAATACGGGAAGCAGATGCGACGTGGCGCTGTTGGTCATGACGGTCACTTGAAGAGTGAAACTTGAAGCGTGAAACCTGGCTCGGTCACGGTGCACATATCTTCGCACTCGCATCATGGCCGCGCCGGAAACGAAACGTGCCGCCTTTTCAGGGCGGCACGTGAAGACATTGTATGCGCACAGCAACAACTGTCAATGGCGCCACTTGACGACCCCAAACCACAGTCCAGTCCATAAAATTGCGGTGTAGGAGCGACGATCCGCAATGCCGTAGCGACGGAACATGTGGAATGCCCTGCGCGACTCTTGCGCCCGACTCACGCCATATTGTAGCGTTCTTGCCGTCGGGTACGACATCTCGTGCGGCAATTCTGATCCCTAGAGTCTGTTGTTTTTGCGTAGACGTCCGGGCGCGCTTTTCGCGGCCGGCGAGGGTTAAGGGATTCTGCCCGCAGGGAAAATTTTGACGATTGACATCGCAGCGCCGCTCCAGAAACGGCCGGCGCGACGCGAAAGGAAGAGGGCGATGACGGTATTGACCTGGTCCGACGAGCGCGTCGAGCAGTTGAAAAAACTCTGGGAGGCCGGGCTGTCGGCCAGCCAGATCGCTGCAGAACTCGGAAACGTCACGCGGAACGCCGTGATCGGCAAGGTGCACCGGCTGGGCCTCTCCGGCCGCGCCAAGAGCCCGTCCTCGGCGGCGCCGCGGCCGCGCAAGGCGAGACCCGCCCAGCACATGATGCGGGTGTCGCGTCCGGTCTCGCGCGGCAACACCGCGCTCGCGCACGTCTTCGAGGTCGAGCTTGAGCCGGATCCGATCGCTTATGACAACGTCGTGCCGATGAGCCAGCGGCTGTCGCTGCTCGAATTGAACGAGGCAACCTGCCATTGGCCGGTCGGCGACCCCGCAAGCTCGGATTTCTTTTTCTGCGGCGGCAAGGCGCTCTCGGGTCTGCCCTATTGCGCGCACCACTCGCGCATCGCCTATCAGCCGGCCGCCGATCGCCGGCGCCAGCCGCCCAAAACTGCACGATAACAAGACGGCACGCTAACGAGACTGCAGGCTAGCGCGTTTCACGTTTTGATTGAAGCGTATCCAGCGTTGGCGAAGTAATTTTTGCATTCGTCGGGCTGGATGGTCTGGATAAGTTCGCCGAGGTGTCGGCTGATATCGTCGATGGTGCGTTTTTGG
>Ga0153954_1001661_pt1 | contig 11143 bp, 9 predicted proteins | sample TSFL038MetaG_FD_102277 | JGI IMG/M metagenome (GOLD analysis project Ga0153954, IMG submission 102277) | Attine ant fungus gardens microbial communities from Florida, USA - TSFL038 MetaG | ecosystem: Host-associated > Fungi > Mycelium > Unclassified | place: USA: Florida, Wekiwa Springs State... | reverse complement strand
TGGCCGACACGCCGGTGCTGGTCATCGGCACCCACTTCGCCGGCGCCACCGCGGGACGCATCGTCCGCGACGGCGAAACCTACCGGCTGGACGTATAGGAGCGACGCATCATGACCTATCTGCGCAGCGGCATCTTCCTCGCGCCATTCCACGACACGCGCGAGAATCCTGTTCTGGCGCTGGAGCGCGACTTCGAGCTGCTGCAGCACCTCGACGCGCTGAACTACCACGAGGCCTGGGTCGGCGAGCACCATTCGGGCGGGTTCGAGATCATCAGCAGCCCCGAGGTGTTCATCGCCGCCGCGGCGGAGCGCACGCGCCACATCCGCCTCGGCACCGGTGTTGTCTCGCTCCCGTATCATAACCCCTTCATCGTCGCCGACCGCATGGTCCAGCTCGACTACCAGACCCGCGGCCGCGCCATGCTCGGTGTCGGTCCCGGCTCCTTGGTGCATGACGCCAAGAAGATCGGCATCAATCCCGCCGACCAGCGGCGCATGATGAATGAGGGCCTGGACGTGATCGTCGAGCTATTCCGCGGCGAGACCATCACGCGCAAGTCCGACTGGTTCGAGCTGTCCGATGCTCGCCTGCAGCTACCGCCGTATACACAGCCGCGCATGGAGATGGCGGTTGCCGCGTCGCGCTCCCCGGCCGGCGCGCTGGCGGCGGGGCGGCACGGCATCGGCATGCTGTCGATCGGCGGCACCAGTGACGACGCGATGAAACATCACGCCAAGAACTGGGACCTCTACGCCGACACCGCGCGGCAGAACGGCCACACGCCGCATCGCAAGGATTGGCGCCTGGTGACGCTGATCCATGTCGCCGAGACGCGGGAAAAGGCGCGGGAGAACGTCCGCCACGGCCTCGACCGCTTCTGCGACTATTTCCGGGATGTAGCCACCTTCCCGATCGTCCCCGGCGAGATCGCCGACCGCTACCAATACATGGTCGACAGCGGCTCGGCCTGCATCGGCACGCCGGACGACGCCATCGCCTTCATCGAGCGGCTGCAGAAAGGCTCCGGCGGATTCGGTGCGATCCTGGAACTGGCGCATAACTGGGCCGACTGGGCGGAAACCAAGCGGCACTATGAGCTGATGGCCCGTTTCGTCCATCCGCACTTCCAGGCCTCGCGCCAGTGGCGGATCGACAGCTACGACTATGCGCGCGACCACCACGCGCAGTTCACCGCCGAGTCCGGCGCCGCGGTGCAGGCCGAGATCGACCGGCTGGCGGCCAAGCGTCGGGCCGCCGAGTAAACGTCAGAAGGCGGGCTCACCAGAGACGAGCCCGCCGCCCGGAGAGATCACTCGCCGGTTTTGGCCAGCGCCACCATGAAGGTGCAGCCCGGCCCGAAGCGCAGCGACGACTGCGAAATCTGGCCGTTGAAGCGGTTGCCGTCGAACTGCCCCATGAACCAAGTGTTGCCCTGGACCATCTGCAGCGAATCGCCATGGATGCGGCCACGGAACGATTCCCAGCGCACCTGGTTGCCGCTGACGCGGAAGCCATCGATGGGCACGTTGTTGATGCACAGGCCGCCCGCGGTATCGAGCGGAACCGCAACCCCGCTATAGATGCCGTTGCGCCCGCCGCCCATGGCCGGCAACACCCCGGGCAGGTCCGGATCGAGCGAATTTGGCGGGGTGGCGGAGCCGCCACCACCCAGGTGGCCGCCCTGGGAGATGACCGTGGAGCCGAACGGCGTGCTCTGGATGACTGTCGGCGGGCCGCCGGGCGGAATGACCATCGTGCACGCCGTGGTGGCGACCAGCAGCAGACAGGCAACGGCGCAGCGTAGCGCGCGCGGAGTGTTCATTGTCAGCGACCTCATTCGTGCCGAATGGAAATCAGGACCGGAAGCGATCCATTCCGCTAGCGCGGCTAGCACGCTGCGCTCGGCGCCTCAATAGCCGTGCGCATGGAGGAAGTAATGGATCGCCTGACCGATCAGGCCCGGCGCCTGCACCGCGGCGAAATGACCGGTGTTCAGCTCCAGGAATTGCGCGCCGGGCACACGTTCCGCCATTGGCGCGATGATCGAGGCCGGACGCAGGCCGTCATGGCGTCCGGCCGTGAACAGCGCCGGGCAGGCGATGCGCGGCAGCTCATGCTCGATGTTCTCATGCGCGAGCATCCGGTTGATGGCGGCGAAACTTTCCGGGTCGTTGCCGAGCCAGCGAGCCCTGAATTTGCGGAATTCGTCTTCATCCAGCCGGACGATCGGCGGATACGACGCGGCCAGGCTGGTCTCGGCTACGGCGCGCATCCCGCCGGCTTCGACGGAAGCGGCGCGGTCCAGCGTCGCCTGCTTGCGATCCTCGGTGACGCCCATCGCCGGTCCGTGCAGCACCAGCGCCGCCGCGCGATCCGGATAGCGCACGGCGAAATGTGCAGCGATCGCAGCGCCCACGGCGATGCCGGCCAGTGCCACCTTGCCGGTGTGGCCAGTCGCATCCAGCAAAGCGGCCAGATCGTCGGCCATCTGGTCCCAGGTGACGCTGCCCCGGATCTTCTCCGACAGACCCGCACCGCGCGTATCATAACGTAGCACGACGCGGCCGTTATGCAGCGCGCGCACCGTCTGGTCCCAACTGTCCAGCGTCCCGCCCATCTCGTGCACCAGCACCAGCGTCGTCGGTCCGCTGCCGGATTGATCCCAGCGCAGCCCCACGCCGTTGACTTCGACCCAGTTCATGGCAAACGTCCCCTCCACCCTTTACCGCACGATACGCCTGGGCGCCGCCCAGGTGAAGGCACGCACAGCGAGAGAACCATGACCCAGCCCATGATCCTGCACTGGTCGCCACGCTCGCCCTATGTGCGCAAGGTGATGATTGCGATTGCCGAGATCGGCCTGCAGGACCGGGTGAAGACGGTGCGCACCGTCGCCGGCGGCACGACGCCGCATCTCGAGCTGATGAAGATCAATCCGGTCGGCAAGATCCCGACGCTGGAACTGCCGGACGGGACCGCGATTTACGACTCGCCGGTGATCATCGAGTATCTCGACACGCTGCACGAGGGTCCGAAACTGTTTCCGGCGTCCTGGCCGGAGCGCCTGGTGGCGCTGCGGCGCCACGCGCTGGGGCAAGGCATGCTGGACAACGCGCTGCCGCTGCTGGCGGAGGGGTTTCGTCCGCCTGAGAAACAAAGCGAGCCGCACAAGGCGCTGTGGCGGGCCAAGCTAGTCGCCTGCGTCGCGGCACTGGAGCATGAGGCGGACGATCTCGCCGAAGGCCCGTTCACCGTCGGCCATATCGCGATCGGCGTCGCGCTGGGCTATCTGGATTTCCGCTTCGCCGATTTGCGTTGGCGCGATGGCCATCCGAAACTTTCAGCCTGGCACGCACAATTCAATGCGCGGCCGTCGGTACAGGCGAATATGCCGGTGGATGACCGCTAGGCGCTAGTGCGCGGCGCTGACTTGGATCGGACTCGAGGCCGGGGGGCGTTGCAGGCAGTGGTCGCGTCTTCGGATCGAGCGAAGCAGTCGTTTCGGTCCAGATCCGATGTGGTGTGCGCCACTGGCACCGACCGTGGCGGTACCGGCCGCGCTGGTCAACGCAGATCAGCAGGGATGCACACGGATGCACGCAGATTAAATTTTCTGCCGCTTCGCGGCGGCTGGCTCACCGGCAGTGCCAAGATGGGCACCGGTTCTTTCTCCGAAGGCCATTTACTTCTATCTGTGTGCATCAGCGTCCGTCCCTGCTGATCCGTGTTAAGCAGCGGTATCAGCCGCAGACACCGGCGCCCGAATTTGAGCCTCCCAGCGCCAAAATATGAACGATAAAGAAACGGATTTCGACCCGAATCCGAAATCAGACTCGTCTCACCACCACTACATCGTGTCGCTCAGCACGATGCCCGACGGCGAACTCATCGGCACATGCACCGGCATATTCAGCGCCCAGGCAGGACCGAGATCGGCGCCGATATCCCACCCGGCAGGCGATGTGACGCTGGCCAAATTGTCGGTGACCACATTGCCCCGCCCGATCGTCGTCGTCCCATAGGGATAGAAGAGCCGGCAATAGGCACTCGCCGTCACCAGATTCTGCTTCAACGTCAGTTGTAGCTGTGTGGCATTCAACCGCCTGCAGGCGATCGCCGGAACGATCGCTCCGGGCATCGCGGCAATCCCGCCATCCATCACCGCCCAGCCCAACCCGGCCTCGGCCTGCGGTGAGGGCACGATCAGATCGTTGCCGCCGTCATGCGTCACCGTCACGATCAGCATGTTCGGGGTCTGGCGATAGACATGCGTCACCATTGGACCGCCAACCGCTGGAATGCCCGGCGGGATCGACGGCAGCGTGTCACCGCCGCTGGCACCCAGGATACCGCGGGCCACTAATGGAGCGGCCAGACGGCCGAAGCGCTGGTTGTCCAGCACATCGCGATGCAACGGATCGCCGCCGGTCCAGCTACCATCTTCGACCTGAATGGCACCGCGCGGCAGGGCGTCGCCGGTCTGCGGCAGCACCACCATGACGTTCTGCGACAGGTCCGCCGCCATCTCGGCGACCACCTCACGGTGCATCTGCTCGCCAGGATCGTTGGTGCCATACGGGAACGGAATGGCGGACCACCACGCCAGCGGCAGGCTCGCCGCGCTGCGTGACATCATGCCGCGCTCCAGTGCCAGCAATCGTCGCGCGGCCGCCGCGTACGTTGCCTTCTCGCTATATTGCCGTGTGCAGTCGGTCTCGGACCACGGCCAGAACAGGACAGCGATGTCGGCGGCGTCGGCCGGCGCGGTGTTGCTCTGGATCCAGGTCTGCAACGCCTGGCCGTCGGCGCCGAGCGCCCAGATCGAGGGGTCGCTGCCATCGCCGGGATTGACCAGGAACGAGCCGGGGAAGCCGAACGCCGGCACCGGATAGATGCCCTGCCCGCCGATGCATGTCGCGGCCGGCGGATAGCCGTAGGAGCCGACCACGCCATAAGCCAGCGCGCCGAGATACCATGCGACACCCTGCGCCAGCAGGTGCCAGGCGCCATCCTGCAGCGCGTTGCCGGCGTTGGACTGGCCGCTGACCAGGATCTGCACGCCGCGACGCGGCCCCAGCGTCCAGCGCGCCTGATAGGCGGTGATCGCGGCAATGCCGGAAGCGCTGACCGCGGACGGCCAGAACGCCGCCTCGTGGAACCAGCACTCGGCGCCGCCCTGGATGCCGCCGGAATGCAGGAACAGCAGCGGCGCGCTCAGCGTCGCGCCCAGCGGGTTTGGCACGGCAGCGGCGACCTGGGTGCCGTCCAGCCAGACATCGAGGCCGGAACCGGGCGTGTTGCGCAGGATGACCGCGTGCGAGTGCCGCCGCGTCAGATTGGCGGTCAGCACGCGCTGCTGCGAGCCCGGGAACAACACCAGCCGCGTGCCGCCATTGTTTTCCGCCGCAAGGACCGCGGTGCCGCCGACACTCAACAGCGTGCTGGCGGCGCTGCCGCTTTGCCGCCAGTTCGGCCGCGACCACACCAGGAACACCGTCCACGCGGCATTGGCGCCGAGGCTGCACGCGGTGCTGATCAGACCCTGGTCCGGATCCATCGCCGGCAATTGCTGATTCGCCGCCGGCAGGGTCGGCGGCAGGATCGTGCTGCGGCCTACCCCACCGAGCAGCCCGTTCAGGCGCGGTGTGGCGATTGGCGCGGCGGTGCCGGCGATCGAGTGCGAGACGGCAAGCGGTGCGCCAGTGCCCGATCTGTCGGCGACGCCCTGGACCGCCGCGCCAAACGCCGACAGGGTCGTTCCGCCCACACCAAGCAGGCCCGGCGGCGTGCCGGCATCCCACCAGCCGCCAAGCGGGCCCGCGGCAGCAAGCCCGGTCGGCCCGCCACCGGATGACGATCCGCCGCGCGTGGTCGGGATCGGCGCGGCCAGCATCGGACGGCCCGGTGCGGCCATGATCGGGCGAGTGCCGGAGAGAATGACGGTCATATGCAATGAAACCCTGAAATGCCCGCCAACCCCTGAATGCCGGCGAAACGGTAATGACGTCCAACGCCTGAAATATGCATGGACGGCGGAAATAGCCGCGACGATGTTCACTAAATGTTCCCAACACTCCGAAATGCAAGCCCCCGCCCCTCCCGGCCACAAAAAAACGGCTCGGACCTGCCGAGCCGTTTCGTTCGTGCCGGGTGAAGCCTCGTCGGGCGTGTCAGCCCTTGAGCACCTCCACCATGGTGCTGCCCAGCGCGGCGGGGCTGTCGGCGACATGGATGCCGGCAATGCGCATCGCCTCCATCTTCGCCGCGGCGGTGTCCTTGCCGCCGCTGATCACCGCGCCGGCATGGCCCATGCGACGGCCCGGCGGGGCGGCGGCACCGGCGATGAAGCCAACCGTCGGCTTCTTCACCGGGTTTTTCGCCAGGAATTCGGCAGCGTCGATTTCGCTCTGGCCGCCGATCTCGCCGATCATGATGATCTGCTTGGTCTCCGGATCGGCCAGGAACATCTCCAGCACTTCGATGAAGTCGGTGCCCTTCACCGGATCGCCGCCGATGCCGACGCAGCTGGTCTGCCCGAGGCCCGCCGCGGTGGTCTGCGCCACCGCCTCATAGGTCAGCGTGCCGGAGCGCGAGACGATGCCGACGGAGCCGCGCTTGTGGATATGGCCCGGCATGATGCCGATCTTGCACTCGTCAGGGGTGATCACGCCCGGGCAGTTCGGCCCGATCAGCCGCGACGCGGAGCCCGACAGTGCGCGCTTCACCCGCACCATGTCGAGCACCGGAATGCCCTCGGTGATGCAGACGACCAGCGGGAACTCGGCGTCGATCGCCTCCAGGATCGCGTCCGCGGCGAACGGCGGCGGCACGTAGATGACCGAGGCATCGGCGCCGGTCGCCTCACGGCAGGCATAGACGGTGTCGAACACCGGCAGGCCGAGATGCGTGGTGCCGCCCTTACCAGGCGTGACCCCGCCGACCATCTTGGTGCCGTAGGCGATCGCCTGTTCGGAATGATAGGTGCCCTGCAGGCCGGTGAAGCCCTGGCAGATGACCTTGGTGTCGCGGTTGACCAGAACGGACATCTACGCAGCCTCCTTGACGGCCTTGACGATTTTTTCAGCTGCGTCCTTCAGATCGTCGGCGGCGACGATCGGCAGGTTCGACTTGGCCAGGATCTGCTTGCCGAGATCGACGTTGGTGCCGGCGAGCCGCACCACCAGCGGCACCGACAGCTGCACTTCGCGCGCCGCCGAGACCACGCCGTCGGCGATGATGTCGCAGCGCATGATGCCGCCGAAAATGTTGACCAGGATGCCTTCGACGTTCGGATCCGACAGGATGATCTTGAACGCTGCCGTCACCTTCTCCTTGGTCGCGCTACCACCGACGTCGAGGAAATTCGCCGGCGCCATGCCGTAGAGCTTCACGATGTCCATGGTCGCCATCGCCAGCCCGGCACCGTTGACCATGCAACCGATATTGCCGTCCAGCGCGACGTAGTTCAGCTCGAACTTCGCGGCTTCCAGCTCCTTCGGGTCTTCCTCCGACTCGTCGCGCAGCTTCTCCAGATCGGGATGGCGGAACAGCGCGTTGTCGTCGAAGCTGACCTTGGCATCCAGCGCCACAACGTCGCCGGCGCCGGTGACCACCAGCGGGTTGATCTCGATGATCGCGCAATCCAGCGCCACGAAGGCGCTGTAGAGAGCACCGACGAATTTTCCGAATGACGATGCCTGCTTGCCGGTCAGGCCGAGGCCGGCGGCGAGCTTACGGCCGTGGAAGCCGGAGATGCCGGAGGCCGGATCGACCGACGCGCGCAGGATCTTTTCCGGATGCGACGCGGCGACTTCTTCGATCTCCATGCCGCCTTCCGTCGAGGCGACGATGGTGACCCGGCCGGACAACCGGTCGACCAGCAGCGACAGATACAGCTCGCGGGCGATGTCGCAGCCGGCCTCGACATAGACGCGATTGACGCGCTTGCCGGCGGGTCCGGTCTGCTTGGTGACCAGCGTGTGGCCGATCATCGCCTCGGCCGCTGCCTTTACCTCGGCCGCTGACTTCGCCAGGCGCACGCCACCCTTGCCGTTCGGGTCATCGGCGAAGCGGCCGGCGCCGCGGCCACCGGCATGGATCTGCGACTTCACCACGTATACCGGGCCGGGCAACTTCGCCGCCGCCGCCTCGGCTTCCTCAGGCGTCCAGGCGACATAGCCGTCCAACACTGTCACGCCGTAGCGCTTCAGCAGTTCCTTACCCTGGTATTCGTGGATGTTCATGCTGCGGGACCTTTTGGTTTGGAACCGGGTTGCGCCCCAGGCGGCGAACCGCCCGGGGCAGCCGCGTCTCAGCCGATCAGTTTCCGAGATGCCTCGATCAGTTCCTTCACCGCCCCGCAGGACTTGTCGAAGGCCGCCTTTTCGGTCGCGTTCAGTTCGATTTCGACGATCTTCTCGACGCCGCCGGCACCGATCACCACGGGCACGCCGACATACATGTCCTTGATGCCGTATTGCCCGGTCAGGTAGGCGGCGCAGGGCAGCACGCGCTTCTTGTCCTTCAGGTAGGCCTCGGCCATGGCGATCGCCGACGCCGCCGGCGCGTAGAAGGCACTGCCCCGCTCCAGCAGCTTCACGATCTCGCCGCCGCCATTCGCCGTCCGCTCGCAGATCGCGTCGATCTTGGCCTGCGTCGACCATCCCATCTTGATCAGGTCCGGCACCGGGATGCCCGCAACGGTCGAGTAACGGGTCAGCGGCACCATCGTGTCGCCGTGGCCACCCAGCACGAACGCGGTCACATCCTCGACCGAAACGTTGAACTCCTGCGCCAGGAACAGGCGGAAGCGGCTGCTGTCCAGCACGCCCGCCATGCCGACGACCTTGTTGGCCGGCAGGCCCGACTTCTCCTTCATCACCCAGACCATCGCGTCGAGCGGGTTGGTGATGCAGATGACGAATGCATTCGGGCAGTGCGTCTTGATGCCGTCGGCAACCTGCGCGATGACGCCGGCGTTCTTGCCGATCAGGTCATCGCGGCTCATGCCCGGCGTGCGCGGGAAGCCGGCGGTGACGATCACCACGTCGGCGCCCTTGATCGCGCTGTAGTCCGATCCGCCGGTCATCAGCGAGTCGAACCCGTCGACCGGGCCGGACTGCATGATGTCGAGCGCCTTGCCCGCCGCGACGCCGCCGAACACGTCGAACAGCACGACGTCGCCGAGTTCCTTCAGGCCGATCATATGGGCAAGCGTGCCACCGATATTACCGGCGCCAATCAGCGCGATCTTGTTGCGGGCCATGAGCCTATCCTTCCGAGGGCGCAACGCAGCGCCTAGTGGGTGAAAGTCGCCTGCCGGGGCTCCTCCACGCAGGAAAAGGCCGCAAGGAAGCTGGGCCCGGACGGTGGGCGCGTTGCTAGCCCATCACGCAGGACGGGGCAAGCCATTGCACTGCAACATACGCGGCGCTTCGGAACGATCCCGATGGCGTCGCCGAAACGCTGTTCAGGCCATGCTTACATTGAAGATACGGGCATAATTGCCGCCCATGATCTTGCGCAGGTCGCCGGGGCCAAAACCGGCCGCCAGCAACGCCGAAGTCAGGCCCGGCAGCTTGTCGTATGTCGTGAAGGTGGCCTCGCCAACCAGCCCCATGGAATCGGTGCCCAGGCCGACGTGATCCACCCCGACAACAGCGGCCATCCGGGCGATCCCGCCGGCGAGCGCGGCCATGTCCGGAAAAAGCTCAGCCACCGGCCAGATGCCGATCATGCCGCCGGTGCTCGCCACCAGGCTTGCGTGCTCCGGCGCGATCAGCCGCGTGAACGGCCGCGGGCGCGTGGTCAACGAGGTGTGCGACCGGAGCAGCGGCTTCGACGTAACCGCGACGGCGCGGCGCACGAGCTCGATCGTGCCGTGCGCCACGTCGACGACGATGCCCCGCGCATTACAACGCTGGATCACCGCCGCGCCGAAATCCGTCAGTCCCCCATGCACCGGTTGCTCAGTCTGGATGTCGCCCAGCTCGTTCACCCGATAGTGCGTGAGTTGAAGATGGCGCAGCCCCCAGCGTGTATAGGCCTCGTCCACCCGGCTCAGATCGCCTTCCAGGAAATCCGCCCCTTCGGCGGCGACCACCGCCGACGGATGGCCGCCACGCGCCGCCTGCATGCCGGCGGCATCGGTGATGACGCTTAGCGACTGCTGCTGGACCAGAGCGTGCAGGCGCGCGAAGGCAAGCTGCGAGTAGGCGTAGAGTTCGCCGGGCGCCGGATCGCGATAGGGATGGATGCGCCCGTCGATCACCTTGTGCGTCGGCGCATCCGAAACGATGGCGAGGCACACCACCGCGAGCCCGCCCTGGCGCATCGGTTCGGCCAACGGCGAGAAAGCCGCGCCGGATTTCACGTAGAGCAGCTTGCCGGCGTGCGAGTGCACATCAACCGTGACGCTGTCGGCCGTGACCTGCCGTGGATCGACCTCGGGCGCGGCGGCGGCAAGGCACAGCAGCGGCGCGGCCGCCAGCGCCCGCCGTCGGCCGAAACCTTGCGCCAGCGACCGCGCCTCAGCGAGCTGCCAGCCGCTGCCGTCGCTGCCTCGCAGGGTGCCTTCCAGCCGAACGGCACCGCGCGGCAAATGCCGGCCTCCGGGCACCCGGACCCGAGCGGGGGCTGGTCCCGGGAGGCAACCGGGGCAGCATGGCGGCTCCGCCACCAGCACGCGCGCACCGGTCAGGTCAGGCTCCGACAGCCAGCCCTCCAGCCGCACCCTCTCGCCGACCGCAGCGATGGCCCGGCCAGATGCGAGATCCGACCAGCGAAGCGTCACCGTCATTGGAAAACCCGTTACGGGTTCGCGGTCGCCGGACGTACCCGGCTGCCGTCGCTGACTTCATCCGGCAGGTTGAGCGCCACGTGCTCGCCGACCGCGGCCCCAGACGACAGCGACGCGACTGCCCCGTCCGTGCCCGCCACCACCACCGGCAGCAGGCGCACGGTCGCGTCCTTGTCGACGCTGGCGATCATTGTCTTGCCGCCCCGCACCACCAGCCCCGCGACCGGCACCTGCGGCAGGCTCTCCACAGGCACGTGCAGCGTGACATAGGCGAAGCTGCCCGGAACCAGGAAATGATCGTGATTGTCGACATCCAGTTCGACGAACAGCGTGCGGGTGCGC
>Ga0153954_1001660_pt1 | contig 11155 bp, 12 predicted proteins | sample TSFL038MetaG_FD_102277 | JGI IMG/M metagenome (GOLD analysis project Ga0153954, IMG submission 102277) | Attine ant fungus gardens microbial communities from Florida, USA - TSFL038 MetaG | ecosystem: Host-associated > Fungi > Mycelium > Unclassified | place: USA: Florida, Wekiwa Springs State... | reverse complement strand
TTCGTGTTGCACGAGCAACTGGCCGCGCAACCATGGTTCGCTGCCAGTTGCTCGTGCAACACGAATGCGTAGCCGAGGATCACCAGCGCGGCCAACCCGAGCAACACCAGGTGAGTCCGGTCCAGGCCGCGGACGGAAGCGGTGATCAGGCCGCACCCGAGAATGATGCACCAGAATGCGATGGTGGCCGGATCAGTCGAACCGAACGGCAGCGGCGCGAGCGCGACGACGCTGAACAAAATCAGCGAGGCGAGACGATTGCGGCCAAGATGCCCAGCCGCCTTCCCTCGCGGCTCTCGCCTCGAGCTGGCAGGTCGTTGATTGGCTGGTCGCCCCGATACCCGCTCGGGAAGCCGCCGAGCCCCTCCGTCACAACCGCACCGGGCTCCCTGAGCCGTGGTGTCCAGTGGCCTGTCGTCCGACACGTTTCCCCATGGCCTTTTTCAGGGGCCAGCTCTAGCACAACAATCGTTAGCCTTAGACAGCGGCACCGGATAGCTTGTTGGCAGCACTTCCGAGACATGGTAGTAGGCTGGTAATGGACGTGGGAGAAGTCAAATGAAATCCGGGTCTTGGGTCAAGGGCCGTGGAAGTATTGCTGCACTCGGTCTGGGAATGACGCTGTTCACGGCCGAGCAGAGCCTCGCCGCTTGTTACAGTCCGCAACAGCAGCTCCCGGCTCAAACGGTGAGCGACTTCCTGGCAAATCCGGCTCAATGGTTGCAACAGAACTCCGCCGGAAGCCCCCAGATGATCTCGCGCGTTCGCGACCTGGTGGCCTCAGACCCGGCCACCTTGCCGGCCATCCAAAACCTGATCGCCTCCGCCAATGCGAACCAGAAATCGGCCATCGGAACAGGCCTCGGCCAGGCGGCGCGGATTTGCGTGGGCCCCGATCGAGAATTCGCCAATACGGTACAGCAAGCTGCGCTCACGGATGCGGAGGTGAAGACTGCATATGAGGCAGTCGCCGGCGATGTCGCAACTGGTGCGGCCGGCGGAGGCGGTGCGGGCGGCGGTGGCCCAGGCGGCGGCGTGGCGACCGGGTCACAGCTGACCGGCTCCTCCAACTCGGGCGGCACGTCCGAGCCGCCCGGCGGCGGCGGCGTTCCTACGCGGACCTTCACGACCGCTGTTGGCGTGACCGGTGGCGGGAGCGCTTCGATCACGACGACAAGCACGTTGTCGAACAGCGTCAGCCCCTGATCGACGCGTCAAGCCTTCCGACCACGCATCCGCCCGCGGGCCTGTCCTGCGGGCGGTGCCGTTTCAGAGGGCGCAGCCGTGCGCATCTATGACGAGCGGCACCTGTCGTGCGACGAACGCACGGACGCTCCGGTGCGGGCATGCAGGGCTAAGCATCTCGGAGAGTTGACACACCTTCGGCCAAGAGCCCCTTCGGCTTGACCCGCGGCATCACGCCACCGACCAGACAAAATACTTGGAGCGCAATCGCGCTTCAATCTAAAGCGATTGCGCTCCAAGAGACGGCAAGTGAGCGGTGCCGTTCGCCTGCCGATCACAAGCGATTGTTGGCGCGGATCAGAAGATTCAGATTGTAGGCGTTCTCCGCCGCCACGAGCGGATCATTAACGGTGGCAATGGTCAGCCGGAAGTACTGCATCGCCTTGGCGATCTCCACGGACGTCGCGTTGGCGGTGTAGAGCACATCCTTGTTGCGCATCTGGAACTTGGTCGCCATCAGATAGCCTGACGGATTGCGGAGATTGATGTTGTAGATAACGGGAACGATCGGTCCGGGAAACTTCGAGCAATCGATGCCGAGCCGCTCGGCCACGGCGCGCGTTTCGCCGCGGAAGAGGTAGACCGCAGCCGGCTCCGCCGCACTGTCGTTCAAACCGCCTGCCTTGCCGACGGCTTCAGACAGAGAAAGGCGCCAAGCATCGAAGTTGAACTGGCCCTGCTGTCCGGTCGCACCGAAAGCGAGAAACGTCTGCGGCTCGCGGTACAGATAGATGGTGTCGTTCGGATGGACCCAGATATTGTTCCTGGGCTCGTAGACGAGCGCCCCGAACGGAGCAGTGGCGCGGCGCCCCTGGCGTTCGAGCATGATCCAGGTGTCGAAGCCCTGGGATTTAGGCCCGCCCGCGCGGGTGATCGCATCGAGAAGGCGTTCGGGATTGGTTGTCGCCGGGAATCGATTGGGCGCATTGACCTCACCCAGCACACTGATCAGGGAGGTGTTCTGGGTGATCAACGACACGACCGCCTGCGGCTCGATCGCTCGGTTCTTGAGAGCGTTGACGATTTCTTGCTGGACTTGATACGGGGTTCGGCCGACCGCCCGGATCTGACCCGCATAGGGCACCTGAATATTGCCCTTGGTATCGACGATCTGGTTGGGCAGCGTGACGAAATTGCCAGGTCGCACGCCGGCCTCGATCGGGATGAAGAGCCCGCCCGCCGCTGCCTCGAAGATGGTGACGCTCACCACGTCTCCCAGGCCGAACTTGATCTCGTCCGGCACGCGATTGTCGGTGAAGGCATTGGCGATGCGCGGCGCCCACGTCGCCAACGTGTCGACGACCTCCGGGGTGATCTTGACGAAGGAGTAGGGCAGACGGGTCGGATCGTCGGCATCATCGTTGCGAGCGATTTCACCGATCTCCGGCCCGGTCGTCGGCATAATTGAGCAGCCACCCGATACGGCCACCACGCTTGCAAGGGCTAAGCCCCAAACCTTGACCCACTTTGACATAGCACTCGACCCTGATACCTTTTATCTTTCCTCGGAACTGGTATCACGGGAGTGCACGAAAAGCGCGAGCCTTGATGGTCAATGATACTGTTTATGGAATTTTGTTGCCCAAATATCACGCCGTAGACCTGTCACTTCCCCGCTAGCTGCCTTCTAGCTCACGAAAGCCGACTTATTGTGACGCTCAGCCGCTGCCCGAGCTTTCTCCGGCAACACAAACACGGTGGTGGCTTTCCCACAGTCGCGCGACCTTCGGGGCACCGGCTTACCGACTGCCTATTTCGTCGGCCGCGAATACTGTTGCAGCGTTAGCGCGTGGCATTTCCTGGCGACGATCTCGCTCAAGGACAGCACTGGCTTACAAATGGAAACGACAAAAAGTCGCAAACAGAAAGGCGCGGCAAAAGAGCCTCATGCGCCCACCTTGCCTTCCAACAATTCACGCGCCCAAAGATGACTTAGGGTGAGATCGCTTGGGAGGAAGATTTGGGCAGGCAAGGATGGCACGCAACGCGAGCTGTGCGCTCAGCGATAGCCCCACCCCGTGTACGTGAAGCCCCCCCAATAAGCGGTCCCGCCGTAAGGCCCGTAGGCCCCGTACAAGGGAGAGCATGAGTACCCATCAGGACAGATGGCCCGGCAATTCCGGCAAGGGGTGTAGGGACCGCAGCCGCTCCCGTGACAAACGTGCCGCGCTTGCCGCACGCTTTTGACCGCCATTCCATCGGCTCGGGCCTCGGAGGTCACCGATGCGACCATCGCCAAGGCGGCCATCGTCAAAATAAGTTTGCGCATGGGCGCCCTCTATGTCCGTCGCGTCGACCGGATCAGTTTTATCCGGCGGCAGGAAAAACGCAAATGCGATGGCCACCATGCGCAGTCGCGCGCCTTTGCGTTTGAGCCCACCGTTGGCCTATCTTCATCTGCTGGAATTGGCCTATTCTCATCCAATAAAGGAGGCTTCACACACCGAGAATTCAGCCCGGCGCACGCCTGTTGCATTTCAGCAACCAGCCGAAAAAATTCGCTTCCTTTTTGGATTCCGACCTGTAAAGCAGCCACCCAATGCTCCTCCTGCTGCGGCGTTCCCTCAAACCCAATGGGCTGATATCGTCACAACCGGACGGAGCGCAGCATAGTGCTGCCATACGACGGAATGGGCTGAAACGCCCTCGAATAGCTTTGGAGCAACGGCATGATCCCGACACGCGCGAGCGTTATTTCCGTCCTGCTCGGCTGCGGCCTCTTGGTCGTCGGTGCGCATGCCGAAGGCCGGGACAACCAACTGTCGTGCAAGGGCGCACTGATCGAACCCGCCGCCGCGGGGAAGTCGGATAAGACCGTGCTCCTGACTCTCGGTGGGCCGGGCAAGGTGCGAATCGACGACGGTTCGGGTGAGACGAAAGCCCGCGTGGTCAGCGACAACCAAATCCAGCTCAAATTCAGAACCAAAGAATTTTCCGGCGAGCTTTTTCACTACACCAACGACTTGTTCCTCATCTATCGTTCGGGCCATCTGGCACGGCTGACATGTGAGCCGCGCGGTTGATCGACCGATCATCAGCACAACGGAGATGTTGGCTGGCGGCAGCGACCGTGATGCTGGCATCAGCGTTTCTTGACGCAAGGCCCATCGGGGCGCAGGACGCGGCCAGCGATCCGCTCGAGCGCTGTCGCATGATGAGCGATCCGACCGCGCGCCAGCGATGCTTCGGCGAGAACAAGCGCGATCCCGCCGACCTCACACCGCGGACGCCGACGTCCGGACCGTGGCGCCTTGTACGCACTCCGGATCCGCGGGGCGGGCCGGATGCCGTGGCGGTCATGCAAACCGCCGATCCCTCCCAATCCGATCTTGCGCTGGCGGGAGTGATGCTTCGTTGCTCGGGAGCGAGTTTCCGTGTCCTGATCGTTGTTCTGGAGCCTGTTCCGCCTCGCGCCCATCCCAAAGTGAAGCTGGCGACCGGCGGGACGACGGCCGAGTTCAATGCCACCGTACTGCCGTCGGGAGCGGCCCTCGAACTGCCGGACAGCGCGGCTCAATTCCTTTATGGCCCTGCGCGGCGAGCCACCGAGCTGGCGATCGAGGTTTTCGCGGGCGATACCATGATCCGAGGCACCATCACGCTCGCCGGCCTCGAAACGGCACTTGCACTCCTGACATCGAACTGCCCGGTGCAATGACGCCGGGTCCTTGTTGATGAGCAGCACGAATCGCTCTCAAAAGACATTCAGCTCAGCCGAGGGAGCCTGGCGGGGCTCGGGCCGCTCCGGGTCTTGCAGGTCCCGCAGGTCTTGCAACCCGCCGTCATCGGTTCCGATAGCACGCCGTACCCACACAGGGCCGGTTCGGCCGCAGCGGTTGGTTGGAGCGATAGAACCGCGGGTCGTTATAGATATATCCGCCGGTTTGCGGAAACGGCCTTGCCCAATCGGAACCAAACGGCGAGTTCGAGTACCGCGGCGTGGGTACGGCCGTTGGCCGCTGTTGGGTGCCCTGCGCTTCAGCAGGCGCCGCGAGTGCAAACACCAACAGGAATCCGCTCACGATTGCTCGCATCGTACACTCCATTCGAAGCGTCGCGCTTCATGTGGTGATCGAGCCGTCGTCCACCAGTCCCCGACACCCGGACCGGGGGGAATGTCATGCTGTGATTGCCGGCCCGTACCAGGGTATCGTTCCCCGGTCCAAGGCTCATCACCTTCGCCCGCCACACCTTCGCCCGCCACACCTTTGCCCGCTACCCCCTTGCCCACCACGTGAACACCGCTCGACTGATTCTTGTCTCGATCATCTGTGTCGTCCCCCTGATCCTTATCGCCGACGGCGGGACTGCGCAGGGGATCGTGGGCGCTGCGCTGGCTTGCGGAATAGCCGCCGTCGCCGTTGCGATGCCTGCGGGCGAGGCGGCGTTCATGCTGAAAAGCGTGCGCGGCGCACTGGTGCTGGCAGCGATCCCGATCGGTTGGATGGTGCTGCAAATGCTGCCGCTCGAGAGTATCGGTCTTGCCCATCCGATCTGGCAGAGCGCGGAACAGGCGCTCGGAATTCCGCTGCGAGGCTCCGTCAGTATCGATCCCGGTGCAACCGCTCTCGCTTTTGGCCGAGCGTTTTCGGCACTGGCTGTCATGCTCTTGGCAGCCGCGGTCGGCGCCAGCCGCGAGCGCGCCGAATGGGTTCTGTTTGCGTTGGTGGCAGGGACCGCGCTTGCAGCCGCGGTCGTGATTGCTCAGGATCTCGCCGGCGTTGCGCTATCACCCGGCACGCGGGCAGAAGGGCAGGCGTGCGCCGCGATCGGCACCATGGTTGCCGCTGCGGCATGTTTTCGCACCTTCGAACGATCCGAGGGCGGCCATCGGCGCTCGGGTCGACGGCCGCAGACATTCCTGCGCACCTTCGTCCCGTGTGGGATTGCGTTCGGAATCTGCATCATTGCTGCCGTCCTCGGCGACATCCGCAGCGGCCTCGCCACGGTGTTTGGCCTCGGTGCCTTTGGCACGGTGATGGCTGCCCGGCGCCTTGGTATTGGATTTCGGACGACTCTGGGAATTCTAGGCGCTGCGTTGGCCGCCGCCGTCATCTGGGGCGCGGCTTCGATGGGGCTTCGCCTCAAGGATCTCGTTGTTGAATTTGCGCCCGGGAGCGCAGAACTGATCGCGGCCAGCCAGCGAATGCTGAGCGATGCGCCTTGGCTCGGTACCGGAGCTGGCACGTTCGGCGCCCTGCTGCCGCTCTATCGCGATGTCGGCGAGGCCTTCACCCAAGCCCATGCACCGACCGCGGCCGCGGCAATCGCGATCGAGCTCGGATGGCCACTGTTGTTGTTGACCGTCGTCGCGCTGTTGCTCGCAATTGCGGCTCTGGTCCGCGGCGCCTTCGCGCGTGGCCGCGACGCGTTCTATCCCGCGACCGGAGCGAGCGCCCTGCTGTCGGTGCTCGTCTTGTCGTTCTGCAACAACGGAGTGCTCGGTGGTGCGGCCGCGATCTGTATTGCAGCAATCACAGGGGTCGCTCTGGTGCAACGCCAGAGCCGCTCGCTTACGTAACAGATGCGCGAGGCCGCGGTGCGGCCGCCCCGCCGGCGCGTCATGAGCTTCAAACGTCTGCGGGATATTCGACAAACCGCCTCAATTGCATTGAGGTACCTTGTCGGTATGGTAACTCGTCGCTATCCGACCTCACTGAGCGGGAGATGGAATTGGTCTGGGGATCACTGCTGACGCGCCGACGAAAGCGCGCCCCTAGAGTGCCTGCCGGCCTTCGCATCTATGCCATCGGCGACGTACACGGACGCGCCGACTTGCTGGCCGGGCTGTTTGCTGTCGTGGATGCGGATGTTACCGCCCGCCCGACATCGCAAGTCGTCGAGGTGCTGGTCGGCGATTATATCGACCGAGGTCCGCAATCTCGGGATGTGCTGGACCTGCTGATCAGGCGAAGAGAACGGCATCGGACGATCTGTCTCAAGGGCAATCATGAGACCTACTTGGCGGAATTCCTGCGCAACCCGACCATCCTCACACAGTGGCGATCCTATGGCGCGCTCGAGACTTTGGTATCCTACGGGCTGACGCCCTCGATCAAACCGGATGAGCACGAGCAGCGGGAGCTTGCGGCGGCCCTCGATCGCGTTCTCCCGGAAAGCCACCGTCGGTTCCTGGCCGCTCTCAAGCCCTCGTTCACTTGCGGCGATTATTTTTTCGTGCATGCCGGCGTTCGACCCGGCGTTCCGCTCGCAGAGCAGCAGGAACAGGATTTGCTTTGGATTCGTGACGACTTCCTGCTTCACGAAGACAGTTTTGACAAGATCATCATTCACGGGCACACGGCGGTCACTGAACCCGATATTCGGCCAAATCGCATCAACATTGACACCGGGGCCTATGCGAGCGGTCGATTGACGTGCCTGGCTTTGGAAGGCGAGCACTTGTCGTTCATTTGATGGCACCCCGTGTATCCCAGACCGCAGTTCCGAAAAATCGGTCAGCCCCGGATCAGGTGCCGGGGCAGGCTTTTCGGGATCATGCTCCAGCGGAAGCGACCGTCGAGGCATGAATGTTTGAGCGGCCCTCGCAAATGAAATTTCGCGCAGCGATGCTGCTGTTCGCGATCGCCTTGGCAGGGCTTTCGTTGTGGGTGTTGGCTCCCCAATGGAGGCCCGCGACGATCGATCGGCTTCCCATGAGCGTACAAGCCGCACATGCCGCTGTCGCCGAACGGGCAGGCCTCGATCGGGCAGCGCGGGCAGCCAGGATTCGTGGCGACCTGTGGGCGCAGCTTGCTTTCACTTATGCCTCCCCACTCTGGCCGGGCGCCGAGGAGGACAGCGATCCGAGGACGGTCGCGGCCGAAGGTCGAGGGGCCATTCAAGCGGCGCTCGCATCTGCGCCTTACGAGCCTGGAATTTGGCTTCTGGCAGCGAGCCTCGGCTCTCAGTTCGATTGGGCCACATTCCAGCCGAACGCCGCGCTCAAGATGTCCTACTACGTCGGTCCGAACGAGGCTTACCTCGTCCCCTTGCGTCTGTTTGCCGCCGCGCATTCGAATGCTTTGGAAGACAGCGAGATCAAGCAATTTGTGGAACGTGACGTGCGCCTGATTCTGACGCGTTGGGGTGAATTCAAGTCTGCGCTGACCGCCGTGTATAAAGATGCGCCACCCAAGGCGCAGCGCTTCTTCGAAGCTGCGGTGAGCGAGACCGATCCCGCATTCCTGCAAGCTCTGCAAGGAAGCGCGCGCCACTGATCGGCGGTGCGCCGGGCCATTCATGCCGCCGGCGCCAATGCTGGAAGCATGGGAAGCCGCGATCGAATTCCGCGGCCACCGCGGCGAAATCTAACCTATCGAAACAGCAAAGCTTTTGGGTTAGCGGCAACAACCATATGGCCACGGTGCGACTACACGTCCTGGTTGTCATTCCGAAGTCATCCCGCTACGCTACTGGCGGGTGGACGACGACCGAGGATGTAATGGCCAAGCGCGTGACACAAAACGTTGCTGTAAATTTGGAGTGGAGCAACGCCTATGAGCGCCTGCACACTGAGATTAAGAGACTTGCCTATTGCCTGCACCTAGCTCCTTCCGATCCGGCGCGCCAAGAGGCGACAAGGCGCCACAACGAAGCATTGGTCGGCTACAGTAGGGCCTCCGAAAAGCTATCTGCGCCGGACCATATGGGTGCGGGCCGCTGACTCACTGTTCGGCAACGTCCGCCCCGGAAGACCGTGCGTTTGCGGCACGGTTACGTGTTTGCTACCGTCAACCTTGGCGCTAGCGTTCGATCGAGGATAGGTGGGCGCACTCATGGTCCGGGTCGCACACCATCATTTCTCCGATCCCTACAAATACGAACATGCCGTTCGCGCGGCGAACGTGAAGGGCATGGCGGTCGAGCGCGGCGACTTTGCAGCCGAGCTGCTGCAAGTGGATCTCGACAGGCTGTGGCTCCAGGCGGGCATCGAGAGCCTGCCGCGAACTGAGCCTGGCTTCTGGCAGCGAGCCTCGGCTCTTAGTTCGATTGGGCCGCATTCCAGCCAAACGCCGCGCTCAAGATGTCCTATTACGTCGGCCCGGACGAGACTTACCTCGTCCCGTTGCATCTGTTTGCCGCCGCGCATTCGAATGCTTTGGAGGACAGCGAGATCAAGCAATTTGTGGAACGTGACGTGCGCCTGGTTCTGACACGCTGGGGTGAATTCAAGCCCGCGCTGATCACCGTGTATAAAGATGCGCTATCTGACCCTATTCATTCAGTTCGCGAACTGACATGATCTTGGTTACCTCGCACCACGCAGCGGAAGCCGACATGGCTTGTCGACGTGTCGATCGGCTCGGCATGACGCGCCGCCGGCCGATAGCGGCGGCAGTAGTTGGGCGCGCAGAGATGCGAGCCGCCTTTCAGCACCTTGCGCGGGATGCGGACCCGGGGATCCGCCGGGTCGTAGCTCGCCTCCATCGGGCCGCCGCGCGGATTCTCCGGCACACAGCACGCCTTCGGCGCATCCTCGGGATGGCGCGTCGACCACCAGTCGGCCGTCCATTCCCAGACATTGCCGATCATGTCGTAGAGGCCGTAGCCGTTCGGCGGGAATGACCGCACCGGCGAGGTGCGCTCGAAACCGTCCGTCTTCAGGTTCTCGTGCGGGAAGGCGCCCTGCCAGGTATTGGCCATCTCGACGCCGCCCGGATTGAGCTCGTCGCCCCAGGCGAATTCGGCGCCGTCGAGGCCGCCGCGCGCGGCATATTCCCATTCGGCTTCGGTCGGCAACTCCTTGCCCGCCCAGCGCGCATAGGCTTCCGCATCGGCATAGGCGACATGCACCACCGGGTGATCGTCGAGCCCACGGATCGAAGAGCCTCGTCCATAGGGCCGCCGCCAGTTGGCGCCGAAGCGGAAATCCCACCAGCGCGACCAATCGCGCAGATCGACCGGATAGCCCGGCGGCGTGAACACCAGCGAGCCGGCCTTCAGCATATGCGGCAGCGCGCCCGGATAGTCCTCGGCCTTCGGCACGATCTCGGCAAAGGTGACGTGCCCGGTCGCTTCGACGAAGCGGCGGAACTCGCGATTGGTCACCGGCGCGGGATCGATGAAGAAGCCGCTAACCGTGGCGCGGTGCACCGGCCGCTCCTCGGCATAATGGTGATCCGATCCCATGCGGAAGGTGCCGCCCTCGATGAAGACCATGCCGGCGGTGGGATCCGGTGCGGGGCGGGCGGGCGAAGGGCGATGTCGGGCCATGCCATTCCTCGTTCACATGCGGCAGACGTTCGAAGCCCCCGCACCCGGTATCGCATCACGGCTTGAAGATCGTCTTCCAGTCGTTCTTCATGCTGATCACGGCCCAGTCCCTTGTCTTCGCCTCGTCCATCAGCGACTGGCTGAAATGACCGACCTCGCTGTTCGGAAGCCCGTTCGCCGGGCCGTAGGCGAACTCACGCTTGGCATCGTCATGCAGAACGAGGAGGCCGAGGCGCTTGCCGCCGCCGGCAGTGGTCCATTCCAGCATCTCGCGATCGCCGTCTGAATTGCCGAAAGCGATCTGCGGCCGCTGGCCGATGAACAGGTTGATGCCGATCGCCTTGCCCGGACCGTCGTCGAGCAGGAACAGCTTTGGCTCGCGCATCAGTGCGGACTTGCCGTCCTTGATCTGGTATTTCGTCACGATGCTGGAGCCCACGACCTGTTCCGACGGTATGCCGTAGACGTCCTTCGCGTAGACGCGCACGAATTCCTGGCCGCCGCCCGTAACGATGTAGGTACGAAAGCCGTTCGCCCGCAGATATTCCATGGCCTCCAGCATCGGCTGGTAGACGAGGCTGGTCACAGGGCCGCGCTTGAGCGCCGGGTTCTTCGACTGCGGCAGCCAGTCCTTGACGAGTTGTTCGAAGTCGGCCGTGCTCATCCCGGCATGGGTGACGGCGACGATCTCCAG